>ERZ791934.957-NODE-957-length-32987-cov-24.060367_pt1 | contig 32987 bp, 36 predicted proteins | sample MGYA00510125_ERZ791934 | MGnify/ENA primary metagenome ERZ791934 (study PRJEB30046, sample SAMN00993240) | human gut metagenome | study: EMG produced TPA metagenomics assembly of the A metagenome-wide association study of gut microbiota in type 2...
TCGGGGCCCAGCAGGGTGCCGTAGACCAGCCTGCGACTCTCGCAGGCAGCCAGGGGACGCCCGCTGGCGGCGCGGAACACGGCGGACGCGGCCTCGATAGCGCCCTCTCCGCTGACGCGGACGATGCCAATGGCGCTGGGAACCGGGGGTGTGGCAATGGCGGCAATGGGTTCGGACATGCTTTCACCTCATGATTGAGCGGCGGCTCATGATATGTTCAGGACACCTGACGTTATTGTACCACAATTGGAAGAAAAATGGAGAACAAAAAAGTTTGTAGAATCCGCCGTGGATTTTTTGCTTGACTTGTCTTATGTCAACTGAATTTTGCATATTGGCGTTATCCACAGGGTGTTAACTGATGTGGATAACCATGTGGATAATGTGGAAAACCCTTTGGATACCGGAGGTCGGGCGTTTCTTTACACGGTCTCTACACTGCATAGCGGATTGTATAAGGCATGTCAAAGAACATTTGTATCAGCGGCGCCGGATGTCAAAAATGGGGGTGGTTTTTTGGGCAGGCCGACAATTGAACGTAATTTTTAAAAATGCTAAAATATTATTATATCTAAAAAATATTTTTTATAAAAGGAGGGGTAGGCTTATGAGACAGCCCAGCCTGCTGCGCCGCTATATTCTGTTCTTCTGCGGAGTTCTCTGCGCCGCCCTGGGAATCGCCCTGATTACCTTAGCCGGTATGGGCACCTCGGCGGTGTCCAGCCTCTCCTATGTCCTCACGTTTGTCTTTCCAGGGCTCTCGCTGGGGGTGTTTACCTTCCTGGTGAACTGCACCATGCTGGTCGGCCAGGTGCTGTTGCTCCGGCACAGGTTTCAGTCCATACAGATCCTCCAGATTCCGGCCACGCTCCTCTTCTCGGTCTGCATCGACCTGTGGACGGAGCTGTTGGCCCCGCTGGTGCCGGAGTCCTATGGGGCCAGGTGGGTGGTGCTCCTGCTGGGCTGTCTCTCCCTGGGGCTGGGGGTTGCGCTGGAGGTGCTTCCCAATGTGCTGATCCTGCCATGTGAGGGGTTTGTCCGAACCGCCAGCCAGGTATTCGGCTGGGATTTTGGGAAGACCAAGACCGGCTATGATCTGGCTATGGTGTCGGCAGCCGCCCTGCTCTCCTATCTCAGCCTGGGGGCCATCTGCGGCCTGCGGGAGGGGACAATAGTTTGTGCCCTGACTGTGGGAGGAATCTCCCGATTTCTGTGCCGCAGGCTCTCCTTCCTGCAATATCCGAGCCGGAGTCATCCGCCCATACCCGCAGAAGCAAGCGGCGCCCATACCGCCGCAGAGCCCTGAAAGCGCAAGTAAAATGCCGCCCATATGGGCGGCATTTTAAAAGGTCAGGCGAAAAATTAGCGCTTGGAGAACTGGGGAGCGCGGCGGGCGGCCTTCAGGCCGTATTAAAATGCTCTTACGTCCGTTTTCCCTTGAGATTTCGGGCTTTTCAGGGATTTCGCTCTCCAGTTATCCTATTTTTTAATCGTAAAAATGGATAGCGTCTGTCCAGCTTTATTTTGAACTTTGCCGCTGAAATGCCCCATTCACTACGCTACAAAGTTCTTCGGGTTTATTATACTTCACCTGAGCGTAAATGTCCATCGTTGTCTTACTGTTTTCATGTCCGGCAAGGTATTGGACTGTCTTGGGATCAACGCCAGCATACAGAAGGTTGGTAATATAGGTATGCCGAAGCTGATGTGGCGTCACATCGAAGTCGATGGCATAAACCAGTTTTGGATTGTTCTTTTGATGGCCGCCGAGGGTTGGGGTAACAGTGTACTTAATGCTTTGACCGTTGACATACTTATAATAGTTTCGGGGCTTGGCAGTCCGAACGGTCACATACTTCCAAACCCTCTGAAACTGCGAAGCAGATAATGGTTGTCCTTCGCTGTCTGCTATTACATATTCAGATATAGATTCTTCCTTAACTTCCCGCAGTCGATCAACCAAACATTTGGGAATGGGAACGTCCCTGCGGGCCGCTTTGGTTTTTAATGTTGTAGAAATCACTGGTCTGTTATGCTCGGTTCGCCATGCCCTCCTGACAGAAATGTACGGTGCAGGCGTATCCAGAAACACACAATCCCATTGAAGCCCCAGAATTTCCTCCCGGCGCAGGCCGGAATACAGGGCAATCATGATAAACGTATATGGTGGAAGCTCTTTGACGGTATCCAGCAGCAGCTTTGTCTGTTCGTCCGTCAAGGCATCCTTCTTCTTCGCTTGCTTACCTCCTTTTGCCGAGATGCCTTCACAGGGGTTATAGTCAAGTAGTTGGCTGCGCTCTGCCGAGTAAAAGACGCATTTCAGAAGCATATTCACCGTGCTATACAATCCAGCCGATTTTGTAGTCAGTGGGATCAATGCCAGCCGAATATCATCCGCCGTCACATCTGACAGATACATAGAACCCAACGGCTCAACTATGTATTTGTTCATGTTAATCGTGTAGCTTCTTAAAGTAGCTGGAGAAACCTTTGCCGACTGCATCAACAGCCATTTCTCACAATATTCTGCAACAGTTGGGTGTTTCCTTTTGAAAATGATTTCCTCAATCTGCCGCCGAGTCTTTAGTTCTTTTTGATACAGTTCCTCACGGGTAGGCGCATACAAACTTACCTGCTTACCGTCCGCATCCAGAACTCGTGTCCTGTAATATTGTGTTCCGTTGAGAGTGATCGTTCCATACTGAGGGATGCACTCTTTTTTCTTTGCCATAATATTATTTCCTTTCCTTAGTTTATGTAGCTCATTGCTCATCTCCCTTTTATCAAAAGTTCTCATTCTTCTCAAAGGTGCGATCCCTGAAAACGCAAAGGGCGAGGAAGATTCCTCGCCCTTATCTCACTTTCTATAATTTTATTGTGCTACCACATTTACATCTGCATCCCATTGGGCAAACGCGCTGTCCAAAATTCCTGCCAGTTGGTCTGGTCGGTTGTACTTTACCTTTGCGTAAATGTCCATCGTAATTCTGCTGCTCTCATGGCCGGCCAGATACTGAACTGTTTTCGGATCAACCGAAGAATGAATCAGATTTGTGATGTAGGTATGCCTGAGCATATGGGGCGTGACATCAAAATCCAGACTGTAAACCACCTTGCCATTATGGGCCGCCTTTTCTCCAAGAACCGGCTTGACTGTATGTTTTACACGCTTACCATCTTCGTACCGATAATATGACCGTTCCTTAACACTCCGAGTAACAATGTACTGCCACAGTCGCTTGAATTGTGTGTAGGACAGCGGCTCTCCGTCCCGATTGGCAACCACATAGTCTGAAGTGGATTTTTTCTTTGCCTCTTTCAAACATTCGGCTAAACAATCCGGGAGAGGGATATTTCTCTCCGCAGCCTTTGTCTTTAGCTCTGTCAGAATAACCGGTCTGTTATGTTCTGTATGCCATGCCCGCCGCACCGTCAAATATGGAGCGTCCGTGTCCAAATACACCGAATCCCATTGCAGTGCTAGAATTTCCTCACGCCGCAATCCTGCATACAAGCCAAGCATCACAAACACATAGGGCGGCAACCCGCGAATGGCGTCCAAAAGCCGTTCTACCTGTTCATCTGTCAAAGCCCGACGCTCCTCCTGCGGAACACCGCCGCCCTTTGCTTTGAGATAGATAGTCGGGTTTGTATCAATCACATGGCTTTCCTTTGCGGCCCGAAAGATTGATTTATAGAGAATCACCACGGACTTGTAAACCGATGCAGATTTCTTGGAAACCGGGATGAGCGCCACCTGGATGTCATCCAATGTCACCTCCGCCATCCGTTTATCGCCCAGCTCCTTGATAATGTGACGCCGCACTTTGGATGTATAATCCGTCAGAGTAGTGGCACGCACATGGACGGACTGCATCAGCAGCCACTTTTCGCAATACTCGGCAACCGTAGGAGATTTACGCCGGAACGTGGCATTGTCGATCTGCTCAAGAGCTGCCATTTCCTTTTCGTAAACTTCCTCGCGGGTTTTACCATAAAGAATAATCCGTTTGCCGTCTGCGTCCTCAACGTCTGTTTTGTAATACTCATAGCCGTTTACCTGAACCTTGCTGTATCTGGGAATTCGCTTTCTTTTTGTAGCCATTTTCTCCACCTCCGAAAAATAGTATCAATGCTGCATCTTGGTTTTATCAGAACTGCTCTATTTCCTCAAAGGTGCGATTTGCTTCCTCGCACATTGCGATAGGTTTCTTTCTTTTCCACCGGTTTTGCCCGATGGGTGCATTTTGCAATATATTCCTGGAGTCCGGCAGGGGTAAAGTAGACGCAGCCATTCGGTACATATTGAATATAGGAAATCAAGCCGCTGTTTCGGGCTTCATCCAAAGTAGCAAGGCTGATCCCTAAAAGTTTCGCCGCCTCCTTACGGGTAATCAGTTTTTCCATATTCAATCGTCACCTCCTCGCCGGCTTCTTGACAACCTCGTAGTCGTAACCAATATTCTGTCCGCAGTAGGTACAGATGTCCCGTTGTTCCTGCTTCGGATTAACTCGCCGCAAATAATAAGAGCCCGTGCCGTAAAAATTGTTGGCACAGGCTGGGCAAAGGCACATGATTAAGTTCTTCGGCACTTCTTCGATCAGCCCCACGCTAATCGCCAGGGCGCGGTTGACCCGCCGGATGTGATGTTCGTCCAACCTGCCAATGTAATGCTCCAGACGCCGCTTGTCAATGGTGCGAAGCTGCTCCAGAAGGACAAGAGATGGAAGCTCCAGACCATTTTCGGCTTTGAGCAAATAGTGGGTAGGCAGCTTAGCCTTTGCGTCCACTTTACTGGAGATTGCCGCCACAATGACGGTGGTGCTGTATTTGTTTCCGGTGTCGTTCTGGATAATCAGTACCGGGCGATAACCTTCCTGCTCAGAGCCGACTCCCCGGCCTAAATCGGCATAGTACATATCGCCACGCAAGTATGTTCTGTTCATGTTGTATGACCTCCCTTTGAAATTTAGGCAGTCTTTGCCGCCTATGTAGAGGCCGGACAACAGGGCAGAAGGAAGGCCGGGGAAACATCAATATTCCTCTTATTTCTCTGCCTGTCCTGCTGCACGGCCATATTTCAAAGCAGCCCCATTTGTCCTCGACACCCCGGACTGCTGTGGGAAGTCATCAAACGGCTGGAAGCTCACCAGCTCCACGGGGAATCTCACCCCTCGCGTGGTTCTCACGCAACCGCCCCCATTGCCTGCGACGGATCACGGCGATAAGGCCGCTTCAACGCTCGGACGTTAGGCTGGACGGGAGTATCATTGTCCCCGCTTCCGATCATGGCCGATACCGGGAGCCACCCGGTACTGACAGCCGACTGTTTCTCGCTCCCTGCCAGACAGAACAAGCCAAAGACCTTCTTACGTTCTTTTCGGTGGTGTCTTGCTGTTCCTGTCCGGCAGATTTTCGCGCAGCCGCTGTCCGGGCTTTGACTTTCGCCAAAGAAGCGGGAATGTGCTTGATGAATGGGTATGCGGTTTTCAAGGTGCGGTTGAGAGGTCATAAAAAACCTCTCACCCTTTTTGCCGTTGGGTGAGAGGTTTGCACAACATTATTCCAAAAGTTTTTTCAGTTTTTTGAGAATCTTAGTTTTCCGAACATGGATGGCATTTCGATATACACCCAGTTCTTCAGCATACTGCCGCTCTGTCTTTTCCTCAAAGAACAATGCCTGGATCAAAGCCTGCTCCTCCGGGGTCAGCATTGCCAGGGCAGTATGTAGCTTGTCCACCTCCAGCTTATGAAGCACCGTGTTCTCTACACTCTCCTCGTTAGGGAACTGCTGGGCATTTTCATCCATCAGCCGGTCTAAAGAATCTTCGCGGCTGGGGATGACTCGTACCATCTGGCCCTCCTTTCCGAGAACAAACCGTTCGGTTTTCAAATCGTTCTCAAAGTAACGCATCTTTCTGTCGCCTTACGTATAGGCCATATACACTTCATCCGTGACCTCAACATATTGGCCGCGAATCCATATTCTTTTTTTGCCAGCTTCCACGCTGTTTACCTCCGATCAGTCTGAATTTTGAGAAATTCAGACTGATCGGGGGGCCACGGCACCGTGGGAATAAGCTGTGGTGATATACAAAAACGCACCTGCATGGTGGGGTCATTCCCCACACAGCAAGTGCGTTTCTTTTTAGTTCGTATGTATTATGGCATGACAGTTCACCAGGAAGGGTGGACGATCCCGCTACATGGCAGGAATTTTTTTTGGCCGTGTACCATCAGAACGCAATCGGCCTATTTTATCAAATCAAACTCGCTGCTTCTGATTAGCAGCGAAGCGCGGGCATTCCAGCGCATAAAAATATCCCTCCAAACCTAAACGCGGGATGGAAGGATGGACATGACAAAGCCCCCTGCCAATACCTCGTTTTTTTTATTGGCAGGGTATGTTTTCTCTCTGGCTCACTATTTTCCGCACTTTTAGTTCTCTAAAATTTGAACTACTATGCCATTATCAAACTGGCATAGATTATTAAAATAGAAAGAGGGGGTGAACTAAAAGTGCAGAATCATCATGAAATACTCGGAGAGATCATAAAGAACGCTCGTGCAAAGGCGGACATGACCGTAGAAACCTTGGCTAACAAGGTAGGTGTTACCGAAAGGTTTATATATCGTATAGAAAACGAAGGGAAAAAGCCCAGCTACGAAATCCTTTACAAGCTCATCCGCGAACTGGCTATTGTGCCGGATCAGATTTTCTTCCCTGAAAAGCAGGTACAAGAATCCGAGATGGAAAGCCTTGTCCGTATGTTATATAGTTGCGATGAGCGTTCCATTCAAATAATTAAAGCTACAATAAAAGCCGCATTGGAAAGTCAGTCTAAAGAATAAAAAAGAGCCGATGACTGTGATTACTCACAAGTTCATCGGCTCTGCGTCTTTGCGGCTGGCTCTTTGATGACAGTAATGTGTAAATGTTCTGCTTTGATTAAACATTCATGTTTGCATTTCGGGCAGTAGAGAGGATAATTAACCAAAACTGTGTCCTCTCTTATTTTATCACGGGTTTTACCTCCACAAAGAGGACACAATATCCATTCTGCCTCCATATCATCCCCCCTTACCTTTACTCTTTGTTCTTAGCGCAGAAAATATTGATTGCTTCACTGAAGAAAGACGCCAAATTTCCGCTGCTAAACCCATTTATATAATTGGAAAAGCGTTCATCACTGATGTAGAGTTGCCCTAAGTAGAGCAAAATTTGATTATCACATTTATAGAAGGATTCAGAGATATACTGCTGCCACTCTTTTACGATTTGTTGCACTTCTTGACAGGCAGGAGATTGATTTTGAAATTGAGCTAATTTCTCAAAGGTATCCTTAGACACAGAAAGAAATCTTTCTAACTGATTTCGTTGACCTTTTTCTGGCTGCGACAGAAATGCTGCTTCATATTCTTTGAAACTATGGGTATTACCCCAACGTTCCAAAACTTCCGACCTATATTTCTCTTTTAGCTCAAGCACTTTTGTATCTGAAAAAGGTGCAAAAGACGGGACGGGATTTCCTTCTATTTCTGTTTTAACCAGGGAGATCAGAGCATCAATGCGTTCCTTTTGCGCCTGCAAAATATCAAGGTGCCTTTTCAACGCTTCCGTCCGATTATAATTAGGGGAACTGAGCAAGCTCTTGATTTCCTTTAATGCAAATCCCACTTCACGAAAAAATAGTATTTCCTGCAACCGGCTCAGATCATCATCAGAATACAAACGATATTTACTGTCCGTAACCATAGCAGGCTTCAAAAGCCCTATTTCATCGTAGTAGTGCAATGTCCGTATTGTGATACCGGTTAGGTCAGCAACTTCATGTACTGTCATCCTCCTATCATTCATCCCAAAAATCCTCCACAGTTTCTAAGATTTCACTTGCAGGCAGCATCGTGGCTTCAATAATGCTTTTTCCTGTCTTTTGCAAGTAGTGTTTAACCAAATGATACCCGCAAGCGTAGCCAGCACAGTAGGGCAATCCAACACAGGGGAAATTTTGCATCGCGGCCATCTCGTCACCATAGAGATAGGCATTTAGATTCTCAAGCCCTTGAACATTCAGTCCATCGTGAATAATAGGTTTGATGTACTCATTCAGGGTTTGCATATCCGTTTTGGTTACCCAGGGGCCTGCCTTGTCCTCGCCATACAAATGAGTTGCAAAGTTTTCAGCAAGGCCCTCGCTAACCATCATCTCCCCAAGGGTGATACTATTCCGCCACTTAATAAACTGAAAGCGCACATTATGGTTTACTTCGTGGGCCAGCGCAACAGGAAGGCGAGTCAGTGTAAATTCATTGGGGATCAGCCACGCCATGATATACCCCGGAATACCACCATCGCCGCAATATCCTTCATTCAGGGAGATATAGGGGCTTTCAGCATTTGCCAATAAAACCGTAAATAGATACTCGCTGACGGGTAGTTCAATCCCATTGTTCAAGAAACATTCCAGGGATCTCTGAATGGACTGCTCACAAGATACCCAGAGCCGATCCGAAGAAAGGCTCTCAATGTTTGCTTTTTGTGACTGATCGACCTTTGTGGGAGAAATAAAACCCAGCATATCACTTGCCATGATAATATCATAGCCATTGGGTGTAGCTGCCTTCATGGGGATTTGATAGCAGTCCCACTTGCCCTTAAAAGGCATCATCAGCTCATACCGGTAAATGTCGTTTTTCTTTTCGACAGGAGCCTCCATTATTTTTTTGTAGACGGCATCCGAACGTACATAGCTTAATTTCATATAGCCACATTCCTTTCTTGTTTTTTTCAGCATACACCATGACGTAACGTGAGAGTCAAGAGGAATGAACAAATATGAAATAGATGCTTACCTCCCTCGATGTTTGGCTTTCTTTTTTTCCTGCCGCAAAGCAAATAGGCGATCCTTTTCTGCTTCTCGTTGCTCTCGGCTCTTTGTTTTTCTTTCTAACTTACACTGTTCATGTTGGAGTTTAAGGGCTTGCTGTGCTTTAGTACCAATTCCCTTATCTTGCAGTTGACTGTTTATTTCACGCTGCATACGTTTAGGGTTGATTTTTCGTTCTGCAATAACTTCCGCTTGGATAGGTGGACTGAATTTCAGCTTGTGCCAATTCTTCAGCAGAAACTCATAAACCTCATAATCCTTTGGTTCTGCACCAAAAGTGATTTTGCACACCTCATACTTACCGTTGCACGATCTCTCATATATGCCAATCCAAAATGGAGCCTCAAATAGAATGGTTAGACTACTTTTAGAGTCGGTACTCATTCTTGTAAGAACTGTCCTTCAAAGTGATTCAGCCATTCCAGGAGAGCATTGTAAAGCAGTTGCTGCTGCTCAAAAATTGTTCTCCCAACCAGAGGAATGTCTGCAAATTCCTGAGCATAGCCCTCGTTTAATTCAGCCGAGGACTGTATGCTCTGGCGCAAAGCCGAAACCAGCTCCATTGCTTCAGCTTTGTCCATCTTGTTCAGATTGGAAATGACCACGTTGAAATCGAATAACAGCGGTACCGGGCCAGCGGCATAATAGGCCATCAGTTCCTTGAAATACACTCTGCCCTTATCGGTAATGGAATAGATTGCTTTATCTGCAAACTTGCCACCTTTTACAATGTCGCTTTGCAGGTAGCCTTTCTCACTCATTTGGAGCACTTTCCGATAGATAGAAGGGACACTTATTTTCGTCCAGCGGGAAAAATGATGGTACTCCACATCTTTTTGAATATCATAAGCACTTTGAGGCTTCTCCAATACAATACCGAGTATGACTAAATCTATTGATGACATAACTACACCTCCACTTTTACTATTAACAATAGTACTATTATTGATAGCAAAAGTCAAGATGGTGTATTTCAGCGTTCTAATCGGGAAACCCTTCTGTTCTGAAAGTTATTGCTGATCCACAGTCCCAGGAAGTTTATTTGCTGCTCTGTGTGGAACCAATGCTCTCCGTGTGTCATAACTGTCATCGTACAATGAAATTTTTTTGAAAAGTTCTCCGCAACTCTGTAATCAATCATATGGTCATGTTCTCCGTACAAAATTCGTGTAGGAGAATCCCATTTAAGAATAGGATGATTCACGGCATATTGCCAATATTCCCAAGTTAGGGTTTGGCCAAATGAGGTGGGAATGATCTTTTCCCGACACAGTTGTTCTTCTGTGACATTTGTCCAACTCATCATCTTAAGAATGAGTTGTTTCATATCAAGAACCGGAGATACAAACAGACAGTTTTCAAATCGCTCATGTTCGAAGCAAAGCATACTGAACCAAGCCCCAATACTGTTTGCATATAAAGCGTGTTGCTTCCAATGCCTTTTCACATATTTCATAACTAAATCAAGTTCAGGAGAAACGTGCCAGGGGTCAAAGGAACCATTTTCATCTTTTCTTTCGCCATGTCCTGGCAGATCAAAACTTAAAACTTGCCATCCCTTTACACAGATCTTTTCAGCCAAAAAAGATGCTTCTTCTTTGTTACCGCCTTGCCCGTGAACATAAAGATATAATCGGCTTGAATCATTACCCCAAAGGATTGATGGGATGTTACCAATCAATATTTGCTGTGTTATCATTGTGATCTCCTTCAAAAAAACTATTTTTGATAGTCAAAAAACTAATCTGATTAGTATTTTACTTTCCGACTGCTAAAATGTCAATATGATTAGTAAATTTGCTATTCAAAATATTGACACAGCTAATCGTATTAGTTAAGATGAAAGAAAGTTTATTGACAAGGAGATCAATTATGCGTGTCACAAAAACAGCAGTAATACAGGCTGCTTCTGATATTGCGGATGAAAAAGGGTTAAACAATGTTTCTCTCAAGGTGGTTGCTGAACGGCTGAATATCCGTACACCATCGTTATATAACCACATCGAAAATTTGGATGATTTATTGCGCGAAGTAGCTCATAACGGGATGCGTACCATGAACCAGAGGATGGCCCAAGCTGCCATCGGAAAATCTGGTGATACGGCAATAAAGGCAGTTGCTATTGAATATCTAAACTATATGATAGAGCATTGTGGAATTTATGAAACAATCCAGTGGGCTACTTGGCATGGCACAGACGAAACTGCAAAGATATTTTGCGAATATACAGACCTTCTAAAAACGCTCATCCTTTCCTGTCATTTTGGAACGGAGAATGTATCCGAAATCTTAAACCTGCTCACAGGATTTCTTCACGGATATACCACATTACAGTTGCGATATGCGTTTTCTGATCCTCAAAAGGTCAGAACGGAATTAACGATTGCTCTCGATACAGTTTTAGCCGGTATTCATTATAAATGTGATAGTGAATAACTAAAAGCGCCGCTGATTCGTGAATCAAATTCACGAATCAGCGGCGTTTCCTACCAGATGCAAAAGTTATTTCGTCTTTTTATTTAGAATTTTATTTATCGCTCATAAAAAAGTTCTGTAACACAATACTTGAAGTTTTGATAAAATCTTACTCAAATAAATAAAAAGGTAGAATAGAAATTAATTGCTCTAATTTTTTGTTTGTACTCCTGTTTGTTTTGAATCTTTTACTTATCCTTGTGTAATCCACTCAGCAGGAATCAATTTGTCGTTACTTCCTCGCCATCTTTCAACAAGATGAGACGAAGACACATCGCCCCAGATATCTTCGTCAGCGTGTTCTGTCACAATAATCTGGACATCCTTTTGCGTATCATGAAGAAATTTATCCATCGCAATAAAAATCTTCTGAACAGCTTGCTTGTCCTCGTCAGCAATTTGTACATCTTCTTCTGACAGAGTGCTGTTGCGAGAGCGCTGAGGAAAATAAACTTGGCTTGGCTGATCGAAAATAACAAAATTGGGAACGGCAACACTTCCGCGAGTCTGAAAGAACTGTTGAAACGCCAAGATTGTTGCAATATGATAAGCGAGCCAATTTGAAGCACTTCCGATTTCCCAAAGATAATCATCACGACCGCTTGCATTCTTTACCTTAAGCGTCAAATCTTTAATTATAAATTCGACAGGGTTATCGGGATGTTCAGCATCCAAGTTTTTTATAATCTCCACAATTTCTTGGTTAATGTACTTTGTGGCAGCATCAATTTTTCTGCGAATCTCCGATTCGTGAACAATACTTTCCAAATTACGAATTCGATCTTCTAAATCACTTAACTGATTTTCCAGATCACTATTTTTTCCTACTCGCTGAAATGTTTGGATACTTGCCTCCATCCTGCCCAGGAAATGTGCAATTCCTGCTAAAGTGTACTTTTTATTTGATGTAGTAGTATATCTACGACTTTCTTCACGAATACGGTTACGAATTGCATTTAGTTTTTCGGTACAATATCCAATTTCAGTTTCAACAACTTGCAGTTCCCGCTCAAAGGCTGCGGGTACAATCTGCATATTTCCTGCAGATTGCTCAATTTCCTCAATAGCTTTGCATAGTACGTCTAACTCTTCAGTTACACCTGAATGCGAGCTATTGCAAAAGGGACATATGCCATCTGGCCCAGAGAGCGTCTTTAACCAAGTTGATATTTCAAGTCGTTGAAGTTGAACTTGCAAAGACTCTTCATATTGCCCCATGGAATTACGCAGTTGAAGCATCTCGGTATGTCTCTTTTGAAGAGCAAAAAGTTGAGAAGCAATATCTTGTTCTTCTTTGCGAAGTTCAACTAATTCAGCCGATGAATCTCTTATATTCGAAGCAACTAATTGGGTATCTGTTTCTGCTTTTTCAACTATTGCTTCAAGTTGTTGAACCTGATCGTCAAAACTTGAACACTCATTAAAATGAGCGGGTGTCAGTCCCATATCTCTTGCCTGCGCCAACCAACTGGCAACTTCTTGTTTCCATCCCTCTGAGACATCCTTGATTGTCTTAATATCACGGAGCAAGCGGTCTCTCTGCTTCTTTAACTTATCCATTTCTTGCCGTGCAGCAAGAACTTTTGGAGTTACAGCACCCAAAGCATAGGGGAAAATATTAATTAATTTCTGCCTATGTTCAGTTGTATCCGCTTTATAAAATAACACATCAGCATTTGCCACAATATTTTGTGGTTGAAATAAAAATGCCATGAAATCTCTATACGATGGATGAGACGAGAAATTATTAGTTGCTGGATCAAGATCTAAAAAAGACATTGAGAACAGCTCATTCAAAACATTTTTAACTTCAATAAGAGTTGTATTAGTCTCAATGCTCTCTGGAATCACAATTTCCTTATTTCTAAGAATAAACATATCCCCAGTTGCCATTTGATTTCCAGGCTCTCGTCTACAAAGTAGTAACTGTTCATTTTCAAGATTAAATAATACACCAAACCATGCACATGCATTTCGTATTGTGTCAACGGGAATAGTGCATTTCCCAGAACCAAGACAATAATCAATAATTGGGATAATTGCAGACTTACCAGTTCTTGAGGCACCGGTAATAATGTTTATTTTATCTGGCTCAAACTTCACCCGTCGATATTTTAGGTTCGCTTTCTTTGGCCATAATAGTATGCTATCTATATAAAATTTCACGCTAAAACCTCACTTTCAACCATTCACATATTTCAAGCAAGCTCAATTCTGAGCACCATATTCCTAATTTTTCTGCGGCATCAAGCAAATTCTTTGTTGAAGGGGATAGCCCACGTTTCTTTGCTTGTGTCAGCGGGAAAACTTGGGCAGTTGAAATATCCATAGCAAAAAGTTTTGCAGATACGCCAACATTAAAGGAGTCCAAAGTTAAAGGGCGTAATTCTATAGCACTTTTGTTGATGGTATATAAATCATCGTTTTTCTTATCCTTAAATAGTTTTTCTGATACTTTGGAAAGTCCCTTCTTTTTTTGTGTAGATTTAATGACAGTACATAAATCTTCCCGAAGAATAATAGGTAACACAATAAATAGCAGTGGAAATGGAATAGCTTTACTCTCCTTCGAATAATATCCACAAATAAATTGCCACAAAGCCGCAGCTCCAATAGCTGGATTTTGAACATAATATATTTCACGATCTATGTTATTTGTCACCTTTGTCATCTCCTTTCAACAGCTCAATATACCGGGGATGCCAACCTATGGTAGGTCGATCAGACGGCTCGTTTGCTAACGCTTGAAGCGAACCACTACCAAAGAAGCTAGGAACATCTCTTCCAAGGAGTCGGTGACTTATTGCGTAACTTAAACACTGGGCATACAAATATTTTCCTCTTTCAATGTCACCATTAACAACTACACTTGAAAGTAGTTTCTGATTTTTCCATAGCCTTTTTAGGCTATCATAATAATCAGTAAAGCTACCTCCGTTGATAAGTCCTTTTTTGGCCCAAGCTGTTTTCTCCGATCTCGTTCTTAGAAAGTCACTGGCAGCTTCAAAAATATCCGATTCATCCACATCGATTAATTCAAGCTGTTTGATATATGTATCGTGGCGCTCCACTTCGGCTGTTGTCTGACTGGCTTCCGGTTGAACAGAAACTGCACTCAATATTATTTTTTGATCTCTGCTTCTGATCTGCGAATCCAAAGCAGTCTTGTAATCTTTTGATGAGATATATGCGGGTTTATTCTGCTTGATTTGCTGATGTACCTGGTCACTTACCCAGCCCAGCATAGATTCAAAAAGTTCTGTTGCATACTCTAAAGGGATGGATTGCATCTTAAATTTATTGAACAGCTCTTGGTCGTATGTATCTTCATGAATATCAATTTCCATGAGAGAAATAACTTTAATAACCGTTTCTTTATTCTTAGGTGCAAAACAATACTCAATATATGGTTCTATAGTTTGACTAATGGGCCGGGGCTTTTCCTTGCTTTGAGTATCACCAAATAAAATTATTCTGGCGCTTTCCAATGCTTCCGTTGCTTCGGTTTCAGTTTTTGCTTCCGCAAATAATTTTGGGATAGTTCCTGCCTTTATGGAATGAGATGAAACAACAATATATTTTAAGACAACTTTTGGGGGATATTGCCCCTGGGTAAAATAATTGCACCAGTTGTAAATTGTTTTCCAAAAAACTTCTGCTCTATCTGTAACAGGGTTATTATTAGATAACACACTTTTAGTCTGCTCAGCAATTAGAAGTCCTTCTTTTTCAACCGCTACATCATCATAAGCCTCAACGCTGACAACGCGTTCATCTAAGCAAATCAATTCATAAAGAGCATGACGCACCTGTAGCATGTATCCCTCAAGTTTATCAGGAACATGTGTGTTGTCGGACATATACTCACCTCGTTTATAAGAATCAAATTATAAGCTAAATAAAAATACCGCATGGGAATATCCCATACGGCTTGTCTTGGCGGCACAAAGACCCACCGTTAATTAATTATAATGCAACATGGAAGAAATTACAATGACTATAGAACGTCACATTTATAAACTGAAGGCTATCAACCACTGCGCGATGATAAATTTTATTATACCCTTATGTACCCAGCCGGTTTCGGCTGGGTCTTTTTTGTGCGAGTTAATATGCCGGAGTTCCATACCCATAGATTTCATAGTAACCAACCGGGTAACTGTTTTGACGGCAACTATCGCCGGAGTTGCCTTCGATGGTGTAGATGCGTCCATTCTCCACCTTCTCCACAATGCCAACATGATCGGAAGAACCATCCTGGCCGCCATCATCCCAATCGAAAAAGATAATGTCGCCAGGGCGCGGCTCATAGCTGTTGTCCTGCCACAGTCCGCGCTCCTGGAACCACGGCACCCCCTGAGATGCACAGGCCGCAAACTTAGGAATGACGCCAGCTTCAATATAGCCGCACTCGTTAGCACACCAGCTCACAAAGCAGGCGCACCACTCTACTCTGCTGTTAAAACCATACCAACTCCAGTACGGCTCACCGCCGACATTCCCCACTTGGGAGAGTGCCACGGTGACGATCTCACCATCGCCTCCGCTGATGCCGTAGAGGACTTGTGACCACAGGGAGTTGTTTTCATCGGCCAGAAGCTCCGCCATCTGTTCCCGTTGATCCTCATTGAAGCCGAACTGATCGGCCATCTCCTCGGCAGTTTTGTGGCTGACGGTGATATAGAGGTAGGTCTGCGTTACCGTGGTTTCTGTTTCCACGATATTGCCATTTCCATCATCCGAAGTTTCAATCACCGTTTCGGTTTTGGTGTCGGTGTTGGATGAAATCTCGTTCATCTTCCAGAAGATGTCCTTGAGGAGCTGTTTCTTGGTATCATCCATTGTGGCGACTTCCTGAGCAGCATCCGGGTCAGTGGTGGTCTTGACGGCATAGACAGCCAGAACTTCCTTCCACACAGCGCGGGAACCGGACATCTCCAGAACGTCATAGCTGTGGGATGCTTTAATCTCGTCCAGCCTGTCCTGATAGTCCGTGTTGATTTCCTGCACGGCGGTCTGCATCGTCTGCCCGGTGCCGGAGTCCTCACCGGAGAAGAAAATACCAAAGCAAGAACCGATTATCATACCGATCAGACAAATCACAATAACCACCAGTACCGCAATCCAGCCCCCGGCTGCGATAGCCGCAATTAAAGCCTTTGTCGCCGCGATGATGGCTTTCACCGCTGCGGCGGTGGCTTTGGCTGCTACCTTGATGGCGTGAGCTGTGGCAATGGCTGCTGTACGGGCAGCATGGGCCGCAGCTCTGGCGGCTCTGGCGGTGGCAATGGCAGTCTGCTGGGCCACCTTTGCCGCCTGCTGACTGGTTTTGATGCTGGTCTTTGCGGTAGTTTCCGCTGTCTTGATGGATTTGGTAGTGGTTTTCACCGTGCCTCTCGCAGCGGATGAGGTCTGCTTAATGGTCTTTCGGCTCCTGTCCACCGTCTTGATGCCTTTCTGCCCACGATCCAGCGTCTTAATGGCGCTGTGCTCCTGCTGGACGGCTTTAGCCGGTTCAGAAACTGTATCCGCAGCCTGCCGTCCACTCCAACGGGCAGGCTGCCCGGTTTGCTGTGCCGCCCGTTTCTCCGCTTGTTTTTTCGGCTGTTCAGCGGCGGCCTTTCGCTTTTGAATATTTTCCTTGACCTTAGAGATATTCTCTTTGGTGGTCTGCACTCCTTTACGGCCTTGCTTATCAAATTGGTGGACAGCTTCATGGCTCACACTATCCACACCAGATGAAAAACGGTCAGAAGCATATTCGGCGGGAGAGCTTTCCTCTGCATACATCCCATGCTCCGCTTTGTCTTTGGTGCGGATATATGCCTGCTTCATTCGCTCGGCGGCCACGGCGCTTTTATCCAGCGCCTTGACATCTTTGACGGTGGCCTTTGTCTTAATGCCCTTGCTCATGGGCTTCACCTCCTTTCCAGGGCAGAGCAGCCCTTATTCCTCCAGCAGCTTTGCCAGCACAACCATCCGCCCGTTTGTCCGGGAATACTCGCAGGTAGAGAGGGTGATGAGTTTGTCGCCGTATTCAGCGGTTACACCGGTGTCGTAGAGCGCCAGTTCTTTGCACTCCGCGATATACTCGTCAAACTGCTTGGCGCTCTCCGCCCGGACAAAATGGTAATACTTGAACCCCTCTTGGGAGTAAGCTACCGTCTTGAAGGCGGCGATCACTTCATACTCTCCGAAGCTCTCCAACGTATCAAAGTGAATGATTTTATGCTCCTGATAGAAGTCCTCGCTCTCGTACTTACAAAGGTCGGAGAACATGGAGCCGTTGTTCATGTGGTGGCCATACAGAACCAGGTTATCGGAAATGCCAATGTCGCAGTTTTCTTGCACATAGGGAACGCCGTAGCTGCTGTACGATTTATCAAAGGCGTGCTTCAGATAAAAGTCGGGGTTGTCTTTGGTCTGCATAACGGGATAGTCAATCTGGGTGCCGGGGATAGAAACCCAGCCCACCAAATCGCTGTTTTGGGCATACACATCGGCATACTTGTCAAAGGCCGTCACTTCCTCCTGCACCGGCTCTTGTTCGTTTTCCAGCTCCAGGGCAGGCAACTCCGGCTCTTCTTTTACCAGCTCGGCCACTTCTTCAAAGGCTTCGGCACTCTGCTTCTGGTCGAGATATTCTCGGCAGAGCATAAAGCCTGAGAAAAGGAAAAGGGCGGCACAAAAGGCCGCCCCAGCAATCATCACTTTGGTTTTCATTTCTTTTTTCATGTTTTACCCTCCTGTACTTATCGTGCCTTATCCTTGCCGGGTTCTGCCCGATGCTGACCGGACGGGGTTGCTTTCAGGGCTGTCAGCTCGGTCTTGACAGAAGATTTTTCTCCACCAGCCTTTTCAGCCAGTCGGCTCGCACCGCGCTCCATCTCAGAAAATGCCTTGCCACAGGACGAGAGGAAGCCCCTCAGCTTGGCAAGTACCCCTTTGTCGGCGTCCAGGTCTTTGACCTGCTGCGCCTCTTTTCCTGCAAGGGCGCGTCCGGCACTTTTCAGATGACTGCCCGCCTGATGCAGTTCTTCTCGGATCACATCCATCCGTCCGGCACACTTCTCCATTGCTTGGCTGGCATGGGAGAAGCCATGCTCCATTCGGGTGAGAACTGCGGGAATCCGCAAAGTTTGCACTGCATGACGCAGCGCCGCGCGACCTTTCTCGTGAAAGGTCTGCACCATGCGTCCGGCAGCGGAAATGGTATTGTTCTTGGCGGTGGACACCATGCTGCTGACCTGATGCACTTTGTTTTCCGCCTCGTTCATCAGGAAGGTACATCTGGCCTGGATGCTTCTGTCGTGAAGCCGGTCAACCTCCTTCCGCATGGCTGTCATTTCATCCACCATCCGGGATAGCTTATCCTCCATGCCGTCAATATAACTCACCAGCGTCTGCACCTCGTCCTTCTGCTGGTGAAGCCCGTTCTGCTCCAGAACGGTAAAGAGTTCAATGATCTGCGGATGTTCCCGCAGGGCAATAGCCGGTTCAGCCATGTTAGATACCTCCAATCAAATCTTTATCGTGCCGGTTCCGCCTGCTTTTTGACAGGCGGAAGTTCACGGCAGTATTCTGGGTAACGGATTTTGATACCCTCCATGAAGTAGGGTGCAAACTCGCAGCAGAACAAGTCCTCCGGGGAAAAAGCGTTGCTCTGCTCCGGGTCGGTATAACCATTCCAGAGGTTAAAGGCCAGACGGCACACCCTGACGGTGCCGCTGGTCTGCCAGCCGCCGTGCATCCCATTCGGTTCGATACAGTCCTCCTTGAAATTGAACATCTGCTGGATATTAGCACGTGTTTCCGGGGCAATCCCCATCACATAGAAAAAGGAACGGTGATAGCTGTCATTGTGCCGGGACTTGGAAATCATGGACAAAAAGAAGTCCCTGTGTTCCTCGGATGCAAAACGGATATTCTGTGCGCCCATCACATTGCCTCCTTTTCACCACCGAACACACCCTCGCCGGGTTTGGTGGTCATCAGTTCATAGAGCTTGGTGTCGCGGGGGAACCGGTTGATAAACGGAACCAGGGCGCTGCCATACCGAATCAGGCCGCAGCCCGCGTCGGCATTGGTGACATAGCTCATCTGCTCTTTGGAGATATTGAGGAGCTTTGCCAGCTTTTCACGGTCAGAGGCCGCCTGATTGAGCATGACGATAAACTCGGAGTTGGAGAGCATGGTGCTGGCCTGCACAGAGTCCAGCAGGTACTCCACGTTCTGAGTGATGGCGGTGGGATATGCGCCGCGCTTACGGAACTGACGCCATGCAGAGTTGAAGAACACGCCGCTTTGCTCGTTCTCAAACACCACATGGAACTCGTCAAGGAACACATGGGTGCGCTTGCCTCGTTTCCAGTTGAGGGTAACGCGGTTGAGGATGGTGTCGGTAATGACCAGCAGGCCAGTGGGCTTTAATTGCTGCCCCAGACCGCGAATATCGAACACCACCACGCGCTTATCCAAATCGACGGTGCTTTCCCGCCCGAAGATGTCCAGCGAACCGGTTGTGAACAGCTCCAGAGAAAGGGCAATATCCTTCGCCTTTTCCTCCGGCTGTTCCAGCAGCTTTTCGCGCAGATCGCAGAGTGTGGCGATGTTGCCTGTGCGCTCCGCATCCTGATACACCAGAGCGGTACAGCGGTCAATGATAGATTTATGCTGCGGCCCCACACCGGTCTTGTCGATCTGCTCGATGAGGGACATGATGAACTGGGATTTTTCCACGATGGGATTCTGCTCGCCGTAGCCCTCTACCATATACATGGCGTTCAGGCGGTCTTTGCCGCCCGCAGCCATGTGGATCACGGAAGCCATATCCCGGCCCAGCGCCTGACACAGCGCGCCAAATTCATTTTCCGGATCACAGATGAGGATGTCGTCGTTGGCGTAATCCGGGTGCAGCATCAAAAAAGCGATCAATTCTTTCGCACTAAAAGATTTTCCCGCCCCAGGCACCCCCAGCAGGAAAGCCGACTGGTTCAAGAGGTTTGCCTTGTTGCACATGATGAGGTTGTGGGAAATGGCGTTCTCCCCGAAGTAGATGCCGCCCTTATCCTGAATCTCCTGCACTTTGAAGGGAATGAACACCGCAAGGCTCTCGGTGGTAAGAGTGCGGAATGCATTGATTTTGCGCGCCCCAATGGGCAGCGCCGTGTTCAGGCCGTCGAGCTGCTGGAACTTCAATGTGGCAAGCTGGCACATATGCTTGCGGGCGACAGAAAGAACCGCCTCGGTATCGCTGTCAAGCTGTTCTTTGGTGTCGGCGGTAATGGCCAGCGTGATGACGGCGAACATCATCCTCTGATCGCGGGTGGTGAGGTCGTCCAGAAACTCCTTGCTCTCCTTGCGCTGCAATTCCATGTCATACGGCACCACCGCAGAGAAATTGTTGTTGGCGTTCTGGCGGCGCTGCCAGTTGGTGATGTTGGTTTCCACACCCAGCAGCCGGTTTTCCACCTCGCGGACGGCCTCATCAGTGGGAACCGGCACAACGTCGATGGAGAGCATCATGTTCCGGTTGAAGTCAGTCAGCTCCGTCACCATATTGTCCTTGATATAGCTGGCGTAATCCTTGAGGAACAGGACACGGCAGTATTTTTCGCCCAGCTTCAGATAGTCGCTGTTCTTCTCGATCCCGTCCGGGCAGATATAATCGCGGAAGTCATGGCCGCGCTTCATCATCTCGCGGGCATTGAAAAGAAACTCAGCCTCCTCGCCCTGGCGGTAGAAATCGTGCAGGATACGCAGACGCTCGGTTGCGTCCAGCTCAATACATTTGGAACCCAGCGCCGCAAAGTGAGAAACAAGGTCAGCCCCCACACGGGCAAAGTAGGCACGGGCTTCTTCAATGTCCTTTTTCACCACGGAAATGGTGATATACTTCTCCTGCGTGATTCCGTTTGCACCGGTGGCCTTATCCAGCAGCATTTGATTGTACTCCCAGCGATACTCATCACGGAAATCCCCCTGCATGGGCATGAGGATGGATTGCTCAAAGTTGACCTTGTTCATACGGCGGTTGTTGATGGTGATCTTCGTCACCGCACCGGAATCCAGAGAGTTCAGCAGCTCCGAATAGGTCAGGAACATGGATTCCTTGTCCTCACGGCTGGCCACAAGGTAATTGATGTCGGTGAACTTATAGGTCTTGGTGAATTTCGTCCCCACAAGAAAAATGCCGTCCGGCCAGATACGGCGGACGGGAATCACATCCTGTACCTTGCGCGGGACGTTGTATCGTTCCTTTTCCTGTTTGGCCATAGTCTTGATGGTTTTAATCATGCTTTTCCTCCTTCTGTTTGCTCAGATGTTTCGGCTGCCTTTTGCGCTTCCTGCCGGAGCCGCCATTCTGCAATTCCTCGATAGTCCCTTTGAGAGCCGCATAGTAATAGTTTCTGTCCTCAAATTTGAGTTCCTTCGGCTCCAACATCTCCGAGCGCAGCCATGCCCAGATGAACTGCTCCGCCGTCATGCCGTGATAGGTGATGAACCCCAGCAGAGCAAAGGGAGCTGCACCCAAAATGCACATCCAGGAAAGGGTTTCTACACCGAAGTAGGGGCGCAGGATAAAATAAAGGCCCACGGCTACACCGCAGGCGAGAACAGAAAAGATGAACTGACGCATACTCAGCCCCAAAAACATACTCTCCGTGTAATTACGGATTTCTCGGTTGATCTTGACTTCCAAAATGTTTACCTCCTCGCTTACTTTTGAAATGAAAAAGTGCCGTGATACTTAGCTCACGGCACTTTAGAAGAATAATCATTGTAAACTTGTTAAAAAATCAATAGCCTCATAAACATTAGAAAAAGTCAGGCAATTTCTACAAAGCCAGCAATTGCGCTCATCAGTATCATCTAAACTTGGAAGTCCATCTTGAAGCAGATTAGAAAGTGTCCTTTTAGAATTTTTGACTGCTTCTGGATAATTGTGCGCAATTTTCGAAGTAGAATGAAGATCTCCTTTTTGGTAATCAGGAACTTTTTCGATTAGCTCGGCTATTATACGTTCTTTTTCTGCAACAGTCTGAATGGGTGGAGTAAACATCTTATAATGCAACATAAACCAATACTCGACACATCCTGTTGTCATCAGTAGTCTGACTTTGATGCCAGGCTTTTTTCGTAAGGAACGCAGTCGCTTAATTATTTTTAAACGACTGTCCCATTTTTGAACATCTTTTGTTTCTACATCAAAGAAAAACCAAATTTCATCCGTTACCTCAGCATAATCTCGATAAGATTTGTCTTTCTTGAATTTGCTATCGGCTTCTTCGAAAAGTCCAGTGGAACTGGGACGTTTAATAGATGCAACATCCTTAAATTCCTTTTTCAGAAAGTCTGTATATGCTTGTTCACTTTCACCCTCGCAAAAAACAACAATATACGGTTTCTTTCGCTTCAATTGACGAGGCATTTATTCCACCTCCTCAATTTCAATATCAGGTGTAGCGCCATACTTTCCGACAAGATACCCTTTTCGGACATTTTCTGTTGTTCGTGTAGCAAATTCACTGATGCTGTATAGTTCAGATGTGCCATCTTTATCATACTTATCCACAAAGTATAGCTGGTCTTTACGCAGTAATTCCAGATTCATCAATTCAGTATTATGCGTGGTAAAGACAATCTGCGCCCCATTGGGATTTGCAGTCTTACTTTGGAATTTCGCAACAATAAAATTTACTAGCTTGGGATGCAATTCTCGTTCCAATTCATCAACTAATAAAATGCCGCCTGTGCGTAGCGCAGATTCAATTGCTGGCGCCAATGCCATCAATTTCCGTGTTCCGTCAGATTCATCCTCAAGTTCTAGCATATAACTTGATTGTTGTCCATCACGGTTTTCGCCTAAGTGACGAGCTTTCGCAGAAACTTCTCCAACTTTTAGCTGAACATTACTATTTATTGAGTTTTCTGTTAATGCATGCATAAATTGCACCAGAGCTGATTTAATACCATCTGGAATGTTATCTGGCAAAGATACATCATCTCTAATTTCTTTGCTATCAAATTCGAAATGCATATCTTGGATACCGAGATCGGCTGTTTTGGCATAGTCGGAAATTGCCTTAAGCATATTTTTGTCTTCCGAGTACGCCAGAAGCTGTTTAGGAATATCCGAGTAATCTCTTGAAAAGAACACATGGTTCCTATACCAGTGCATAGCTGAAATACAAGGACTGTCATTCATAGTACATGCAACGGAAAAAAACAGTTGATTTTCAGCAACCATTTCGCTGATCATGCCACGCTTTGTTTTTTCTTCCGTAAATGTGAATTTTTGTCCTTCTCTAGAAAAAATAAGTGCTTTTTGTCCTTTGGGCGCATGATAGAGATACTCCGTAAATATTTTTTCTCTTGTAGCAGAAAAACCATACCAGTATTTAATTCCATTTACGGTATACACAAAATGAAATTCTGTGGGATCTTCCTTTGAATAATCATTGAGAGCAAAACAGTTTACCGGAATATTTGCACCTTCATGCTGAGTCCGTTGCGCATTACGAATAAATTGTACCGCTAGCCAAAATGCGCGAATTACGTTGCTTTTACCACCGCCATTTTTACCATAAATCGCAACAGCAGGTAACAGTTTAACCGTCGAAGACAAGGGAATCAAACTGTTTTTTAATGAACTTAGCCCAGTTGCCTCCATAGAAAGTGTTGCTTCATCGCGAAAAGAGCGGTAGTTTTTAAAACGAAATTCAATCAACATCGAAACCACCTCCGTAAATAGTATATCACAAGCAAGCATTAAATAAAACAGAAAAAATCATATTTATTGATTTTTTTGATTTGATTTTCTTTAATTTTGATATTTGAGCTTAAACTAATCTCTCGCCCCCCTTGAAACCTCCTTGGTTTTAATTTTTACAGGCCCATCATCTCGCGCACCACGCGGTCTGCCATCTTGACTGCGCCCACGAGGACAAGCATATTGAACAGCAGCTCCCCGATATAGCTCCACACCTGTGTGACAGCCGCCGCATTAGGATCAACGGCTGGTGGAGATGCGGCAAACAGGGAGAAGATAATGCAAGCCAGCACGATAATAGCACCTTCCAAACAAACTGCCGCATAGCTTTTGATAAAGCTCTTGCCCACGTTCTGGCTTGGTTCTCCGGCGAAGGTGGACAAAGGCACCGGCGCGATGGCGGTGTAAAGGTACAGTTTGAAAAAACGCCCGTAGACGGTCATAATCATCACGAAAGAAAGCACGGTGATGAACAGGCCGCCGATAAGTGTTACCGCCCAAAGAGGAATGCTCTCAAAGAAACCGCAGCTTTCTACTGCGTCAATGATCTCCTGCGGCAAAACCGTCTGTTGGGCGGAGCCGAAGCCGGAAGCATTCATAATAGTGCTGACCAGCCCCTGTGCGATGTTAAACAGGGCCATCATCAATTCCAGCCCATAGGTGACAACGCCTTTGGCAATGGCAAACCGGATGAACAGCTTCAAGGCGTGTTCCGGCTTTTTGACCTCGGCAAAGCTGCCGCAGGTTTTCATCACGCCCACGACAAAGAACAGCACCAGCAGCGCCAGGCCGATGGCGCGCACCGCATCGTGGATGTTGACGATAACACTCCAAATGGTGCCGCCCTTAAATTGCTCCGGGCTTTGTGTGATAAGCTGCCAGATCTCCATCAGGTACTTGTTCCAGGTATCCAGCGCGTTTTGCAGATTTTGTACTACCCAGTTATCGGACATCGAAAAACCTCCTTTCCGACTGAATAAGGGGCAGGCCGCAACCGGCCCGCCCCCAGACTGCCGTTTTGAATCAGCCGGTAATCAGGGTCAAAATCTCCTTTGCAAAGGTGATGATAACGCCGCCGGCCAGAGTGAGAAAGCCGTTGGCGCGCTGGCTGGGGTCGTGGGACTTGAGGGAGAGGCCGATCTGCACGATACCGAAGCCCAGCAAGATCATACCGATGGCGCGGATCAGGCCGAAGATGAATTCGGACAGATTGTTGATGACCGTCAAAGGATCGCTGGCAGCAAAAGCCGTGGTAGTAAAGCAGCCAAACATCAGCACCAGCGCCGCGTACACGGCAAAGGCGCGTTTGCTCTTTTTGCTCATAGGCAGGTGGCTGGTTTCCTTATTCTGCTTGTTGTTCTTGTTAAACAGTTTCATTTTGCGGTTCCTCCTTGAATTGAAAAATATTCTCCATGTCCTCATCGGACAGAAGCTCATAGGTGGTTTCCGGTTCCTGCACATTGGCAAGATCGGCGGGTGTCAGGCGGCTGACCGAAAGACCGGCCACGGCATATTCCGTGCCGCCATGCGTATAAGCAGGCGCGCCGCCGTCTGTGGTGTATTTGACATTGGGATGTTTCAGCAGGTCGTATTTTTCGTCCATCAGCGGCGCTTCGCCTCGGATAAAAAGCAACGCCAGATTGTTGTCCAGCATACGGACTTCATCTGGCGTCATCAGTTCACGGCCTGTCAGTTGGTTGTTGGTGGAGTAGCTGCCGGAATGCCCGGTGCTTTTACCATAGGTGTCCAGCCAGAGGGTGCTTTTTCCCAGATAGTTCTCGGAGATCAGCTTGTGGGTGCTGGTTTCATTGCCGCCCAGGTACAGAAATTCATCGCAGTTGCCGATAATGGATTCCCATTGTTTTTCAAACAATGCTTTTAACTGCGCGATGTTCTGGATGATGATGGACACCGAGATGTTGCGGGAACGCATGGTAGCCAGCAGCTTGTCAAAGTCATCCGGCAGGCTTACATTGGCGAACTCGTCCATGAGGAAATGCACCGGTACAGGCAAGCTCCCGCCGTGTTTTCGGTCAGCCGAGTAGAACAGCTCCTGAAAGGTGCTGGCGTATAAAAGGCTCACCAGAAAGTTGAAACTGGCATCGTTGTCCGGGATCAGCGCAAAGAGCGCCACCTTTTTCTCTCCCATGCTGGACAAATCCAGTTCATCCGTAGCAGTCAAAGCCGCAACAGAGGAGAGGTTGAACTTCTCCAGCCTGGATGCCAGAGTGATCTGAATGGATTTCAGCGTCTTGGCCGAGCCGGAACGATAGTCCTTGTAATACTTCACCGCGATGTGATCGGGCGAGCGCATTTCCAGCCGGTCAAACAGCTCATCCAGCGGAGATTGGTAGGAATCATCGTCCTCCCGTACCTCACCGGCCCGGAGCATTTCCATGACCATCGGAAAGTTTTTCTCATCCTCCGGCGCTTCGTACCAAAGGTAGAACACCAGCGCCAGAAGGAGCATGGAAGCCGCTGTATCCCAGAACGGATCATTGGACTGGCTGCCTTTTGGCGTGGTGGCCTTAAAGAGATTCGTCACCATCTTCTGCACGTCGTTGTCATTTTTCAGATAGGAGAAGGGATTGTAACAATGACTTTTCTCCATGTTCAAAAGATCAACGATGCGGATTTCATAGCCCTGCCGTTCCAGCAGGGAGCCGCAGTCTCGGAGCAGCTCGCCCTTACAGTCCAAAACAAAATATGAGGTGTTGGCTTGGCACAGGTTGACTTTCGCATAGAACCGGCTCTTGCCTGCGCCGCTGCCGCCCACCACCAGGGTGTTCAGATTGCGGCGGTGCTTCCTGCCGTCCAGCCCCATGCGGACGTGCTGAGTGAAGATGCGGTTTTGAAGCGGGTCTTTCGCCCGGTACTTCTTGTTCACGGCTCTGGCGTCGCCCCATTTGGCCGAACCGTGTTCTTCGCCCCGTCTGTAATTGCGCCGGGACGAGAGGTAAATCCCGATCCCCAGCCCATAGGCGGCAATAAAAATGAGGACAGTTTTTACGCTGTCCTCACACCACATCAGCTTGAATGGATTGTTCATTGCCACAGGCAGGCCGTTCATAATTTCCGCAAGCCCACCGGAAACAGACGGCGCAATCAGAAGGGCGAACCAGATGACCGGGATCAGTCCCAGCGCATAAAGCCAGGGGCCGCCCGTCCTGTTATCTGGCTTCATCCCGGCGCTTCGCTTTCTTGTCTTTTTGTGCAGGGGCGTCAATGGTTTTCAGCAGTACGTCCTCCACCGGGCCGGGGTCGCGCTGCTCCTCCAGCATATCGTTCCGCAGCTCATTGAGCGCGCGGATCATAATGCCATGCTCATAGCTGTCCAGCGTGAGTACGACTTTATCCTGTCTTTCCATGCCTCAAACCTCCTTTACCGTTCCGGCTCCTTCTGCTTGGTGTCGCGGGTCAGCCCCATCGCACTGGCCATGCGCCCGTTCAGCGACTTGAAGGTTTCCCGCATATCGCTGAGGGCTGCCGGAACATCCTCTCTGGGGTCTTTGCCCTGGAACACGCTGTTCAGACGGGCAATGTCATAGCCTTTGGTGTCAATGCCGTACCGCTTGCAGAGCATATAGCTGACGGCGTAGGCTTTGTAGCCGTCAGCTTCTCTGGAATACCCCTCGTTGTTTCTGGCAAGCTGGACATTGGCAATCTCCAGCGAAACACAGCGGAAGATGTCCGGCGCGTCCATCCCTTTCTTGACCAGGATGGCGTTCTGTTCCTCAGAGAACACAGCGCCGCGTCCCTGGGGCAGTTCGTCCACCGCCCGGATTTGCACCGGAGAGCTGGCGATCAGCCCTTTCAAAAGCAGCCGGTCATCATAGGTGACCTGGGGCTGGTGCTGTCCCTGCGCCGAAGTCTGGGAAATATCATAGACCTCTTTGGCATAGAAGTTCTGGCCGATGGAGCCGTCATCCCTCCGGTATGCTTTACCCGGTTCCAGAACGATAATGGGCAGCCGCTTTTCCTCCTCCAGAATCTCAATGCCCTGGGCAGTCCATTCCTTGTAGCCGCCCACGCGCTGTGCCTGGGGGCATTGTGCGCCGATCAGAAGGACGTTGCGGGCAGAGTGGAAGGGAAACCGGCTCTGCACGTCCAGATACGCTTCCATGTTGCCGTTGCCCTCTGCGAACGCTCCAAAAATCTTATCCAGAGAAGCATAGGCTTCCTTGCGCTGCTTCTCCTCACGGATCTGCCACCACTGGCGCTTGGGGCGCTCCTTCTGTCCCTCCGGCTTCTGGGGCGCAGCTTCTTTTTGGGGCTGCTGTTCAAACAGATCGTCAAAGTTGTTCATAACCATTTACCTCTCTTTCGTTTTGGGTTTCTTTTTGGGTTTGGGCGGCTGGTGCCGGGTGGCTTTCTGCGCCGGTTTCTTGGATACGGAAGGTTCCTCTGCCTTTGCCACTTCCGCCTCTTTCTTCCGCTGGGCCTGAATGTCCCGCAGCTCCTGGCGGACAGACGGTTTCTCCGGCCCGTCAGAAGTACCCCTTGCGGACTTGCTGCTGCTCTCGGAGATAGGCGCGGACGGATGGGATTTTTCCGCCGCCGGGGTAAAAGAATCCGTTTTCTCCGCCGCCGGATGTTCCGGCTCTGCCTTTTCCTTTTGGGCAGGCTTCTCCATCAGTTCGTCCAGCAGTTTGTCGTCCTGGCTCTTTTCCGGGGCGGCCTGTTCCGGTGCTGCCGGTTCGCTGCCGCGCTGTTCGCGGGATTTCTGGATGTCCTCCTTGATGGATGCCGTATCCACCACGGTGAGGTTGAACTTCTCCACGATCCGGTTGGCTCTGGCCGCATCATCCTCGAACACCAAAATGTCGATGGTGTTGTCATCCTTTTTGACCGGGATAGGCGCATAGAGAATCCCGTAGCCTTTGGCTTGCCGCGCAAACTCCGGGGCATCTTCCTTCTTGATGGTGTAAACCGTCATGGGCCGCTTTTCCCGCAGCATGGTTTCAATGCGGGCTTTGCCTTTGGTCTTTTTCTGGTCTTTCAAGACCGTGTAGAGGGCGGCGGCAAGATTTTTCGCGGCAGAGCCGCTAATCTTGAGGGCAAATTCAGCACCCTCCAGGCTCATCCGTACAACCTGTTCCGCCGCATCGCCTGAGCTATACATAGAAAATCATCTCCTTCCTGGAATACCCGCACGGCCTCGTTCCGGCTCCTGACGGGTTCCTTGTTCCGTCCGTGCTTCCTCGCGGGCGGCCTTGATTTTTTCCTTGATGGAAAGGGAGCGTACCGCTATATCCTCACATAACCTCACCTCCCTTCGCAGTTCCTTGATTCGCCCGGAAAGGACGGCAATTTCTGCTTTGATCTGCTCCTGCTGTTCAGGGGCGGATAGTACCTCTTTGGTATCCCCACCTTCCTTTCCAACAATACCCGCAGATTCTTTCCCGTTTAACTTCCAACCCACTGGGTCGGAAGTTAAATCTGTTCGCTGGCCCTGACGTTTCATCGCGTCCAACTTCATTTTGTAGGCAAACGCTTTTTCCGAGGGCAAAATCTGCTCCCGTTGCAAGTTAGAATCTACCATGATGATTGTGGCTTCATCATCGGTGAGATTTCGTACAATACAGGGGATTTCCGGGAGCTGCGCCAGCTCCGCCGCCATTTTCCTGCGGTGTCCGGCTACCATTTCATAGCCGCCGCCTTGCTTGGGGCGTACCAGCGCAGGAACCAACACGCCATACTGCTTGACACTCTCCGCCATTTCCTGCATGGCTGCATCCATCCGTACTTTGAAAGGGTGATCTGGGAAATCGCTGATCTCTGAGGGATTCAGGTTGACGACTTTCTCCAATCTGGCCTCCGCACGGCTTTCCTCGGTGGAAAAGAGGTCATCGACTGAGGGCAGATTGAAGTTTAGCGCGTTGTTTCTCGCCATCCGCCTGCACCTCCTTTGAAAATTCCGCATAAGCCTGAGCTACCTTGCTGCCATTATCATAGGCGTAGATGCTCTTGCCAGCGGCGCTGATTTCTGCGGCTTTGATTGCAACGGGAATCTCGGAACGATAGATTTTCAAAACACTCCCGTAGCTCTGCCGCAAGGTTTCTGCCGTCTGCTTGGCCAGATTGGTGCGCCCGTCCACAAGGGTCAGTAGTACGCCGTCCACTTTGAGGGACGGGTTGATCTGCCGCCTAACCTTGCCGATGGTTCGCATGAGCTGGGTCATGCCTTTGGCCGGGAGATAGTGGGCCTGTACCGGGATAATCACGCTGTCAGCCGCCGCCAACGCATTGATCGTAATCATACCAAGGGACGGCATACAGTCAATCAGAACCGTGTCATAGTTCTTCTTGACTTCGTTGACATAGGTTCGCAGCGTGAACTCCCGGCTCATGGCGTTTACCAAGCTCATTTCCATAGCCGACAGCTCAATGTTGGCTGGCATGAGGTCAACACCTTCTTTGTGGTGCAGGATGCCCTCATCCACAGAAAACGGCTCATCGCGGATCACCTTCTCCATGATGGTGGCAATAGTAGTCTGCAAGCTGTCCTGATCCTGCCAGCCCAGGCAAGTGGTGAGGTCGCCCTGGGGGTCTGCATCAATGAGCAGAACTTTTTGTCCCAGGCGGGCCAGACCAATGCCCAGATTCACCGTTGTGGTGGTTTTGCCTGTTCCGCCTTTCTGGTTGGCCAATGCGATAACACGGCCTTCCTTCGGACGGCTTCTCTGTTCCGGCATTTTCATGTCCTCCTTTTTAATAGATTTAGCTGCCCGTTGGCAAGACGGACAGCTATGTATGCTGCAAAATGGGCATGAAAAAAAGCCGCCTATTCTATGAAAAGAATAAACGGCTTGATTTAGTCGGCACAATATGTAGTTTTCAAATTCTTTTGACAGGGGCGCACATGACTTTGAGCAAAAGATCATCCACGCAGCCGGTGTCTCGATTTTCCCGCAGCAGGGTGTTACGCAGATGATTGAGGCTCTGGATTACAATGCTGTTTTCGGCAGGGGTGAGGGTTATCTTGAACTTCTGTTTCCTCATAGTGCAGTCCTCCTTTTCGCCTTCATTGTAGCTGTTCAAAGACGTGCAGCGCAAATGTACGAGTATTCGCCAGCCTTAAGGGTATTGGACACCATGAGGGAAGAAAAGATAAACCGGATTCGATTTGGTCAAATCCTGACAAATCAGGCCAGCTCTTTCAAAAGGAAAACCATAAAGAAAGGCTCCTAAAACGAGGGACAAAAGGCAAGGCAAAAGCACCTCGAAAACGGCTCGATTCGGGCTCCTGATTATCCTATTTTTTAATCATAAAGGGGGGCAAAATGCTCGATTATCCTATTTTTAATCAAGAAAAACAGGGTCAGAACAGTTCAAATCCTGCCAGAATCAGACAAGCTGCAACAGAAGATGTGAAATAGAAAAACCCCGAAAAACCGCAGTTTTTCGGGGTTTTTGAGCATTTTTGAACCAGTTTGAAGTGCTGATTAGCGCTTGCTGAACTGGGGAGCGCGGCGGGCGGCCTTCAGGCCGTACTTCTTACGCTCCTTCATGCGAGGATCGCGGGTGAGGAAACCGGCGGCCTTGAGGGCGGCGCGGAACTCGGGGTTGACCTGCAACAGAGCGCGGGCCACACCGTGGCGGATGGCGCCGGCCTGGCCGGAAACGCCGCCGCCCGCAACCGTGCACACAACGTCGAACTTGCCGAGGGTGTCTGTAAGGTTGAGCGGCTGACGGACAATCAGCTTGAGGGTCTCAAGGCCGAAATAGTCGTCGATGTCACGGCCGTTGATGGTGATCGAGCCGGTGCCGGGGTAGAGCCTGACGCGGGAAACGGACTGTTTCCTTCTGCCGGTACCGTAAAAATAAGGTCTGCCTTCGTACATAATCGTTAATTCCCCTTCCTTACAGTGTCCACGCCTGCGGCTTCTGCGCGGCATGCGTATGCTCCGCGCCACGGAACACGCGGCATCTGGTGAGCGCTTTACGGCCAATGACCGTGTCGGGGACCATGCCCTTGACGGCGAGCATCATCGCCAGCTCGGGGCGCTCCTTCATCAGCTTGCTGTACTGGACCTCCTTGAGGCCGCCGATCCAGCCGCTGTGACGGCGATACATCTTCTGATCGAGCTTCTTGCCGGTCAGGACGGCCTTCTCCGCGTTGATGATGATCACATGATCACCGCAGTCGCAGTTGGGCGCGAAGATGGGTTTATGTTTCCCGCGAAGGATCGACGCCGCAACAGCAGCGGTGCGCCCCAGCGGCTTGTCGGCAGCATCAAGGATATACCACTTGCGGGTAATTTCTGCTACCTTCGGCATAGTTGTAGACATACCTTTTCCTCCAATATTCTTCTTCTAAATCCGGTTTGCATTTCGCGACAATTTGTATTATAACCCGCGCCCCGCGCCCTGTCAACACTTTTTTGCGGGTTTTTTAATTTACAAATGACACGCTCTGTTTTTCGCCTGTTTTCTCTTTGGTTCTCCCGTATCCTCCGGATGCAAATCACATTTTCCCGGGGACGGGAGGCGCTCAAATCACTTCGCTCTCTTTGGGGACGATGATCGCGGCGATGATGTAGGCGATGAGCCCGGGGCCCATCAGCGAGATCAGCACCCATCCCAGGCGGATGAGCGTCGCGTCGACGCCGAAATAATCCCCCAGCCCGCCGCACACCCCGGCGAGCATGCTGTTGGTTTCCGAACGGTAAAGCTTTTTCATAGTTCCTCCTAACTTCCCCGGCGCGCCGGGGGCAGACGGTTTTGGCGCGGACGCGCCGTCAGATGATCTGGAAGAGGTAAAACTTCAGATAGTCGGTCTCCGGAACGTTCCAGAGGACGGGGTGGTCGGGCGACTGCTGGCGCGCCTCGATCTGCCGCAGCTGCACCC
>ERZ791934.958-NODE-958-length-32953-cov-8.502675_pt1 | contig 32953 bp, 27 predicted proteins | sample MGYA00510125_ERZ791934 | MGnify/ENA primary metagenome ERZ791934 (study PRJEB30046, sample SAMN00993240) | human gut metagenome | study: EMG produced TPA metagenomics assembly of the A metagenome-wide association study of gut microbiota in type 2...
TCGGGTAAACCGGCCGGGGCAGACCGGACAGCAGGTGCCGACGGGTCGTGAACTGTTAAAGAAAGGTGAGAAATATGGAAAATACATTCGAAGTTCGGACGGATCTTGCAGTAGAGGAGAAGGAAAGCTTTCCAGGAAATGGCGGAGAAATAAGTGGGGTATCCTTAAGAGAGTGGCATCGGGCGGACAGCCGCATCAAGATGACGGAAGTGAAAATACTGGATAAGAAGGGCGAAAAGGCCATGGGGAAACCGATGGGCTCCTATATTACACTGGAGGCAGACCAGTTATCCAGAAAAGATGAAAATTATCACAGAGAGGTGTCGGAAGAGCTGGCACGGCAGATTGGGCAGCTTCTGGAGGGCGAAGACTACCGGGCCTCCGGCTTCCATGTTCTGGTGGTCGGTCTCGGCAACAGTTCTGTGACACCGGACTCTCTGGGGCCGAGAGTGCTTAACAATCTCCAGGTCACGAGACATTTGAAGGTGCAGTATGGGGATGAGTTCTGGAATGGGCGCAGTATGCCGGTCATCAGCGGTATTGTTCCAGGCGTCATGGCTCAGACCGGGATGGAGAGCGCGGAAATTTTAAAGGGTATTATTCATGAGACGAAGCCGAATCTGATTATTGCAATTGACGCGCTGGCCGCAAGGAGCGTGAAACGGCTGGGAACCACCATTCAGCTGACCGATACGGGAATTCATCCGGGTTCCGGCGTTGGCAATCACCGTCACAGCTTAACGAGGGAAAGTCTGGGGGTTCCGGTTATGGCAATCGGGGTGCCTACCGTGGTGGGAGCGGCAGCTATCGTGCATGACACCGTATCCGCCATGATTGCCGCCCTGTCTAAGGGGATGGAGACGAAAGGAATGGGGGATTTTGTGGGAAGTATGAGCTCTGACGAGCAGTATGATCTGATCCGGGAGCTGCTGGAGCCGGAATTCGGCCCACTTTATGTGACTCCTCCGGATATCGATGAGACGGTAAAGGAATTGAGCTATACCATTTCCGAGGGAATCCATCTCGCTTTTATGGGAGAGGAAGAGGAGTAAGGGGTAAATGGTGATTTTCCTGCATAGTATATAAGCGAGGGACTTTTTTCTTTCCGGGTCGCCGTGAAAGAAATGCAGGAAGGTGTTTATGAAGGAGAAGGGCGGAAGGATTAACTGGCTCATCAGACATATGATGCTTATCACCGGCCTGGTACTTGCCGTCCTCCTCTTGATCAGGGGAGCGGCGGGAACCGGACGGGCGTTCGACAGAGAGCGGCTTACTGCCTTAATAAATGGCCAGGCGGATGCCGGGCTCGAGTGGATCTGGCGTATGAATTATCCGGCTGCCGGACGGGCAGAAGAAAATGAGACGAAGATGGTTAAAGCGGAAGAGGAAAGCATCAGCGGTCTTATCTGCCGCTTCATATTTGGGCAGTCACCTCTGTACCGGTATCTGGGCAGGGAAGAGGGCGGTGAAATAAACTACAAGGAAGAAGATCCGGCATTTGCAGGGTATCTGGAAAGCGGAAAATTCTATGAGGAACACCAGTACCTGATGTATGACGGCGGTGAAGAGACCGGAGCCGGTACCATGGAGCAGGCCGGTACGACGGTGCTGGCCGCTAATGGCGATGGAGCCGCAGGAAGCAGCGGAAATACAGGGAGTGGCGGAAACGCGGGAGACAGCGGAAATACAGGGAGTGGCGGAAACACAGGAGACAGCGGAAATACAGGAAATGGCGAAAACACAGGAGTCGGCGAAAACGCAGGAATCAATGGAAACGCCGCCGCCCTCCCGAAAAAGGACGATAATATGACGTGTGCTGCCAGCGTCCTGCCTCTCATAGGCAAAACCTACAGGAAAGAGCAGCTGGCCGACTACGACTACATGATGAAGCATTTTTACAGTGTGCACACCTCGACGACGGCGGGGCGTGATCTTATGAAGGCGGATGAATTTCTGGCAAAGGACTTTACACTGGAGGGAAGTAACGACAAACCGCAGATTTTAATTTACCATACCCATTCCCAGGAGGAATTCTCCGATTACGGGCCTGATAATAAGGAAGCAACCGTGATTGGGATAGGCAATTATCTGACGGAGCTTCTGACGGCCAAGGGCTATCATGTGATCCATGACAAATCGGTCTACGACCTTCAGAATGGAAAGCTGGACCGGAATAAAGCGTATACATATGCCCTGGACGGGGTCACAAGGATTCTTCAGGAGAATCCCTCCATCGAGGTCATCCTGGATCTGCACCGGGATGGGGTCAATGAAAGCCTTCACATGGTCAATGAGGTGAATGGAAAACCGACGGCTCCCATCATGTTCTTCAATGGCGTCAGCCAGACTCCGGAGGGACCGATCGAGTATCTGCCCAATCCGTACCGGAGTGATAATCTGGCATTCAGTTTCCAGATGCAGCTGGATGCGGCGGCCTATTTCCCGGGTCTGACCAGGAAAATTTATATCAAGGGTCTCCGGTATAATCTCCATCTTCGTCCAAGGTCCGTGTTAATTGAGGTCGGCGCACAGACAAATACATACCAGGAAGCACGAAATGCCATGGAACCGCTTGCGGAAGTTCTGAATATGGTGTTGCAAGGAAATTAAAAAAATGGTATATTTTTAAAGCAGGAACATCATTGCCGTGTCATTTTGTATTTGTATCATCAACTGCAGAAAAATGGAAAAGAGGAAAGTAAATGGCAACTGTTGACCAGAGTAAAATACGCAATTTTTGCATTATCGCCCATATTGATCATGGGAAGTCAACCCTTGCGGACAGAATCATAGAGAAGACCGGACTTTTGACAAGCCGGGAAATGCAGGCCCAGGTTTTAGACAACATGGATTTGGAGCGGGAACGCGGAATCACCATCAAGGCCCAGACCGTCCGTACCGTATACAAGGCGGAAGACGGAGAGGAATACATTTTCAATATGATCGATACGCCGGGGCATGTAGATTTTAACTATGAGGTGTCCCGGAGCCTGGCGGCCTGTGACGGCGCTGTGCTCGTGGTAGATTCATCTCAGGGAATCGAGGCCCAGACGCTGGCCAATGTCTATCTGGCGCTGGATCATGACCTGGACGTATTTCCGGTTCTGAATAAGATCGATTTACCGAGTGCGGAGCCGGAACGTGTGGTGGGAGAGATTGAGGATGTGATCGGAATCGAAGCCCACGACGCTCCAAGGGTCTCGGCTAAGACAGGCGAGAACATCGAGGAGGTCTTAGAGGCCATCGTGAAGAAGATTCCCGCACCCAAGGGGAATCCGGATGCGCCGCTCCAGGCTCTGATCTTTGACTCTCTGTACGATTCCTACAAAGGCGTCATCGTATTCTGCCGTATCATGGAAGGCCGTGTGAAAAAGGGCGTCAGAATCCGTATGATGGCTACCGGAGCGGTGGAAGAGGTTGTGGAGGTCGGCTATTTCGGCGCGGGCCAGTTTATCCCCTGTGACGAACTGAGCGCGGGTATGGTTGGCTACGTGACAGCCAGTATCAAGAATGTGAAGGACACCGCCGTGGGTGATACGATTACGGACGCGGACAATCCCTGTAATAAGCCGCTTCCGGGTTATAAGAAAGTCACCTCCATGGTGTACTGCGGTATGTACCCGGCGGATGGCGCCAGATACAACGATTTAAGGGACGCGCTGGAGAAGCTTCAGCTTAATGATGCATCCCTGTTCTTCGAGCCGGAGACGTCTCTGGCACTGGGCTTCGGCTTCCGGTGCGGTTTTCTGGGACTTCTGCATCTCGAGGTTATCCAGGAACGTCTGGAGAGAGAGTATAACCTGGACCTGGTAACCACGGCGCCCAGTGTTATTTACCGGGTCTATAAGAAGACCGGTGAGATGATACAGCTGACGAATCCGTCAAACCTCCCTGATCCGTCCGAAATCGAATACATGGAAGAGCCGATTGTCAGCGCGGAGATCATGGTGACCACTGAGTTTGTGGGAGCGATCATGAAGCTGTGCCAGGAGAGACGCGGCGTCTATCTGGGAATGGAATATATGGAAGCAACCCGTGCCCTTTTAAAGTACGAGCTTCCGCTCAATGAGATCATTTATGACTTCTTTGACGCTTTGAAGTCACGTTCCAGAGGTTACGCCTCCTTCGATTATGACTTAAAGGGGTACGAGCGTTCTGAACTGGTGAAACTGGATATCCTGGTGAATAAGGAAGAGGTGGATGCGCTGTCCTTCATCGTACATGCGGAATCCGCTTACGACCGGGGACGCCGGATGTGCGAAAAGCTGAAGGAGGAGATCCCGAGACAGCTGTTTGAGATTCCTATCCAGGCGGCCGTCGGAGGAAAGATCATTGCAAGAGAGACCGTCAAGGCCATGCGCAAGGATGTACTTGCCAAGTGCTACGGCGGTGACATAACCCGTAAGAAAAAACTCCTTGAAAAGCAGAAGGAAGGTAAAAAACGTATGCGCCAGATTGGTAACGTAGAGATACCACAGAAGGCATTTATGAGCGTACTGAAGTTAGATGATGAATAAAAAGAAATTGGAAATCTATGTGCACATTCCTTTCTGTGCAAAGAAATGCGCCTATTGCGATTTCCTGTCGTTTCCGGGTAACATGCGGATGCGCCGGGAGTATACGGACAAGTTGCTGGAAGAGATACGCATTCAGAGCAGCTTTGTACGGGAGTATCAGGTTGATACCATTTTTCTGGGTGGGGGAACGCCTTCTGTCCTGGATGTGACCGATATTACAGCCATCATGGGGACGCTTAAGGAACACTACGACATCGCGCCCGATGCGGAGATAACGATCGAGGTCAATCCGGGGACGGTGAAGATGGAAGGTCTCGTCGCCTACCGGGAAGCTGGAATCAACCGCGTCAGCATGGGACTTCAGTCGGCGGATGACACGGAGCTTCGCTATCTTGGGAGAATCCACACCTACGACGAATTCTTAAAAAGTTTTCAGAGGGTACGCATGGCAGGATTTACGAACGTCAATGTGGACCTGATTTCCGCCATTCCGGGACAGACTCCGGAATCGTGGAGGAATACGCTGAAAAAGACGGCTATGCTGAAGCCGGAACACATATCTGCCTACAGTCTGATCGTAGAGGAAGGAACGCCGTTTTACGACCGTTACGGCGGCCATGTGGAGATGGAGAGCTATGAGATGTCTCCGGAGGAACGCCGCCGCTTAATGGCGCTGCCGGATCTTCCGGATGAGGATACCGAGCGGGAAATGTATTACATGACCAGGAACTGTCTGGCCGAACAGGGGTATGAGCGGTATGAGATATCCAACTATGCCAGACCCGGCTTTGAATGCCGCCACAATGTGGGATACTGGACCGGAACCGGGTATCTGGGACTGGGACTGGGGGCCTCCTCCTATTTGGAGGGATGCCGTTTCCACAACACGTCCGATTTCCAAAGCTACGTATCGGCCCACTTCGACGACGAGGCAGAGTTTTGTCAGGCGCTCAGACAGGATATGGAGCAGCTGAGCGTAAAGTCCAAGATGGAAGAGTTCATGTTCCTGGGGCTTCGCCTGACACGGGGCGTATCGGTAGAAGGCTTTATCACCCGGTTTGGACAGAGTATACGAAACGTCTATGGCGGTGTGATCGACAAACTGGAGCGTGAGGGCCTGCTGGAACATAAAAACGGCTACTACCATCTGACCGAGCGGGGGCTTGATTTGAGCAACTACGCGATGAGCCTGTTCCTGCTTGACTGATGGAAATAAAGGATACAGAAAACCGCTGTTAAATTAGAACGATTCCCATTCTAACTTAACAGCGGTTTTTGTATTGTTCCTTTTTATTACCATACAGGGTCTGCCCTGATTATTTTTCTTACTGAACCAGGAACACTTCCGCACTTCTGGTACCATATGCCCTCGTCTCTCCGTGTGTATTAAAGAAGATATCAACATGGTTTCCTTTTACTGCGCCGCCGCGGTCCTCTGCGGTATAGATCACGCCGTTGATCATAATCTTGCTTCCGTAAGGAATCACTCTCGGGTCAACCGCGATCGTGTGGTTGGCGGAGGCGATGGCTCCTGTGCTGGTGTGGCGTCCCCAACCCTCGGAGCAGGCGGAACACGGGCAGTAGCCGGTGGTCTTAAAGACACCGAGGGAGCGGAGCGTTCCTGCGCTTCCGTCAGAGCTCATGACCTGCATATCGCCGACACTGTGTACCTTCGGGCTGGAGAGCTTCATTCCTGATGCGTAGGCTTCAACGAGATAGGAACCGTCTTCATACGATTCCCACGGTACGATCACTTCAAATCCGTAATTGCCGGTTCCGGTGCCTTTCCTGACCAGGTCTTCCCGGTAGTCATCGGCGGGAGCCGTGTACTCGGCCTCTGTCTGTCCTGTCGCCTGATTGGTGACTGTGACCTTGACTTCTACCGCGGAAGCGGGATCGGAGCTGTTCCAGGCCCAGCCCCGGACGCTGTCGCCCTCCACACAATCCAGAACTCCGGGTGTCTGCCCTGCGAGAGCCGGGACGGCGGTACCTAATAAAAATGTCATCATAAGTAAAGTTCCGAAGAACAGTTGATTTCGTTTCAATCGTTTCATGTAATAAATACATCCTTTCTTTTTTACTAGCTGTAACATATTTTAATATATTATAAATATATGTAACAGTTTTGTAATAAATGAGGTACAAGTACACATTTTACACTATTTTCCAGATTTGTCAAGGATATGAATAAAAAAATAGAGACGCCCGATGTTTTATAAGGCGTCTCTATTCGTTCTGATGTGTTGATTGAAAGGTTTTTCTTCTTATATTATAATTCAGGATCTACTCTGCAATTGCCTGAAATACTTCCTGCTTTTTTACTCCATAGTCCAGTGCTTCCTGGTGGCTGGAGAAGTAGAGATCCACGGTGTGGCCGTCCACTCCGCTTCCGATGTCCTCCACCGTATAAACGGTTTCACCGATCATCACCTTTGTTCCAAGGGGAAGTACGGTGATGTCTGCTGATATGGTGTGGTTTGCCTGCGGCACGGTACCGGAATAGGTGAGGCCGCTGCCGCCGGAACATTTACTGCATCCACAGTATCCGGTGGTCTTAAAGATCCCGAGGGACTCTCCCTTTTTATATCCTCCGAAGGTTACTTCCACCGGTTTCTCCTCTTTTTTCGGAATTCCGGGGCCGATCTCCTCGCTGGTGCTTTCAGTTTTCTTTAAAGCTTCTGGTGCCGGTTTGTATTCCAGGGAGCCGGTAAGAAGTGTTTTCTCATCTCCGGTTACCAGGCAGGCTTCTACTTTATAAGAGGTTCCGCCTATTTCTTCCCAGCTGATCTTATAGTCAAATGCACGGCAGCCGTCTCCATAGGACTTTCCTGCCTCTTCGCTGTAGCTTTCTTCCGGTACTGTGATGACCTTTGCCGCTTTGGCGGCTCCGTCTTTGTAAATATGCAGTTCAACCGCTGCCGTCTCGTCGGATTCCGCGTTGTCCTTCAGCCACCCTGTAATATGGTTTCCATCCACGGCCGTGAGAGCGCCCTTTTCTTCGGCAGCCAGAGCCGTCATGGATAAAAACAGGGTACAGAGGAGCGTCACACACAGCATCAGAAGAAGCTTTCCTGATTTCTTTTTCATGATTTACCTCGCAATATTATGATTTTTCCGTGAAATATGATAGAAAAATGCGTTGTTATGGTGTATCAATTTTCATTATATTACAAAACTGTTAAATGTCAAGGAAATACTGGCAATACGTTTGTAACATTTGTCACAGTTCCCCGCCCCCGCCCCTGCCGCCCTCTGCATCCTGTTCGGTCCCGGCTGGCTCCTGGAACGGCAGCGAACAATTGTCTTACTTCAATAAAATGCTTTATAATTTATAAAGAAGAAGTTCACAGAAAATTCTCAAAAAATTTTCAATCGAATGTATTGACAAATGAGGGAAAAAAGAATATATTATGAAATGAAGATGTTAGCACTCCCAAACGTTGAGTGCTAACAGGAAGGCTCAGAAAGGAAGTGTGGCGGGTTGAACGATAAGGACCAGTTGGACGGCCGTAAGGTTACGATCTTGAAGGCCATTATTAAAACGTACTTAGAAACCGGCGAACCGGTTGGTTCCAGAACTATTTCCAAGTACACCGATCTGAATTTGAGTTCAGCCACGATCCGGAATGAGATGTCTGATCTGGAGGAGCTGGGATACATTGTACAGCCGCATACGTCGGCCGGGCGGATTCCCTCCGATAAGGGATACCGTTTCTATGTGGATCAGATCATGCAGGAGAAAGAAGAAGAGTTTACTGAAATCAAGGAACTGATGCTAAAGCGTGTGGACCGGGTCGAGCTTCTGCTGAAGCAGATGGCGAGAATCCTGGCGCAGAACACGAATTACGCGGCTTTGATCAGCGCTCCCCAGTATCACAGAAACAAGCTGAAATTCATCCAGCTGTCCAAGGTTGATGATGGAAAGCTTCTGGTGGTCATCGTTGTAGAGGGAAATATGATTAAGAACACCATGATCCCCATCAGCCAGCAGCTAAGCGATGAAGGGCTTTTAAATCTTAACATTCTTCTTAATAATGCCTTAAACGGGCTGACCATAGAGGAAATCAATCTGGACGTGATCAGCAGATTAAAGGAGCAGGCCGGCATACACAGCGAGGTGGTCGACCGGGTTCTCAACGAGGTTGCGGAAGCAATCCGGGCGGACGACGATGATTTGCAGATTTACACCAGCGGCGCCACGAACATTTTCAAGTATCCGGAGTTAAGCGACGGAGAGATGGCAAGCCGTCTGATCGGTACGCTGGAACAGAAAGAACTCCTTCAGGAGCTGGTCGATGATGTGAACAGTTCAGAAAGCAGTTCGGGAATTCAGGTCTATATCGGCGAGGAAGCGCCGGTGCAGACGATGAGGGACTGCAGTATCGTCACAGCGAATTACGAGCTGGGCGAGGGCTTGAGGGGAACGATCGGTATCATCGGTCCAAAGCGTATGGACTATGAAAAGGTTTTGAATACGCTGCGGAATCTCATGACGCAGCTGGATTCGATCCTGAAAAAAGATGAAAGGTGAAGGGAAGAACAGTGAGCAGCGAAGAGACGAGAATAGAAGAGGAACTGGTAGAAGAGGCCATGAAGGCTGAAGACGCCGGTTCCGTTGAAAAGGAAATAGAAAAAGGCGAAAAAGAGGCCGCGGAGACAGAAGCGTGTGCTGAGGACGCCGCTGAGGAAAAAACCGGAGAAGAAGAGCCGGCAGAAGAAAAGCAGGCAGAACCGGAGAAAAAAGGATTTTTTGGAAAGAAGAAAGAGAAGAAAGATCCGAAAGACGCCAAGATAGAGGAACTGACCGACCGTCTGCAGCGGAATATGGCCGAGTTCGATAACTACAGAAAGAGAACAGAAAAAGAAAAATCTGCCATGTTTGAAATCGGCGCCAGAGACATCATTGAAAAGATACTTCCGGTTGTCGACAATTTCGAGAGAGGCCTTGCAGCCGTTCCGGAGGAGGATAAGGGCGCTCCGTTTGCAGAAGGAATGGAAAAAATATATAAACAGCTTATGAAGACGCTGGAGGATGCAGGTGTAAAACCGATCGAAGCGGTGGGTCAGCCATTTGACCCGAATTTCCACAACGCAGTGATGCATATTGATGACGAATCCCTTGGCGAGAATACGATCGCCATGGAACTTCAGAAGGGTTATACCTACCGGGATACCGTGGTGAGACACTCCATGGTTCAGGTAGCCAATTGACTGTGAGCATTTAACGAGGTCTATTCGAGTTTAGTGCGAACGTCGTTCACGAATCTTAGCGAGGTTCTTTCGAGCTTAGATGAGCTGAACATTAAATGATAAAATTGAGAGTAAAGACAATTATAGGAGGAAAAAACTATGGGCAAGATTATTGGTATTGACTTAGGTACTACTAACAGCTGTGTGGCTGTTATGGAAGGTGGAAAACCGGTTGTTATTCCGAACAGTGAGGGTGTAAGAACAACACCATCTATCGTAGCATTTACAAAAAACGGTGAGAGACTGGTAGGTGAGCCTGCAAAGCGTCAGGCGGTTACCAATGCGGACAGAACCATCTCTTCCATTAAGAGACATATGGGTACAGACTACAAGGTAGCGATCGACGGAAAGAACTACACACCGCAGGAAATCTCCGCGATGATTCTGCAGAAGTTAAAAGCAGACGCAGAGGCTTATCTGGGCGAGAAGGTAACAGAGGCCGTTATCACGGTTCCTGCATACTTCAACGACGCACAGCGTCAGGCAACCAAGGACGCAGGCAAGATTGCCGGCCTTGATGTAAAGCGTATTATCAACGAGCCGACGGCAGCAGCGCTGGCATACGGCCTTGACAATGAAAAAGAGCAGAAGATCATGGTATACGATTTAGGCGGCGGTACATTCGATGTTTCCATCATCGAAATCGGCGACGGCGTAATCGAAGTACTTTCTACAAACGGCGATACCCGTCTGGGCGGCGATGATTTCGACAACCGCATCACCCAGTGGATGGTAGACGAATTCAAGAAGACAGAGGGCGTAGACTTATCCGGTGACAAGATGGCTATGCAGAGATTAAAAGAAGCTGCAGAGAAGGCTAAGAAGGAATTATCCTCCTCCACAACCACCAACATCAACTTACCGTTCATCACTGCTACGGCAGAAGGCCCGAAGCATCTCGATATGAACTTAACGAGAGCGAAATTTGACGAGCTGACACTCGATCTGATCGAGCGCACGGCTGTTCCGGTACAGAACGCATTAAGAGATGCCGGAATCACAGCTTCCGAGCTTGGAAAAGTTCTGCTGGTAGGCGGTTCCACCCGTATGCTGGCAGCACAGGAAAAAGTAAAACAGCTGACAGGAAAAGAACCGTCCAAGACCTTAAATCCTGACGAGTGTGTGGCGATCGGCGCCAGCATTCAGGGCGGTAAGCTGGCAGGCGATGCCGGCGCAGGCGATATCCTTCTTCTGGACGTTACTCCACTGTCCTTATCCATCGAGACCATGGGCGGCGTAGCGACAAGACTGATTGAGAGAAACACCACAATCCCGACAAAGAAGAGCCAGATCTTCTCCACAGCGGCTGACAACCAGACAGCGGTTGATATCCACGTTGTACAGGGCGAGAGACAGTTCGCGAGAGACAACAAGACACTCGGCCAGTTCCGTTTAGACGGAATTCCGCCTGCAAGAAGAGGCGTTCCGCAGATCGAGGTTACCTTTGATATCGATGCCAACGGTATCGTAAACGTATCCGCTAAGGATCTTGGAACAGGCAAGGAACAGCACATCACCATCACTTCCGGCTCCAACATGTCCGATGATGATATCGATAAGGCTGTAAAAGAAGCGGCTGAATTCGAGGCTCAGGATAAGAAGCGCAAGGAAGGCATTGATGCGAGAAATGACGCCGACTCCATGGTATTCCAGACAGAGAAGGCTTTACAGGAAGTAGGCGACAAAATTGACGCCAATGATAAGGCTGCCGTAGAAGCTGATTTAAACGCTTTAAAAGAAGCCATCAACAGAGCTCCGATCGAAGAGATGACAGACGCGCAGATCGAAGACATCAAGGCAGGCAAAGAGAAGCTGATGAACAGCGCTCAGGCACTGTTTGCAAAAGTATATGAGGCTGCCCAGGGTTCTGCAGGTGCCGGCCCTGATATGGGCGCTGGTGCGGATAACGCAGGCGGCGGAGCTTCCTATCAGGACAGCGATGTAGTTGACGGAGACTACAAAGAGGTGTAAGATAGTCTGGTCAGTTGACAGGGCTTTGGAAAAAGTGTTGTAGTGATACAGCACTTTTTCCGCAGTTTTCATATCTGGTTGTCCGGCAGGCATGAAGGGCCGGAACCAGGTAAAGCGATGAGTGAAAGGTAGACCTAAGATGGCAGAAAAGAGAGATTATTATGAAGTCCTCGGCATTCCCAAAGACGCAGACGATGCGGCGATTAAGAAGGCCTACAGGGCATTAGCAAAAAAATACCATCCTGATACGAACCCCGGCGACGCTGCCGCAGCGGAGAAGTTTAAAGAAGCTTCCGAGGCGTACAGCGTGCTCAGTGATCCAGATAAGAGACGCCAGTACGACCAGTTTGGTTCCGCTGCGTTTGACGGAAACGGCGGACCGGGCGGATTCGGCGGTTTCGATTTTTCCGGCGCAGATATGGGAGATATCTTTGGCGATATCTTCGGCGATATTTTTGGCGGCGGACGATCCAGAAGCGGTGCCCGTTATAATGGACCATCGAGGGGCGCCAATGTCAGGACCAGTGTCCGGATCACATTTGAAGATGCGATTTTCGGATGCGAAAAAGAGATTGAGCTTAATTATAAAGAGGAATGTGCGTCGTGTCACGGAAGCGGGGCGAAAGCGGGAACCTCACCCGTTACCTGTTCGAAGTGTAACGGAAAAGGTAAGATCATGTATACCCAGCAGTCCTTCTTCGGTCAGGTACAGAATGTCCAGACTTGTCCGGACTGCGGCGGAACAGGCCGTATCATAAAAGAAAAATGTCCGGATTGTTATGGAACCGGATATATTACAAAGCGTAAGAAGTTTAAGGTCACAATTCCTGCGGGCATCGATAACGGACAGAGCGTGCGTCTGGCCGGAGCCGGTGAACCTGGAACCAATGGCGGAGAGCGGGGCGACTTACTGGTCGAGGCCGTAGTATCCGGCCATCCGATCTTCAAACGTCAGGATACCAGCATATTCTCCACCGTGCCGATTTCCTTTACCAGGGCGGCGCTGGGCGGTCCGATCCGTATCAAGACGGTGGATGGAGACGTGGAATACGAGGTGAAGGCCGGAACCCAGACAGACACCAAGGTCCGCTTAAAGGGCAAGGGCGTTCCGTCTCTGAGAAACAAGGCAGTCCGCGGCGACCATTATGTCACACTGGTTGTACAGGTGCCGGAGCGTATGAATGAGGCTCAGAAGGAGGCGCTGCGCAGGTTTGATGAGGCGATGGGCGGCGACAGCTCCGAGGGCGAGAAGCATAAGAAAAAAGGAATTTTTAAATAGCAGTTATCGATAAGGCCGTCATCAGGCAGTAATCCCTGATGGCGGCCTTTTCATTTACTGAAAATTCTTGTAAAAATTTATGAATCCTTACAATTTTATACAATACACAAAATATAATTGGTTGTATCTTGTAAAAAACAGTAAAAACCAGTAAAATAGAAATCAGTAAAAGAAACATATCAGTTTCGGCTTTGGGGAAATCCGGAAAGGGTAAGGGATGACAGAAGAAGAGCGGCAGGTTTTAGAGTTTGTCAGGCGGTTTCACCAGGTCTGTCTGGAAGAGCAGGATATGGAACAGGTCGGTCAGATGATTTCTGACGATATTGAATGGACTGGTGCAGGAAGATACAATAGAGTAAATGGACGTGAGAACATCTTAAACGCCTTTGAGGCGGATCAGAACGGAAAGAAGTACGATTATCAGATCCTGAGTGCGGATTATGCGGTATCACTTCTCGCCGGACATATTTATTCCTTTTCAGGAAGCTGTTACGTCAGAGGAAAACGGGAGGTTCTGGAGGACGGCGAGCGTGTGGTGCGCGCAACGGGCATCTGCCGGTTTGAGGACGGCGTCGGGTATATGATGAGACTTCATCACTCTCTTCCGAACCGTGCGTGGGAATCCGATCTGCAGCGCATGACACAGGAAGATGTGCGGGTGCTGCGGAGTCTGGTCGGTTTGCAGTCAAAGGAACTGGAGGAGAAAAACTCTAACTTGGACGCGCTGATTCAGAATATCCCCGGCGGCGTTATCTGCTGCAGGGACGATGAGGATCTGGAGCTTATATTTTACAGCGACGGTTTTTTAAAGATGTTCGGCTATACAAGAGATGAGATGGAGACGGTCCTTGAGAATAAGTTCAGCCGGATGATCGTGCCGGAAGATTTGCAGAGCACGCGTCTGGACGTGATCCGTCAGATGAAGAACGGAAACACCAAGGAGATCGAATACCGTGTGATCTGCAAGGACGGAAGTTATCTTGTCATTCAGGATAATGGACAGCTGGTCATGCGGGACGGCCAGCCCGTCTTTTACTGCATTCTGATCGACATTACAGAGCGCAGAAAGGCGGATGAGGAGCTGAAGATGAGTCTGGAACGGTGCCAGATTATCTTAAATCAGGCGACAGACATTATTTTCGAGTGGGATATTAAGAGCGATACACTGACCTGCTCGCCGAACTGGATCAAAAAATTCGGATATCAGGCGATCCGTGATCACATATCGGAAGAGGTATTGAGACGGGGCAATTTACATAACGATGATAAAAAGATCTTTGTGCAGATGCAGAAAGAAGTCCTCTTAGGATCCCCCTACGGGGAAAATGAGATCCGGATAGCCACAAAGGATGGGCGCTTTATCTGGTGCAGGGTGCGCTACACGCTTCAGACGGACCAGGACAAGCGGCCGGCACGGGCCATCGGACTGATTGCGGACATCGACAAGGAGAAGCGGGAAAAGGAGCGGCTGCTGGAGCTGGCGGAACAGGACTCGCTGACCGGCCTCTACAACCGGGGCGCGGTTCAGACGCTGATCCAGCGGTATGTGGTGAAGGCGCTGCCGTCGGACCGCTGTGCGCTGATGATTCTTGACGTGGATAATTTTAAGAAGGTCAATGATATTTACGGCCATTTAAGCGGTGACGCGATGTTAAGAGACATTGCGGACATGCTTCGCAGGCTGTTTCCGGAAAATGCGGTTCTGGCGAGAGTCGGCGGAGATGAGTTCGCGGTCCTTTTGTACCATGTGAGAACTTTGGGTGAGGTGGAGGAGAAAGCGGACGGGATTCTCAAAAATTTCCGGTCGATTTTAAGGCAGCAAAAAGATATCATATCCTGTTCGATCGGTATCTCCATCGCTCCCGAGAACGGTGATAACTTCGCAAGCATCTACAAAAACGCCGATGCGGCGCTCTATCAGGCCAAACGGCAGGGGAAAAACAGATATGCCCTCTATGCGGAATCGCTGGAGGATGTCATGACACCGGAGGGACAGACGGACGTGGCCGGAGCGGCGGTTATGGATCAGAAACTTGCAGACCAGAACCTGACAGGCTATGTGCTGGATATCCTGAGCCGCTCCCACAGCATGGAAAAATCCATCAATCAGCTGCTGGAGATTGTCGGAAGACAGGTGGATGTGTGCCGTGTCTACATTTTCGAGGATGACGAAGATGGAATCAGGTCCTCCAACACGTTCGAGTGGTGCAAGGAGGGGGTCCAGCCCGAAAAGGAGAATCTGCAGAGCATAAATATGGAGGAGCTCGATCATTACTACGATAACTTTAATGAGGAAGGAATCTTTTTCTGCCGGGATGTCAGTACGCTTCTGACGCATCAGCGCATGATCCTGGAAAATCAGGGGATTAAGTCCGTGCTGCAGTGCCGGATCATGGACCAGGGGAAGCCGAGGGGATTCATTGGTTTCGACGAATGCATGAAAAACCGTTACTGGACCGGCAATCAGATCCGGCTGCTTCAGACCATTTCCAGGATTCTCGGTATCTTTTTAATGAAGGGAAGGGCGCAGGAGCGGCTTGACAGGGCAATGAACGGATTTTCCGCCGCATTGGAGGAGCAGAGAGACTGGTTTTATATTCTGGACATGGAGACGTGTCAGTTTCTCTACACCAGCAGAAAGGTGCAGGAACAAGATCCGGCGGTCGTCTGCGGCGGTGTCTGTTACCGTGTATTCTTCGGGGCGGACCGGATGTGCGAGGGCTGTCCCATGCTGATGCTGGATTCCGTCAGGACCAGTGCGTCGAGCCTCGTCTGGAACCGGAATAGGAAATGCTACGTGCATACCCGCGCCCAGGCTGTATTGTGGCCGGGAGGAAGAGAGGCGTGCATGATCAGCTGCCGCATTGTGGAAGGACTGGAAAAACAGAGAGAGGAACCAGAAAATAGCTTGGAGGAAGAAAAATGAAAAAAATAAGAAGATTTGCATGGACAGCGGTGCTGGCATTCTGCGCGATCCTGTGGTTTTCCATGGCGGCATTTGCGGATGATACGCAGGAGGTACGGGATTTTCCGGGATTTAACGGTTCCGGATCGAAGCAGGTCGGACCGATCGAGGGCAGCGTCTCCTATGACTGCTGGTACGATGACGACGACAGCGATGATGACGATGGCGGACCGGGCGCTTATACGTATAAGAGGGGATGGCGCTACAGCCCGGGCGGCTGGTGGTTTCAGAACAGTGATGGGAGCTGGCCGTCCAACGGATGGAAGCACATCGACGGCAGATGGTATATGTTTGACAATGGCGGGCACATGATGACCGGATGGTACACCGATGGAAACGGCAATAAATTTTACTTAAATCCGACTGACGACGGCACGCTGGGTTCCATGAGAATCGGATGGCAGATCGTCGGCGGAAAGGCCTACTATTTTAACACGATGTCCGACGGTACGCTGGGACGTCTTCTTGTGAATACGACGACGCCAGATGGCTACCATGTGGGTACCGACGGAATCATGGCACAGTAGCCGGGACGGAAGGGCGGGAGCCCCCGTATTCTGAACAGCCTGGAAACATGGATGACAGATAAGAAATAACAGATAGGAAATAACAGATGAGGCATATTAAATGAGACAGAAAAAGGCTGAACCTGCTTGCCGCGGGTTCAGCCTTTTTCGTTTCGATTACAAACTCTAATTGCCGTTAGATTGTAATATGTGAAAATGCGTTCTGTGTCCGGTCCCTCATGACTCAGGGCGAGTGTGATGTGGTGTAATGCATCAAGGAATTTCGTTTTTCTTGATATTTTTTGCCCCTTGTGATCGGTATGGAACAGAAGTGATTTTCATCCGTTCAATAGATTAATGCATGAGGATCGTGTTTTATTGCATCTATTTCAAAAAAAAATAAAAAAAATTTATTTTTCTTTTTCGCTTCCATGCGTTATGATGGAACAGACAGCCGTACAGGTCGAAAAATGGCGTAAATCCGCCATTTTTGAAAGAAGAAGGCCCCGGTAAATACAGTTGCTGTTGCAGCGATATCAAAACTATGCTATGATATCATGTGGTTTATTTCCGTGAGCAGCGAGCCAGACGGACATGTCTGCATGTCCAATGGGAGGTTTTCGCAGGCGGCGGATCATGTCGGATTATCTGAATGACTGGAATCAGTCACAGATGAAAGAGAGGAAACGAATATAATGCACCAGTATCTGATTGTATGTCCGCTGGTATTCTTAGCCGGTTTCGTAGATTCCATTGCCGGAGGCGGCGGTCTGATCTCACTTCCCGCCTATTTGGCAGCAGGGGTTCCGCCTCATTTGGCGCTGGGAACGAATAAGATGGGATCGACCATGGGAACGGTCATCTCCACGGCGAGGTTTGCGAAGAGCGGCTACATCAAATGGAAGCTGTCCTTATTTGCGGCGGCCTGTGCGATCGTCGGTTCCATTATCGGTTCGAACTTATCTCTGCTTGCCAGTGAGAAGTTTTTAAAGGGAATGATGCTGTTCGCCCTGCCGGTTGTGGCTTTCTATGTTTTGAAAAATAAGGATATGGGCGATAATAAGAATACGGGAAGTCTTACGGAGAAGCAGATGATGCTGATCAGCATGGCTGCCGCGCTGGTGATCGGTACATATGACGGCTTCTACGGCCCGGGAACGGGTACCTTCCTTCTGTTAGTTTTAACAGGGGCGGCGAAGATGGACTTGAGGACCGCATCGGGAACGACAAAGGTGATCAACCTGTCCTCCAATATTGCGGCGCTGGTGACATTTTTAATAAATGGAAAAGTACTGCTTCCGCTGGGAATTACAGCGGGCGTGTTCTGTATCGCGGGCCATTATATTGGCTCCGGTATGGTGGTAAAGAGCGGCCAGAAGGTCGTGCGCCCGGTTGTTCTGGTGGTACTGTTGTGTCTTTTTGTGAAAATTGTGAAAGGGTAAGGGATTGCTATGAAATGGAAGAAATTTACGCTGAAGACCACGACGCAGGCCGTGGATTTAGTCAGCAGCATGTTTGATGAGATCGGAATCGAGGGAATCGAGATCGAGGACAATATTCCGCTTACGGCGGAGGAGACGAAGGGGATGTTTATCGATATTCTTCCGGAGCTGCCGCCGGACGAGGGTGTGGCGTTTGTCAGCTTCTATCTCGACGACAGCCATGACATCGCCGGCATCCTGAAGAGTGTGGATGAGGGACTTGATGACCTTTCCATGTTTACGGATCTGGGAGAGCGGACCATCACCGAGAGTGAAACAGAGGATAAGGACTGGATCAACAACTGGAAACAGTATTTCAAGCCGTTTACCGTGGATGATATCCTGATCAAGCCTACCTGGGAGGAGATTCCGGAGGAACACAAGGACAAGCTTCTCATTCAGATCGATCCGGGAACAGCGTTCGGCACGGGCCAGCATGAGACGACTCAGCTCTGTATCCGCCAGCTCCGCAAATACGTGACGCCGGAGACGGTTCTTCTCGATGTGGGAACGGGAAGCGGAATTCTGGGAATCACTGCCTTAAAGCTTGGTGCGAAGGCGGTGTTCGGTACGGATCTCGACGAGAACGCCATTACGGCGGTCGGTGAGAACCTGGAGGCCAATGGAATTGATTCAGAGAAATTTGCAGTCCTTCAGGGCAATATTATCGACGATAAAGATGTTCAGGACGCGGCGGGATACGAAAAGTATGACGTGGTAGTGGCAAATATTCTGGCGGATGTCATCATTCTGCTTCAGAGGGAAGTTCCGGTACATTTGAAAAAGGGCGGAATCTTCATCACCTCCGGCATCATTAATATGAAGGAAGAGGCAGTGAGGGCGGCATTTGCGGCCAACGACGCCTTTGAAGTGATCGAGGTAACGTATCAGGGTGAGTGGCTGTCGGTTACGGCCAGGAAGAAATAGGGAAGAGTATGTATCATTTTTTCGTAAATCAGGATCAGATTGGGCCGGAGACTGTGACAGTCACAGGGCCTGACGTGAACCATATAAAAAATGTGCTGCGCATGAAGCCGGGAGAAGAAGTCCTGATCAGCAACGGTGTGGACAGGGATTATTTATGTAAACTTGAGACGATCGCGGCGGACAGCGTGACCGCGGCGATCGTCTCGGTTACGGAGGGCGGTACGGAGCTGCCCGTGAAATTTTACTTATTTCAGGGGCTTCCGAAGAGCGACAAGATGGAGCTTATCATCCAGAAGGCAGTTGAACTGGGCGTCTATCAGGTGATTCCGGTAGAGACGAGGCGCACCGTCGTGAAGCTGGACGCGAAGAAGGAAGACGCAAAGGTGCGCAGATGGAACGCCGTCTCGGAGAGCGCGGCGAAGCAGTCGAAACGCCTGATTATTCCGGAGGTGACCGGTGTGATGTCATTTCGAGAAGCGCTCCAGTACGCGGGTGGATTCGATAAGAACATCATTCCGTTTGAGCATGCGGAAGGGATGGCGGACACAAAGGCATATTTTACAGGAATCAGGCCGGGCATGAGCTGCGGAATCTTCATCGGCCCGGAGGGCGGATTCGAGGATGACGAGATCGCGATGGCCTCGGAGGCCGGAGTGAAGCCGGTGACACTGGGAAAACGGATTCTGCGCACGGAGACGGCCGGGCTGGCAGTGCTGTCCGTCTTAATGTTCCAGATGGAGAATTGACGAGGAGAATTAACGAGGAGAATTTAAATGGAAGTTTATTTTGATAATTCGGCAACGACGAAGGTGCTTCCGTCGGTGGCCGATCTTGTGCTGAAGGTGATGACGGAGGATTATGGAAATCCGTCCGCGAAGCATGGAAAGGGCATGCGCGCGGAACAGTATATCAAAGAGGCCGCGGAGATCATCGCCGGGACACTGAAAGTATCTCCCAAGGAGATTATATTCACCTCCGGCGGCTCAGAGTCCAACAATATGGCGCTGACCCGGACAGCCATAGCCAATAAACGGGCCGGTAATCATATCATCAGCACCTCCATCGAACACGCCTCAGTCTACAATCCGCTGGCGTATTTGGAGGAACAGGGCTTTCAGGTGACATATCTGCCGGTGGATCATGACGGCCATATCAGCCTGGAGGATTTGGAAAACGCCATCCGCGAGGATACGATCCTTGTATCCATCATGTATGTGAACAATGAGATCGGCGCGGTGGAGCCGGTGGAAGAGATCGCAAAGCGGATCAAAAAGAAGAATCCGGCGATTCTGTTCCACGTAGATGCCATTCAGGCGTACGGAAAGTTTGTCATCCGGCCGAAACGGCAGGGTATCGATTTACTCTCGGTCAGCGGCCATAAGATTCATGCTCCGAAGGGAATCGGTTTTCTGTATGTGGACAGCCGGGTTAAGATAAAGCCGCTCATCTACGGCGGCGGCCAGCAGCGGGGGATGCGCTCCGGCACGGAAAACGTACCGGGGATCGCCGGACTCGGTGAGGCGGCCAGGGAGATGTATCAGAACCATGGCGAGAAGATGAAACAGCTCTATGAGTTAAAGGATTACATGATAAAACGGCTGGATGAGGTCGAGGGAACCACGGTCAACAGCCTTCCGGGAGAGTTGTCCGCGCCTCAGATCGTGAGCGCCAGCTTTTCCGGTGTGAGGAGCGAGGTGCTGCTTCACGCGCTCGAGGACAAGGGAATCTATGTTTCGTCCGGATCCGCGTGCTCCTCCAACCACCCGGCGGTCAGCGGAACCTTAAAGGGAATCGGGGTAAAACAGGAGCTGCTGGATTCCACACTGCGGTTCAGCTTCGGTGTATTTAATACGAAGGACGAGGTGGATATCTGTATCGCAGCGCTTAAGGAGCTGCTTCCGGTGCTCCGGAGGTATCAGAGAGGCTGACAGCTATGAACAATCAGAACGGCTGACCTGGCAGAAGGCCGCAATGCTGAACTGGGCTTTCAGAACGGAATGCCCGGCAGAGAAAAGAAAGGATCAATATGCAGTATAAATCATTTTTGATAAAGTACGCCGAGATCGGCGTGAAGGGAAAAAACCGTTTTATGTTTGAGGACGCACTGGTGACACAGATCCGGCACGCGTTAAAGGATATCGATGGAGATTTTATGGTGGTGAAGGAGTCGGGAAGAATCTACGCCACAGCGGAATCCGAGTACGATTTTGATGAGGCGGTTGAGACGCTTAAGCGTATTTTCGGCATCGCCGCCATCTGTCCCATGGTTCAGGTGGACGACAATGGATATGAGGACTTAAAGAAACAGGTGCTCGCCTATGTGGATGAGGTTTATGAGGATAAGAATTTTACCTTCAAGGTAAATGCCAGACGCGGCAATAAAAAGTATCCGGTAAATTCCGACCAGATCAACAGGGATTTAGGGGAAGTGATTCTGGATGCGTTTCCCGAGACGAAGGTGGATGTTCATCATCCCGAGGTCATGCTCCATGTGGAGGTGAGAAACCGGATCAACATTTACTCCATCGTCATTCCGGGACCGGGCGGTATGCCAGTGGGAACCAATGGAAAGGCCATGCTGCTCTTAAGCGGCGGTATCGACAGCCCGGTGGCCGGTTACATGATCTCAAAGCGCGGTGTGAAGATTGACGCCGTTTATTTCCATGCGCCGCCTTATACGAGTGAGCGCGCAAAGCAGAAGGTGGTCGATTTAGCGAAGCTGGTATCGAGGTATTCGGGACCAGTCCATCTTCATATCGTGAATTTTACGGATATCCAGCTCTATATCTATGATCAGTGCCCTCATGAGGAGCTGACCATTATCATGAGACGTTACATGATGCGGATCGCCGAGAGACTGGCCGTGGATGCCGGAGCACAGGCTCTGATCACAGGGGAGAGCATCGGTCAGGTGGCTTCCCAGACAATGCAGTCCTTAGCCGCCACTGACGCATCCTGTACGATGCCGGTATTCCGTCCGGTTATCGGATTTGACAAACAGGAAATCGTGGATGTAGCTGAGAAGATCGGAACGTACGAGACATCGGTTCTGCCCTTTGAAGACTGCTGTACCATCTTTGTGGCAAAGCATCCGGTTACAAAGCCGAATTTGAAGATGATTGAGCGTTCGGAAGAAAAGCTGAAAGAAAAAATCGACGAAATGGTGGAGACTGCCATCAATACAGTAGAAAAGGTATGGTGCTGATGCATCGGACGAACTTTCCCGTGAAAGAACAAAGAGTCCGGCTCGCCGGACTCTCGCGCCGGAGCGCGGTTGCTTCAGCAGCCAAACTTCCTTAGCGCGGAGTGCGCATACCCGATAAAGCGGGGTACGCTGTCCTGCCCGGGGGCTTTTTATGTAATAGGAGCACCTTCCTATAACATAAAAAGCTTCAACCGTGAGACACGGTTGAAGCGCTTACTTGTCCGATTAATCAACGATGTATGGCTTTAAGATGTTTACGATCTCATCCACGCTGCTCTCAGAATGAATGTTTAAATCGATCGGCTTGGATAAGTCTAAACTGAAGATGCCCATAATGGACTTGGCATCAATAACGTATCTTCCAGATACCAGATCAAAATCGGTATCGAACTTGGTTAAGTCATTTACAAAAGATTTTACTTTGTCGATGGAGTTTAAAGATATACGCACTGTTTTCATGTGAAAAAACCTCCTTGAGATTGTTCTTTTTTTGATCAGGGAATCCCCGCTTGTTCAAGTTCAATACTACTGGCATATGGGTTAAAAGTCAATGGTAATTTTACATGAAAATAAACTTCACATACTGTTTATTTAGATAGGAGAAAATAAAATGAGAAAGGCAGCCCTGCATAACCTTGGATGCAAGGTGAATTCATACGAAACGGAGGCTATGCAGCAGCTTCTGGAAGAGGCGGGATATGAGATTGTTCCATTTGCCGAAGGCGCGGATGTGTACATTATCAACACCTGTTCAGTAACCAATATAGCCGACCGCAAATCGAGGCAGATGCTTCACCGGGCAAAGAAGATGAACCCGCAGGCCGTGGTAGTGGCGGCAGGCTGCTACGTGCAGTCGGCAGGAGAGGCGCTCAAACTGGACGAAGCGGTGGACCTGGTCATAGGAAACAACAAGAAGACTGAGCTTGTGAGAATCCTGGATGACTACTTTGCAAACGAAGACCACACCGTGGAAGAGACGGTAATCGATATCGGGGCGGCAAAGGATTACGAGGCCCTGACCATCAAACGGATCGCCGACCACACCAGGGCGTTCATAAAGGTCACAGACGGATGCAACCAGTTCTGCAGCTACTGCATCATTCCTTATACGAGAGGCCGGGTGCGTTCCAGAAAGCTGGAGGACGTGCGCGCCGAGGTCGAACGGCTGGTGGAAGCAGGATATAAGGAAATCGTGCTGACAGGGATTCATTTGAGTTCCTACGGCGTGGATTTTGAAGAAGGAGAGAAGAAGACGCTTCTCGACTTAATCGTGTGTCTCCATGAGGCAGAGGGACTCTTAAGAATCCGTCTGGGCTCTTTAGAACCGCGGATCATCACAAAAGAGTTCGCGGAAGCGCTGGCGTCCCTTCCCAAAATCTGTCCTCATTTCCATCTGTCCCTTCAGAGCGGATGTGATGCAACGCTTGCGCGGATGAACCGCCACTACACGACGGAAGACTATTTAAGCCGCTGTGAGATCCTGCGGGCGGCGTTTGACTGTCCGGCGATCACCACCGATGTCATCGTAGGCTTCCCGGGGGAGACAGAAGAAGAGTTCCAGACAACAGAGGCGTTCTTAAAGGCGGTTCATTTTTACGAAATGCACGTCTTCAAATATTCCAAACGCGAAGGCACCCGCGCGGCCGTCATGCCCTCCCAGATCCCTGAGCCGGTAAAGACCGAACGAAGCGGAGTCCTCCTTTCGCTGGAAAAAGAAATGTCCCTGGAATACCGAAAGCAGCATCTCGGAAAAACCACCGAGGTACTGATGGAAGAAGAGTTCGAGTGGGAAGGAAAGCGTTACATGATCGGCCATACAAAAGAGTACATTAAGGCCGCGGTACCGTTTAGAGAAGACCTGAAAGGAAGAATGATTTCCGGCATACTTGAGACCTTGCTAAACGACGAAGTATTTCTCCTAAAAAACTAAGAAGATCCATTCAGCCTCCACCCCCTGCGGAATTTCGGCGTAACTTATCCCTAGAAAATTCAGGAAAATCAGGAATTTTTATTTTTTTTCTTGCCGAAACAGCAAATATGGTTTAGAATAGAGAAGAACAGTTAAAGGACGTGAGCGTAATGGGCGATATTCATAATACACAATTTTTTGGTTCAGTACAGGAAAACAAGCTGGATGTAAGCCAGGTTCTGGAGCAGGTCTATATTGCCCTTTCAGAGAAAGGGTATAATCCGGTCAACCAGATCGTGGGTTATATCATGTCTGGAGATCCTACTTATATAACCAGTCATAAGAACGCCAGAAGTCTCATCATGAAGGTAGAACGGGATGAGATCCTGGAGGAGCTTATGAGGGTCTATATCGATACGATGCTTAAGTAATTTTACGTGGTAAAGAGAATCTGTAATTTGACTGTCAGATGAAGGAATAAACGGACTCTGGCAGTTGTTTTTTCGTGTTGAAAAAATACCAGTTTTATTTCCAGCGGCAGCAGTCAGAGAGACATGCGGGCATGTTTATCCGGTAACTGCTGCGGGAGCCAATACCCCGCCACCTGCGGGGCGCAAATGTGATGCCCCGTTGTCCGCGGCGGGGTATTTGAATTTTGCTGCAGTTCCTCAGATAACCGATAGAATGGCTGAACTGGAGCTTTTATTTCCGCAGGCAATGAGTCAGGCGGACATGCCCGTATGTCTGTCCGGCGGCCGCGAGGGTCAGGGATCCTGCCGTTAGCGGCGGGAGATTTGACGAATATGGAGAAAATAAATATGAGAATAATGGGCCTTGACTACGGTTCCAAGACTGTTGGCGTCGCCGTATCCGATTCCCTTGGCATTACTGCCCAGGCGGTGGAGACGATTACGAGAGAAGACGAGAACAAATTAAGAAAGACTTGCGCCCGAATTGAAGAATTGATTCGGGAATATGAGATTGAAACCATTGTTTTGGGTTATCCTAAGAATATGAACAATACTCTGGGAGACCGTGCAGAGAAAACAGAAAGTTTTAAAGCCATGCTGGAGCGCAGGACCGGACTGCCGGTGGTACTCTGGGATGAGAGGCTTACAACCGTTCAGTCGGAACGGATCTTACAGGAGAGTGGAGTCAGACGGGAAAACCGGAAGGCGGTCATCGACAAAGTGGCGGCCGGATTGATTCTGCAGGGCTATTTGGACAGTCTGCCAGGCGGCACGACCAGAGGAGAATGACGAACGATGAGCAACGAAGAAAAGAAGATCACATTGGTGACAGATGACGGCGGAGCCGTGGATTTTTACGTTCTGGAAGAGACCAGAATTAATGGAATGAGTTATCTGCTGGTGACAGATGCGGCGGATGACGAAGAAGGAGAATGTTACATTCTGAAGGACTTATCGGAGAGCGACGATGCGGATGCTCTTTACGAGTTCGTAGAGGATGATAACGAGATAGATTATTTATTTAAAATATTTTCCGAACTGCTGGAAGACGCGGACGTGGATATTGAAAAGTGATGAAGATTTCATGTTAGGAAATAACGGATTTTGAGGGACTCGTATATGGAACAGGAAGTTTTTAAAGACATGCTTCGTAAAAAGGGACTCAAAGTGACAAATCAGCGCATGCTGGTACTGGAAATCATGGCGGAGCGCCCGGGTGAACATTTAACGGCGGAGGACATCTATGACCTCGCGAAAAAGAAATGCCCGGAGATCGGACTGGCCACGATATACAGGACCGTGCAGGTACTGGTGGATCTGTCGGTAATCGATAAGGTGAGCTTTGACGACGGTTTTGCCCGCTATGAATTAGGGGGCCTTGAAAGTGAGTCCAGACATCACCATCATCACGCAATATGCAGCCGCTGCGGCAGAGTATTTTCATTTGAAGGAGACCTCCTTGATACACTGGAGCAGACCATTTCCGATACCATGGGATTTAAGGTGACGGATCATGAGGTAAAGCTCTACGGGTACTGCAGGGATTGTCAGAAAATCATGGAAAAAGAAAAACAGGACGGAAAATAGATAGAAAAATGGAGGTAACAGATTGAAGAAACAGGACAGTAATGCAAAAATTAAGATCATTCCCCTAGGTGGAATGGAACAGATTGGTATGAATATTACCGCGTTTGAATACGAGGACAGCATCATCGTAGTGGACTGCGGACTTGCTTTCCCCAGCGACGACATGCTGGGCATCGACTTAGTCATTCCGGACGTAACGTATTTAAAACAGAACATCGACAAGGTGAAGGGATTTGTGATCACCCACGGCCATGAGGACCATATCGGGGCCCTGCCATACATTTTGAAAGAGGTCAACGTGCCGGTCTACGGTACGAAGCTGACCATTGCACTGATCGAGAATAAGTTAAAAGAGCACAATTTATTAAAGAATACGAAGAGGAAAGTAATCAAGCACGGACAGTCCATCAACCTTGGATGCTTCCGTATTGAATTTATAAAGACAAACCACAGTATCGCAGACGCTTCCGCACTGGCCATCTATTCACCGGCGGGCGTGATCCTGCACACCGGCGACTTTAAGATCGACTACACGCCGGTCTTCGGTGAACCGGCCGATTTAGAGCGTTTCGCGGAGCTGGGCAAGAAGGGCGTTCTGGCCCTGATGTGCGACAGCACCAACGCCATCCGCCCGGGATTTACCCCATCGGAAAAGACGGTGGGAAAGACATTTGACAATATCTTTGCAGATCATAAATTTAACCGTATTATCGTTGCCTCTTTTGCCTCCAATGTGGACCGTGTGCAGCAGGTGATCAACTCAGCGGCCAAATACGGACGCAAGGTCGTGGTAGAGGGACGAAGCATGGTGAACGTCATCGGAACGGCCAGCGAGCTGGGCTATATCGACATCCCGGAGGGAACCTTAATTGATATCGACCAGCTGAAGAATTATCCGGACGAGCAGACCGTGCTCATCACCACAGGAAGCCAGGGAGAATCCATGGCGGCCCTTTCCCGTATGGCGGGAAGCACCCACAAAAAGGTATCGATTAAACCGACCGATGTGATAGTGCTCAGCTCCACTCCGATTCCGGGCAATGAGAAGGCCGTGTCCAAGGTTATCAACGAACTGGCCATGAAGGGCGCCGAAGTAATCAATCAGGATACCCACGTATCCGGCCATGCATGTCAGGAAGAGATCAAGCTGATCTACGCTCTGGTGCGTCCGAAATACGCGATTCCGGTTCATGGAGAGTACCGCCATTTAATGGCTCAGAAGAATCTGGTACAGGCTATGGGTATTCCGAAGGACAACATCGTTATCATGTCCTCTGGAGACGTGGTGGAACTGGGACAGGAGTCCTGGGGCATCGTGGATCACGTTTCAGCAGGCGGAATCCTGGTAGACGGACTGGGTGTCGGCGACGTCGGCAATATCGTGCTGCGTGACAGACAGAACCTGGCTCAGAACGGTATCATCATCGTCGTGCTGACGCTGGAGAAATACAGCAATCAGCTGCTGGCCGGCCCGGACATCGTGTCCAGAGGCTTCGTCTATGTGAGAGAATCCGAGGATCTGATGGAGGACGCAAGAGCGGTCGTGAATGACGCCGTGATGGACTGCCTCGACCGCCATGTCAACGACTGGGGCAAGATCAAGAATATTATCCGCGACAGCTTAAGCGATTTCTTATGGAAACGGATGAAGCGGAATCCAATGATTCTGCCGATTATTATGGAAGTATAGGATAAGCATCAAAGAATCAGGACTTTCGTGTTGAAAGGGATGACAGTATGAGCCGTGCTACAAAAGAGATCAACAGAATAACGGGAGCCATCATCGGGATATCCGGAAGGCTGATTGTCTGCGCACTGGTCGTGCTGCTTCTTTACGAAGGCGTGACAAAGGGCTATGAATTCGGCCATGAAATTTTTTACGCCACGTCTGTGGAAGCCGCGCCGGGAAGAGACAGGAGTATCACCGTGGAGGAGGGAACCTCCATCACGGATGCAGCGAAGCTCCTTAAGTCGTACGGGCTGATTGCGAATGAATATTCATTTGTCATACAGGCCATCTTCTTCGACTACGAAGTGAACCCCGGGACGTACACCGTGAACACCTCTATGACCTCCAAGGAGATTCTTCAGATGATGAACGAAAATACCGGAGAAGAGGAAGAGAAGGAATGATAGGGAACGACAGAGTCACGGACTACATCAATTCGCTGGAGAGAAGCCGGGGAACGCTCCTTTCGGAGCTTGCGTCAAAGGCCCGGAAGGAACGGGTGCCGGTCATCCGCGAGGAGACCGCCTCATTCCTGATCTCTCTGGTGGAGGCGAAGCGGCCGGCGGCTATCCTGGAGGTCGGCACCGCGGTGGGCTACTCGACACTTTTAATGGCGGGGGCCATGCCGGAGAACTGCCGCATAACAACGATTGAAAAATATGAAAAACGGATACCAGAAGCCCTGGAAAACTTCGAGAGAGCGGGGGAGAGTGAACGAATCACCCTGCTCCCCGGCGATGCCGGAGAGATCTTGAAGAAACTTACCGGTCCCTATGATTTTATATTCATGGACGCGGCGAAGGGCCAGTATCTTGTATGGCTTCCCGAAATCATGAGACTCATGGTTCCGGGAAGTATGCTTGTCTCGGACAATGTGCTGCAGGATGGCGATATCATCGAATCGCGCTATGCGGTGGAACGGCGCAACAGGACGATCCATGCGCGCATGCGGGAATATTTATACGAATTGAAACATACGGACAGCCTGGCCACGTCGATCATACCCATCGGGGACGGCGTTGCATTAAGCGTTTTTAGAGAAAGAGATGTAAAAAGATGAGAAAGACAGAACTGCTTATTCCGGCTGGAAGTCTCGAGGTGCTGAAGACCGCCGTGATTTACGGTGCGGATGCGGTCTATATCGGCGGTGAGGCCTTCGGTCTGAGAGCGAAAGCAAAGAATTTTACGAATGAAGAGATCAAAGAGGGAATCGCCTTTGCCCATGAACACGGTGTAAAGGTCTATATAACAGCCAATATTCTGGCTCACAACGATGATTTAGCGGGTGTGGAGGCGTATTTTGGAGAACTGAAGGAGATCGGTCCGGATGCGCTGATTATCTCAGATCCGGGAGTATTCGCCATCGCCAGGCGGGTGATACCCGATATGGAGATCCATATCAGCACCCAGGCTAATAATACGAACTACGGAACGTACCGTTTCTGGTATGATCTGGGGGCAAAGCGCGTGGTAACGGCGCGTGAGCTTTCTTTAAAGGAGATTAAGGAGATCAGAGAACACATTCCGGAGGATATGGAGATCGAGAGCTTCATTCACGGAGCCATGTGCATCTCCTACTCAGGGCGGTGTCTTCTGAGCAATTTTATGACGGGCCGGGACGCCAACCAGGGGGCCTGTACCCATCCCTGCCGCTGGAAGTATTCCATCGTCGAGGAGAAGCGTCCGGGTGAGTACATGCCGGTTTATGAGAATGAGCGGGGCACGTTTATCTTTAACTCCAAGGACTTATGTATGGTCGATCACATACCGGAGATGATCGATGCCGGGATCGACAGCTTTAAGATCGAAGGGCGCATGAAGACGGCGCTCTATGTGGCGACGGTGGCAAGGGCTTACCGAAGGGCCATCGATGATTACCAGAGGGACCCGAAGCTTTATGAGGCGAATTTAGACTGGTATCGGGAAGAGATCGCCAAGTGTGTCAACCGGGAGTTTACCACAGGCTTCTATTTCGGAAAGCCGGACGCATCGTCCCAGATCTACGAGAACAGTACGTATGTGAAGGATTACACGTATTTGGGAACGGTTGCTTCGGTGGATGACCGGGGCTATGCGAGAATCGAACAGAAGAATAAGTTTTCGGTGGGGGAAACCATCGAGGTGATGAAGCCGGACGGAACGAACAGCGAGATAGTCGTCAAAGCGATTTACGCGGAAGACGGAACCCCGCAGGAGAGCGCACCCCATGCGCGCCAGATGGTTGATGTGGATCTGGGGATTGCGATGGATCCGTATGATATACTCCGGCGTTGTGAGGTTGGAGGGGAATAGACAGAAGCGGCCAAAGCAATGGCAAAAGCGTATCAGTAAGATGTGACGCTTTTGCCATTTTTGCTGTCCAAGAAAGCGCATAAACCGGCTATATGCTCTTAGACCTGCTTCCACAACACAAGAGAAACTTCAAATTCATCTTCATCAGGAGTCAGATAGAACTGGCCCCCGTTTGCCTCTGCCATGCTGCGGACACTGGAGAGGCCGATTCCGGCTCCTTCGTGTTTGGTAGAGTAAATCCGGCCTTCAAGGACGGTAAATTCTCCATTCCAGTGGTTTTTCACGGTGATCAGCAGGTTGCCCTTTGCAATCTTTGCGTATATTTTTACGGAGCGGAGCTCCTGGGGCAGCTTTTCAGAGGCTTCGAAGGCATTTTCCAGGAGATTGCCAAGCAGAACTCCGAGGTTCCAGGCTTCCAGCTTTAATTCCGCCGGGAGAGAAACATGAATGGAAAGTGGTATCTGCTTCTGTAATGCGCGCTGCCGGTAGTAGGTGAGAACCGCGTTAGCTGCGTGGTTATCGCAGAGAACCGGCCATTCGGTCTGCTCAGAACTGTTCTCGTAGCCTTCCAGATAGTCCTCCAGCGCATCATACTGCTTCTGGTTGGTAAGTTCCTTGATTGCCGTGATATGGTGGCGCAGGTCATGCCGCATCTTACGTGTCTCTTCTATGCTTTTTGACAGGATCCGATAGTTTTCTTCCTGGAGGGCGAACTGTCCCTTCATCAGCCGCATATTCTCAGCGAGTGCGGTACGTTCCGCATAGGCCCGGATCGTATCAAACCAGAGTCCGCCGGCCAGGAGAAGGATAAAGAGGAATCCTGCATTTTCTGTCTGCCATCCAAAACGTACTGGCTCAAAGACCGGAGCGGCCGCCTGAACCAGAAGGGCGACGGCGATTGTACAGAGACCCGCCAGGAGCAGGCTTCGCATGGTCTCCGTCTGTTCCCTGTTAAAGAATGCAGTGGTAATGAGCCAGCTGAAAAGAACGAGTTTGAAGCCGTCTAAGAAGACTGAGTAGAGCAGCATAGCAGTTAAGCTTCCGTTTAACAGCAGAGCGGGAACCACAAGAGAAGCCAGAGCTGCAGCTGCACAGACGAAAACGGCAAATCGCTGCGGCCTGCCTTTGATACCGCAGAGACTGCAGTGCAGCGCACAGATTGCGGTAAGAAACAGGTAAAAGCTTAAATCTTCCAGATAATAGGTCCAGTATCCGGCGCCAAATAAATGAAAGAGCGGATACATGACATGCATGGTGAAGAACAGGCATACAAGAGAAAACAGTATCATGCGTCTCCGTTCCCCGCCGGTTTTGATGCCAATGAAAAGATACAGGATTCCGATGGTCAGTGATGCAATGACCATGATACATGTGCGCAGAAATCGGAGGGAAATTAAATCGGATACTGCATCTGTTGATCCGAACGCCGGAGGATAGACCATGCCGCTGTAATAGTGACGTGTATCCGCGGCCTGTACGACCAGCTCTGCCTTTCCAGCCGCGGAGAAGGTAATCATACCTGTGCGGATGGAGGGGGACGGATTGACGGAGGTTACATCACCTAAGATGCTGACAGGCCGGCCATTTACCCAGATTCGTGAGGCGGAATAGATTTCAGGCAGCTCCAGCGCATATTCGTTTACTTCCGGAGGAAGCAGGATGGTCAGCCGATACGTGGCGCAGCCATGAGGATTGCCGTTTTGATCACCGGCTTCAAAACCTCCGTACTGTCCCAGATAGATAAAATGAGGCTTCTGCCCGTTAAATTCGCCGGGGGCAATCAGCTTTTGCGGATAGATTTCCCAGCCATAGGTCAGAACAGATAATGGCTGCCTGTCTGACCGCAGATCAAGAATCCCCTGCTCTCCCTGTATTCCGGGAAAATGATATTTGTTGTCATACCGGTATTGCAGGAAAAACAGAAGGATCATGCATAGTACGACGAGCAGAAGCAGGCAGAGCCGCTTAAGGTAAATGTTTTTCTTCATAAACTGCACATGGAGACTCGTGCCTTTAGACATGAGAGGAATTGTGCCCCTCCTGACTCTTTCGCAAGCTCCTTCTCCTTTTTGTTTTTTAGTTTTTCAAACATCCGTTTGCTTTTTACTTATATTTGTGGTAAAATGTACTCAGTCCATAATCTGTTATGAGGTACAAAATCTATGAAATCTATTACCATTACTGCTAAAGTCAAACTATACCCTACATCAGAGCAGATGATTATTTTGAATAAGACACTGTCCGTTATCCGGGATGTGCTGAACTTCGTCTCTGCTTTCGTTTTTGGACGGGAGGGAATCCGCTATCTCGAATTAGACCATGCCTTATACTACCCGGTCAGACAGCAGTTCGGACTCCGCTCTCAGATGACTCAGAGTGTATTTAAGACCGTCCTTGCGAAATATAAATCCATGAAAAGCAATGGCCACCCTTTCTCGAAAGTATCTTTTCGAAACTTTGAGTATGATCTGGTATGGAACCGGGATTACTCCATATCAGGTCAGTCCGTCAGTTTAAATACCCTTTCCGGCAGGCTGCATATCCCATTTGAATTAAAAGGGATGGAACACTGGTTTCCTGCCGGTGGACGCTTTGGCACTGCTAAACTGATCCGTAAAAACAGGAAATACTATCTGCATATACCGGTTACTCTGGAAGCAGAGAACAGGAATATCTTAAATCATATCGTTGGAATTGATCTCGGTGTGAACCATCTGGCAGTTTCCTTTGACGATGAAGGGAGCACCAGATTCTTTTCCGGCCGCACAGTCAAGGAAAAGCGCGCAAAAGCCCTTGCTCTGCGGAAGCGTCTGCAGGCATGTGGAACAAAATCAGCAAAGCGGAAGCTGAAAAAGCTCCGTGAGA
>ERZ791934.961-NODE-961-length-32735-cov-3.809486_pt1 | contig 32735 bp, 23 predicted proteins | sample MGYA00510125_ERZ791934 | MGnify/ENA primary metagenome ERZ791934 (study PRJEB30046, sample SAMN00993240) | human gut metagenome | study: EMG produced TPA metagenomics assembly of the A metagenome-wide association study of gut microbiota in type 2...
CCAGGCGGATCACTGAGAACAAAAGAAAATTCAATCAAATCCCTGATAATCAAGCATTATCAGGGATTTCTTTTTTCTGGTAGGTGGCAGAAAATAGCCGTTTCAAGCATATTATCGGTGGATAAAATCAAAATTAAGACTTGCAGCAATCTGATTTTCAAAATATTACAAAAAACAACAACAGTACCTTTTAGGTATTTTCCAATTTCACCGGAACTCTAAACAAATTGCACGAAAATCAACAAAAAGATTTCAGTATCCATAAAGGAAATAGAGAAACTGATCTCCGAAAAGGAAACAGTAGTGGAATATCCTCTTTTCAGTCCGGACAAATAGCAGTTCTTATAGACGAACTTTACCACAACTTATGTGATAGACCTCAGCCTACGGAGAAAATACCGCAAAGAATAACAAATGTGAAGGAGGAGTTGAGACAGCCTATTCAAGAACCGGACAATCGGCTACATCTGTATTCCAAAGGAGTAAGTCCGAACTTTCGCTTGAAAGCAGTAGAGAAATGAGCATGATATTCATAACCGACACACGCCCCAATCTCCTGTATCGTCTTACTGCTGTCCAATAGATAGCGACAAGCCATCTTCATGCGATACTCAAAGATGTGACCAAATACGGTTGTACCAAATACTGTCTTAAATCCTCGCTTAAGCGTACATTCATTGGTACCCACCCGCAATGCCAGCTGGTGAAGTGACGGAGGATTTAGATATTCCTGCTCAATAATGGCCCTAGCATGATGAATTTTATCACATGTTATCCCGATAGTACATGAGCAATGAAGATAATTTTCTTCTTCCTGCCCGGCCAGAAAAAGTGAAAGGATCTCCCGTATCTTAGCATCTGCATACATAGATGCCATATTGCCATTGAGTTGTGAAAGTCTGATATCGTGCAACGCTTTATAAACACCCGGACCAAACGGACGATTTTTCCGGTACGCTCTGTACTGACCATTACAAAGGACGGTTTCAAAATCTTTACCGCCCAGCAAATCGGGATAGTGTATGGCAAGTTCACGGAGATAATCATGTGACAGCATGATTTCCATCATATGGAATGGCGTGTTTTTAGGAAAGTGAACACAAGAGTCTACCCCGTCACATTTTAACAAATTGGCATCTCCTTTATTCCACTCCTCACTTCGGATTACAGAGTTATAACAACAGGTAGCATGCCCTGCAAAAGTGGCACAAAACCAAACGGCATGATAGTCGTCAGCCCGAGTATATATTTTAATAGGTTCTTCACTGGATATATGTTGATCCATAATCGAAAACAACGGAGTAGATATCTCTTCAAATGTCGCTTTCAAATACGTATTATCAATCCGGTAGTTATTTTTTTCCGTCCGTTTTCCTTTTACGATGTTCGGCATGGGCCATTCCAACACCATTTCACACAAATCATGTTTCATTAACCGAGTAACCATCATTATTCCTTTAAGTTAAAGTCAAGTTCCTTTTCGCGTAAGCAGTAAAAGCCGGTAAGGCTCTACTTTTGTCCCCAATTGGAGAACTGATACAAAATTACGATAACCCATACATCGGTACAATCCCCATTAATAGGTAAATTACAGTAAATCATAAACATCAACCCAAAACATAAAAACTAAATATGAAAGTAAATTTATCCGGAGTTCCCGAAACTCTGTTTATCACCTTACGGGTACAGGCTGCCGAAACCGCCAAGCCTAACAGTAGCCCCAGGGCCCCTTATACCATTGAAGTTCGACCGACATTTATCGAAATAAGGAGAGAAAGCCATGAAATATAGGATACTTGTTTTAACCGCCATCCTGTTTACCGCATGCAACTTACTTCATGCACAAGTGCAGACAGGAAAATTAAGCGGAGTCATCATAGATGCCAATAATGAAGAAACACTGGTGGGGGCCAATATATACGTAGAGTCACTGAAAAAAGGGACTTCCACCGATAAGAACGGTGAATTTTCAATAGAAGTCCCTGCGGGACACTATCGAATTGTTATCTCCTATATGGGATATCGTACCCGACAAGAAGAGGTCAGAATCTCCGAATTGAAAACCAAGAAGTTAGTGATTCGTCTAGAACCGGAAACTCAGTCGTTGGGTGAAGTTGTCGTCACAGCCAAAAGCGAAGCCCGCCAACTGCGCGAACAGGCTATGCCCATGTCAGTGATAAGTATGCAACAGTTGCAGGGAACAGTCAGTAATGTTCAGGATGTTCTGTCGAAAACGGTAGGTGTAACTATCCGCAACACAGGAGGGGTAGGCAGTTCATCCCGTGTTTCCGTACGTGGGTTAGAGGGAAAACGCATCGGCTTTTTCATAGACGGTAGCCCGATGAATGACAATTCAGACTTCATCGATATCAATGACATACCTGTAGACATGATCGACCGAATCGAAATCTACAAAGGAGTGGTACCGGCCAGGTTTGGCGGCTCTTCTGTGGGGGGAGCCGTAAATATTGTCATCAGAGAGTATCCACCTAAATACCTCGATGCCAGTTACAGTATCGAAAGTTTTAACACACACAAACTTTCGTTAGTAACCAAACGCAACATCGCTACCAAAGGATTAGAATTCGGAGGCGGAGGATTTTATACTTACTCTGACAATAACTACAAGATGGAATCTCCTTTTGAAGAAGGGCTTATCATTAAGCGCAACCATGACAAATTCAAGAAACTGGCTGTTGCAGGTAGCCTGAAGGCTCGTAAATGGTGGTTCGATTTGGTAGAGTTCGAACCTGTCTTTATACACACTTTCAAAGAGATACAAGGTATTGAATATAATATTGAGAAAGCCCACACTTACTCAGACGCCTTCATTTTTGCCAACAAACTGGAAAAAGAAAACTTCCTGACAGAAGGGCTCGATATGGAATCGAATCTGGCCTATGCCTACACGGTATTCCACATGGTGGATACCGCTGCTTACCGATACAACTGGGACGGTACGACTTATCCTGCTGTATCCGAATATGGAGGAGAGATAGGCAAATGGGCCTCGAATGCCAGAAACGAGAAACACACCATCACCCACAAGTTGCATCTGAACTATGTGATCAATAATAATCATTCTATCAACTTGAACTCACTCTTCAGTTTCGCATCCGGACACCCGAAAGATGACCTGAAAAATAAAGTTGTTGGTTATAAAACCAATTTCAGAAGTACGATGGCAAGCTGGATTGCCGGACTGGGATACGATTTCCGCACCGACAATGATATCTTCCTGAATTCGTTCAACGTGAAATATTATATGTATGGTATGAATACTCACATGAGCAGTATCATGTCTTCGGAAGCCGAGAAAGTGGATATGTTGAAACGGGATTTTGGCATCAGCAACGCTCTACGCTATAGATTTACTCCGGATTTCATGGGTAAACTCTCGGTAGGATATGACGTACGCCTGCCGGCCGAAAGCGAACTTTTGGGTGACGGATATACAGTCGCCCCTTCCGGAAACCTGCTTCCTGAACGCAATACAAGCGTAAACCTGGGTTTTCTTTTAGACCGCACCGGAAAGGATGCCAGCAACTTACAGGTAGAAGTAAATACCTTCTATGGATATCTTGAGAATATGATCCGGTTTACAGGAGGATATCTCCAGTCTCAATATCAAAACTTCGGAAAAATGCGTACCCTTGGAGTTGAAGTAGAGGTCAAGGCGGACTTGACTCATTGGCTTTACGGCTACTGCAACATGACCTACCAGGACTTACGGGATGTGCGGAAATTTGAACCGAATACCCATATAACCAACCCGACCAAAGGTAGTCGGATGCCTAACATTCCCTACCTTCTGGCAAATGCCGGACTAGAATATCATAAAGAGAATCTGTTCGGAGGCAAGGGACAGAACACCCGTATCTTTACAGACGGTTCTTTTGTTGAAGAATATTTCTACGATTTTGAACAAAGCCGGTTTCAGGAACGGAGAATTCCACGCACCTTCTCGGCCAATATCGGAATAGAACACAGCTTTATGAACGGACGGTTCATCATTTCGGCACGAATGAATAATCTGACTGATGCTCGAATGATGTCTGAGTTCAATCGTCCCCTACCCGGACGTAACTGGGGAGTAAGGTTAAGATATGTATTGAAATGAAACAAGATTATTTATTTTAAAAACCCAAAAACTATGAAGATTAGAAATTTGATGCTGGCACTTGCCGGCACTGCACTCGTATTTTCTGCATGCGAAAAAGATCCGAACCCTAAAGTCCCGACCACCGATGCCAACATCGCTCTGGCAACCATCCTGCCCAATCCCGACGGAATGACAGGAGCAGCTTACCTGCAACTGATCCGTGACGAGTTTCCACAAAATACAAATAACAACAACGGAATTCCCATTCCGTACGGAGGATCATACCCGATTATCGAAGGGAACGATATTTTCGTTTTTCCGGGATACATGGGCGATAGCAAGAACGAGTTAGTGAAATATACACGGAACAACGGGCAGCTGTCAAGAACGGGAACAATGAAATTGCCACCCAACTCTTCCGCCACCAATATCGTTTTTGCGTCTACCGGCAAAGCTTATCTATCCATGGCAGGATTAGGCAAGATCGCTATCTTCGATCCCACTACCATGACACAGCAAGGAGAGATAGACCTGACTTCATTAGGAGTATCCGACAGCAATCCGGATCCATCCGCCATGTTACTGCGCGACGGACTCCTATTCGTAGGCCTCAGCCAGATGGTGGGTGGATGGATTCCCCCACAGGATCGCCCGTACAGCGACATTGCCATCATTGACACCCAAACGGATAAGTTGCTGAAAATGATAACAGACAAGACCAGCGGCATCTCTATGCCAACCCGCCCAATCGACCGCTATTCCATCTTCATGGACGAGAAGAAAGACATCTACATTTCGTGTATGGGAGGCTTTGGTATGGTCAAAGGGCATAATGCCGGAGTTCTGCGTATCAAAGCCGGAGAAACGGAGTTCGACCCGACTTATCAATGGACAATCACAGGAGCCGCCATCAGCGGAGAAGAAAAGACTGCCGGATTTATCTCCGCCATCCGGTATGTAGGTAATGGAAAAGCGTATGCTTACATCAATATGCCGGGTTACTACAAACCGGGAGAACAAGGACACACAGCCATCGCCGATCTTGCAGTGGAAATAGATCTGTACAATAAAACCATGAAAAAAGTGCAAGGACTTGACTTGTCCAACGGTTTCGGGGTTATGCTTTCCCTTTATAAAGGGAGTATGTTGATAGGTAACTCATCGGCTAAAGCAAAAGGTATCTACTCACTGGATATACAGACAGGTGAAGTGTCTAAAGAACCGATACTGACCACGGTAGGCAATCCGATATTATGTTACTATTTTGAAAAATAAGGATAGTCACCTTTGGATGATTTTAAGAAAGAAGTGCTCTTGCAGGATACACAGAGTTACCGTATCTTTGCAGCCGTTTTAAAAAAAGAATAATTATGGAACTTCCTGAAGATCCGATGATGCTGTTTAGCGTCATCAACATGAAACTTCGCGATTGCTATGCATCGCTCGACGAACTCTGTGAAGATATGAATATCAGCAAGGACATACTGATCGGAAAACTGGAATCGATCGGGTTCGAATACAATGCCGAACAAAATAAGTTCTGGTAAATGTGCCATATACCTGAAATCGCCACAGATTGAAAGTATGTCAAAACTCGCACTCATCACAGCTTACACGGATTTATACTAATAAATATCATTAGCTATCAATAGGTTAAATTCGTTCTGTGGAACTCTGTGTTACTCTGCAATGAGTTTCGGCACACTCCCAATCTATGGCGAAAAGGTTATCCCCGCTTTTTATTATTTATTGGTGAAACGGAACCAATTAAAATCGGCATATCCGTCTTCTCCCGCTTTCTCCTTACTAAAATTGAATAAGGCAAAACGATTGGCAGTCCAGACCAGCCCAAGCCCCATACTAAGTTCATTACCGATGGGAAGGAAATACTTGCCATCGGTACTGTAATAGAAAACGGCACGGAAACCTACATCCATCACACGGGCACGTATCCATATTTTGTTCCCTTCAAAACGATCGATTGTTTCAATCGTTTGACCATCATTACACATTACAATTTTCTTTTCACCATTAGTCTGCTCTACAGCCACATAGGCATAGGGGAATTCAAATACACCGAAACCGGCTACATTTCCGTCTTTCAGTCCGGAGACATCCAGTTCGACTGTTGCTTCGGAAGAAGGTCCCTGTACCCTCTGGGTCAATGTATTGCGGGCTGTCTTCAACGATTCGGCATACGAGGCTTTCAGTCGCATATGTCCTTTCCGTTCCTTCAGGGACCAACGGCTATTGTCCGGATTATGGTTCCACTGCCATTGAAGTCCGAGCGAAGATGTATTGAATTCATCCGTTGTGGCAGGAGAAGCGAACGGATAGGTCTTTCCGACCTCAGGTTTCGGATAGGTAATAATGTCTTTACCACCACTGCCAAGCATCGGCCATCCATCTACCCATTTCACCGGTACCAAATGAGGTACACGCCCGATAGGGCCTCTGTCTTGCATGATAATAAACCACCAGTCACCATTCTTCAACTGCACCATTCCCCCCTGATGCAAACCGTTGGGAGGATAAGAACCGGAATCATTCATGATCAGTTTATGTTCGTAGGGTCCATAGATGTTATCGGAACGCAGACATATTTGCCAGCCTTCGGTTCCACCGGTCGGACAAGTGAGATAATACTTCCCGTTGATCTTATAAGCATGGGCACCTTCCATGCCATAGCCTCCTCCGAATTCATGGGCATTCTTAAATCGCTTATCCCATATCTTCACTTTCTCTCCCTTCACAGATTTAGCATCGGAAGCCAGCTCTGTAACATACAGTGTCCCTTGTCCGTGGAAAACATATACTTTGCCATCGTCATCGAACAGTAATCCCGGATCATACAGGTATTCCGGAAAGATAGTCCGTTCCCAAGGGCCTTTCACATCATCGGCAATGCAAATGGAAAAGTGCCCGGGGCCCTCTCCTTCCCAAGAAGGAGTGCAAAAGCCAACATAGAATTTACCGTTATGATGACGGATAGTGGCAGCCCATGATCCACGCAGATAACGATCGCCCCCCTTCAAATCATAGCGTGCATCTTCATCGTATCGGTCGACAGCATATCCTGCCATCTTCCAATTCACCAAATCTTTCGATGTGGCAATGGGACAACCGGGAACATAATGCATACTTGTGGAGACAAAATAGAAGTCATCGCCCACCCGGATCACATCCGGATCAGGCCAGTCACCCCACATAATAGGATTAGTAAACGTCCCATTTCCATTATCCGGATTCCAGACCGGAGCTTGTGCATGGATGCTACATAAAGGCAACATCCATGCAATCAATACATACAAATATTTTTTCATGACAGCTCTTATTATTCCATACATTCGACATCCTCTGTATAAGGAGCCACCTCAGCACCAAACAGGCAGGCACCTTTCGTTTCGGACTGACGTAATCCAAGTATTATCACATTCTTTTCTCCGGCACGTAACCAACACTCCGGAAGATAGAACTCTCGTTGCGGCCCCTCTTCCCAATAGCGTCCGATATTGTGTCCGTTCAACCACATATATCCCGTTCCGGTAGCATTTACAATCAGCTTCCAGGGAATCCATACCGAAGGATTTTTCCGGGGCATATTGAATTCGAGACGATACCAGGTAAGCAATGCATCCGCCATCGACTGTTCCGGTTAGCTCTCCTTTACGCACCAAAGGATAATCGGCTGATAACTTCACAACAGACCAGCCCTCTGTGCTTCCCGTTCCCAAATTCCAGTCCTGACAGATTCCTCCGAGATCGGTGGAAACTTCCCAGTTCAGCTTCTTGATCACCTCGAACTCCTGTTTTAAACGGACTCCCTTGAGCAGACCACCTGCCCCGATCCGGTTACTCACCACCATAGCTATCTCATTATCGCCCTCGTGAATGAAAGGGGCCACATTGATTACATAAGGTTTATCCCACTCTTCGTGCGTACCTACTTCCACACCATTCACCCATAAGGTTCCGGCATCATCTATACAACCAAATTCAAGGACAGTCATCCCTTCACGAATCATTTCTGGTGTCCAGCGGATACATGTACGATAGACGGCACAACCGGCTTTCTCCTGTAAAATCCAGGCAGCAGGCCATTTCGGTTTCTCCAATCCGGCAATTTGCAAGGTAGCCAGGTTATCAATCGTTTGCTGATCGAGCAGAATTTTTTCCCACCCCGCATCTTCAGCAAATACAGCGGGCATCAAACGGGGCTCGTCCGTTCCGACAGATTTTACAAACCATTCTTCAATAGGCTGAATACCTGTCTGCCTGCGTCCGAAACCGGCCTGCTTGACTCCGCTTAATTCCTCCATCGGACGGTATCCGTGAGCATGCCCCCGGTTCTCGTAAATGGCAATGATCTCGTTAACGCCTTTGTGTAAAAGCCCGGATACGATAAAAGTATTGTCCAGCTCGTCCTTCGATACACGCTCAGCAAATTCCCCATTCACGCGGACGTAAACAGGATCACCGGTGAAGAGTTCAAAAACCAGCGAACCATAGCGGTCAACTTCTTTCTGGGTAAGATTCACCTGACTACGATACATTGAATAACGGCAATCATTGACTCCCAACTCGGGAAGAGATTTACCTTTACGCAACGGTATCCAGTCTCCACGAAAGTCTTCGTCTTTCCGCCAGACATCTGTAATAGTGATAGGTAAAGGTAAAGCGACCGGACGTTCCGGCAAAGTTTGTTCACGCGGATACCACTCCACCGTATCAGTTCCGGCGTGCACCACCAGCAACTTACTATCCAAAGCTGCCAACTGACAATCTATCCTCATGGGTTTCCCTTCAACAGTCAAATTGACTAATTGACGGAATGCCTGTTTTTTATCACGATTCAACAGAAAGACAAACAAAGTTCCGTCGGCAGCCCGGCGAATCCCAATAGTCAGGTTATCGGCTCCTTGCACATCGAACCGGACAGGCCGGCTTCTGACAAGCAGTCCCCCGAACTTATCGACCACCTCACCAATTCCTTTCACTGCAGCGTATTTCTCACCGACCCCTCCGTTTTCCTTTAGCGGAGCTCCATAATCATAAGTAGTAGTCATACGACGGGCTCCCCATCCGGCAAAATGAGTACCGCCAAAGAACATATAATAATTCAATCCGGTAGAACCACCCGCCATAGCCATCAAAGCCATCCCCCGGGCATGACGTCCGTCCAGATAACTGTCTTCACTCAGACGCCCACCGACGGTAGAGAACCAGCCACCTTGCAACTCGCACACAAATGCAGGTGCATTGGATTGTTCGGCCTTTAACTTCTCTATACGTGATTTAGCCTCGTGCATATTCCACCATACATATTGATTATCCATGTCAAACAGCTGGCTGATCACCGGATCATGAGAACCGCGCACTTCGGGAGTCACACAAGTAAAAAGAGGGACATCAATGCCATTTCGGATGCAAGCATCCGAAAGTACCCGCAGAAATTCTTCCTTTTTCTCGGACTCCATATCAAAGTAAATGTATTCATTCTCCAATTGTACCATTATGATACCCTTCTCACCCGGTTGCTTACGAGTGAGTTGTTCCTCACTAAATACCCGGCAAACAGCATTGTACCAATGCTCCGACCATTTCATGTGCTCAGGATGGTTGCTCCGAAGCCAGAAACTGGTATCATAGCTGTCCGGGCAAAATTTGGCAAGCCAGCGCGGATAAGCACCACCGGCCCACTCGGCACAAATAAAAGGACCGGGACGGACAATGGTATACAATCCGAACTCTTCATGTGCCATATGCAGCCATGCTTTCAGATCATCAAAATTGCATTGCGAATAGTCGTCCACACTCTTCGGCATATTCCGTTCATGCCAATTCCAGGGGACATAGGTTTCCACAGTATTGAATCCGGCTTCTTTTATCTTCCGGAAGCGGTCACGCCACAATTCCTGCGGGCAACGGAAGTAATGGAACGCAGCACTGAGTATAAAAATATCCTTTCCTTCGATAGTAAAACAATCTTTATCATATTTCACCCGGTCGGGATGGAAAAATTGCTTCTCCGGCAAGGTCTGTGCCTCCACAGTGAAATGTACTATCATTCCTAACAGAATGGATAGAGTCAAACTTCGATAATTCATATTCATTACTTTTTTCATTTATTGATACAATGTAACTTCAGCCAATCCGGCTGCTCCCTCCGAGCTTTTCTCAATGGTAAGGCGCATATATTTCAGTTCCTTACCGATCTGCACAGGCTTAAAATCCCATCCGGTACATTCTCGTTCGTATAGAGTCTCCCAATTCTTTCCGTCGATAGAAATTTCGACTTTATGGGTATAAGTAGAACTATCCTTCTGAAAACGAATCCGACTGGCAAACACATTCACAGATCGTTCCAATTCAAGTAGAACGATCTGGGGCTGAGATTCATCATCAGCAATCCACCATGAAAAATCATCTCCATCTGTAATATGAGAAGCCTCATAGCGTTTCTGTTCCGAAGTAGCCTCAACCCGAACCACTTTTAACGGAGTTTTTGTACGGATGACGTTTTCCCAAGCAGTAGCCTTTACAACAACTCCCTCTTCTTCATCTCCGGAATAGGGAACGTGATACCCTTCAGGTACAAATACCCCGTCGTATCTCCGGGTTACAATTTCCCGGGTGTCCCCCCGGAGTCCGTCTGCCGTAACCGAAATATGAATTTTACCGGGACGACAAGTCGTTCGTATCAGCGCATATCCTACTCCGCCTTCCACCAACTGGGGATTAATCCCGATACGCTCTATTCCATCCCCGATCAGACTTCCCTCACCGGATACGGAAATATGTATCCGGACATCCGATGTATTGACAAGAGTACCATTTGAATCACAGACCTTAAAGTAGACAGGAATCATATCCGATCCGTCCGCCACAGGTTGTATATTCTCTTCCTTCAACCAGATTTTGACCTGTCGAGGTTGTTCCGGAGTGCGTACACTGTGGGTAGCAACGACTTTTCCATCTACTATCCCTTCTGCCACTAATTCACCGGCCTCATAAGTACCGGCATTAAAAACATAACAGGGACTCCCACCTTTTTCTACAATGGAACGATAGAGAGGAGTACGCTCCTTACGCATCTGTTTTCCAATCAAATGATGATTACGGAAAAGGCGTACTTCGTCACAATTGGAAAATACGGTGATCTCATTTACTGACGAAACATAACGTGAAGCAGTGTTTTGTGATGCAATAAATACCATCGGCCCATCATATAATCCCGGTTGGGATATTTCTTTATCACGCATGCTCTGCATCATATAGTAACTGAACTTGGGATATCTGTTTATATCGACTATCCCACAAAACATGGTTTCCTGCTCTGCTCCACGTGCATAATCATTATAACTCCACAAAAAATGTCCTCCCATTCTGGGATTAGCATCAAGCATGCACCAGTCGAAATATCCATGCCCGTTAAGTTGCAAAAAACGCCCTCTGCACTGTTTCAATTGCTCTTCTTCATTTTCCATCAGGCTTACCCTAGGTTTTTCTCCTACTCCGTCACCCCACTCACGACAAAACAAAGGTTTCACTGCGATCTGGTCCTCCGGATAATTACTCATCACATCACCGTCTTTTGGAAAACGGGATACCTGTTTATAAAAAACATCGAAACAGTCTACCCGGTCTGCATGTCCAAAGTAGTCGCCGGCAGTGTACATCTGATCTCCGGGATATTCGGTATGTGCTATAGCATATAGATTCCGGGCTATCTCTGCCGGATAGCGGCTTTCATTAAGCGCTGTTTCCCATAGTATGACGGAAGGGTGATTCCTATCCCGACGAATCATTTGCTTCCCAACTTCATAAAGACGGGAAATGAATGTAGAATCGTTCTTGAAATACTGCCATCCGGGGATACACTCCACTACCAGCAACCCGTACTTATCACAAGCAGCCAAAAATGCAGGATCCTGCGGATAATGAGCTGCTCTGACGGCATTGCATCCGCCCCGCTTCAAATCGATCACATCTCTTTCTTGCATAGAATTAGCAGCTGCATCTCCTATATGTGCAAATGCCTGATGGCGATTGGCTCCACGCAGATAAAGTGATTCGCCATTAATATAGAAACCTCCGTCGCGGGTATAAGCAATAGTACGTATACCTATGGATTCAGTATGACAATCTACAACCTTACCGTTTTCAACAATCTCATTTTGCAACGTATACAAGTTTGGATCATAGGGATGCCATAACGATGGATGTACTATTTCCAGATTTTGCTCCAGATGAATGGCCTCACCGGCTGACAACCGAAAAGGAGTCAATTGACAGGCCACTATTTTTCCACTCTTATCTATCAGTTGCGTACGAAGTTGGGCTTTCCTCTTTCGTTTCCCTTCGTTTCTGACATGAGCCTTAACATGGGTCACGGCTTTTTCTTTTCCGACTACCGGATAAGTAACAAAGATGCCTCCTCCAGCTACCTCTTCCTCTTCTAAAGCATGAGTGATATGTAACGGATCACTGATAACCATTTCCACATCTCTATAAATCCCGCTATAGTAATAGAAGTCCATACCTGCCTGTGGTTTTCCAGGAGGTGTAAGTGGATCATATTCGGCAGAAACCCGAACTGCCAGCAGATTGTCCCGGTCCCAGTTTATCCGAGTAGTAATATCTGTTACAAAACCGACATAACCTCCCCGATGAGCACTAATCTTCTGTCCGTTCAAATAGACTTCACAAGCATTCATGACTCCTTCAAACGAAATTTTTATTTGTTTGTCTTTGTATTGTGACGGTACTCTGAAAGTACGTCGATACCACCCGACTCCATCATAAATAATATCTCCTCCACAATGCTTCTTCTCTAATTGCATAATATGAGGGATGATAGCTGCTATCCAACCGGAATCATCCAAACCGGGCTGCCCACCGCTTTCAACTTCTCCCCGATGAAAAGCCCAACCGGTATTCATGTTCAACACCACTCTTGCCTCTGCCTCCCCTGCCAATGCAGGGAAGGAGCAGAATACAAGCATACTACAGAAAAAAAATATCCTGAAAAACATCTCTGTTACCTTAACCATATATCAAATAGAGAGAAATTAATAATGGGGATTTTGTACAATTGCCGGAGTGGCATCAATCACTGTCTGCGGAATAGGCCACAGATAATGCTTTGCCGGATCAAATTTCCGGTTCTCAACAAAAATTCGTTCATTTGTCAATGAAAGGGCACCGGTTACAGGATCGACCGTTCCAAGTAAACAACCATATACCTTCCCGTTCAACACTTGTTCACCGATTTTCCAACGGCAAATATCGAACCACCGAAGTCCTTCCATAGCAAGCTCCACACGTCTTTCTCTTCTGAGTAATTCACGCAATTTCTCCTGACCGGTATATCGGGTCCTGTCTACAACCGGCATTTTAGCACGGGTACGTATGTCGTCCAAAATATCGTAAACGGAATTATCAATCTGATTCAGCTCTATTTTACATTCGGCATACATCAACAGCACTTCTGCATAACGCATAACAATGGCATTCATACCACAATCCCACATATCTGCATAATCAGACAAATCGTCCACATATTTACGAACTAGATATCCTGTTTTAGAACGTCCGTAGGGAGCATAATAATCTCCATTCGGATCTTTCACATCGATTGGGTCGTAACGTTTTCCTTCGTATAGATTTCCCGGAGCTAATACGGTAACAGCCAAACGAGGGTCTCTGTGCAGGTAAGGTTCTTTCGGATCATATACCTCAGACTCTTCGATTGTTTTTCCATCTTCACACTCAAAAGCATCTACCAGTGATTGAGTAGGATTGATAGAACACCATCCGCCCACACTGGCCGGAGGCAATACTCCCAAAACCCAGTTACCGTACAGGCTTTCTACATATTGTACATCCAGAATAACTTCCGAATTATTTTCATTCGCAATCTTAAACAAACCTTTATAATCAGGAAACAGTTCGTAGCCCAATCCCATTACTTCGCTACAAGTAGCCATACAATCATCATACTGATGTTCGAACAGTTCCAGACGAGCTTTCAGTGTCAAAGCTGCACCACGAGTTATACGTCCGACATCACTTCCGGAGTAAGATTCGGGAAGTTGCGGAGCGATCTCTTTCAGTTCATTCAAGATAAACTCAACCACTTTCGCTTTCTCAGTACGTGGCAAATTGGCGTTTTTAATTTCAAGAACGGAAGTTACCAAGGGCACATCACCATAATGCGTCACTTTCTGAAAATAATCCCATGCACGCAGAAAACGTACTTCGGCTGTCAAGCGTTTGCGTAAATCTTCATTCATTTCGGGGCGATGGATATTCTCCAGGAAATTATTATAGCGAACCATGTTTCCATACCCCATATAGCTATAACCCGGATCGGTCGGGGTCGCTGTACCTGCAGCCTGTACTGCCCAGCCTTCCCAAGTAAAAGGATTATAAGCATTATCCGACGCACAGTCGGCATAAATCACTTCATCCATAGAAAACCAACCATTATAACACCCTGTAGCTGCGGCCATGGCATCTTTTTCAGTTCTCCAAAAGGCTTCGTTTGAAGGTTTGTCCAAAGGATTCCGATCTAAAAAATCGGTACTACATGCCGAGAACAAAGCGGCAAACAACAAACTATATATTATCTTTTTCATATGTATTATCTATCAGAAAGTAATGTTTAAACCAAATGTATTTGTTTTGACCTGAGGATAAGAGCTTCCTCCTTCGGGTGATTCCGGATCGAACCCTTTATCAAATTTGGTAAAGGTAAGCAGATTCTGCCCGCTATAATAAACTCTGATTCGTGAAATTCCCATCATATTACACCACTCTTTTGGAAGTGTATATCCCAACTGGAAGTTCTTCAAACGTAAATATGAAGAGTTGACAATCCAGAAAGAAGAGGGATTATAAATACTGTTGTTCTGGCGATAAGAAGAGAATGCTCTCGGAAACTTACCATTCGGATTGGTTTCAGCATCCCAACAATCACGATACATATAAGAAGGCTTTCCCTTAGCTCCAATCATTTCACCTACTACACCCGGACCTGCAAGATAGCCTTGCACATCAGCTGCTCCCTGGAACAGAAAAGTAGCATCGAGTCCTTTCCATTCGGCAAACAGATTCAAGCCAAATGTCCACTTAGGCATGGTGTTACCAATGTAGACACGGTCTTCTCCATCGATTTTTCCATCGTTATTAATATCACGGTACTTGATGTCGCCCGGTGCTGTATCAGTGCCGGGAATCGTTGCGCTATTAGCAACCTCTTCTTCAGTTTTAAAAAGTCCCTCGGCAATGTATCCTCCGATAGAGTTGATGGCATATCCTTCCTGGTTGAAATATTTACCACTCCAAATGCGTGCACCACCATTCTTCAGGTCCATCACTTCATTCTTATTATATGCGGCATTTGCCGATACCTGAAAATTCCAGCCATGAGTATTCAATTTATAACCTGCCGTTATCTCCAAACCGGTATTCTTTACTTTACCTGCATTTTGATAAGGTGCATTTAAACCATATAAGGTACTTACGGGTAATTTCATCAGAATATCATACGTCAATTTGCGGTATCCTTCGATAGATAAAGTATATTGATTGCCCAGAAACCCCATGTCAAGTCCAAAGTTCAAAGTCTCGGTAGTCTCCCAGATCAAATCGCGGTTAGCTCCATCGACCGGTGCTACCCCCTGTACAACAGTTCCGCCAAACGAATAATTAGCCTGATCAAGTACAGATTGGTAAGAATAGTAAGAAATAGCCTGATTACCCAAAACTCCCCAGCCGCCTCTCAGCTTAAGATCTGACAACACATTACGGGTTCCTTCCATGAAAGGCTCATTAATAATTCGCCATGCACCAGAGAAAGATGGGAATACTCCCCAACGTGAGTCCTTAAAGATACGTGAAGTTCCGTCACGACGGATATTTGCCTCAACCAAATAACGATTATCATAGTCGTAAGTCAAGCGTCCGAAGAATGAACGCAAAGCATATTCATTAGCCGAACCATCTGCAGTCTGACCATCAGGTGAACCGGCATTCAACTCCCAAAGATCATTGTTCAGAAAGTTTTTCCGATATCCTTTTGTCCAGTCTTCACGGTAATATTCCTGTTCGTATCCTGCCAATGCACCTACAGTATGTTTTCCAAACGTATTGTTATAGCTGACCAAAGTCTGTAAGTTCAGTTTCAGACCATTTTTACGTTCATCAGTTTGATTGTTAGGTCCCTGATACTTTGTAGGCTCACCTGTTTTCCAGTTATAATATTGAATATCCTTAATGAATTTTTCATCAGAAATCGATTTATATTCGTAACCCACGATTTCCTGAATTTTCAACCCTTTAATCGGTTCATAACTTACATTTCCGATGGCTCTGGTAATATGCTGTTTGGTAGTACGTAAATTACCTTCTTCAATAAATGCAAGTGGATTACCATCATTGGCATATCCATAATATCCATTTGAATATTTATAAGGAATGAAAGGAGCTATCTGATTGATCTGCGAAAAGATGTTAGACATTTCACCGGTAAAACCACTCACCGGTTCTTGTGCCTCCCCATAAGTAAAAGAAAGATTCATACCTGCCGTGAACTTACCCATCTTGGCATTCATATTGCCTCGCACCGAATAACGGTCATATTTAGCAATATCTATAATACCGTCCTGTCCCAAGTAACCAGCAGAAAACATATAGGTCATTTTATCCGTACCACCTGAAATTTCAGCGCGGTGGCTATGCTGCAAACCGGTCTTATAAAATAATCCCTGCCAGTCTGTATCCGGATAATTGTCAGGATCCGAACCATTTCTGAACTTTTCGATCTCTTCATCTGTATAGATCGGATTCTTTCCTTCGTTAACCATAGCTTTGTTATACAACTTCGCATATTCCCACGAGTGCAGATATTCAGGAAGAGCCGTAGGTTTCTGCCACCCCACATAGCCATCATAACGAAGCGTGGGAGCTTTATCTCCTCCTTTTTTAGTAGTAATCAAGATTACTCCATTTGCCGCACGCGAACCATAGATAGCAGCTGAAGAAGCATCTTTCAGTACCGAGATGTTCTCGATATCGCTGGGATCCACTTCATTTATGCTGGATACCGGCAAACCGTCTACCACATACATCGGATTAGAATTATTCAGAGTCCCGACACCGCGTACCCGTATGGTTGTATTATCATTTCCCGGCTGCCCCGTCCCGGAGATAACCGTTACTCCGGGCAAAAGTCCCTGAATCGCATTCGAAACGTTTGTTACCGGACGATTCTGCAACGACTTGGAATCGACAGCAGCGACAGCTCCCGTTAAGTTTACTTTCTTTTGAACCCCATATCCTACTACAACCACCTCATCCAGGGTCTTCGTATCTTCCTTCATGATGATGTTAAACGCATCTTTTCCTTTTGTCGACACATCTTGTTGGAGATAACCGATATAACTGATAATCAAAGAAGCATTTTCCGGAACTTCCAGTGTGAATTCCCCATCCAGATTTGTTATCACCCCATTGGTACCGACTCCTTTTTCCACGACATTCGCACCAATAATCGGTTCGCCTGTAGCATCCTTCACCACTCCGGATACTTTTTTCTTTCGGGAACCGGACTGTTGGTCCGCTTTTTTTTCAATAAAATAAATCTTATTGTTTTTTATTTCAAAAGTTACCTTCGTTCCTGCCAACAGTTTAGACAATGCTTCATCCAGACTGGCATCTTTCACTTGAATAGAAATTTTGCGATTCACATCGATCAACTGATCGCTGAATACCAACCCCATTCCTGTTTGTGCTTTTATAGAAGACAGTATTTTTTCTACCTTCTCATTATTAAAATTCAAAGAAACTTTTTGTGACCATGCCGAAACAGTGAAGCCAAATAAAAGAACTCCTAAGAGCAACAGCATTTTCGTTCTGGTTCTTGTTTTCATTTCATACAGTATTAAATTAATTATTTTTATAGTTTATAAAAAGGCCTTTCTATATAAGCTAACACACCATCGAAAAGAAGGTATGAGTGCTATTTTTATTTTTCTGCAAAAAAAGATGCAGGGAAATGATAGGTCTTGCCCTTATGTAGTTGTACATGCCTTCTAACATCCCCACAAACCACCTCGTACCGTTCATTTTGCCGTGCATACAAAACAGCTTCTATCAATTTTCCCGCTTTCCAGGTAATGTCCAAAGTATGTCCTCCATAGATTTTTATACCTTTTATAGAACCATCGGCATAATCACAAGGCCAGGCCGGCAAAAGTTCTATTTTTCCCTTCTCGGTATAAACCAGCATCTCCATTAGCAGGCGTGGGATGCTCAAGACTGCATCCAAATTGTATACTTGATGTTCCGGATCATGTGAAGTGACCAATCCGTCATATAAATAATGACGACGACTGAAACGGTCCAGATTTGTTTTTACCTTATCTATATCGCCCAGACGCACTGCCTGAAGAGCCACATGAATTAATCCATGGGCAGAACCGGTATCGAAAGCAAAACGTTTGTTTAATGCGATACGTGCTGCATGTATAAGACGAGGATCTCCCTCCGACTTACCCAACTGCGAACCGGGAAAAACCGGATAGAGATGCGAAAGATGTCTGTGATTATATACGTCCTGATAAGCTTCATCAATCCATTCGGCCAAGGCCCCTTCGTCATTAATCCGGTAGGAAGGCAACCGTTGCAGGTAATTATTCCATTTAGCCAATTCTTTTTTGTCAGCACGAAATGTACGCCCCATCTCAAGAAGCAAACGGAACACTTCTTTAGCAATAGCAACATCCATTGTAGCATCTTTGCTCAACCAGGTGTCAGTCCCCGGAGGAGCATTCTCGGGAGAAACACTGGGGCAAATGTGATATAAGCTATCACCATCCATAGTCAAGTAGTCTTCATAGAAGTCGGCCATTTCCCTGTATAGCGGGAACACATGTTTCTTAAGAAAAGCCTCATTACCGGTCAGCATGGCATACTCATAAAAAGGACGTATATTCCAGCCGGCACCACCGGGCCAGCACATCCAGGGAAAAGACCGTCCGAAATGGGTGAGATATCCACTTTCCGGATCATTATAATGGGCAACAATAAAGCCTCTGCACCCCAGATAATTTCGCGCGTTCAGTCTCCATCCGGGAAGCAGACTCTCCACATAACCAATATAAGATTCCGCACATTCATGCAAATTGCCCATAGATGCTGCCGAGACGGCCAAGTTGATATTTGAATCCCATACAAAGCCACCGATCCATCCGGGTTTCCATCCTCCTCCCCAGATTCCCTGTAAAGGAGGAGGATACTTGCCGGATGAAGAAATAAGCAAATAACGTCCCATAGCATGAATCTGCTCAAGAAACAAAGGAGTAACCCCATGCTTATGAATATCGGAAAGCATTTTCTCTGTCGAAGTCGTTTTCCAATCGGAAGAACAGCCTAAATCCAATTGCATGCGGCGAAACATTTCGGCATGTTTCCGACTGTGAGGTAACAACAGAGTATTATAATCGAGCGGTAAACGTGACAATTCCCTTTGCACGGAAGGGCGTACCGACAAATTTGCATTCTCCAACGGAGTAATTCTCACAAGAACGAGTACCTCGTCAGCGTCTGCTATTCTCAAAGAATCACCTTCGGTAATCATACTTCCCCCTTTAAGAGACACTCGGGCCAATCCCTCATAACCACCGGCATCATATTTGTAAGCGGCACGGTAAGATAACCATCCTGAAAATGCTTCTGTACTCACCGATGAGAAAGCACTATCCAGATTATGCTCAAAATGAACTCCTTCACGTCCCGGAGTCTCCTTAAGCCCCAACACTAAATTTATCTTTCTTTGTCCGGTTGCTTTCAGACGGAGCACATTGACATTATGCTCTCTGGATGAGAATACAGATTCCGTCACTCCTCCTCTTCCACCCCAAAAGGCGGAAGTCTCACCCGTTTCCAGATCAAGTTGTCTTCTATAGCCATTCTCTGCCTGTAGAGTGGTATCGGTATACCGAATGCACAGATCAAAAGCTGGATGGGGTATAAGAGGCCAGCGCTGTACGGCTCCCATAGCAACCAATTGCCGGTCAGCTTCACCGGTCATCAACTCATCTGCTGCATCGCTTCTCCCGGATTCTATCAACCGGCGCACTTCCGGAAGAAGCGAAGCTGTTGAAGGAACCGCTACTTTATGACGATCCCATCCTCTTATAAACAATTCCTCGTGGACACAGATTATTCGTTCCGATCCCGGTTGCCCCATCACCATCGTCCCGTGGCGACCATTGCCGGTGACAAATGCATCCTGCCATGATGTGGCAGGTTTCTCCGCCCAAACCACCCATCGTCCGGACGAAACAGAAGAAGATGGATGATGTACCGTACCGTAAGTAGTTGACAATGACAGACAGGCCATCAAAAGTGTAAACAGATATTTCATATAAACACATATTTGCTGTGATATCTCTTGTGTATAGATATCCGGTTCATACTTGAAATTAAATATTCTTAAAGGCCCTTTTACTACATAAGCTAACACCCCATCCGAAAGAAAGTATGAGTTTCCATATAAGAGCTTATCTAAAAAAATAGATGCAGCTCCTAAACAGGGTCTGCATCTATCTATAGAATAATAATTCAATCAATCTATTTTTCCTTCTGAATTTCGAATACCCCATCTTCCGTTTGCAAGAAACGTATCCATGAAACCGCTTCCAAATCACGCAATACATCGTCCACATTCACTTTGCTGGTAGATAGAGTAAACCTGTTATTCAATAGGGTGGAATCACGCACCACAAAATGAACATCATACTGCCGTTCCATGACCTTTATAATATCTCTCAGCGGAGTAAGATAAAAATTCAGGCTATTGGAACGCCAGGATGAAATCTGGCTCATATCATCCGGTTTGGTTATCTGGCAAATTCCGGATGTCCGGTTGTATTCGGCACTTTCACCCGGTACAAGAGGATATTCCTTGTTCTTGGTATCTTTCAACAGCACGCCTCCTTCTTCCAAGGTGACCCATACATTGGGTTCTGACGGATATGCCTTTACATTAAATTTAGTTCCGGTGACCTTTACTTCAACACCTTTCAAATCGACGATAAACGGACGCTTCTTATCCTTAGCGACCACAAAAAAGCCTTCTCCCCATAACTCCACACTCCGACTGAACAGACCGAACTTCCTGGGATACCGCAAACGGGTATCCGAATTCAACTGTATAACTGTTCCATCTTGCAGAACAACCTGCATTTGCTAGCATATTCTGTGGCAGAAAAGACTCCGGTTCTGTCAGCCAGAAACCAAAGAGATATACTAAGGAATAAAAAAGGAATCAATACCGCTGCCGCTATCAGTCCACGACGATAAGAAACTATTTTTTTCTCAGGTTTTATTTGCCCGATGAAGCGTTCCCGCATCCGTTCTTCCGGCACCGGATGGTCTAACCATTCCCGGGCCCGTTCTTCGGTGAGCCGTGCAGACTCGCTCTCCAAACGCCCCGACAAATATTCGCTACCCTCTTCTGTAGCAAACCATTCCGCAACCAATCCCGCTTCTTCCACAGAAGCTTCGTTATTGAGCACTTTATCTATAATCGCATCATCTATTTTCATTTCGACTTTTCTTTATCTAATAATAAAAACACTTCATCAACTTAAAAGTATGAGTTGCTGCTCACTCTAAAAAATGAATCCACAATACATGAAGTTTTACCGATGGCAGTCCGAAGATGTTCCCTGAAATCTTTATCTTCAAAATTCTTCAGAAAACTGTCGTCCGCTTCTTCGTTCCGTTGAGCCATCTCGTAATGCTTTTCAAAGACAATCTGCCGATGTCTCAACTCGTTCATAATGTAGTTTTTCAGGATGGTGAACAACAGGCTTCTGATGCCGGATTGAAATTCAAAACTGGAACGTTGCTCCCACAATTTCATAAAAGTATATTGCACTGCGTCTTCAGCCTCTTCACCTGATTTAAAATACCGATAAGCCAGCGCATACAACAAGCGGTTATACCGTTCGAAAACAGTAACAAAAGCGTGCTCGCTGCCTTTACGGAGTTCAGCATACAGTTTCTGGTCAAAATCTAAAAATTGATTCATTATCGAATATTTCTCACTTGGTGATCTAAGGTCCTGCTTTTAGAAATGGCAAAGATAAGAAAAAACAGTTTGAACCTTATCCTCTTTGAGAATGTTTTAACTGTAGAATCTTAAAACAATAACGGTTATGGAGAAATATCTTATTCACAGTAATGAGCTGCACCTGATCGATCAAGAAAGAATCCACCAGGCAGTAGAGCAGATGGTAGAGTCATTGGATATGGCCGCCGGATCTACATTCAGTTTTGACCTTTACAAAGTGGTGGAAACCTATTTCAAGGATCTGGATAAACGGAGAGAGATAAACCATCTGTTAGGCATCACAGACAACACGTATGATCCTACAGAAGATTTCGGAGTGTGTTAATTGGTTAAATATAAATTTGCAAAAAGGGTGATTGCTTCTTCAGAAGTAGCCACCCTTTTTGAATATTCATCAATTCGGAGCCTGATGAACCGTAAGTTGCGGAAAGGGAAAATTGATGCCTTTCTCATTGAACGTAGCATAAATCGTCTTGTTTATGTCGAAATAAACGCCCCAATAATCGCTACTCTCCACCCAAACACGGACTACAACATTCACACTGCTGGCATCCAGCGCATGCAGAGCTATAAACGGAGCAGGATCATTGAGAATACGCTTATCGGCGGTCAGCACCTCACGTACCACTTTTTCCACCTTATTATAGTCTTCACCATAATCGACGCCAAAGATCCATTCAACGCGACGGGTCTTCTGGTTACTATAGTTAGTCACCACTCCACTGCTTAAAGCCCCGTTGGGCACATAGATGAGCTTGTTGTCGGCAGTTGTCAGGATTGTATGGAATATCTGGATTTCCTTGACCGTACCGGAAACACTTTGTGCTTCGATCCAGTCGCCTACCTTATAGGGTTTGAACAGTAAAATAACCAGTCCGCCGGCAAAATTTTGCAAATTACCGGAAAGCGCCATACCGACAGCCACACCGGCAGAAGCCAGCAAAGCAGCAAACGAAGTCGTCTCGACGCCCAATGCGCCTACCACGGAAACAATTAATAGTACGGTAAGAAGGATATTAACGAGACTCTTTACAAAAGTCTTGATACTGATATCCACGTTTCTCTTATCCATCACCCGGCCGACCAGACGGTTCAGCATCCGGATCAGAAAACGTCCGACCAAAAATACAATGACCGCTTTCAGAATATGTCCTCCGGCCTGTATGCCCGAGTCTATCAGTTGTTGGGTGATCAGTCCCAACTTATCGAGCCCGTCTGCCTGGGCTATAGCCTGGTCCAGCTTCTCAGCCGCCACTTGCAGGGAATCGGCGACTTGTTGTGTAGTTTGGAATAGTAGCATAATAATACAATTTTAGAGTTTGTCCATTTAATAACAGCGGACAAAGCTACAATGTTTTTATCAAATAGCGAAGTGTTTCTTGCTTTACACAAGCAAAAAGCGTAAATTTGCCGCCGATTCACTTAGTAGGGGTGCCTTAACATGACGGGCTGAGAACATACCCTTTGACCTGATCCGGGTAATGCCGGCGTAGAGAAAAACAAATTAGCAACATGAAAAAGATGATTTTTGCCGGCTGTCTGATGGCCGGAGCAAGTGTCTTCGCGCAAGCGGGCGAGACAGACAGCTTGAAAGTAGTAAATCTGCAAGAGGTGCAGATAGTATCCACACGTGCCACTTCAAAAACCCCGGTGGCATTCACCAACGTTTCGAAAGAAGAACTCAAAAAGCAGAACTTCGGGCAAGACATCCCTTTTCTGCTCAGTATGACTCCTTCGGCACTGACCACCAGTGATGCCGGAGCAGGTATCGGTTACACCACACTGCGCGTACGGGGAACAGACGGGACACGCATCAACATCACAGCCAACGGAATCCCGATGAATGATGCCGAAAGCCATACACTCTTCTGGGTAAATATGCCCGACTTTGCTTCGTCCGTAAAGGATATACAGGTGCAGCGCGGTGCGGGTACATCGACCAACGGCGCAGGCGCTTTCGGAGCCAGTGTCAATATGCAGACGGAAGGTATTTCAATGCAACCTTATGCCGAAATAAACGCCTCGTACGGTAGCTTCAACGCTCACAAAGAGACAGTAAAATTCGGGACGGGACTGCTGAAGGATCATTGGGCATTCGATGCCCGCCTGTCCAACATCGGTACGGACGGATACATAGACCGGGCATCAGTAGACCTGTACTCTTTCTACGCACAGGGTGGATATTTTGCCGACAATACTTCGGTGAAGTTCATCACCTTCGGCGGTAAAGAAAAGACGTATCATGCCTGGAATTATGCAACTAAGGAAGAGATGAAGAAATATGGCCGACGCTTCAACTCATGCGGCATGTACACAGATGACGACGGACACATCCGCTTTTACAAAGACCAGACGGACAACTACCTGCAAATGAACTATCAGCTCTTGCTGAATCATACTTTCTCGGCAGCATGGAACCTGAATGCGGCACTCCATTATACAAAGGGGGACGGCTACTATCAGGAGTATAAAGAGGATCGCAGCCTGAAAGAGTATCGCCTGCATCCGTTTATGTACGATGGAAAGGAAGTGGAAAAAAGCGACCTGATCCGGCAGAAGAAGATGGACAATCACTTTGGCGGCGGCGTATTCTCGGTGAACTACCGGAATGAGAAGCTGGACGCTTCGCTGGGCGGCGCACTGAACTACTACGACGGATGGCACTTCGGACGGGTGATCTGGGTGAAGAACTATATCGGCGAGTTGCTGCCCGACCACGAATATTACCGTAACAAAGCCAAGAAGACGGACGGGAACCTCTATCTGAAAGCCAACTACAATCTGGTGGCAGGCCTCAACGCGTATGCCGACCTGCAATACCGCTACATCAACTATAAGATACACGGTGACAATGACAAGTACGATTACAACACTGACGGACTACAAAAGCTCGCAGTCAACGATCACTTCAACTTTTTCAACCCGAAAGCCGGACTGAACTGGGATATCGACTCCAACAACCGGGTTTACGCCTCTTTCTCCGTTGCCCAGAAAGAACCTACACGAAACAACTATACCGATGGTAACGCAGACGAATATCCGAAGGCGGAAAAACTGTACGACTACGAACTGGGGTATACCTACCGAAACACATGGTTGAGCGCCGGAGTCAACTTCTACTATATGGACTACAAGGACCAGTTGGTGCTGACCGGAGAATTGAACGAAATAGGCGAAGCCATGGCACGCAACGTGCCGGACAGTTACCGGACGGGCGTAGAACTGATGCTAGGAGTTAAGCCATGCCGATGGTTCCAATGGGACATCAACGGTACGCTGAGCAAGAACCGGGTGAAAAACTTCACCGAAAAACTGTACGAAGACGAGTGGAAGAACCCGATCGAAGTGGAACATGGTAACACCCCGATCGCTTTCTCTCCGGACTTTATACTGAATAATCGTTTCTCGTTCAGCCACAAAGGATTCGAAGCCGCCCTCCAGTCACAGTACGTCAGCAAGCAGTATATGAGCAATGCCAAGCAAGCAGAGCAGACACTCGATGCTTATTTTGTGAGCAACCTCAATCTGGCATATACATTCCAATTGCGACACGTGAAGTCGGTTACAGTGGGATTCACCATCTACAACCTCTTCAACGAAAAGTATGAAAACAACGGGTATGCCGGAAGCGGCTATACGCTGAAGGACGGCAAGCCCGAACGCTATAATTATGCCGGCTATGCCGCCCAGGCAGGTACAAATGTAATGGGTAACATCTCGATCCGCTTCTAAGCCATGAACTATCTCGAAATCACAGGTGCCCTTGTCGGGCTGATTTACCTTTGGCTGGAATACCGGGCAAGCATTTATCTCTGGATAGCGGGCATCATCATGCCGGCCATCTATATATTTGTATACTACCAAGCAGGATTGTATGCCGACTTCGGCATCAATATCTACTATCTGCTCGCGGCCGCCTACGGCTGGATGGTCTGGATGCGGGGAAGCGAAAAAGAGACCCGGGCCGAGCTGCCCATCACGCACACACCCTTGAAAAGATACCTCCCCCTATTGCTGGTATTCCTGGCAGCCTTCTTCGGCATCGCCTGGATACTGATCCGGTTTACGGACAGCAACGTCCCCTGGCTCGACTCGTTCACCACGGCGCTGAGCATCATCGGCATGTGGATGCTGGCACGCAAGTACGTCGAACAGTGGTGGGCATGGATCGTAGTCGACGTGGTATGTTGCGGACTCTACATCTATAAAGAGCTTTATTTCACATCCGCTCTTTACGGACTTTACTCAATAATCGCTATCTTTGGCTACTTTAAATGGAAACAAATGATGCATTATGAAAGTAAATGATATCGATATGGACGCCGTCATACTGGGCAACGGCGAATATCCGACCCACTCAATGCCGGAAACCATGCTGATTATGGCGCCTTACGTGGTGTGCTGCGACGGGTCCGCCGACGAACACATCCGAAGGGGATTTACACCCGATGCCATCATCGGCGACGGAGACTCGCTCTCACCGGAGAACAAGGAACGGTTCAGGACCATCTTCCACCAGATAGACGACCAGGAGACGAACGATCAGACCAAAGCGGTACACTTCCTGCTCGACCAAGGCAAAAAAACAATCATCCTCGTGGGTGCAACCGGTAAACGGGAAGACCATACCCTGGGAAACATCAGTCTGCTGATAGACTATATGAAAGCAGGAGCGCAGGTAACGATGCTGACGGACCACGGAATGTTTATTCCGGCATCGGGGCGGAACTGTTTCAAGTCATATCCCGGACAGCAAATCTCCATCTTCAACTTCAACGCCACCGGACTGAGGGCCGATGGGCTGGTATATCCGCTCAGTGACTTCAGTAACTGGTGGCAGGGTACGCTGAACGAAGCGACAGGCACCGAATTTACGATCCATGCGGAGGGAGACTACTTGGTTTATCTGAATTACTGACTGGTTTCTCCTTCGTCTCGGCCACTTCGACCAGATAGACACTGACGCAGATCATGCCGATGGCAATGGTCTGCGACCAGCTGAAGCGGTCCTGTCCTACGAGTAGAGAGACGATGGTTGCCACGATCAGTATCAAATACCCATAGATGGCCACCACGGTAGTCTTCAGATATTTCAGTCCGATCGGTACCAACAGGTAGCTGACAACCGTAGGGAATATCAGGACAAAGAGGAGCACCGACAGCGGAAACCAGTGTAACGGCCCGGAAAATACCGGAGCATGGAAACCGGTGACAGCCGAAACGACGATGCTTGAAAAAGCCGCTCCGGCAAAGGTATACTTCAATACTGTAAACATTCCGACCGACTTCAGTATTCGGTTACTTGCCACCAGATAGACAGCATAGGCGATCGAACTCAACAGGCAGAGCATATTGCCTGTCAGGGCGTCCGAAGCCAGATCGTCACTCTTCTGAGCCAGAATGCAAAGAATGGCTCCGCCGAGTCCGAGGGAGATACCGGCTATCTTCATCGCACTGATCTTCTCCTTGAAGAAGACCACGGCGATCACAAACACCCAGATAGGCTGCAAACTGGTGAAAATGGAACTCGAGACCGGAGTCGTTTTACTCAACCCCGCCAGATAAAGAAACATGAAACCATAGATGCCCAAGGCTCCCAGGAGAAAAAGGAATATTTTTTCTTTCCGGGTGGAAATTTCGGGCTTGACAAACATCCCGATGATCCAGAAAGCAATGGCGGCAAACACGCACCGGAGGGTAACTCCCGAAAGGGGACTGACCCATACGGGAAGCAGATATTTCAACGCATTCATGTTCAATCCGCTAAAGGTTTTGGAAACCACCATACTCAGATTGGCCTCCACTTTCTTATTCTTCATCATACGAGGGTTATTTTTTTATTCCCGTACAACAAAAGAGGGAGACGGAAAGTTCGGAGAAAGAAGGACGATAAAGTCCGGAGCGGAAAGCAGATTACGATTATTTAGTTTTACACTAAAAACAGACTTTCACCCGCATGCGGAACGAAGAAAATCCGCGGGCGGGCGGAAGCGAAACCGGAGATGCCTGCAGGCAAAAAAAGTGGCGGGATTTTTTTAAAAAAGTCCCGCCACTCCCCCCCCCAGAAGTATCTCTGAGACCGTTTTCACAAACAATTTCCCGTCAGCATCTCCATCCGGGAAAAGAGCCGCCGGCTGTGGGAAAAGCATATTTCACCATAGAGAGCGCAAAGCATTCACATTAATAATCCATAACAAAAGTCATCTACATCACCCTGTGCCCTCAAGGGAGAGTCTCTACTTGCCCAGCAGATAGCTCTTGAAATCAGCAAACTCCTTCGTCATCGGCAAACTTTTCTTTTCGCCTTTCATAAAAGCCCGGAGCTTAGCAGGTATTTCGACCTCGGTACCAATGATGCTCTCCACCGTTTGCAGGAATTTGGCCGGATGGGCCGTTTCGAGGAATACGCCTGTCTCACCCAGCTGCAAGCCTTCCTCCAATGCACGGTAACCGCATGCTCCATGAGGATCGAGCAGATAACCCGTCTGCTGCCAGCACGCTTTCACGCTTTCACGAATCTGCTCGTCGGTGTACGTCGTTCCGGATATCTCGGCAGCGATGGCTGCATGCGAACCGCCATACAGGTCGAGCACACGGGCAAAATTGCTCGGATCACCCACATCCATCGCATTGGCAATGGTGGCAACGGACGGACGGGGATTGTACTGTCCTGTCTGCAAATATTGATAGAAAATATCATTCTTATTGTTGGCGGCGATAAAACGGCGGACGGGCAAGCCCATCTTTTTGCCGAACAAGCCTGCAGTAATGTTACCAAAGTTTCCGCTCGGCACACAGATGACGGCATTCTCTGCCCGACCGGCCTTCTTCAATTGCGCATAGGCATAAAAGTAATAGAATGCCTGCGGCAGGAAACGTGCCACGTTGATAGAGTTAGCCGAGGTCAGCAACAACCGTTCGTTCAGTTCGTGATCCATAAAGGCTGCTTTCACCAGCGCCTGGCAGTCGTCAAACGTTCCGTCCACCTCCAGGGCTGTAATATTCCGCCCCAGCGTAGTGAACTGTTTTTCCTGTATCTCGCTGACTTTTCCCTTCGGATAGAGCACATACACATGAATACCCTCTACCCCCAAAAAGCCATTGGCTACCGCACTACCGGTATCTCCGGAAGTGGCAACGAGCACATTCACCTGTTTCCGCCCCTCTTTCCGGATGAAGTATCCCAACAAACGGGCCATAAACCGTCCACCTACATCTTTAAAAGCCAATGTAGGACCGTGGAAAAGCTCCAGGGAATAGATGTTCTCCTTCACCGGCACCAACGGGACATCAAAATTCAACGTATCATAAACGATCTCTTTCAGCGTTTCCGCCGGAACATCTTCTCCAAAGAAAGCATCTGCCACCCGGTAAGCGATTTCCCGGAAAGAAAGATTCTCTATCTCGTCATAAAACTCTTGAGGCAAGGGTTTGATGGTCATGGGCATGAATAGCCCCTTATCAGAAGCAAGTCCTTTGACTACCGCTTCTTCAAGCGAAGCAAGCGGAGCTTGTTTGTTAGTACTATAATATTTCATGGGTATTTTTATAAATGGTTTCGGAGTCGGTGCACCACAGAGTCCCACAGAGTTTTAAGTTCTTATTATATGTGCTTAAGAGATAAAAAATTCTCTGTGAAACTCTGTGTAATCTGTGGTGAACAAACTCTGTTCCTATTCCTTAACGGTTCATAAACTCTTTAATAAATTCATCCTCTTTCAGCAATCCGTAACTGCCCTCCACTGCTGCAACTTCATCGAAGGTCTGCACGCTGTCCGGCTCGATACCCGGATACCAGATAAAAAACGGGACCGGCTCGTTGGTATGCGTACGCAGTTCGCAGGGAGTAGGATGATCGGGTAATACGGCAATCGCTACCGGCTCTTCCCACTCCTTCACAGCCTCGTAGATAGGACCTACGGCACGGCTATCCAGGTTTTCAATCGTTTTCAGTTTCAGCGCCACATCACCCTCATGACCGGCTTCGTCACTGGCTTCAATGTGCAGATAGACAAAGTCGTCCGTTTTCAGGGCCTCCAGTGCGGCGGCCACTTTATTCTCGTAATTGGTATCGTACAGCCCCGTTGCCCCTTCTACCGCAATACGGCGCAGCCCGGCATAATATCCGATACCGTTGATCAGATCGACGGCCGAGATGACAGCTCCCCTCTTCACTTGCGGGAAGGTGTCGGACAGACGTTCCATTTGCGGACGGTAACCCGGGCTCCACGGCCAGATGCTGTTGGCAGGGTCTTTCCCCTCAGCCATCCGCTTCAGGTTCAGCGGATGATCTTTCAGCAGTTCCTGAGACTTCAGGATCAGTTCATTGAGCAGGCTAGCAGTCTCTTCGGCCTCCGGTACCAGAGGTTTCACCATCAGCGGACGGAAAGGCTTCAAAGGCACATCGTGCGGAGGGGTGCAGTCGAGTTGCTTGTTTCCGCCTTTCACCACCAGCAGATGGCGGTATTGTACCCCGGTATGAAACCTCACCCGGTCGTCCCCCAGTTTCTCCTGAAGGTATTGAATCAACACATCCGCCTCTTCTGTTGTGATATGCCCTGCCGAATGATTCTTCAGGATATCTCCTTCCGTACAAATCAGATTGCAACGCATTGCCATCTCGCCCGGCTGCAAATCGACACCAATGCTGGCAGCCTCGAGTGGTCCGCGCCCTTCGTATACTTTCGGAAGATTGTATCCCAGGACCGACATATTGGCTACTTCACTTCCCGGATGGAACCCGTCGGCTACGGTTATCAACCGTCCGTTCCGTCCCATACGGGCCAGTTTATCCATATAAGGCGTTTTTGCATATTGCAGGAGCGTCTTGTCTCCCAACGACTTTACAGCCCAGTCGGCCATTCCGTCACCCAGTATGATGATGTGTTTCATAAGCTTCTTTTTTATACGTTTGCAATGCTCATAATGTCAGCAAATACACCGGCCGCCGTCACTCCGGCACCCGCACCGTATCCCTGAATCATCATCGGATATTCTTTATAGCGTTCGGTGGTAAGCAAGATGATGTTATTGCTGCCTTCCAGTCCGTAGAAAGGATGGTTGCGGTCCACTTCCTGCAAACCGACGGATGCTTTGCCGTTCTCCAGCTTGGCAACGAAACGCCAATGTTTATTCTCACTCTCGAGCACCTTGCGGCGAGCTTCGAAATCAGCATCCAGACTAGGCACTTTTTTCCAGAAGTCTTCCAGTGAACCTTCAAAGAAGTCATTCGGTACGAAAAGATTCTTCTCCACGTCTTCCTGTTCCAGCTTGTATCCGGCCTCACGCGCCAGGATCACGAGCTTACGGATCACGTCCTTACCGCTCAAGTCAATGCGCGGATCGGGTTCCGAATAACGCTCTTCCTGCGCCATCTTGATGGTACGGCTGAAGGGAACATCGGCACTGATCTTATTGAAAATATAGTTCAGCGTACCCGAAAGCACTGCCTCGATCTTCAGAATCTTATCACCGCTATGTATCAGGTCATTGATGGTATTGATAATCGGAAGTCCAGCCCCCACGTTGGTTTCAAACAGATATTTCACACCACGCTGGCGGGCTATCAGCTTCAGTTCACGGTAATTCTCGTAAGCCGACGAAGCAGCAATCTTATTGGCCGCCACCACAGAAATGTTATGTTGCAGGAAGTCCTTATATAGAGAGGCAATGTCCGGACTGGCCGTACAATCCACAAATACCGAATTGAATATATTCATGCCGATAATCTCGTCACGTATAGTATCCAGCGAACTGTCCACTCCCTTCTCTTTCAGCTCTTCGCGATAGTTGGCCAGATCGAATCCGGCACGGCTGAACATCGCCTTCGTCGCATCGATAATACCTACCACATGGAGTTTCAGGCCATTTTCCACCATCAGCTTCTTCTGCTGCTGGCGGATCTGCTCGACAAGACTTCCTCCCACCGTGCCCACACCGCAGATAAAGAGGTTGAGCACCTGATATTCGGAGAGGAAGAACGAGTCGTGAATCACATTCAGCGATTTACGCAACGACTTTGAATCGACAACAAACGAGATGTTGGTCTCGGAAGCTCCCTGTGCACAGGCTATCACATTGATGCCATTTCGTCCCAGCGTACCGAACAGCTTTCCGGCAATGCCCGGCGTATGTTTCATGTTCTCACCCACGATAGCTACCGTAGCCAGGTTCTTCTCTGCCTGGATAGGCGAAATCTCACCCATTTCGATCTCTTTGGCAAACTCTTCGTTCAGCACTTCGCAAGCCAGATCGGCATCGGCATTACGTACACCGATAGAGGTACTGTTCTCCGATGAAGCCTGCGAAACGAGGAACACACTGATTCCATTCTTTGCCAGCGCCTTAAAGATGCGGTAGTTGACACCGATCACGCCCACCATACCTAAACCCTGTACGGTAATCAGGCTCGTGTCGTTGATGGACGAAATCCCTTTGATAGCTTTGCTCTTCGTGTGGTCTACGTGTTGTTTGATCACCGTTCCCCGG
>ERZ791934.962-NODE-962-length-32734-cov-13.521038_pt1 | contig 32734 bp, 35 predicted proteins | sample MGYA00510125_ERZ791934 | MGnify/ENA primary metagenome ERZ791934 (study PRJEB30046, sample SAMN00993240) | human gut metagenome | study: EMG produced TPA metagenomics assembly of the A metagenome-wide association study of gut microbiota in type 2...
GGCGGTGGCCGGATACAATCTCATAGCCGCCGCCCTCCAAGGGCCGGACGATAGCGGGTTGTGTCACGCCTTTGTCCTTGATGCTGGAAACCATGGCCCGCATTTCTTCATCATCACGCACACCGAAGGGGTGGTTTTTGAAGGCGTGGAGTTCATTCAGCTGTAAATAGACAATCTGTTCCTCTCCCCGGCGGGGGGACTCCTTTGGCGGCTCCGGGGGTGTGGGTGCTGCCTGTGCCGGGGCGCTGGCTCCGGGAGCTCCTTTGGAAACCGAAACCGTACTTTTGGGCTTCCCCGGTTTAGCTGTCTGTACGGGCATTTCCTTTGTTTCTTTTTTCGGAGCGGTAGTCTTTTTTGTGGGTTCCGGCTTCTCGACTTTCATCTGTCCGTTCTTTGGCAAGTCAGATATCTTAGTAATAGTAGCGGACTGTTTTTTGTCGGGAGCGGTAGGGCTGACTTCGGTTTGTTTCTGCTGGGCCTTTTTAACTTCCTTCACAATATCGTCCAGCCTCTTAGAACCAGCGGCTTCTGTTTCCTTCAATTCATCTGATTTTGTGTCAGTCTGCTTGTCCTTTTCCTCACTCGGTTGAGCTACAGCCGGAGCCATGTCCTTGACTTCCTGACTGACAGGTGGGCCGGTGGGAGAGGGCTGTTCCTGTAAAGTTTTCTGCTTTTCATCAGCCATGCGTGTAGTACCTCCTTTTCGTGGCATGAAAAAAGGCCCAACCATTACGGTCAGGCCCGGTTAAGGAGTTATTTCCTTGCGACAATTTTCGCCTCCTTCCTTTGGTGATAGTAAAAAGGACAGGGCTGGCCTGTCCTCTTTAAGCAATTAAAATCGAATCCTACAATGAAAGATATAAAATATTTAGAAGTCATATTTACTAAATTCTATTGCATGAAATATGTTTCCTAGAGTAAGAAAAAGTTTTAGACAATCTTTTTTGGTGACCCTCTTTTTTAACATACCGTGAAGTAAATAATTTCTATTCAAATAAGCTGTTTTAGATTTAAAATTATCTGTTTTGGAAAATAGGGTATTTAAATATAATTCTAAACTGTATGCTAATAGATATTTATACACAAATGAATCATCTTTCAAATCCTGTAAAACAGTATTTGCAAATTTATTACATGCACCTGCTCCCACATTGATTTTCTTTCCATGAGACTGTTTTCTCTGCAAGATTAGTAAACGCCGTTCAATCAAGGATATAAGAATCATTGAGCAACCACGGTATTCTTTGTGTTCAAAACAAGAGATGGCTTCTTTGATTTCACTTTTATCAATATTATATATGTAAAGCTCATCAAAATAGGCTTGCAGTTCTTTATCTGGTATAAAAGAAATGGCATATTTATCAGCTTCTAGCTGATTATTAGGTATAAAATCTGTATAGGAAAAGGGCGCCCACTCTAAAAAAGTCCATCCGTAATTAGCCCACGTTTCAATGGACTTAATTTTTTGCTGTAATTCTTCTTCTGATATAATTGAATTGCTAATTAGTGAATCTGTTAAATGTTTAAAGCTTAGAGTGATATTTTCAAAAACCCTACTAAAATCGTAATGTTTCCACATATTTAGTACACTATCTCTGATATCAGCCATTAGATCCGACATCCTGCTTAATGCACCGGATAACACTTGTGTGACATTTTCGGTCATATCGAGCAAGTAGTTTTCATAGGCCGTACAAAAATCTTCAAAACTCTTCGATAGCATATAATCATTAGCAAAGGTCTTTAGTTTTTCATCATGTGTAATAATTAAATCTAATGTATTGATAATATCATTATTTGAAATTGTATTTAATTCCGATACGCTAGGCTTTTTTTCCTTATCACCGCAAAGCAAGGCGTGAATAAGGTATATTATTTTTTCTCTTGCAGAAATATCCTTTATAAAGATTTCGGATATTTCACAGATGGCATTTAATGAGCCATAATAGCATATTTTATAAGTTTGACCATTTAAATTGATAATAGATGTTCCTGTATCAATAATTATAGAATCCACTGTTCAACGCCTCCTCAATTATGAATTACCATCATTATATCAAATTATCTATTTATGTCATATAATAAAAGTTGCGAGGTCGAACAAGGCATCTAGGAATAGAAAAAATGATATCTCTTTTTCATATAAACTAAGGATTAAACAGCTATTATCTTTTCATCATACTTAAAAACCGCCAAATCTAAGGCTTTTCGGCTTGTCCACTCATAAATCTCCCTGATGTGCTCAAAAGTTACATCGTGGTTAGGTCGGCCGCCTGCGCGGCCGCCCAACACTTTCTTACCCTTCAAATCCTGCCAGGAGAAGTTTTCCTGGGCAGTTCTTCCGACGAGGAAGTTGCCGGCCCGCTGAGTGAGCTGGGCGAAGTTTACGGCGTAATCGTCGGAGCCTTCCTGATACACATAGATGCTGGCTTCCGAACCCATGAAACCGATGTCGGCATCGCCTGAAATCAGTGCGGTCATAACTTTGTCGGCCCCGGCGCCGTTAACCAGCGTAAGATCGATCCCTTCGTCTTTAAAATATCCCAGTTCGATGGCAGCATACTGGGGAGCATAGAAAATGGAGTGGGCCACTTCATTTAATGTAACCGGGGTAAGGGCATCGGAGGAGCCCCCGCTCTGACAGCCGGTAAGGGAGGCGGCCGCCATGGCGGCTGTCAGAAAAACTGAAACAAATTTTTTCATAATACTCTCCTGTGGATTATGTCTATATGATTTAGGATATTGGAAAAACTGTGGGTTGGTGCCTGTTTTCCCCGTGTTTTATGGAAACAGGATTGTTTTAATTGAATTTTCCCGTTACTTCCTTTATAATAGCGGCTGGGGAAGAATAGCAGAATGCCGGGAGTTTAATTAATTTGCAGGAATGCGGGAGAATGACAGACGGATGGAGAATTATGAAATTATCGTTCTGGATTTGGACGGAACGCTTACAAACCGTGATAAGGTAATTACACCGAAGACTAAAAAGGCTCTGATGGAGATTCAGGAGCGGGGAAAGAAGATTGTCCTGGCCTCGGGCCGTCCGACCGACGGGGTGATGCCCCTGGCGCGGGAGCTTAGGCTGGAGAAATATGGAAGTTATATTCTTTCATTTAACGGAGGAATGATTACGAACTGCCGGACAGGGGAAGTAGTATTCAGCCGTCTTCTGCCGGTGGAAGCGAATGCAAAGATTATCGGGCTGGCAGAGGAAGAGCGGGTGACCATACTCACCTACGACGGCCACACTCTCATAACAAATGACGCTGAAAGTCCCTATTCCAAGCTGGAAAATAAGATTAACAGCATGGAGGTCCGCCAGATTGATGATTTGAAGTCTTATGTGACGTATCCGGTCCCCAAATTTCTGATGATGGATGACGGTGATTATCTTGCCATGGTTGAGCCGAGGGTAAAAGCGGCTATGGGGAAGAATTTCAGCATTTACCGTTCGGAACCGTTTTTCCTTGAGATACTGCCCAGAGGCATCGATAAGGCCCAGTCACTGGCCAGGCTTTTAGAGATACTGGGACTTGACAAGGAGCGTATGATTGCCTGTGGGGACGGCTATAATGATTTGACGATGATCAAATTTGCAGGTCTCGGCGTCGCGATGGAAAATGCGGTGCTTCCGGTGAGGAAAGCGGCCGATTATATTACCATGTCCAATAACGACGACGGAATTGCCCATGTTGTGGAGAAATTCATGCTCCACTGACGAACAGGTAAAAATAAATCAATAAATATATGGACTTTACGACTTTAGTATGTTAAAATTGTAAGGTACTGGTGGTTTACGGAAAGCAAAAATATATAATGAAGAGGTGCTTTTACATGAATAAAAAACTCAAGACAGAAGCGGTTGACCATTTATTTCAGGCGATTCTGACCCTTAAGAGTACGGAAGAGTGCTACAGCTTTTTTGAGGATGTCTGCACAGTCAATGAGCTGCTGTCTTTCTCGCAACGCTATGAAGTGGCCAAGATGCTCAGAGAAAAGAGGACTTATCTGGAAATTGCCGATAAGACCGGGGCATCTACAGCAACAATCAGCCGTGTAAACCGTTCACTCAATTATGGAAATGACGGTTATGATATGGTATTCAAGCGGCTGGAGGATCAGGCTGCGGAGGACAACGAAGCGTAACAATTATATAAATGTAAAAATGAGCGAAAAAGGATCACGGCTTTTAGGGAAAAGCAGTGATCCTTTTTCGTTGACCGGATACAGGGCACGTACTGCGTGCGTTGACCGTATTATACAGCCGTACCGCGTTTGTGCCGGCGGGAACAGCCTTCCGTCTGAAGGAGTATGTGGATGCGGGAAAGACGGAGGGAACAGGCAGCTGTATTTTCTACCGAGCGGCGCTGCTTTCTGATTTTTCCGCTGAGCGCGCATAGAAGTTAGCCAGCACCGCGCCGGAAATATTGTGCCAGACACTGAACACGGCGCCCGGAATCGTGGCAAGAGGGTACTGGGCAAAGTGGGTGGCGGCCAGGGAGGTTGCAAGGCCGGAGTTCTGCATGCCGACTTCAATGGAGATAGCCCGGCATTTGCTTCCGTCCAGCTTAAGCGCTTTGCCGATCGAGAAACCGAGCAGGTAGCCCAGCACGTTATGGCAGATGACCACAGCGACAATCAGCAGGCCGCTTGTCAGTATCTTTGATGCGTTAGCCGATACAACGGCGGCGACGATGGCAACAATGGCTGTGGTGGAAATCAGCGGAAGAATTTCTACAATCTGCCGGGTGACTGCAAAGAAAAAGTGATTGATGATGAAACCTGCGGCAATCGGCACGATGACAACCTTGACGATGGACAGGAACATACTTGCCATATTGACGTCGACTCTCGCTCCGGCATAGACATAGGTCAGAACCGGGGTAAGGAAGGGAGCGAGAACAGTGGAGACAGCCGTCATGCCGACAGACAGGGCCACATCGCCTTTAGAGAGATAGGTCATAACATTGGAGGAAGTGCCGCCGGGGCAGGTTCCCACCAGAATTACGCCGATGGCAAGCTCCGGCGGGAGGTTAAAAGCTTTAGTCAGTCCGAAAGCCAGCAGCGGCATCACGGTGAACTGGGCGATACATCCTATGATGACGTCTTTCGGACGGGAAAAAACCACCTTAAAGTCACCCGGCTTCAGCGTGAGGCCCATTCCAAACATGACAATGCCGAGCAGGGTATTGACGTAGGAAGTTTTGATAAAGCTTACGCTCTGAGGCGCAAACAGGGCCAGGGCGGCTACTGCGATGACGATGACAGCCATATTCTGGCCGAAGAAGTTACTGAGTTTTTTCAATGTGTTCATAATAAATCCCCTTTCAAATTTGTCGGAATGGGCAGAGAAGAATTAAGAAAGAATTCCGCGGGCGGGATTCTCCGCCTGCAACAAAAAAACCTCTGTCTCCATTAAGAGACAAAGGTTATAATCCTCTGCGGTACCACTCTTGTTGCCGTTAAACGGCCACTCGTCCACATCTGTCAATGTGTAACAGGATAACGGCTGTTAACCGTTCAGTCTTACTGGTAAAGCTGTTCAGTCTGAAAGCTCAGAGGTGATTTTCTTCCGGTGTTCCTGCTGACTCGCACCTGCCGTCAGCTCTCTGAAAGGATACGGGACGGAATACTTTTCCTCGTCAAAGCTTGTTGTTGCTGGCTATTTAATTAAGAGTGATTCTACCGCGTTAAAGCAGATATGTCAATAGCCGGATTTGCCTTTTAAAAAAATCCGTTTGATTGATGACGGTGACCTGTGCGCGGAGCGTGCAGTTTATCGTTTTATTTGTCCTCCCTTCAAAAAGAGGGGGCTTACCGGAGTTACTTTTTCTTCTTCGGCGGATTCTCCTGCCTCAGCTGTTCGGCCAGTAGTTCTATCATCTGTTTTTTCAGATACACGTCGAATGCCAGCTCACAGATGAAGGAAAAGAGTCTAAGGTATTCCTGATCGTCACCCTCAGCGTCCTGGAAGGTTCCGGAAGCTGCCTTAAATTTCGCCATTACATCGTCTTTCAGTCTTTTGCGCTGCTCACGCTCCAGTGAAAAAATCTCCGTGTACAGCTCTGCCAGTTCAGGATTAGAACCGTCCGCAAAATGATTTTCGCTGATGGGAGAAAAAAGCTGCTCAATATCGTTGAAAGATAGTACATTTTTAAAATAATAGATAAAAATCAACAGCAATATATGGTTTTTAGAATATTTCTTTTTCTCCGGCGGCGGAAGCAGGTTATTCTTTGCATAGTTATTAATCATGGTTTTCGTCAGAATCTTATCTTCACCAAACCGCTTGGAAGCAGATAAATGTGTATCCATGAAAGTGGTAACCTGATCCATATATAAATCAATGGCGGGGATATCAGACGGATTGATTCTGGTCACACTGTCCAGATAAGCCATCAGATCCTGCAGTCGTTCTTCATTCGTTTTCATAAAATTCACCTCAAATCTTATTATATAGTAATGAATACTAGATGACAAGACCTAAAAGCTGTTTATTTTATAATGTTGTCAGAGTTTTTATTGTCCGCACTGCGGCGTTTGCTACTGTCCGCATGCCACTTCCCTGATGCTGTATCGAGGAAGCAATACAGGGAATTCACCTGCTCTTTTGGAAAACAGAGTTGACAAAGAATGTATGTTCGTTTAGAATGTTAGTGTGCTTACATTTTTGGACAAAGCCAGGAGCGGAAAAGCTGATTCAGATTAATTTAAGAGGCAGGCGTCCGCTCCCGAAGCCAGCTTGATATTTTTAAATATAGGGAAAAAGCATTCAGGAAGGAAATAAAGATGACAGTTAACACCCATGTCGGATTTGAAATCCGTGTATTATCTAATCTTATTTACCGCAGAATCAATCAGATGTCGGCCCAGGAAGGGGAGACGCTGACCGCGAACCAGGACTGGGTTCTGCATTTTTTGATTCAGTCGCAGGGGAGAGATATCATGCAGAGGGACATTGAAAAGGAATTTTCAATCCGCCGTTCTACGGCCAGCCGGACTCTGCAGCTGATGGAGCGCAACGGATATATCCGCCGGGAGCCGGTTTCCTATGACGCCAGGATGAAGAAGCTGGTAGTGACGGAAAAGGGAGCCGAGGCACGGGAGAGGATGATAGACCGCCTGAACCGGTTTGAGGCAGAGCTTCAGTCTGGAATTTCCCGGGATGAGCTTAATCAGCTTACGCGCACGATAAGAAAGCTGGAAGAAAATATCAAGTAGACCATGATATGGCGCATATTTTAACACAATATGAAATAGTTATTGCAGGCAATGAAAAAGGAGAATTATTTACATGAACACAAACAGAGAATTATTTGAGGAGGCGCCGGTCCCCAAAGCGGTGGCCCTCATGGCTGTCCCCACCATGATTTCCATGCTGGTTGTGGTTATTTATAACATGGCCGACACATTTTTTATCGGCCAGACCGGAGATCCCCTTCAGGTGGCGGCCGTTTCGCTGGCTACACCGATCTTTATGATTTACATGGCGCTGGGCAACCTGTTCGGGATCGGCGGAAGCTCCGCCATATCGCGTGCGCTGGGAGAGAAGCGGATGGACCGTGCCAGAAACCTGTCGTCCTTTTGCTGCTACGGCTCTATCGGCCTGGGCATAATAGTTGCGGCGCTCTTTATAGCCGGAATGGATTTGATTCTGAAGCTGATAGGAGCCAGCGCGAATACAATTGAGTATGCCAGACAGTATCTGACCTACATATCCTTCGGAGGCCCCTTTATCATCTTTGCCACTGCCTTCGGCAACATTCTCCGGGGCGAGGGGGCAGCCCGGGAGTCAATGATAGGAAATCTGATTGGAACCGTGGTCAATATCGTACTGGATCCCGTTATGATTCTGGGGCTGGGCTGGGGGGTAACCGGCGCGGCGATCGCTACCGTCATCGGAAATATTGCGGCCAGCGCCTTTTATCTTGTCTATTTTCTCAGGAAAAAATCATCCCTCTCCATTAAGCTTAAGGACTTTAAGATGGGGGAACGGATCGCATCCGGTGTTGCTTCGATTGGGATTCCGGCATCCCTGAATAATATTTTGATGAGCTTTGCCAATATTATTTTAAATCTGGCATTGGTTGGATACGGTGACACTCCGGTAGCCGCCATGGGCGTGGCGATGAAATCGAATATGCTGGTGGTGCTTCTGCAGATTGGCCTCTGCGCAGGCATCCAGCCGCTGATTGGTTATAATTACGGAGCCAGGAATAAAAAACGGCTGATGCAGGTCTTCCGATTTACCGGTATCTGCGCCGTGATCATGGGTACGGTGCTGACGATTATCATGATGATTGCACGCCGGACGCTGATTCAGGTATTTATAAACGATACCGAGGTTATTGCCTATGGAATCCAGATGGTCATTGCCCTTCAGCTTTCCGGCCCGTTTATCGGCATTCTGTTTCTCTGCATTAACACAATTCAGGGAATGGGAAAGGCGCTCCCGTCATTGGTACTTACGGTCTGTCGCCAGGGCCTGATTTTTATCCCTCTTGTATTTATTCTGGATCGGATGTTCGGACTGGACGGCGTAATTTATGCGCAGCCTGCGGCCGATTATTTGTCAATTGTATTGGGCATTATCATTTGTTTCTGGCTGTTTAAGGCAATGGCGCACCGAAACGGCGCAGAGGAGGAATTCTGATATGGGAGAATCTGTGGTGGAACAGGTAAAAGAAAATATATACAGGCTGGGCGTAACGCTGCCCCAGAATCCTTTAAGGGAACTGAACAGCTATCTGATCCGGGGCGGGGAGCGGGATCTTCTGATTGATACGGGATTCCGCCGTCCGGAGTGCCGGGAGGCGCTGATGGCAGGTATAACGGAAGCCGGCAGCAGTACAAGCCGGATCGATGTGCTTCTCACGCACCTCCACTCCGATCACACAGGGCTTGCCAGGGAGGCGGCGGCCCCGGACGGCCGGATTTATATCAGTGAGACGGATTTTAAGGTATTACAGGAGGGTTTTCTTCCGCAGCGAAGCCTGCTCCGTCACCGCCAGTTTTTGGAGGCCGGTTTTCCTGAGGAACTGTTAAATGTAACAGAGGCGGTTAATCCGGCGTCCCGCTATAAGCTGGATGCGCTGGACGGACGCTTTTGCCCGCTGCGTGAAGGTGATAAGATCCAGGCCGGCCCATACAGTCTTACGATGATTTCCGTGCCGGGACATACGCCCGGCAATGCAATGTTCTGGGAAGAGAAGCACCGGTTTATGTTTACAGGAGATCATATCCTGTTTGACATTTCTCCCAATATTACATCATGGCTGGGCGTGGAGGACTCTCTGGGCGATTATCTGGACAGCTTGAAAAAAGCAAAGAAGTACCCTGTGGTTTTTGCACTCCCCGGGCACAGAAAGACGGGAAATTATGAGGAGAGGATTGAACAGCTTCTGCTTCATCATGAAAAACGGCTGGAGGAGGTCATAAAACTTCTCGAGGAAAAACCGGATATGACACTTTATGAGCTGACTGGAAAGATGCGGTGGAAGATCCGGGCGGCCAGTTGGGAGGATTTCCCGGCGGCCCAGAAGTGGTTTGCGGTAGGGGAATGCATGGCTCATGCGGATCATCTGCAGAAGCTTGGGAAGGTCAGCCGTTATTTTGAGGACGGTGTCTGGAGGTACCGGGCGGAGGTATGATATATCAAGGATATCTACTCAGTGTATGAATAAATGCACAGGCTTTTTGTCTAAGAGTTTTTCGTGACATACACAGGAAAATATATTATAATAAATTTCACGTTACCCTGAATATGGAATCAGATAAAAGGCGGTAGAAAATATGAACAAATACGAATTACTCAATCCGATGCAGCAGGAAGCGGTATATCATACGGAAGGTCCGCTTCTCGTACTGGCGGGAGCAGGATCGGGCAAGACCCGGGTTCTGACCCACAGGATTGCGTACCTGATAGAAGAAAAACAGGTGAACCCATGGAATATCATGGCTATCACTTTTACTAATAAGGCAGCGGCTGAGATGAGGGAGAGGGTAGACAAGATTGTCGGCTTCGGCGCCGAGAGCATCTGGGTCAGCACGTTCCATTCCTCCTGCGTCCGGATCCTGCGCAGGCATATTGAGTACCTGGGATACAGCACTAATTTTACGATTTATGACGGGGATGACCAGAGAACCCTGATGAAGCAGATATTCAAGCGCCTGGATGTTGACACAAAGCAGTTTAAAGAGCGGGCGGTTCTCAGCAGAATCTCTTCCGCGAAGGACGATATGATCACGCCGGAGGAATTTGAACTGAACGCCGGAGGCGATTTCCGGGAGAAGAAGGTTGCCCAGATTTATAAGGAATACCAGAAGGAGTTAAAGAAGAATAACGCCCTTGATTTTGACGACCTGATTGTAAAAACGGTGGAGTTGTTCCAGAATGTTCCGGATGTGCTGAATTATTATCAGGAGCGTTTCCGTTACATAATGGTGGACGAGTACCAGGATACCAATATGGTGCAGTTCAAGCTCGTCGATTTGCTGGCCGGAAAATACCGGAATATCTGCGTGGTAGGTGATGATGATCAGTCCATTTACAAATTCAGAGGCGCCAATATCGAGAATATCCTGAGCTTTGAGAAGGCATTTCCGGGGGCTAAGGTAATTAAGCTGGAGCAGAACTACCGTTCCACCCAGAATATCCTGAACGCAGCCAACGGAGTGATACGCAATAACCGGGGCAGGAAGGATAAGACGCTTTGGACAGCCAACGACGAGGGGAATCTGGTCCGGTTCCTGCAGTTTGATACGGCCTATGAGGAGGCTGAGGCGATTGTAAAAGACATACGACGGGAAAAGGAAGAGACAGGCAGGGAATATTCCGACTTTGCCGTGCTTTACAGGACAAACGCCCAGTCCCGTCTGCTGGAGGAGAAATGTATCCTGTACAGTATTCCCTATCGTCTGGTGGGCGGCGTGAACTTCTATCAGAGAAAAGAAATCAAAGATATTCTCTGCTATTTGAAGACGATTGCCAACGGGCAGGATGATCTGGCGGTACAGCGTATCATCAATGTTCCGAAGAGGGGGATCGGAGCCACCTCTGTCGGCAAGGTGACGATATTTGCGTCTGCCAATGGGATGAGCTTTTATGACGCCCTTCTGCGCGTAAGGGGAATACCGACCCTTGGCAAGGCGGCTGACAAGATCGGTGTTTTTACAGAGCAGATTGAAGATTTTAAAGCACGCCTTCCAAAGATGAGCATCAAGGAGCTGATCGAAGAAGTGCTGGAGAATACCGGATACAAGAAGGAAATCGAGGCGGAGGGCGAGATTGAGTCGGAAACACGTCTTCAAAATATCGAGGAGCTGATTAACAAAGCGGTCAGCTACAGTGAAAATGAGGAAAATCCGACTCTGGACGGTTTTCTGGAGGAAGTTGCCCTGGTGGCCGACGTGGACAATATGGATGAATCGGAGAACCGTATCGTGTTGATGACCCTTCACAGCGCAAAGGGACTTGAATTTCCCTATGTATATTTAAGCGGTCTGGAGGACGGCCTGTTCCCCAGCAGCATGTCGATTATGTCGGACGACAAGGATGCGGTTGAGGAGGAGCGCAGGCTCTGCTATGTGGGAATTACTAGGGCCAGGGAAAAACTGACTTTGACCATGGCAAGACAGCGTATGACGAACGGGGAAACGAGGTATTCCAGGGCCAGCCGCTTCGTGGAAGAGATACCGGCATGGCTTCTGGAGCAGGAAGAACAGCCGTCTGTATTTAGCAGGGCCGCTGGCAGGTCATGGGGAGGCAGCCCATCCGCTTCCTCTTCGGACAGAGGCTTTGGAGAAGCGGCTTCGTCCGGCTGGGGCGGAGCCGGCTCCGGCGTCCAGGGTTCATCCGCCAATCGTTCATGGGGACGTTCCGGCGGCATTACGACCGGATGGGGAGCTGCGTCTGGAGGCGGCGCAACCGCCTCCGGCTTTGGAAGTACGGCAGGGAACCGGCAGGGAGAGGGAGTCAGCACATTTGGCGTGAAACCCAATGCGTATGCCTCAAAGACAGCGCCGGCTGCCCCCTCCTTCGGCAAAGCATTTTCCGTACAAAAAGCGGATCATCTGCCATACTCTGAGGGCGAACGGGTAAAACATGTTAAATTTGGCGAGGGTACGGTTAAAAAGATAGAAGATGGCGGCAAAGATTTTGAGGTCACAGTGGAGTTTGACCGGGTAGGCGTTAAAAAAATGTTTGCATCATTTGCCAAATTATTGAAGGTTTAGAAAAGGATGCGCACTGCGGCGGAAGGATTGGCGGCGCTTACGTGAAATTTTTCTTATTTGATCGCCATATTGTGTAAAATTTGAAAAAGGACAAAAATAGGATAGTAAAAACATGATATTGGTGATATAATATAAAGGAAAAAACATCGGTGCAGGATCACGGAAGAAAGGATGTGGAACCTATGAATAAATTTGATATGATGGGTAAGGATGCATTGTCAAAAGTAGAAGAAATCATGAATGCAACAAAGCTGAATGAATTTTTACACAGAAAAGAAGAGGAAGAGAAGAAAAAAACATGTATTCTTTGGATTCTCGCTATTATCGGTGTTGTAGCGGCAGTCGCAGCGATTGCGTATGGTGTATACAGATTCTTCACACCGGATTATCTGGAAGATTTCGAAGACGATTTTGAAGATGACTTCGATGACGACTTCTTCGAGGATGATGCAGAAGACGACAAAGAATAAAACGCTGTGTGATGCGATAAAATGTATCTTTTTAAGTACAATAAGATAAGAGGATGAGAGAGGCGCCGGAACAGGCGGCCGTATGATACGGTCGTTCCGGCGCCTTATTGATTGATTGATTGAGGGCGGTGACCTGTGCGCAGAGCGAGCAGATTCTGCGCGTCTGTCCGCAGCTATTTGATGTCATTTGTTACAGTCCTGTCAGTTCGGAAAGCTGCTCCAGAATTCCTTTTCCGCCGCTCACGGAAATATTGCCCACTTTATCGCAGATTTTCTCTAAATATTCCATTTCTTTGAGCTTCAATAAAGTTTTATTTTCATCCATCAGCTTTGCCGTATTTAACAGGCTCCTAGTGGATGCCACCTCCTCACGGCGCATGATTACGTTAGCCTGGGCCTTTTTTTCAGCGACCAGTACGGTATTCATGATGTCACGGATTTCGCCGGGCAGGATGATATCTTTGATTCCGGCATTTAAGATTTCCACGCAGTAGTCATCCTGCTCCGCTTTTAACTGCTCACAGACGGAGCGGCCGATCTCATCTTTCTGGACAAGCAGTTCATCGAGGCGGAAGCGGCCCACATATTTCCTGATACATAATTGGGCGGCAGTATAGAGCTGCGCGGAAGCTCCCTCGATTGTCCTGACCAGCTTTTCCGGGTCAGTGATCCGGAAACTGCATACCACATTTAACCGGACGCTTACCTTATCGGCGGTCAGGATATCCTGGCCGGAGATATCTAACTGCTGTGCCTTCATATTGAAAATTTTGCAGGTAACCTCTTTGCCGTAGTTCCAGAAATACCAGTTGCCCTGCTCCAGCCTTTTTTCAAACTTGCCGTCAAAATAGAGCAGGCCGATCTCACCGTCTTTGATGGTGATTTTTTTATAGAATTTGACCGGGATCAGATCTATGTAATATCTTGGCAGGGTCTGATCCATATACGGATTCGTGATATCTACCAGGCGGATCTCCACATCTTCAAACACGTTCCAGTATAAAGCCTCGGGACCTGTCAGGACCTCCTTGAATGCTTTGTTGACAAAGCGGATAGCCAGACATTCGTCCGGGATATTTACACGGATTACACGCTCGGAAAATTCTTTGTTTTTCATCAGAACCTCAACCGGAATCCCGCAGGTGTTGACGGCTCCGGTCATCGGGACAATTTTCAGCTCATAGCCCATAGCTTTTATGTAATGGCAGGAGCCGGCGGCGAGAAAGCTTTGAAATCTTCCGTTTTTTAACAAATAACCGCATTCTTGTTCTTTGATTATATATTTCATAAATGTTTACCTCCATTTAAATTTGGTTCTCTGTGATTTTTTTGAAAAGCAGTTTTAGAGCAGTTACGTCCCTTCTTCACCAAAAGTCTGCGGACCTTTTTTTCAGTACCGGTTTTGCCCTGCGGCTGAGAGGCGCTGTATCAGCCGCCTGCTCTGGCACAGAGTCTGCCGGAACGGTATCCAAATCGGTTCTGGCAGTTTTTTGGCTGCTTCTTAATGCGCAATCTTTGGGGAAGGCGGCACGGCCGTTCGGCGGTGCGTACCCTGACCACGCAGATTCGCAGAAGGAAACGGAAGAAGGGGCGTCTTTAACTCTGTGATGGTTTGGCCAACATCTTATCAGGATGTTCCAAAGTTTAATGATTGCTATACCACTTAGCTACATGCTTTCGCAAGGAAGGATTCGAACCTTCGACACATCATGTTATGCTGACTGGCCGGAATACCTGCCGATCAGGGACGGAGGCACCGCGGGGGCTCTCCTGGAGATAACCCCTCGCCTGTGAGACAGCCTGCAATGTTTTGAGAGTTATGTTTCTCATGAATTTATCATAAAGGATTGTGGGAGAAATATCATTTAAAAAAAGTTGCGAACTTGTTACTGTTTGCAGAACCGCGTTTTTTACGGGGCTGAGAATAGTAATGCGGACTTCCTGAAGAGGGTAAGAACCATATTAACTGGGATACGGGCAGAGGGAGGCTAAATGATAGAATCGGTTTGACAAGGCGAAAGCCAGACGGTAGACTGGTCTTAAAGAAGAAAAAATCGGTTTGAGCCGGGAGTGATGGACTTGAGCCGGGTGAAGAGATAAGCCTTGATGAATGTGATATTACATAATTAAGATAAATATAAGGATGTGGGAAGATGGCGGAATTTCAGGAGCTGATTAAGAATTTTGACCGTATTCGCGACTATATGCGGCAGTTTTATGTCTACGGGTTCAAGGTGAGGGGCGATTATGATGTTAAAAGCGCCAGGACCTATGATAACGAGAAGCGCAGGATTGAGAGCTGGCTTTCTGAGTATATGGTGTCGGAATATACTTCAAAGGGAAAACAGGTTTATATCAACGTGGACAGCAGGACAATCAGGCAGAACCCTCTCTATGCGGCATGGAAGGCAAAGAGTTTTACCGGCAATGATATCATGCTTCATTTTTTTATCCCGGCTCAGCTTTATGAGAAGCGGGAGGGACTGAGTGCAGGGGAATTGGGGGATCGGATAGCGGAATGCTACGGTGTGGTTTTCGACAGCCAGACGGTGCGGCTGAAGCTGAAGGAATATGAAGAGATGGGAATCCTGGGTACGGTAAAAAAGGGAAAAACGCTGTTGTATCATTTGAAGCCGGGTTTGCAGGAAGACAGCTTCCTGCCTCTTTTAACGGCAGTAAAGTTTTATCAGGAAGGGGCGCCCTTTGGTTTTATCGGCAGCACGATTCTGGACCGTGAGAATTCTGAAAATGACAGATTCCAGTTTAAGCATCATTTTATTGTACATACCCTGGAGGACGGAATCTTATTTGAGATTCTGGAAGCGATGAGGGAACACCGGTGGATTGAGTTTGTCAATAAAAGCAGCCGCAGCGGCAACGAGTCTTCCATGAAGGGGCTGCCCCTTAAGATATTCGTCAGTACCAGGACCGGACGCCGTTACATATGCTGCTATCTGGAGAACCGGCGCCGTTTTATGAATTTTCGTCTGGACTGTATCAGTAAGGTTAAGATGACATCAGTATGTGAGGATTATGCTCAATGGAAGGCAGCGCTTCAAAAAAATCTGGGGTTGTGCTGGGGCGTATCTTTTGGGGGCACCGGACGGGGGGAAGAGATATCGGTGAAATTCTATATCGATGAGGAGAAGGAGTCCTATATCCTGAAGAGGCTTTACCGGGAGGGACGCGGGGCTTTGGTCAGAAAGACGGGAGAACACGAATATCTCTACACCGGAACATTTTTTGATACCAACGAGATGCTTTCCTGGCTGAAAACGTTTACCGGACGGATTCTAGATATTCAGTGTAGAAACCGTGCGGTGGTTGCGAAGGTAAAACGGGATCTGGAACGAATGTATGAGATGTACTGCGGAGATGAAAAAGATGGAGTTATTTGAAAAGATATATAGCTGCTATTACCAGGTGGTTGGGCAGATTTTGAGGGAGTCAGAGAGGCATCCGGTTACAGTAAAAGAGATGGAAGGCATCATCCGGAAATATGGTTTTCAAGAAAGCGTCCTTACGATTCTTCCAAATCTGACCGGCGGGGAATGGGCTTTCATGAAAAAAGGTAGGGACGGCACGTATACTCCGGCTGTTTCGCATCTGCCGAAGCTGCCGCTTACCGGACTGCAGCAGAGATGGCTGAAATCCATAATTGCGGACAGAAGGATAAGCCTGTTTCTAAGCGACAGCGATCTGGCGTGGGCCGGGGAGCTGCTGAAGGATACGGAGCCGCTGTTCGACGAGGAAGATTTTTATTATTTTGACAGATTTAAGGATGGGGATGACTATAACTCTAAACAATACCGGGAAAATTTCAGAAGCATTCTTCAGGCGCTTGAAAAGAAACAGGCGTTATTTGTCGCCTATGAAGGAAAAACGGATGATACGGTTACGTATGAGACGCTGCCCTATCAGCTTCAGTATTCTTCAAAAGACGACAAGTTCCGGCTTTGCAGCTTGGAATACAGCCGGGGGAATTTCAGACGGGAATTGACACTGAACCTGTCTAAAATCAGGGCATGCCATCCTTCAAAGCGCGAGGTTTCCATAGAACCGGCAGAGTACAGATTTTGCAACAGAGGAAAATCACAGGAGCCGGTAGTTCTGGAAATCAGCGGGGAGCGCAATTCAATGGAACGGTGCATGCTGCAATTTGCCAACTATGAAAAACATACGGAATTTGACGAGGAGAGAAAATGCTGGATTTGTTCCATTTATTATGATAAGGCCGATGAGACGGAACTGTTAATCGATATCCTGTCCTTCGGTCCGGTGGTGCGGGTGCTGGGGCCGGAGCCGTTTCTGGGACTTATTAAGGCCAGAGTCAGGAGGCAGCACAGGTTATTTCAGCAGGTATGAGCAGACTACTGTTCACACGGTTGTGTCCCGCGAGGTATTTTCATGCGCATTCTGCACGAAAATACCTCGCGGAACACGGCGGGAAACAGCGGTTTTTGCCGTTTCTATGCATCGCGGAGCATGTTACAGCTTGCAGGACCATCTTTTTGCGGGGCTGTGAACTGTAACATGGGCAGGGGACGGGAATGAGCCGGATTTTGCTTTTCATCAGCTGTTTTTTCGTGTATACTGGTAAAGCCAGTAGAAAGAAGAAAGAAAACGGAGCAGGCCGCGGAAACAGGGTACGGATTACGGCGGCGGATAAAAAGATGCGCATCAGCAAAAGTGCTGTGGTTTCAAGGTCTGACGAATTTATAAGAAAGTATAAGAAAACTGATAAAAGGAGTTTATATTAATATGAAAAAAGGTGAGATTTATGAAGGAATTGTTGAAAAGATTGAATTTCCGAATAAAGGAATTCTTCATATAGAGGATGAGAAGGTCATTGTGAAAAATGCTCTTCCGGGGCAGAAAATCCAATTTCTTGTGAACAAAAAGAGAAAAGGCAAGTGCGAGGGACGCCTGATGCAGGTCCTGGAGCGGTCCGAAATCGAGACAGCGGAGACAGTATGTCCTCATTTTGGGATATGCGGAGGCTGTCTCTATCAGACGATTCCCTATGAAACACAGCTGGAAATAAAAAAAGAGCAGGTGAAAGAGCTGCTTGACGGTGTCTGCGAAGAGTATGAATTTGAAGGAATCAAGGGAAGCCCTCTGGCGGACTGCTACCGCAATAAGATGGAATTTTCTTTTGGCGATGAGGTGAAAGACGGCCCTCTGGCTCTTGGCATGCATAAACGGGGCAGCTTTTATGATGTTGTGACTACCGGCGAATGCAGGATCGTTCACAAGGATTTCTGTGATATCCTGCTTTGTACGAAAGCGTATTTCGAGGAAAAAGAAGTTGGCTTTTATAAGAAGATGCAGCATACCGGATACCTCCGCCACCTTCTGGTGAGACGGGCTGTCAAGACCGGGGAGATACTACTGGATTTGATTACGACAACACAGATTGGAGTGGAAGAGGAGAAGGAACTCCTGGCCGGATGGCTGGAGCGCCTTCTGGCACTGCCGTTAGAAGGGAAAATGGCTGGGATTCTCCATACAAAGAATGACTCCCTGGCAGATGCGGTGAAGGATGAGGGGACAGAGGTTCTTTACGGAAAGGATTATTTCTTTGAAGAGCTGCTGGGGCTTAAATTCAGAATCTCTCCATTCTCATTTTTCCAGACGAATTCCCTGGGGGCTGAAGTATTATATGAAAAGACGAGGGAATATGTGGGAGAGACAAAGGGAAAGGTGGTATTTGACCTTTACAGCGGAACGGGTACAATTGCCCAGATTCTCGCCCCGGTTGCAGAAAAGGTAGTGGGAGTGGAGATTGTTAAAGAGGCCGTGGAGGCAGCGAAAGAGAACGCCAGGCTGAACGGGCTTGACAACTGCGAATTTATTGCCGGCGATGTGCTGAAGGTTGTGGATGAACTGACAGATAAGCCGGAACTGATTGTGCTCGATCCGCCCAGGGACGGGATTCATCCGAAGGCGATTGAGAAGATTATCGGCTTTGGCGTGGAGCGGATGGTGTATGTGTCGTGTAAGCCGACCAGCTTGGCGAGGGATCTGGTGATTTTGCAGGAGAATGGGTATCGGGTGGAGAAGGGGTGTTGTGTGGATATGTTTCCGGGGACGGCGAATGTGGAAACAATAACATCATTAATCCGTATGAAATAAGGATTTATAAGGTTCATATCATGTGAAAATGTAGATGGTGACAACCTTTTGACAACGCTTTTATGAGATGTTGTCAAAGGGATGCCACCTTTTCAAATATTTCGACGCTTCTTGTTGCCATGTTGTCAGTTGCGTGGGTGTAAATCTGTAATGTGGTGCTGATGTCTGAATGACCTAAGCGGGTCTGTACATCTTTTATGTCGGCTCCATTTTCCATTAGAAGTGTGGCGTGGGTATGGCGGAGCGAATGGTAGTCAAATGCTATTTTCAGCTCATTGTGAATAACGCGACTGCAATATTTGAAAGAGTCCGTGCTGACATACTCACCATTTTCGCGAACACATATCATGGGGGCGTGCTTAAGAGCACACTCAACGCAACGTTCTGCAGGGATAATTCGGTGAATAGTGTTGCCTTTTTCGTCTGCTTCAGGTTTAAGGTAGTGCTCCATGTAATATTCCCCATACAGGAGCCGGTTTTTCTTTTGATAAGCACGGGCATGTTTTAGGGCGGCATAGAGGGTATCCCCGAACTTGATTGTCCGGTTGGAACTCTCTGTTTTAGTGGTTCCAAAATACCAAGCAGATTTTTCTTCCTTCTTTCCCTTTTGCTCCAGGACTTTCCGGACATCCACACCATAGTTTCGTTTTAGGACAGCCTTATTGACTGTAAGAGTGCGATTTTCCAGGTCGATATCATCCCAGGTAAGCCCGAAAGTCTCACTGATGCGCAGACCTGTGTAATAGCCTATTAAAAGGGGGAGATGAAAAATATTATCTTCCGGAAAACGCTCCAAGATGCGTTTGAAATCATCCGGAGAGATTATATAACGCACCTTTGGTTTACGCTCGAATTTTGGCATCCTGACGCGTTGGCAGGGGTTTTCGCGGACGAATGACAAAGGTTCTATCGCATATTCATACGCAGCTGACAGCACGGATAGTATACCTGTCACGGATGCCCTGGCCAGACCTTGAACTTTGAGCCGGTTGACATATTCCTGTATGGACGCGGTGGCAAGGGAGCGCAAACGGTAGGAGCCAAACTGGGGTTTGAGATGATTTTCTATAATCTGAATATATCCAAGCTGGGTGTTATATTTAAGGTTCATTTTGCAGTAGTTGTCAAACCAGTAGTCCAGATAATCGGCGACACTGATGTCGGCTGGTGTGAAGGTTTGTCCAGAATTGTTATATTCGCTCATAGCCTGGGTGCCGGCCTTAATTGCATCGTCCTTGGTGCGAAAACCGCCTTTCATGACGGATTTGCGTTTACCATTGACTGGAGCGGCCTCGAAGCTGTATTGCCAAGTGGAGCCACGTTTTCTTGTTCTGAGTTGTCCCATTTATCATCCATCCTTTCTATCGAGTTGCGATATTGCAACTTTAAAATTAGTATAAAAAATACGCCCCTTGCCAGGACGCTCCGAGGATGATATAATTTATTTGCGAGATAAAGTATATCTTCCCGGCATATCCGGCAAGAGAAAATCTATGTGAAAGCCGTTCTGGTTCCAGCCAGAGCGGTTTTCATTTCTATGTAACTATAAATATCAAAATTATCATTATGGGCTATTTCGTTTAGCGACTTGATATATAGTCCCATCCGTTCTTGTTGCCTTTTTGAGATAAGCTGTAAATCATTGATATCCACCCCACTATAGTATTGAAGAATTTCATATTTCAAACTTTCGATTCGATATTTTATAACCGCCGGGGGGACACAACACAACTCGGCGGCATAACGTTTAAACTCGTTGATATCTCCGCGCTTCGGATTATTTCCAACGCATTCTTTCAAAAGTGGAATGAAAAATCTGTAAGGAACAAAAAATTCTGCTGCTCCCTCATTCGCTTGCCATTCTAAAAATGGATCTTGATTGGGTGCCGTGCTTCTGTCAAAGCAGTTAAAAACTTTCTTGTTCAGATTACGATGTATGGCAAGGTGAACCATTTCATGACCACAATCAAAGTTTTGTTCTATTTCTGAACGTTTACTATTTAATAATATTATGTCTGGTTGAGGTCTTGCTCCTGGATAACTCATTCCGCGCAGCCCTCGGGTTTTAAAAGGAATTCTTTCTAATTTTATTCCGTAGTCCCAGCGCCTGACAATATTTATACCATATTGGCATGGAGCAAATACTAAGAAACACTTCATATGTAAAATTTTTTTATACAATAGTTCTTTCTCTGATTCCAATCATTTCTCACCTCTTAATCTTTTAATTGTATCTAGCGCAAGTCTAATATCATCCGGATCAATCCCGCTGTCCTGAGCTTCTTTGGCATATGAAAGGTATATACCTTTTATGTCGCCAAAAGGATTAGGGCGTTCTTCTCGTTTTTTATCGCTTCCTGTCATCAAATAATCAACAGATACTCCAAAGTAGTCTGCAATTTTTTTCATAGTATCTGATTTCGGGGTGCTTCGCCCTCGTTTCCAATCGCTAAGTGTAGTCTGAGCTACACCAGTCTCTTTAGACACTTTGTAGGGAGTTACATTATACTTCTCCAATAATTGTGCAAAAATCTCATACATATTTTGTTCACCTTTCACAAAAAAGCAAAATTTACTAAAGATATGCGAAATGCTATTGACTACGTCGCATAACTGTAGTATAGTATGAGCATACAGAACAAACGCGAAGTTAAATTCTGTATGCTACGGAAATGTTATTACTTTGTCTGGTAAACATAGTATATCACATTTCCGTAGTAAATACAATACTAAAAGGAAAGGTGGTGTATTTTTTTGTACGAAAAATTTGAGAGTCTGCTTAAAGAAAGAAATCTTACTCCTTACAAAGTCTCACTTGCGACAGGAATTGCCCAGTCATCATTATCTGATTGGAAACGTGGTATAAGCAAGCCGAAGGTGGACAAGCTCAAAATCCTGGCGGACTACTTCGGTGTCCCAATCGAGTATTTTCTGGAATGAAAAAAACACATGTTCGATATTATGACTATATCATTATATCGGGTTCGTGTCAATGGGAAGAGGAAGGAGGTGCCCCCACATGGTAGAGCCATACAAACCACTGTACACGGTGAAGGAGGCGGCGGGCGTCCTTAAGGTTAATTCCAGCATGGTATACAAACTAATCAAAAGTAGGAAACTCCCATGTCTGCTACTGGGACAGAAGAAGATACGGGGAAGTGACTTGGAACGCTTCATTGAAAAGTATCCTATTGAGGGAGGTGATACCAATGCACAAACATGATTATACCGGCGCAGCAGTCATCCGGATGAGGCGGCAGCTGCGGGCCGAGAGGGCAGAACTGCTATGGCTTTACAAGCTGCTGGCCGTGGCGATTATCCTGTGTGCGGTACTAACCGGGACACTGCTGGCTGTGGCGCAGACGGTAGGGATTTTGTGAGAGGAGGGAAGTATGAGTAAAAGAAGAAATGGCACCAACCGGGCAGGAGCCGCCATCGGCGTAAATATCTACACTGGCAAGCTGGCCACGAGAAAGAAAAAGAGCCTGCCGGCGGCAACCGGACAGGCTCAGATACATAAAAAATAATTTCACACCCTGATTATAGCAGGGAAGACAGGAGGATGCAATGGTAAAAGAAGTTAGTTACAGCATTGTAGAAACGTTAATGGTCCTGCCAGCCACAGGAAATTGGCACAAGGAATTGAACCTTGTCAGCTGGAATGACAAGCCGGCGAAGTATGACCTGCGTAATTGGAATGAGGACCGGAGCCAGATGGGGAAGGGTGTCACCCTGACCAAAGAAGAACTGACCATATTAAAGGAGAGATTAGGAGGAATTGAATTATGATCCATGTAGATTTTGTAGACCTTGATGCCATGCTGAACTTTGCAAAGAAGCTGGTGGAAATGCCTCAGCATCCGGAAAATACTCCGGTGCAGAACACCACAGCAGTACCAGTTTCGGAACCTCAGTCGCAGGCAGCTCCGATACCACATACCCCTGTAGCAGCACCGATACAGCAGGCCCCTACAGCAGCACCGCCCCAGCCGCAAGTGCAGGCTCCGGTGCAGCAATCGGTCCCGACATCTGCTGTTACCTATACGCTGGATGAACTGGCCCGTGCGGCAATGTCTTTAATGGACTCCGGGAAGCAGCCGGATTTATTACAGCTTTTAGCATCTTTCGGCGTGGAAGCACTGCCGGCGCTTCCGCCGACGCAGTATGGGGCTTTTGCAACAGCGCTTCGCGGATTGGGGGCACAGATTTGATGGGCGAACATGCAGAACGGGCACATGCGTTATTAAGCGCTTCCAGTGCGCACCGTTGGATGGTCTGCACACCCAGCGCGGTGTTGGAAGCTCAGTTTCCGGACACGACTTCGGCGGCAGCCAGGGAGGGAACCCTGGCGCATGAGCTGGCAGAACTAAAGCTGCGCAACTACTTTTACACGGTAGATTTTGGCAAGACGAAGCTGACACGTGCAATCAATAAGCTGAAAAAAGAGGAGCTTTGGCAAGATGAAATGATGGGCTATACCGATACCTATCTTGACTACATAAAGTCAGTCGCTATGAAATTCGAAAACCAGCCCTATGTAGCAATTGAGAAACGGGTGTCCTTCGGCGCTTACGTTCCGGAGGGCTTTGGAACAGCAGATTGCATCCTGATCGGCGGAGGCACCTTACATATCATTGACTTCAAGTACGGAAAAGGGGTGCCGGTGTCGGCGGAGGGGAATCCCCAGCTATCGCTCTATGCGCTGGGGGCATATGAAGCCTATAAAATCCTGTACCCGATTGAGACAATCCGGATGTCGATTGTACAGCCCCGCCTTTCCGATGAAGTGTCTGAATGGAGCTGTCCGGTAAAGGAATTGCTTGCCTTCGGAAGCTATGTGAAAGAGAAAGCCGAGTTGGCCATTAATGGGGAGGGGGAGTTTCGCCCCACGGAGAAGGCCTGCCGGTTCTGCCGGGCAAAGGGAAGGTGCCGGGCCCGGTCAGAAGAGAATGTGAAACTGGCATTTGCTCCCGACTTTGGGAAGAAGCCCCCACTCATCACAAATGAGGAAATGGGACAGTATCTGCTGCAGGGGTCCGATGTGGCCAAATGGCTTTCTGATTTACAGGACTGCGCCCTGGCGGAGTGCCTGGCGGGCAAGGAGGTGCCTGGCTGGAAAGCGGTAGAAGGCGGAGGCGGCCGCGATTGGACTGACATGGATCAGGCGTTTAACGCTCTGAAAGCGCAGGGAATTGATGAGACGATCCTTTGGGAGCGGAAACCTCTGACTCTGGCGCAGGTGGAAAAGGTGGTTGGAAAGAAAGACTTTGAGTCATACGTCGGGGAACTGATAGTGAAGAAGCCGGGTAAACCGGCATTAGTAAAAGAATCAGACAAGCGGCCGGCCATTACCAATAAGGTGACGGCGGCAGACGCCTTTAGAGACGAGGAGGAAATAAAAGCATGAATGAATTAACGAACGTAACTACTGGAGAGGTGAGATTATCCTACGTACACCTGTTTAAGCCATATGCGGCGATGCAAGGACAGGAAGAAAAATACAGCTGTACCATCCTGGTGCCAAAGACAGACGCGGATACGATGGGCAGAATTAACGCGGCCATCGAGGCGGCCAAGCAGAGGGGCATCAGCGACAAGTGGAACGGACAGTGCCCGCCGATTGTACCGACGCCGGTGTACGACGGGGACGGCGTCCGGCCATCCGACGGCATGGCGTTCGGGCCGGAGTGTAAAGGTCACTGGGTATTTACCGCCAGCGCAAAGGCGGATTATCCGCCGGAGATTGTGGACAGGATGGGAAACCCTATTATTAACCAGTCGGAGGTATACAGCGGGATGTACGGACGCGTGAATGTCACCTTCTTCCCGTATTCCTTTGGTGGTAAAAAGGGAATTGGCTGCGGCCTGGGGCCGGTGCAGAAACTCCGGGACGGAGAGTCGTTAGGAGGCAGCGCACCAAGCGCAGCGCAGGTTTTCGGGACTCCGGGCCCGCAGGCAGCTACACCGCAGTATGGAGCCGCGATACCGGCGACGCCGGGAGCCGCGGGTTATGCCCCGCAGGCTGGTCAGACACCGTGGGGAGCTGCGCCTGGAGGCATCAATCCAATTACGGGGATGCCGTACTAATGACCTGTGAGGGGCCGGAAGGCCCCTTATCTGGACGGGAGGGAAGACACGAGCATGCATCATTTATCAATTGACATCGAGACGCGCAGCAGCGTGGATATCGGAAAGGCAGGTTTATATAAATACGCGCAGTCTCCGGATTTTGAAATTCTCCTGTTCGCTTATCAGTGGGATGACGATGACGTGAAAATCAAGGATCTGGCCAATGGGGAGGAACTGCCTTGCTGGCTGATGGATGCCCTATGCGCTCCCGATGTCATCAAGCACGCCTACAATGCAGCCTTCGAGTGGTACTGTTTAAATCGTGTCGGGTATGAAACGCCGATTGAGCAGTGGCGCTGTACGATGGCCCACGGCCTGTACTGCGGGTACACATCCGGTCTGGACGCCACCGGGAAGGCCATCGGACTGCCGCAGGATAAACAGAAGATGACCGTCGGCAAGGCGCTCATCCGGTATTTCTGCACACCCTGCAAACCAACGAAGGCAAATGGCGGCCGGATCTGGAATCAGCCGTGGCATGACAAGGTGAAATGGGAGTTGTTTAAGGATTACTGCAAACAGGATGTGGTTACGGAACATGCGATACTGAAACGTCTGGACCTGTTCCCGATGCCGGAGGCAGAAGAGCAGCTCTGGCGGATGGATGTCCTCATGAACGCGTATGGCGTCCGGGTTGATACCGCACTGATAGAAGGGGCGCTGCATCTTGACGCCATCAGCACACAAAAATTGACAGACGAGGCCATCAGCCTGACTGGACTGCAGAATCCAAACAGCCAGCAGCAGTTGCTCCAATGGATACGGGACAATGGGGCGGAGGCGGACAATCTTCAGAAGGCAACCGTCACGGAACTTTTGAACCGCGATAATCCGGATAAGGTGCAGCGGATGCTGGAGATCCGGCAGCAGCTGGGGAAGACCTCCATTAAAAAGTATGTCGCCATGGACACGGCCCGTGGAGAGGGCGACCGGGTACGGGGCCTGACCCAGTATTATGGGGCGAACCGGACGGGGCGGTGGGCCGGTCGCCTGGTACAGCTACAGAACCTTCCCCGGAATTACCTTAAGACGCTGGATTATGCCCGGAACCTGGTGAAGGCGAAGAACTATGACGGGGTAAGGCTCCTGTACGGGAATGTACCGGATACACTGTCTCAACTTATTAGAACCGCTTTTGTCCCGTCATCGGGCAACAAGTTCGTGGTGGCAGATTTTTCTGCCATCGAAGCCCGGGTGATTGCCTGGCTGGCCGGGGAGCAGTGGGTCAATGAGGTATTTGCCACCCACGGGAAGATTTACGAGGCCACGGCGTCCCAGATGTTCGGCGTGCCGGTGGAACGTATCACGAAAGGGAACCCGGAATACAGCCTGCGGCAGAAAGGCAAGGTGGCCACGCTGGCCCTGGGCTATCAGGGCGGCACCTCCGCTTTGATTGCGATGGGCGCTTTGCAGATGGGACTGACCGAGGAGGAACTGCCGGATATCGTGCAGCGGTGGCGGCAGGCGAATCCAAGAATTAAAGATTTGTGGTATGCAGTGGAACAGGCTGCGCTTACAGTGATGCAGACGGCGCAGCCGCAGGCCATCCGAGGACTGATTTTCGCACTGGAGGGCGACCTGATTTATGGACAGTCCTTTTTAACGGTGCAGCTGCCGAGTGGCCGGAAGCTGTTTTATCCGAAACCGTTTTTAAAGGAAAACCAGTTCGGCAAGATGGCCATCCATTATTACACGGTCGGCCAGCAGACAAGGAAATGGGAGGTTACCTCCACCTACGGCGGCAAGATGACGGAGAACCTTGTGCAGGCCATCGCCAGGGACTGCCTGGCCGTGACGCTGGAACGGGTTGCGGCTAAGGGATTGCAGGTGGTGTTCCATGTGCATGACGAGGTTATTATCGATGCGCCCATGGAAACGACGGTGGACGAGGTATGCGGCCTGATGGCAGAGCCGGTTCCCTGGGCGCCAGGGCTTGTCTTAAAGGGCGCCGGGTTTGAAAGTAATTATTATATGAAGGATTAGGAGGGGAGCAGATGCAGAATAACCGGAAACTACAGATTAGCACGGCCGGCAGCCGAAGGGCTTCATATTGGCCAAAGAGTGAAATTCTGTGGTCCGAATTTACCGAAAAATTGAAAACTCCTGTCCGAAGCACAGAAACTGTGGAGCAGTATCTGGCCTTCCCTAAGTCACAGCAGGACGAACTGAAAGACGTCGGCGGGTTTGTCGGAGGCACCTTTTCAGGAGGCCGCCGGAAACCGGAGTGCGCTGAAGGCCGGGACCTGCTGACGTTGGATTTAGATAATATCCCCGCAGGGCAGACGGATGACATCTTAAGGCGGGTCCACGGCCTCGGCTGCGCAGCTGCCGTCTACAGTACCCGCAAGCACGTTGGCTATGCTCCGAGACTGCGGGTCATCATCCCGTTTAACCGGCCGGCCACGGCGGATGAGTACGAGCCGGCAGCCAGGAAACTGGCATCCCTGATTGGGATTGAGTTCTGCGACCCGACGACATTTGAGGTCAACCGTCTGATGTACTGGCCATCGTGCTGCCAGGACAGCGAGTATATCTGTGATGTGTGTGACCAACCCTTCTGCAGCCTGGACGGCTTGCTTGGGATGTATGGGGACTGGCACGATATCAGCCAGTGGCCGCAGGTGCCTGGCTCCGAAGCGCTTGAGCGTCGACGCTTGGCAAAACAGGCAGACCCGACCACCAAAAAAGGCATTATCGGCGCATTCTGCCGGACGTATAGCATTACTCAGGCCATGGAGCGGTTCATCCCGGGGATGTATGAGGAGACCGCCATTCCGGGCCGGTACAGCTATACTGGAGGAGAGACAACCGGAGGCGCTATTGTGTACGACGGGGACTTGTTCCTGTATTCCCACCACTCCCATGACCCGTGCTGCAACCAGCTGGTCAACGCGTTCGACCTGGTGCGACTCCATATGTTCGGGGACCAGGATAATGGAGCAAAAGAAGGAACCCCGGCCAATAAGCTGCCGTCTTTTGTGGCCATGAGCCACCTGGCTATGGATGATAAGCCGGTGGCAGACCTAATTGCGAAAGAGCGGTTTGAGCAAGCTCAGGAAGCATTTGCAGCACCAACCGAAAAGCCGCAGGAGGATTTGGCGTGGATTAGCCAGCTGGCTGTAGATGGAAATGGAAATTACAAGAAAACGGTGAATAATGTAATTCTGGTCCTCCAAAACGACCCGTTACTTAAGGGCAGGATTGTGACTGATGAATTTGCAGGGAGAGGGCTTGTCCTAGGCGCGGTTCCATGGAACCGATGTACAGAAAAGCGCTTGTGGACAGATACGGACAATTCCGGGTTTTACTGGTATATGGAAACCTATTATGGAATTACGGCCAGAAACAACATGTATGACGCACTGGCTATTGTTGGCGAACAGAATAAAATCAACGATGTGAGAGATTACCTTCGAGGTCTCAAATGGGATGGGATAAAGCGGCTTGATACGTTACTCTCAGTTTATTTAGGCGCAGACGATACACCATATACAAGGGCGGTAATGAGAAAGTCCCTCTGCGCAGCTGTGGCCAGGGCTGTAGTCGGCGGGGTGAAATACGACAACATGCCGATTATCACGGGACCGCAAGGAATCGGGAAAAGTACGTTTCTATCCGTTCTTGGAAAGGCCTGGTTTTCTGACAGTTTGACATCGTTCGAAGGAAAGGAAGCAGCAGAGTTAATACAGGGAACCTGGATTAATGAAGTGGGGGAACTTACGGCTTTTACGAAGCAGGAAACATCTGCAATTAAGCAGTTTTTAAGTAAATGCTATGACATCTATCGGGCGGCTTACGGGAGACAGACAGAAAAGCATCCGAGACGGTGCGTGTTCTTTGGAACGAGTAACGATAGCGAATTTCTAAAGGATTCTACAGGGAACCGCCGGTTCTGGCCGATTGACGTCGGTGTACATCCAGCGAAGAAATCAATCTGGGATGACCTGCCGGGAGAAGTGGATCAGGTGTGGGCGGAGGCATACGCATACTGGGTTTTGGGTGAGCCGTTATACCTTTCTAAAGAAGTGGAGGAGCTGGCATTCGAACAGCAGGAGAGTCACAGGGAATTGTCGGGGAAGGAAGGGATTATACAGGATTTTTTAGAGAAACCAATTTTGCCAAACTGGGGACAGATGGGCCTGGGGCAGCGCCGTCAGTTTTTGAATGGGAACCTGCAGTACGATGAAAGTGTCGGGCTTATGCCAAGGGATAAAGTGTGTGCGGTAGAAATATGGGAGGAATGTTTCGGCAGCGAGAAACGGTACATGAAGCGCAGCGACAGCACGGAAATCAACAATATCCTTTTAAGTTTAAAAGGGTGGAAAAGGATAAAGACACCAAGGCGATTTGGCGCTTACGGGAACCAGAAAGGGTTTGAGCGCCTGCCTACTTAGTTTGGTAGAACGAAAATAGTCAGATGGTAGTTGGTAGGTACACGGTAAATAGTCAGGTAGACGGATAGTAGTCAAAGGTGGTAGACGTAACAAAACTAATAAATACAAGGGTTTAGTACCATACAACTACTATGACTACCAATTATCTATATAAGTATAAAAATAGATAGAATAGGTACACGCATATAACACCTGACGCACCTATTACATATATCACATACACGCGTAAGGGCGATTCGTAGGAGGTGGAGAAATGCTGGAAAAAGACATTGAAAAAATACTGGTGGGCGAAGTTAAGAAGCTGGGCGGCCGGGCCTATAAGTGGGTCAGCCCCGGCAACGATGGTGTGCCAGACCGGATTGTGGTTTTTCCGAACCGGCCCCCAATCTTTGTGGAGCTGAAAAGTGAGACAGGGCGGTTGAGCGCTTTGCAGCAGGTGCAGATAAAGCGGCTTCGGGAACTGGGGCAGGCGGTGTTTGTGGTAAAAGGGATTGACGGACTGAGCCAGTTCTTTCAGCTGACTGGACATGAGGAGACCAGCAGGGCATTGGATCGTAAATATGAGTTGTGAGGAGGTGAGAGCGTGGAGACAAAGGAACTGGAACAAGAATTTCGGACCAAAGTCAAGGAGATGGGAGGAATCCTTGATTTCAAGACGTTGAGCCGGGAATATTTAGTGATTTTACCAGGTGGGTGTGTAGGGTTTATATTTATTGGCCCTCTGGGTGATACACGAGAGAGGACAATAAAGCGAATTATGGAACTTCGGAGACTCGGATGCGCCGCTGGAAGAATCACGGAAAAGAAGCACATTGATGACGCCTTATGCTACATACTTTCAAGAGCCTATCGTGACCCGGAATGGTATAGTTTTGTGGCCGAAGAAGGAAGAAAGGGTGAACAGATTGATATTTAAGCCACATGCCTATCAACAGCACTGTATAGACCAGATTTTAGCAATAAAAAAGTTAGGCCTATTTTTAGATATGGGATTAGGCAAGACAGTCACGACGCTGACGGCCATCCGGGAGCTGAAGTACAATCGGTTTCAGGTCTGCAAAATCCTGATTATAGCCCCGAAGAAGGTGGCGGAAGGGACCTGGACGAAAGAGAAAGACAAGTGGGAACACACCCGGCTCCTTCGAGTATCCCCAGTGCTGGGAAGCCAGGCAAAGCGCATCAGGGCACTTAATACGCCGGCAGATTTGTATATCATCAACCGGGAGAACGTTGTCTGGCTGGTGGACTATTACCGGAACGCCTGGCCGTTTGACATGGTGGTGGTGGACGAAAGCAGCAGCTTTAAAAGTCACAGCGCGAAACGGTTTAAAGCACTGGCCAGTGTAGGTGGCCGCATCGACCGGCTGGTGGAGCTGACCGGTACGCCATCCCCGAATGGACTGGCGGACCTGTGGGCCCAGGTATTTCTTCTGGATGGCGGGGACAGACTGGGAAGGCGATATGCACAGTTCAGGGAGCGGTACTTCCAGCCGGACAAGCGAGGGGCCGACGGCATGGTGTACAGCTATGAGGCCAAACCGGGGACGGAGGAGAGCATCCTGGAAAAGATATCGGATATTTGCATCAGCATGAAAGCGGAAGATTACCTGCAGCTGCCTGACCTAACTTACCATGAAATACCGGTGGTACTGGATGCAAAGTCGCAGAAGGCTTATAACGAACTGGAACGGGAGATGGTGCTGCAGCTGCCAGAGGACGAAGCGGACATCAGCGTCACCAGTGCGGCAGCCTTAAGTAATAAACTTCTACAGTTAGCCAACGGGGCATTGTACGATGAGGACCGTCAGGTACATGAGGTCCACAAATGCAAGATAGAGGCCTTCTTAGAGCTGATAGAGAGCCTGCAGGGAAAGCCAGCCCTGGTCTTTTATAATTACCAGCATGACCGGACACGGATTCTGGATGCCCTGTCTGGCAGCGGCTTGAGGGTCAGAGAACTGAAAACAACTCAGGACGAGGATGAATGGAATAATCGTAAAATAGATATCCTGTTGACCCATCCGGCCAGCAGCGCTTACGGACTAAACCTGCAGCAGGGCGGGAATCACGTCATCTGGTTCGGCTTGACCTGGAACTATGAGCTGTACACCCAGGCGAACAAGCGCCTGCACCGCCAGGGCCAAGAGGAAAAGGTCATTATCCACCACCTGGTGTGCAGCGGGACCCGCGACGAAGACGTCATGCAGGCCCTGCAGCGGAAGGATGATGTGCAAAGCTGGGTGATGGAGAGTCTGAAAGCAAGAATCAGGAGGGTCAAAAATGGAGATTAAGTATAACACATCAAACGTCCGGATGAATATTCAAGCCGATGTGTTTTTCATGGGGGCAAGAATTGGGCAAATCCGGAAGATGCTTAAAATGTATCGTGAGTCCGGCCCAATGCTGGAACAGGTAGATGAAATAAAGGCCTGGTTGGAAAAAGGTATCCAGTCCGAAGTGGTTTACCAGAAAGAACATGCCGGTGCGTGTATGATTTTAAAGAGCCAGCTGCGGGAGCTTGAAGAGGAATACGAGAGGATGCAGAGTCCCTGCTATGCAGTTTTTACCAGGGACAAGGAGAAGAGAGCAGCGAAGCAGAAGGAGATCGCAGATTGCCACGGCAATTGTCGGAGATGTTTATCTGCCATAGCACAATCACAAAAACGGCAGAAACGTCGCCAGGATGTTCTGGCTGATATAAAACGGATTTTGGAAGGTGGATGAGTTATGAGGCCATCAAAGGATAACCTGGAATTGCTGGTCTGCTACGGGTGCCGGTATAAAGATGACTGCGAAGAGCCCTTCGAACATGGGCGGCCGATGTGTGAAGAGCGACATGCGGATGCAGTAGAGTTTGCAAAGAGGTTAAATGAAGATTTAAAGGAGTAAAAAATATGGATGAATTATTAAAAATATTAGCATGCTTCGGCTGTCCTTATTGTGATGACTGCGAGGATGAATGGGAAGACGGACATAGTCACTGTGATGAAATGATAGAAAAGGCTAAATCATTTGTTGAAAGAACCGGGATTTGTAAGTAGAAGGGAGCAAAGAGGTTTGCGGCCGCAATAAATCTAAATTTGAGGGAGGTGTGAATATGTGCAATTGTTTGAATGAGAAAGCAGAGGAAATGAGAAAGATAATGGGATACGAATATGTAGAGCCTCCGGTTGAGTACTTATCAGGTAGAGCCTATCTGTCTTTTTCTGTTATTGAGCCAGGGAAGAAAAAGTCCAAAGAACTACCATTATTACTTACTAGATGCCCTATATGCGGTGAAGAGTATAAGAGAGAGGGAGAGTAAGGATAAACACGCAAATTGAAGATTTAAAGGAGTAATATATGAGATCACTTTTATCGACGCCCGCATTG
>ERZ791934.963-NODE-963-length-32723-cov-3.574966_pt1 | contig 32723 bp, 28 predicted proteins | sample MGYA00510125_ERZ791934 | MGnify/ENA primary metagenome ERZ791934 (study PRJEB30046, sample SAMN00993240) | human gut metagenome | study: EMG produced TPA metagenomics assembly of the A metagenome-wide association study of gut microbiota in type 2...
GAAAGCTATGAAGAAGGCCAATCCGAAGGCTGTCTGGGTGGCTCAGGCCTGGCAGGCAAATCCGCGTCCCAAGATGATTGAGAACCTGAAAGCTGGAGATTTGCTGATACTTGACCTGACCAGTGAGTGCCGTCCGCAGTGGGGAGATTCTACTTCCGAGTGGTATCGCAAGAACGGATACGGGCAGCACGATTGGATCTATTGTATGCTTTTGAATTATGGTGGCAATGTGGGATTGCACGGAAAGATGGACAATGTGATCGATAACTTCTATCTTGCCAAAGCCGATCCGCATGCAAGCGCTACGCTGAAAGGGGTGGGAATGACTCCTGAAGGGATTGAAAACAATCCGGTGATGTACGAGCTGGTGATGGAGCTGCCTTGGCGTCCCGACCGGTTCACGAAGGAAGAGTGGCTGAAGGAGTATGTAAAAGCCCGTTATGGCGTTGATGATCCGGTGGTACAGGCTGCCTGGACCAATCTGGCGAACTCTATTTATAACTCGCCGAAGAACCTGACCCAGCAGGGGACACACGAATCAGTATTTTGTGCCCGTCCGGCGGAAGATGTGTACCAGGTGTCCAGCTGGTCGGAAATGAAAGATTACTACCGTCCGCAGGAGGTGATAGAAGCTGCCCGCCTGATGGTTTCCGTAGCCGATCGCTTTAAAGGTAACAATAATTTTGAATACGATCTGGTAGATATTGTCCGCCAGGCACTGGCCGAGAAGGGACGTCTGATGCAGAAAGCTGTGACTGCCGCTTATCGTGCAGGTGATAAACAACTCTTTGCACTGGCATCGGGAAAGTTCCTCGACCTGATTTTGTTGCAGGATAAACTGTTGGGAACCCGTCCGGAGTTTCGAGTAGGAAAGTGGATTGAAGAGGCGCGTGCGTTGGGTGATACACCCGAAGAAAAGGAATTTTACGAATGGAATGCCCGTGTACAGATTACGACCTGGGGTAACCGGAACGCGGCCGATTACGGTGGTCTCCGAGACTATGCTCACAAAGAGTGGAACGGCTTGCTGAAAGATTTCTATTACATGCGTTGGAAACTATATTTCGACTTTCTTTCTCAGCGGATGGAGGGAAAGGCCCCTGCGGAAATTGATTTCTATGCCATAGAGGAACCTTGGACGAAAGCTGCCAATCCCTATTCTGCCGAGGCGGAAGGAGACTGCATTGAAGTAGCGAAGCAGGTGATGCAAGCGGTTGAATAAGACTTTTCTACCACAGATTACACAGATCATTGTTTTTGATAATCTGTGTAATCTGTGGTGAAAACAGTTTTATATACCTCCTTTCCTCAGAGTTAACCGTTGTCATTCGTTTGTTTTGTTGTCCCTTTCCATATTCGCATCATATAATATGCACAATGCGTAAATGCGAAAACAAACGAGATGATCAGCAATACTTTACTTTCATTCCAACCTACAGTCTGCTGATGCCATAAGCCGGTAATGACACAAAGCAGAGACAGTGCAATGCCGATCATGTTCAATGCCGATTGTCCCCGGCGATTTTTCACACCATGTTCCAGTTTACTGTGTTTCATGCCGTAGCCGACGTAGATGTCCAGTCCGATCAGCATCCACAGTACTAATCGTATCCAGGTATCGGCCGGAAGGAAAAGCATCATGCACAGACAAGTGAGTATTCCCAGAATGGGGACGAGAGGCACAAACGGAGTTTTAAATGAACGGGGTACGTTCGGCATGGTCTTTCGCACTACGAGGACGGCTGCGCATACCAGTGTGAAAGCCATCAGTGTACCGATGCTGGTCATCTCTCCCGCCAGGCGTGCCGGAACAAATGCGGCGAGCAGGCCCACTATCAGCATAAACAGGAGGTTGCTGCGCGCCGGTGTACGGAACTTCTCGTTGATGTGCGAAAAGAAGGGGGGAAGTAGTCCGTCATGGCTCATGCTCAGGAAAACACGGCTTTGCCCCAATAAAGTAACCATAATGACCGAACAATAGCCGAACAGGATGGCAAGAACGATGGCACGGTTCAGCCACGGATAATCCGGATGAATGATGCCTGTTGCATCGGCATGTCCCATGTGTTCGATGGCAATGGCTACCGGTGCGATGCCCTGCTGGCCGCTAAATTCGGTATAATGGGCTACTCCTGTCATTACGTGGGCAAACAGCATATAAAGTACGGTACATACCAAGAGTGATACCAGGATACCGATCGGCATATTCCGTTTCGGATTTTTTGTTTCCTGTGCAGCTGTACTGACGGCATCGAATCCGAGGAAAGCAAAGAAAACGATGGCGGCTCCACGCAGGACACCCGAGAGACCGTATTCGCCAAGTGTACCTGTATTGGCGGGGATGTATGGAGTATAGTTGTCGGCATTTATATATTTCCAGCCCAGGACAACGAATATGGCGATCACCGATACTTTGAGAAATACAACGATGCCGTTGAAGATGGAGCTGCCTTCTGTTCCGCGAATCAGGAAGATGCTCATCAACACTACGATCAGGAACGCCGGGATATTGACGATTCCCCCATCCCATGGGCAGGCGGTCAGGGCTTGCGGCAGATGTATATCGAGTCCTTCAAGAAAGACGACGAGATATCGGCTCCAACTGATACTGACGGTAGTGGCTGCTACGGTATATTCGAGAACGAGATCCCAGCCGATGATCCAGGCTATCAGTTCGCCCATGGTGGCGTATGAATACGTATAAGCACTGCCTGCCACCGGAATCATAGAAGCGAACTCAGCGTAGCAGAGTCCTGCGAAGCAGCATCCGAGTGCAGCTATGGCGAATGAAAGGGTGATGGCCGGTCCGGTGTAGCCCGCTGCTACGGTGCCGGTGATTGAGAAGAGTCCTGCTCCGATGATAACACCGACGCCCAGTGCTACCAGACTCCAGGGGCCTAATACTCGTTTTAATGATTTACTGCCCGACGCATTGGCCTCTGCCAATAGGGCTTCAAAGGGTTTCTTTATGAATAATCCCATCTTCTTGTTTTTTCTTTACTGGTTATGGTTGTATTTGGAATAGGTAATTCTTTTCCAGACTTAGCTATTTATTTGAAGTTGCAAAGATAATTAATTCATAACACATACGGTCATAGGATGTTCACTTTTAGGGATTGAGGAGGTGTCAAAACCCACCACAGAAGACGCAGAGTAACACTGAGCCGATTCTAAGTTGTTGATTATTCATAAAAAGACTCTGTGCTACTCTGTGGTGAAAAGAGTTTCGACACATCTCTCGGAAGTGGGTTTGTAGTTCTTTTTGTCAGTAATTAAGATGCGAACCGAGAAGCCTGCTTTGGCGAATGTCTCACTCACAATGTGCTGATAGATAGTATTGTACCAACGTGAAAATACCTTTAAAACCAAAGCCCCGTTGGTTTCAAAGGAAAGGGATCTTGGTTTTAAACCGATAGGCCTTAGGCTTTAAACTAACGGGGCGTATGTTTGTATGGAGAGGAGTGTAAACTTTTGTGGCTTATCCCACCCATTCTCCGGATATTCCCATTCTATTCCAGGTATTTCGTGATCTTTCCACTGATTTGTAAAAGTGAAATCTCACATAACTTGGTATCGTATTCAGCCGAAAGTATGCGTTCTTCGGCATCCAGCAAACTTTTCTGCGCTTCCCGCATTTCGATACCCGAAAGGTTGCCCAGCATGTAGCGTTCCATAGCTATCTCGTGATTCTCTTTGGCGGCTACCAGATTCTGTCGTTCCAGTTTCAGCATTTGCAGATTATTCTGGTAGGCCTGCCACAGATTGCTAAGGTCTGCTTTCAGCCCTTGCTCCAGTTGTTCACGTTGAAGGCGGGCATTTTTTATGGCAATACGTGCATTGTTTTTTTCGCGTCGGCGATTTCCATCGAAGATGTTGAAGCCTACCGTTACTCCAAAATTGGCTCCCAGATTACCTCTTTGGCTATTAGCGGCAATATCGTACTTATTGAAGGTATATCCGTATCCGGTATTCATCTTCAGGTAAGGGTAGTTGCGCGAGTTTACTTTCTTATAGTCCAGCATGGCGAGCGTGTTGTTTTGTTCAGCTTTCAACAGTGACGCGTTCGTCAGTAAGGTAGCATTCCACAACTCTTCGAATCGAAGCCCGGCATTCACTTTTATAATGCTGTCTTCTATCACGAGCGGTTGATCCACATCTTCGTTGGCCATCAGTTCGTTTAACTGGATGCGCGAGGTATGCAGCAATTCCTGTTGCTTCATGTATTTGGCGCTGTCGGCGTTGAAGTCCACTTTTGCCTGTTGATAGTCCAGACGGGAGAAGTTACCGATGTGGTAACGTTCTTCTACGATTCGCAGGCGCTCTTTCGACAAAGATACCGCATAACGGAAATTCTGCAAGCGAATTTTTTGCTGAACATAGTTGTAATATTCGGCTGCCAGATTGGCTATCAGGTCCTCGATGGCGATACGGGTATTGGTTTCTCCCTGTAGTTGCAGCTCTTTCAGTTTCTGGTAATTGGCTGTAATGTTAAAGCCATCGAAGATGGTCCAGTTCAAGTTCAGACCCACATTCAAGGTTTGGTCGAAGACACCGTTTTCTTTTACTGATTCTCCGGTGGCCCGGACCTTGGTATTAGTGTTGTCCACTGTCCCCTTGTATCCTGCCGTAAAATCGAGTGTCGGCAGATAGCCTGCGTTGCCCGGGGTGGCGTTGTTCCTGCTCACTTGCTCTTCATTGCGGACTATTTGCAGGGAGTAGTTATTCTGAAGTCCATACTCCAGGCAGGATTTCAGGGTATATATTTGTGGCTGCTGTGCCTGCATGGCAAAAGGAGCACAGCACAATGCTATGATAGATAAGACGATCTGTTTCATTCTTGCTTTAATTTATTACTTCGGTTCGTCGAAATATAACTGTAAATGGCAGGTACGATGTACATGGTCAGCAGGGTAGATACCAACATACCTCCCACTACAGCCGTACCCATTGCGATACGTTGGTTGCAACCTTCACCCGAGGCGAAAGCCAGCGGGATTAATCCCAGGATGGTAGAAGCACTTGTCATCAGGATAGGACGCAGGCGTTGTAACGCCGCATCTTTGATGGCTGTCATCTTATCCTCACCCGTTTCTTGTTTCAGGTTGGCAAACTCTACGATCAGGATACCGTTTTTAGCCACCAGTCCAATCAGCATAATAATGCCGATCTGGCTGAAGATGTTCATTGTGATACCTCCAAAATACATGAATACCAATGCGCCTGCAATAGCCAGGGGGACGGTCAGCATAATGATCAGCGGGTCTTTGAAACTCTCGAACTGTGCTGCCAGGATCAGGTAAATCAGTACAATGGCCAGAATAAAAGCAAACATCAGACTTGAAGAACTCTCGCGATATTCTTTCGAATCACCGGTCAATGCTGTGCGGAACGTGTCGTCCAGCGTCTCTTTGGCTATCTTGTCCATTTCGTCCAATCCTTGTCCGATGGTTTTTCCTTCGGCCAGTCCGGCGGAAACAGTGGCCGAAACGAAACGATTGTAACGATACAGTTTCGGAGGCGCGATGCCACCGGTCAGTTCAATCAGGTTGTCCAATTGCACCATATCGCCTTTGTCACTACGAATGTAGATCGATTTCAGATTGGCAGGTGTGTTACGTTGCTGGCGGTTGATTTCTCCTAAGATCTCATATTGCTTGCCGTTCATATAGAAGTAGCCCATTCGCTGTCCGCTCAGACCGTATTGCAGGGTCTGTGCGATGTTACGTGTACTTACCCCCATGATGCTGGCTTTGTCGCGATTGATATTGATACGTGCCTCCGGCTTGCTGAACTTCAGGTCTACGTCTGCCATCTGGAATACCGGGTTCTCGTAAACCTTCGCCATGAACTTGGGCAGTACTTCCTGTAGCTTTTCGATATTAGTGGCCTGCAATACGTATTGGACGGGCATACCGCCACGCCGTCCGCCAAAAGAAGATGACTGCTGGACGAATGAACGCGCCATCGTCTTTTTCTGTACTGCTGCCGACAGTTTTTCAGCCACATCCATCTGGGTGTAGTCACGGTCTTTCATGTCTTTCAGCGTGATGCGCACATTACCGCTACCACTCGATACACGGGCGGTTACCGATTCGGCATCCGGTACAATCGAGTCTACGAGGTCATTGATGTCTTCCGTATAGTCCCGGATGTATTCATAGGTCACACCTTCGGCTCCACGGGTATTGATACTGATTTGTGAACGGTCTTCCAACGGAGCCATTTCTGCCGGGATGTAATTCCACAAGAAGGCAATGATGCCAATGGTAATTGCTACAAAGGGCAGGGCAATCCAACGTTTATGGAGGAAAACAGCCAGTGAACGACTGTAGAGGCGGTTCATTCCTTCGAAGAAAGGTTCTGTTTTCAGATAGAACCAGTTCTGTTTCTCCCGTTTTACCAGTAACTTGGTGGCTAGCATCGGAGTAAAGGTCAGAGCCGCAAAAGAGGAGATGATAACCGAACCGGAAATAACAATACTAAATTCACGGAACAGTCGTCCTGTCATCCCCTCCATAAAGACGATGGGGAAGAATACGGCAACCAGCGTAATGGTGGTAGAGATGACAGCGAAGAAAATCTCTTTAGCCCCTTCGATGCCGGCCTCTTTCGGAGGCATACCTTTCTCAATGCGGACATAGATGTTTTCCGTCATTACGATAGCGTCGTCCACCACCAGACCCACTGCCAGCACAACAGCCAGCATGGAGAGCACGTTGATGGAGAAGTCCGCCAGATACATAACGAAGAAAGCACCGATCAACGATACCGGAATCACGATGCAGGGAACCAGCGTAACACGCCAGTCGCGCAGAAAAAGGAAGATAATAATGATAACCAGGATGAAAGCTACGTAAACGGTTTCTTTCACTTCGCTGATAGAGGCACGGATGAATTTGGTGTTATCGAATCCGTAAGAATACTTCACGTCTTCCGGGAGGTCCTTCTGCATCTTCTCCATGCGTTCATATACCGCATCGGCTATCTTTATATGGTTGGCACCCGGCTGGGGGATTACAACGATTCCCACCATGGGTACACCATTCATCTTCATGTAGCTTTTGATGTCGGCAGGGCCCAGTTCGGCTCGTCCGATATCACTGAAACGGATGATGCGGTCGTTCTCTTCTTTGACGATCAGGTTGTTGAACTCTTCTGCAGTGTGCATCAGTCCCAAAGTACGGATGGTAAGTTCTGTTGTATTTCCTTCGATACTACCTGAAGGGAGTTCCACGTTCTCTTTGTCTACCGCATTCTTCACATCGATGGGAGTGATCCCGTAACCGGACATCTTGATGGGGTCGAGCCATAAACGCATGGAGTATCGTTTCTCTCCCCAAATGGAGACACTACTTACGTCAGAGATCGTTTGCAACTGTTCTTTTACAGTCAGGTCGGCAATTTCACTGAGTTCCAGCAAAGAACGTTTGTCGCTTTGCAAAGCCACCATAAGGATAGGGGTGGCATCGGCGTCGGCTTTCGATACGGTAGGAGGGTCACAGTCGCGCGGGAGATAACGTTGGGCGCGTGATACCTTGTCACGCACGTCATTGGCAGCTGTTTCCAGGTCGACGGAAAGCTCAAACTCTACCGTGATACGGCTTTGTCCCTGCTGACTGACACTGGAGAGTGAGCGGATGCCCGGAATACCATTGATGTTCTGTTCCAGGGGTTCGGTGATCTGATTCTCGATGACATCGGCATTTGCACCCGGATAGGAGCAGGACACCGAAATAATAGGGTTATCTACGGATGGATACTCCCGGACACCCAGGTAGTTGTACCCGATCAGTCCAAAGAGCAAAATGATGATGGTCAGTACCGTTGAGAGTACTGGCCGTCGTATACTTAATTCGGATATATTCATAAGGCGGTCGGGAGTTAATTGATATTATCCAGTGTGACAGGTAATCCTGTACGGAGTTGAAGGGTTCCCGAAGTGATGATGGTATCACCCATTTGTAGGCCCTTTATGACTTGTACTTCAGCTTCGGTACGGATACCTGCGGTTATTTCTACCGGTTCGGCTTTACCCGATTTATAGAGGAATACTTTATCCTTACCCATCTCAGGTACGATGGACTCCGATGGGATGGCGATGGCATTCGGGATTTCTTCTTTTTTCAGTTGGATGCTGGCGTAACGTCCCGGTAGTATTGCCCCGTTACTGTTAGCATACAGTGCACGAACGGTCAGTGTACGAGTAGACTGATCGATTCGTGATTCGGTGGCATATACCTTTGCGGGGAAAGAGCTTAACTTTCCTTCCAGTTCGAAGTTGAGGTTAGTTCCCTTTTTTACCTGACTGGCATAACGCTCGGGTACGGAAAACTCTATTTTCAGAGGAATGATTTTTGTCAGTTTGGCTACGATGGTAGTAGGTGAAGCATAAGAGCCAACGCTGACCTGCCGGAGTCCGATCACCCCGTCGAAGGGTGCGCGAAGTTCGGTCATGGCAATATTCGCTTTTACCAAATCAATATCTGCATTCAGGGTGGCCAGTTCCGTTTTTACCTGCTCGTAAGCTTCCTTACTGACGGCATCCCGTTCGAGCAAAGCATTTTGGCGGAACACACGGTCTTCGGCAAGTTTTAGTTGAGCTACAAGACGTTGCAACTGGGCCTGTAATTGCCGGTCGTTCACTTTTGCCAGTAGTTGTCCTTTCTTTACGGTTGTTCCTTCGTCAAAGTTGATCTCAACAATTTTTCCCGAAGTCTCAAAAGAAAGATCCACCTCCTCGTCAGGCATCAAGCTACCGCTGATTTGAATCTGGTCTGTCAGCAATTGTGGTTTTATGATTTTGGCGTTTACGTTCAGAACCCTTTTATTGATCTGTTTGCCTGTCATCACTTTGTCGGCTGCTGCCAACTCTTCATTTGCTTTAGGAAGTCGGGAGTAAATTCCCCAACCTATCAGTCCGGCACCAACCAAGATGACGATGCCCCATTTTACCTTTTTATCCATGTCTTAGTATTAGTATATGTCTGTTCAAAGGTTAGACTAAGACGATAGGGAAAGGTTTAATCGAGAAATTAAAATATAGATTTATTTTTTGTGTTAAGGTATCTTATCGATTATGTTTTCTTAATCTGTGATCAAAAATGGCCTGTAATGGATTGAAAAAACGCATTAATAGACTCAAATCGTCTGTTAGGATTTCAGTGTCTCCTTTCAGTTGCTGTTACGTTTCTTGTTTTTATATTCTTTTAATTTTGATGTTTCTTTTAATTTTGGTTTTGTTATTAATTTGTTGTTAGTACGGTATTATGTGCTTTTATCTAATTCATAATTCCATATATGTCTTTTAGTTATATTGTCTATAATGCTTTGATTTAAATATATTTCTTCTTGGTGAAAAAATAAATAATATATATGATTGAAATAGCAACTATAATGTAATGTATGGGATTATATATATAATTTGAGGCTCTTGATGTAGCAGACCAAAAAATACTATATAAGCAGAAATTAATAGCATTATAAAAGAAATGACATAATATAAGAAGAAGTCCATTTCTTGATATGATATATAAATATGCTAATATAAATCCGAAGCATGATAAACCAATGACAGTATATATACTCCCTGCATGTAGCATGCCAAAATACAATCCGGTCGTTATAATTATAATCCATTGGTTTAATTTATCTTTAAATTTATTGATAATAATAATTCTGCAACTTAGCTCTTCTAAAACAGGAATTAAAACCAAGCCATATATCAATCTTGGAAACGTAAAAAATTCTTTTTTTATTAATGATATGTCTTTGGAAATAAAATCGATAAATCCTATAACTATATGCACGGATATACTTAAGATAAAAATTGAAATAATTGTTTTTATGGAAATTTTGGTGTTGAAAGACTGGCGAAACTGAATGTTCTTTCTGAATAATAAAATAAATATAATGAGGGATAATAGAGTGATGGGATGTGGTCTCAAAGTTGGACTTTGCACTAAGTTCCCAATAATTAATACCATCAAAAGACTAATTAATGGATACGCAAGAATTATGACTAGCAAAGATAAAAAGGGATATATTTTTTTCATGGGATTTTATATATCTTTTAATATTATATAGTAACTCCAGGCTGTTACTATAATGATTACTTGTCTTCTTAATAAGCGTGCTTATGCAAAAGGAAGTGATAGATTCAATTTTTACATATTGTTAAGATGTTAGTATTCTATTACAAAAGTCAACTTGTCGCTGATTGGAGACGTCTAGGAAAAAGAGTATTTTCATAATTAGTAAGGTTTCTTGGTTTTCAGTAATAATAAAATTAGGCAGTTATATACGACTCAACACTTAGCCCGTCGCAATAACTTTTAGTTATAAAAAGAAATCCCCTGTAGGCTATTTACAGGGGATAACATGTTCTGTTTCTTTTCGTCTGCTAAGATAAGCATTATTTTTTATTTTGCCATTATATCGCGAATCTTATTTATATCATGGATTTTATACATTTCTGAAACGTTGTAAACAGAGTCTAAAACAGCGCAAAAAACAACTTCTTCTTCGTTCATATATTTATCCTTGCATTTTAAAAAACATAGCATCGCATATTCTTTCCCCCCAGTATTTAATTCATTAAATTTCTTGTCATTATCTACTATATAGCTAAATACTTCTGGCGTACATCCATGTATTAGTAGTCTTAGTTTAGAACTACGTAGATTCATCCAGGCTAATAGCTCTTCACTGTCTTCTGGGTTCGCTTTAGGTATATTTTCCTCTACTTTAGGGCTAATAATATACAGTTTACTGAATTTATCCGCTTGCAATTGATATTTTTCACCCATTTTTTCAACGAGATACTCTTTTACATTGCGTTGAGCTGTTTTTTCTTGATTCTGACATGATATAAACATTATTAATGCTAACATCAACAACAAATAGTTCCTTTTCATAATTTTGCTTTTTATTGGTTAATACTATGTTTTTAACAACTTCGCAATAACCATACACCAGAAAATAAGAAAGGCGTAGAGCTATTGCCTAACGCCATCAAGGGCTACCACACCCTTCTCACTTATAGGCAAAGTCTACGCCAGTATATTGGCGTATAAACGCAATACACCCATAAGTGAGCTTATATAGCCTGTTCCTTCAATGTGGTAGTTCGATGGCGATTAGGCTATAATATGTAAAAAGCGTACCATTTATTCAATGATACGCTGCAAATATAAGAATAACTTCATAATCTTCAATGTTAATCCTTATCCTTTTTAGGCTTTTCATCCTCCTTAATCTCAGTGGCCTGTTCAGGATCATTTATACGGCAAGTCATTACCCTAAGTAATTCGTCAAATTTTTCCTTAGGAACACTTATATTGATATTGAACTTTACAGTTTTTATATCTTTTAAGTCTATCTCTTTTGCTTCTTTCTTCTTTCGTTTTTTAGTCATATCTAAGCTATATTACGCAAAAGTAAATTAAATCTTTGAGAGTCGCTATAATTCCGAGTGTTAAATCGGAAAATATATTCATCTACATATCTCTGCATATACTCCTTACTTACATGATAATAAATTCCAATTATCATCCTTTTGAAGTGTGACCATACATTTTCAATTCCATTTGTACTAATAGTGATTATTTCTCCATATTTTGTAGCGTAAGTTGTTCCATAAAAATGTTTCTCGTGATCTACAGACATTTGCTTATAACTGCCAATTAATCCAGTATATTCCCAACCGTCAGTATAAACCACGCTCCCTGCTTCCACATTCTTCCTTACAATTGGAACTAATGTTTTCGCTTGGGTGTTGGAAACAACTTTAGCAATTACCTTTCCGTTCCTTTCAAGTATCCCAAACACAGGTACTTTATCTTTGAAAGACCGTCCCTGGCATTTCTCAACTTTCTTGTCTTTATGTCTATTCTTGTTCTTTCCTCCTACGAATGTTTCATCGATTTCGACTTCCCCAGATAATACATGATTATTTTCCTTTGTCATATACTGTCTAATCTTATGAAGCATATTCCAAGCAGTCTTTTGAGTTATACCCAAATCTCTTGCCAACTGGCACGATGAAACACCCCTTTTGTGTGATAAGAATAACATCATAGCATAGAACCAAGCTCTTAGGGGTAACTTGGTATTAGCGAATGCAGTTCCAGTTTTTACGTCAAAATAACGTCCTGTGTTTTTGCATTTATACCTACCATTACTACACTTATAAACCTTTGACGTCGCATCATACGGAGAAACAACCTTGTCTCCCCAACGCATCTTCTCAAAGTATCGGATGCAACTTTCTTCATCTGGGAAATTATCAGATAGAGTTAAAAGAGTAAATTCTGTCTTCATAGTGTCTATCTTTTAGTTTCCTAAATATACTAAATCTCAGTGAAATATGCAATAAATCAGCAATATTTTTCTGAGAAAAGTTCAAAAGTATGCTAAATAACATCTTTACATAACATATCACATATTACGTGTTCATAAACTATAAACAGTAAATTTGCAGGAAGTATTAACCCTCAAACATACAAAATATGAGCAAGTTTATTGAACTACCAGTTAAACCATTAGATTTAAAAACAACAGAATATAGCTATATGCCTGTAAATATAGAACGGATAATATATATAATGCCTTTACCCAAAGATAAATGTAGACTTTATTTTTCTGATAAAGGGTATATAGATGTAGATATTGATATAATCGAAATGAAAGAAATAGTCGATTGTACCGAGCAAGCTAAAAGTGCAGATGATCTGGATTAACGTTTTAAATATCTTCTTTTTAAAAGAATATCAGATTTTTCTTCTAATACTGATATTCTTTTTTCTTCTTCTATAATAATATTGTATCCATCGATACCAATATTTTGTGAAAGTTGCATAGCCAGCAATTTATTCTGCAACTCAATACCTTTCACTAATCTTTCCAATAATTCTTGATTCTTTTCCATAATTTTTGTTTTTTAATTGTTAGTTATTACTTTTAGTTATACGGTGCAGGATTGTATATAAGTGCCTAAAATTATTATTTTGTTAATATATGACTTTTTTTTATATGAACATCCTCCAAAAAGATTTTTTTTTTTTAATTAACTAATTAAAAAAAAACGGTATGCAATGCCATTCTTGCTGTTATTGAATAGTGAGACGAATAGTATGTACTCTGTTGATATCTGAGTAGTTACGCTTTCTCTTGCTGTATCCCTTCTATTATAAATCAATGCTGTATTTTCGCGTTTGGTGAAGGTGTCGGTCGCTGACGGGCCTGTTATACTTTCGGAGATAAACGATAAACTCTCTCCGATGGAGCGAACCATATCCGGGGTAATCTGTATACATATGAAAGCCTCATTATCTTTTTAGTAAAAGAGTGAGGACTTATTGTAACAGCCATTGAATCATCCTCCTGATAAAGTATGACGGTCCTTTTTATTTCTTCTTCGTGGATTACGAACTAAATAACTGTATTTGTTTTTGATCTTAAGTGATTGTATACAAGTTTATTATGATGAATCTCCATTTGTTTATTCCGGCCCTGGTATGCGGGTTCATGGGCCTTGGTATGCAGGCTTATAAGCCCGGGTGGCGGGGATGGGATGAAGAACGGATCATTTTCGACTAAACAGTAAAGGAAAGCACAATGCTCTAAACAATGTATTCAGTTAATAAATACGTTCCTTAGTGTTGCCTATCAGCGTCTTAACGATTGGATGGCACTCAAGTTGACGGGTGGAAGATAGAAGATGCGGGTGGAAGATAAACAGGCTGAAAATGCGATCTTCCACCGCGTCATTGCATTGATCATTAATGGAGTAAGTGGAAAAAGGTGGAAGACGGAAGATCGAAACGTATTTTTTGTAGGAGAAGCAGTTGCTCTGCCAAGTGAAGCATTAAAATAGAATAAAGAATATTCTCTGAAAAATAGCAGAGATTCAGTATGCCGCACGGTATTTTCCTTCCTCCTTATCCTCAAGCATACTCAGATAGGAAGTGTAGCGTGATTCGCTGATGTAGTGCTCTTCTACTGCTTTCCGAACAGCACAACCGGGTTCTTGGCGGTGTGTGCAGTTTCCATATTTACAGTTTGCCGAAGTTTTGAATATTTCGGGGAAGTAGTGACCTATCTCTTCCTCTTCCATATCGAAAGTACCAAAACCTTTGATGCCCGGAGTGTCGATAATGTATCCGTCTCCCGGTACAGGGAACATTTCGGAGAAAGTGGTGGTGTGCATTCCCTTGTTGTGATAAGCTGATATTTCCGCAGTCTTGACTTCCAGCCCCGGAACAAGGGCATTGATAAGGGTCGACTTGCCTACTCCCGAATGTCCGGAGAAGAGGGTTACCCGACCTTTTAATTCCTCGCGTATGGTATCGACTCCTTCACCGGTCAGTGCGGATATTTTAAAACAAGGGTAACCTATTTGGGTATAGAGCGTGATGAGGCTGTCCAGATAATGCAATTCGTCTTCATCATAAGCATCCACTTTGTTGAAAAGAATCTTCACCGGTACCCGATAGGCTTCTGCCGATGCTAAAAAGCGGTCGATAAAAGTGGTTGAAGTTTCGGGATAGTTAACAGTTACCACCAGCATACATTGGTCGAGATTGGCTGCAAGAATATGTGATTGTTTGGAAAGGTTCGATGAACGGCGGATGATGTAATTTTTCCGATCTTCTATCTCACTGATAAAGGCTGTTCCTTCCTGATTGAGTATGATTTGTACACGGTCACCTACGGCAACGGGATTTGTACTCCGTATGCCTTTCAGCCGAAAATTACCTTTGATCTTACATTCAACCAGCTGCCCGTCATCAGTTTTCACCTGATACCAGCTACCTGTATTCTTTATTACTAATCCCTTCATGTTTTATAAGCAGCTAGTTACAAGTTACGGGCTATTAAGAAAACTTTGAGGCCGTTATACACAGATGTGTATGGTAGCCCGTAACTTGTATTTCAATTATACGGTCATAATTTCTTTGTCCTTTTCAGCCAGCATTTCTTCAATTTTGGCAATGTATTTGTCATGAACCTTCTGCAGTTTAGCTTCTGCGTTCTTTTGTTCATCTTCAGCCAAACCGTCTTTTACAGCTTTCTTCAGTGCATCGATGCCGTCGCGCCGTGCGTTACGGATACTGACTTTGGCTGTTTCACCCTCAGCTTTACATTGTTTGGCGAGTTGCTTACGGCGTTCCTCGGTAAGAGGTGGAATACCGATGCGGATAATTTCACCGTTATTCTCCGGCATAATGCCGAGATCGGAGTCTATAATGGCTTTTTCAATAACCCGGAACATGCTTTTATCCCAAGGTTTAATCGTGATGCTGCGTGCATCGGGAGTGGTTACGGCAGCTACGTTGCTGATGGGCACCATGCTTCCGTAAGAGTCTACACGGATACCATCCAGCAAGCGTGTGCTTGCTTTTCCGGCGCGGATGTGTGCCAGTGCTTCTTCCAGATACATCACTGCCATATCCATCTTCTCTTGTGATTCTTCGATAATCGTTTTTATGTCTACCATCTTATTAAGTATTTATAAAATTGGCACTTTGATTCATTTTGAAAACAAAAGTAGATTATTTTTTGATTATCTGCAACTATCCCTATAGAGAAATGTGTAATACAGATGGTAGTGTTATTGATAATTATCGTAATGGGCGGCTAGGAGGGAAGTATGATCGTTTGTATGAGGCAGAGTAATAAGAAATGTTTTCTGTCTCATGATTTACTTTTTATTGTGTTAGTAAATCACATTAAATACCTTATTGAATGAATGTTTTCATTAGTAACTTTTGATCTTTGGGATATTTTATATAAATTGCCCAACTAATCGGTTACATCTGTCGAACAATTGTCTTCCTGTAAATAATCATGATAAAAGTACTTAAATATAGATAAAATGAAAAAGATCAATGCGGCTTTGGTAATATCTCTGTTTGTAATGACAGGATGTGAAGGAAATAAACAACTGACAGATGATTGCATCACGGTTGATGTTAGTGCGGATTATCCTAAAAAGGAACTGATCCTTCAAGATTTTATGGATGTAGAATACGTTCCGTTGGAAACTACTGACGATTTTATAACTCAAGGTATTGTGAAAGCTACCGGCAAGAAAATTCTGTTGGTTGCAAACAGGATTATGGATGGTAATATTTTTGTGTTTGACAGGGCTACTGGTAAAGGGTTACGGAAGATTAACCGTTTGGGACAAAGTGGTGAAGAATATTCGCATATTACGTCTATTGTTCTAGATGAGGATAATAATGAAATGTTTGTTGTAGATTATCCTGCAAGGAAAATATTGGTATATGACTTATATGGAGAGTTCAATAGAAGTCTCCCATTTCCAGATACCTGCTATTATGAGTTTTTATCGGACTATGACCGGGATCATCTGATTGGTTATAAAAGTTATTTGCCATTGATAGAAACCGACGAATCATGCCATGTACTTATTTCCAAGAAAGACGGAAGTGTTACACGAAAAATTCAAATTCCTTTCAAAGAACTCGAGACACCGGTTGTGACGAAAGATGAGGCGATAGTGACTCCAGGTTTTTTTCTGATAACCCCGCATGATGGTAATTGTCTGCTGACGAAAACATCATCTGACACAATATACAATTACTTACCGGATGGCACTCTCAGTCCATTTATTGTACGGACTCCTTCCATTCATTCTATGGATCCTAAAGTATTTCTTTTTCCGACCATTATCACTGATCGGTATTATTTTATGCAAACTCTTGATAAGAAGTTTAATTTTGAAAAGGGGAGAGGTTTCCCGACCAATGATTTAGTGTATGATAAACAGGAAAAAGCAATATTTCAATATACCGTATATAATGATGACTTTTCTAATAAACACCGGGTTGCATTGGGACAGCAACCCGAAAAATCTGTAGATGAAGAAATTGTAACCTGTCGTGCTTTAAATGCTTCAGACCTTGTCGAGGCAAACGAAAAAGGAGAACTGAAAGGTAAGCTAAAAGAAATTGCTGCCGGACTGAATGAAGAATCGAATTCGGTGATTATGTTGATAAAACGCAAGAAATAAAGATAGTAAAGGCTAGAGGATAGGTTAGGTATTATATCCATGCTCATACGCCGTTCGAGGGAAAGTCCATTTCCATATCTGAGAGTAGTAATACCGATTATCGGGGCTATTGATGATAAAAGGTCTGCTGTAAGAAAAAGAAGGCGAACAAAGTAGAACGCGAAAGATGAAGAATGAAGAACGGGTTAACAGGTAGAAGTATTCCATCTACTTGTTAACCCGTTGATAATAAGTATAGTTTATGAAGTTAATTGTGTACCAATGTACCGATTTCTTCTCCGGTAATCACTTTTTTCAGGTTGCCTACTGTATCCATATCGAATACTACGATCGGCAGATTATTCTCCTTACACATACAAGTAGCTGTCAAGTCCATCACTTTCAGTCCTCGTTTCAGCACTTCATCGTAAGTGATGTCGTGGAACTTGGTTGCCGTAGGATCTTTCTCCGGGTCGGCAGTATAGATACCGTCTACGCGAGTACCTTTCAACATGACGTCTGCTTCTATCTCGATACCGCGAAGCGATGAGCCGGTGTCGGTAGTAAAAAACGGATTCCCGGTTCCTGCCGACATGATGACGATTTCGCCATTTTCCATGCATTCAATAGCTTTCCATTTACTGTAGAATTCACCGATAGGTTCCATGCGTACGGCTGTAAGTACACGTGCTTTCACACCGGCCGCAACTAATGCCGAACTTAAGGCAAGGCTGTTAATTACTGTGGCCAGCATACCCATCTGGTCACCTTTTACCCGATCGAAACCTTTATTGGCTCCACTCAGTCCACGGAAGATGTTACCACCACCGATAACGATGCCGATTTGTACGCCTTGTTCATGAATCTCTTTGATTTGTGCGGCATATTCGGCCAATCGCTTTTCATCGATGCCGTATTGCTTTTCTCCCATCAAGCTCTCACCGCTGAGCTTCAACAGGACTCTTTTGTATTTTGCCATACGATTCTGATTGTTGGTTTACTTTTTTGCAAAGATACGCGATTCCTTTTAATGGACTATCTTTTTTGCTAAAAAAGCTTGTACAAGTCCGCGAAGCGACAGGTAGATAATAAAAGCCATCCACAAGGCATGATTTCCCATTACTCCTTGGAAGATGTAATAGGTAAGAAAAAAACTGGCAGAAGCGATGAACATGGAGAAAAGCATCTGGCGGGTAGCGGTGGCACCTATGAAAATGCCATCCCATAAAAAGGCGGAAAATCCGGCAAGGGGAATGGCTAATACCCAATAAAAGTAAGTGTCGGTTTCCTGGATAACGGATGATTCGTTAGTCAGTAATTCCAGAAATGATTGTCCACCAATACCGTAAAGAAGGGTGAACCCGGCTGATAATCCGACACCCCATCCGAATAACTTCCGGACGGTACGGTGAAGCTCCATACGATTACCGGCGCCGATATAACGACCGGCAAGTGCCTCGCCTGCATAGGCAAATCCATCCATAATATATGAAAAGAGGGTAAACAGCTGCATTAATAAAGTGTTTACAGCCAGTACTACTTCGCCTTGGGCGGCTCCGGCAGAGGTGAAGAACATCGTTACAGCTACCAGGCACAAAGTACGGAGAAAAATATCGCGATTTACCTGAAAGAACCGATACATGGCTTGTTTTTGCCAAATGCCTCTCCAATGGACTCGTTTCCGCAATTGTTTATAATAACGTAGCCATAAAAGCAGAGCCATCAGGAAACCTGCATATTGGGCTATAAGCGTTCCGAGAGCTACTCCTTCTACTTTCATTCCGAAAAGGAATACAAAACAAAGACTTGCCAGGATATTCACAATATTCTGCGTAATAGCGATATACATCGGAAAACGGGAATTCTGCATTCCGATGAACCAGCCGGCAAAACCGTAAAGGCCGAGCATGGCAGGAGCCCCCCAGATGCAGATACGAAAGTAGAGAGTGGCCAGACGTTCTACTTCGTCGGAAGTCTGTATGAAAGCAAATGCGGCTTTTTGGATGGGATATTGCAGAGTCATCAGACAGAGTGCGATAAACAATCCCACGCCGACTGAACGTAGAAGCAGTTTTGTTACTTCTTCCAGATTACGTTGTCCGAATGCTTGGGAAGTCATGCCGCTGGTGCCCATCCGTAGAAAGCCGAATATCCAGTAAATGATGTTGAACAGCATGCCACCTACAGCAATGGCTCCGATGTAGGCGGCCGATCCCAGATGTCCTACAATAGTGACATCGACCAGTCCCAATAACGGGACTGTGATATTGGAAATAATAGAGGGAACGGCTATTTGCAGAATCCGTTTGTTTCCGTTACTGATGTGCATTTGTTTATTCATTGACATGCAAAGTTACATGAAAAACAGAGAATATGAAAATGATGTGAACAATCATGTAATTATATTGGTTCGCAACGTTCTCAATACAGGAATTAATATTATTTTTGTCTGCATATTGAAAGATATCTTACAGACAATTAACAAACATCGCAGCGAGGCAGCATCATCAATTTGAATTTAATAACTAAATGAAAAACATATGAAGCAATTTATTCTAATAATGATTTGTATATTACTACAAGTCATTCATGCGCATGCAGGGTCTAAGGACATAACGTGGAAATGGGATTATTCCGAAGCGGATGATATTTTTATTGATTTGCTTGGCAAGGCGGCTACTGGATTTATGGAAACGAATACGCCTAACTGTTATGGGGGGAAATTAGTAGTAAAACTTCCCGAGGGATTACATTTTAAGCAAACAGAGGCACCTGCTTTTTTGTTGATTGGCAATGCGGAAGAAATAGCTTTTAACGTTGACGTAAATGATAGTATGGCTATTCTTTCATTAAAGACATCTTCAGTACAAACTGTTCCGTCAGAAGCTATTAATATTACACTTAATCCTAAAGCGATTAAAGGCAAACTCAGAAAAGGTATGAACACAACCGGTAGGTTGAGTTTTCATCCATCAGAGATTCCTACCGTATTTAAATCGCCGATAACGGGTAGAACGTATCATTTAGTGTTTAATGATGAGTTCGATGATGGAGTGATAGATACTTTAAAATGGGATACGAGAAGTAGAAGAAGTCCTTTTACCCGTAGAGGTATGTATCAAGAGAAACCTTACTATGTGCTGTGTCATGAGGATTGGACCAAAGAGTTGCGTGGCGAACTTCGTTTGGAAGTCTCTAAATACCCGACACAAAACAATGTTGTGATGACCGGTGGGATTTTATCACTGGGCAGGTTCATGGTACGTTATGGTTATTATGAGACAAAGGCTTCATTTAGAGACTGTATTGGTGAAGGTTACTGGCCTGCTTTTTGGATACATTTTGATGAAGCCGATAAGTATGGAAAAGGAACTGAAATTGATGTTTTTGAATATATTCCTAAAGATAAACAAATCTTTCAGACACTTCATTGGTATAAAAAACAAGCAATGGAGGAGCAGCAATCAGAAGTGCAACATGCAGCTCTGGATTACGATAAAAGTGGGCAATTTAAAGAACACCGTTCGTCTACCAAGTATTTTGTATTGGATGAAGCTCAGAGTAAAGAGCATACATTTGCTGTGGAATGGCCCCCCGAAGAACTGATTTTCTACACAGATGGTAAGGTTACCCGTCGGGTGAATCGGAAAGATGATCCCAAACAAGTGCCAAGTGCTTACCAAATGGTTTATTTCTCTTGTTCCGCAGGAGAATGGGGAGGTAATGTGATGGAAAATCAAGTATCTGCCTATGTCTATTTTGATTATTGCAGATGTTATCAGGAAAGTGATCAGGATGCTATTTACACCGTTAAAGGTAATGGGATGAAAGTTCCGGCGAGCCGGCGTGTGGGAAAGCTCTGAATATAACAAAGAGTCAGGCTCACAAATATTGAAAATAATAGTGAGTATGTGACTTGGGAATACACAATATAAATACTATCTTTGTAGGGACCTAACTAAATAAAAATGAAGAAGATGAAAACCTTGACTTTATTTCTTTCCTTGCTCTTTTCTTTCCCGTTTGTGCTTTCGGCTCAGATGGTGGGAGAGACTTTGCAGAAGGTCTCTGCTGCCCTTGATAACAGACAGTGGGACCAAGCTGTTACTTTGTTCCGCCAAGCGGTAAATACCAATGTAGAGAAAGCCGAAATGTTCTATTGGACAAGTGTGGATAAGAGTCTGGAAGTATCATCCAGGATAGGGCGGGAACTGGCTGCTTATTACAAAAAATCACGCAGCTATGACAAAGCGTATCTTTTTTACAAAGAGTTGCTTCAAAAATCTCCGAATGATGTTAATTGTCTTGTGTCATGTGCTGAGATGGAAGTATGCCGTGGGCGGGAGTCTGAAGCTTTGGAGACTTACCGGAAAGTACTGTCATTGGATGCGGATAATCTGGCAGCCAATATTTTTATCGGTAATTATCTTTATTTGAAGGCGGAGAGAGAGAAAAAACAGTTAGAAGCAGATTATAAAAAGATTAGTGCTCCCACTCGGATGCAGTATGCACGCTATCGTGATGGTCTTAGCCGTGTGATGAGTACCGGATACGGAAAGGCAAGGGAATATCTTCAAAAGGTGATCAGTCAATTCCCTTCTACTGAAGCTCAAAAGACATTAGAAAGAATAAAGCTTATAGAAAAAGAGGTGAACAGATAACTGTTCACCTCTTTTTCTATATGTTGTTACCGGGCTGTGCGTATGGGTAAATCAATCGGTCCTTCGACAACGGAACGCGTTTGTGTTTGTCCTTGTTTGGGACCGGGTATCAGCGGACTGTATGTCAGGACGTGACGGATACGGGAACGTTGGTCGTTGGTAAACCGGTCTGAGTAACTTACGGAATAATCCATAATATTAGTAGAAGTAAATGTCTGATTGGTCTTACAATTTTCACGTTTTACCAGATAGTCAAACGTGAAGTTTGCCGGATCATTCTTCGCGGTGTAGGCGTAATCAGCGTCATACTTCACTTTATTATAAGTAGGGGTGTCGTCACAATAATCCGAATCAAAGCAACCGTCATAAATACCTTCGTCATTTTCAGAAAAAGCATGGTGTAAGCCCAGATAATGACCTAATTCGTGAGCTAATGTTACGGTGATGTCTGCTGTACTATATTGGGTTGAAGTTGACTGGTCATTAATGAATAAACTGTTGATGGAGACACTGTATGGAAATTTCAGATTTTGTTTCTCTAAATAAGATTTTTGTGTTTTGCTCAGTCCTTCCAGATAATTGCTTCCTACTGTGGAAAAAGGTATATGTGCAATTCCCAGTGTGGTACTGCCCGTACTCTCATCATCCTTGAAGTTGTATACCATTACGTTGATATAGTACCTCGGTTCCCAGATGTATTTTACATATTTCTCTGTTTCATCATTCATGAAGGCATCACAGTCGATAGGGTAACTTTCCTCCCATGACACATATTCCACTCCCGGAGTTGATAAGGGTTTCCCATCTTCATCAGTAGTAGCCAGCGTAAAAGTCAAGTTCATATCCACACTTTTGGTTTTATCTTTATAAAGCTTGTTGACTGTATCTAGTATTTTGGCTAAACGGTCTTGTTTAACGTATTGTAAAGGATTGTTTTTGTCCTTATATAGTACATGGAAAATAACCGGGAGATTATAGTGATACTCACCTGCTGTTGTACTTCTTCCTTGCTGACTAATGCTGATGGTTTTCTTGATTCCGCCGGAAGTAACGACAACTGTCATATTTTTGGGGGCTTCATCCAAGTTAGCTTCCACAACAATGCTGAGTGATTGATTGCTCGTTCCTTGATTAGGAACGAGATTACATGCTGTAGAAGAACTTGCTGCTGTCCAGGAGTCACTGCTGGTAATGTTTACGGTTAAAGTGGCCCCGTTACTGCTGATGTTTTCAAAAGTTGATTGGGATAATTCAAGTGTAGTATCGGAGGTGGAATCCTCACAACTACTGAAACCAATAAGTACTAAAAGTATAACGAATAAATATTCTGTTTTCATAAAAGAATGTTTTTTTATAAAGAACACAGGGTCAAAGATAATGGTTTAAACTTTAAATCTCAATTTTAAAGAATGTATTGTACTTCTTTAAATAGATATCGACGGATCTTACCCGTCTCGTCTTGTAGAACTAAATGACCATCGGCTTCTACTTCTACAATTCCGGCATTAAATGTTCCTTCTGAATCTTTATAAAAGTGTATGCCTTCTTTGCGGAAGAGAGCTGCCTGATAACGATCGGTGATAAATTCAATATCTCCTTCCTGTAAGATCTTATAGTATTCTTTTATCCGCTGAAGAACTTGTGCGAGTATTTCCATACGGTCAGACTCCCGGTGGGTGATCTGTATGATTGAGATGGGATTGGGAGCAGAACTGTGAAATTCTTTCTGATTGATATTGATACCTACTCCTGCAATACTCTGGCTGATATGTATTCCCATCAGATCGTTTTCAATCAGCATTCCGCAGATTTTTTTGTCCTTCCAATAGATGTCATTCGGCCATTTTATAGAAACGTCTCCTATATATAGATCAAGTGTCTCTTTAACTGCTAAAGAGGCGATTTGTGAAAGCAGGAATTGCTTACGTGCTTCCAGGAAAGTTGGATACAACACGAAGCTGAACATCAGGTTTTTTCCGTCTTCCGATTCCCAACTGTTTCCGCGCTGTCCTCTGCCTGCAGTCTGGAAGTCTGCCACTACTGTGGTCAGTTCGCTAACTTTCTCCTTTTCGCAGAGGGCATTTAAATAACCGTTGGTGGAGTCTGCTTTTGCAATATGAATAAGGGGGACAGGGAAAGATTCAGGGTAGGGCATCATATTCGGTACGTAATTTTTTGGTAAATTTCTTCATTACTTCGTCGTAAGAATGATCTATCAGTTGCTTGATCAGCTTGTCATCCGCATCCCGATCAAAGTAGACTTGATTCCAATACTTCTTGTGAAAATGATAAGCTCCTTCGATGGCCGAATAGTGCTCACGTAATTCGATGGCATAGTCCGGATCACATTTCAATGAAATCGTATTGGCCCCTTCCAAATCGATCAGGGCGAACATTTTATCCATTACTTTCATGACGAGTGAATATTCGTCGAATGGGAAGCATTCTGTGACTGCTTTTTTCCGGAGGCAGTATTCTCTTGCTGATTCTATATTCATAAAACTCTAAAATAATGGCGGATAAAACGCCTCTTTTATATGTTCAATTCTAAAATTTCCGATTTTGCCTATCACGGTGATAATATCAAACCGTACAGGTTCATCTATTTGGAATAACTTGATATATGTATCGGCTGCTATTACAGTGCGCCTGATTTTTTGTGGAGTGACGGCGTCTTGAGGAAGTGCGAAGTCCGTATCGCTCCGGGTTTTTACTTCTACAATAATCAGTTCTCCGTTTTTAGCTGCCACAATGTCCAGTTCGAAATGTCCTTTACGCCAGTTACGATGCCGGATTACGTAGTCATGCCGTTCCAGATAGTCGACGGCGGCGTCCTCTCCGGCTTTTCCTAGAAGGTTGTGTTCTGCCATAAAGAAGATTTTTATATTTATAGGTCGGTCCGGTGATAAAACATGGATGTGTATCGGCCGACCGGACATATTATTTCTGCAAATTTACTCTTTTTATTCTTTGAAATTACAGAAGTAAAAGTAAATTTGCAAAGAATATGAGAAAGAGAGATAAAAAATGTAATAAGGCAACTCCGGACGAACCTAAGCGGGAACGACGGATGAGCATATTGCTGAGCGAAGATGAGCAGCAGATTGTAGATCGTTATCTGGATAAGTATAAGATAACGAATAAATCACGCTGGCTTCGTGAGACGATTCTCATGTTTATACATAAAAATATGGAGGAGGATTATCCTACTCTTTTTGGTGAACACGATATGAGGCGTTAGACGTATGTTGGATGATTCTTATTTTATGAAGCAGGCCTTGATAGAGGCTGTTAAAGCAGGAGAGAGAGGAGAAGTCCCTGTTGGTGCTGTAGTGGTCTGTAAAGAGCGGATCATTGCCCGTGCGCATAACCTGACTGAAACACTGAATGACGTGACTGCCCATGCTGAAATGCAGGCCATTACTGCCGCTGCCAATGTTCTTGGTGGGAAATATCTGAATGAATGTACTTTATATGTCACAGTGGAACCTTGTGTGATGTGTGCCGGTGCTATTGCTTGGGCTCAAACGGGAAAGCTGGTGTTTGGTGCCGAAGATGATAAGAGAGGCTATCAGAGATATGCTCCGCAAGCACTCCATCCTAAAACAGTTGTTGTCAAAGGAATATTGGCTGATGAGTGCGCCGGGCTGATGAAAGACTTTTTTGCTGCTAAGAGGAGGTGACAGTTCACCACTGCCCCTATTCTTTTATTTCTTCGTAGTCTACGTATTCTCCTTCGTTATCATCAAACAGTTTTTTGTGCTTGGCTCCTGTCCCAGTGATGATTTCTTCTTTATCATTAGCCTGAGTTTGGTGGTAATATCTTCTGCTTCCTGAATTATTATTGGGTCCGTTACGATCTGAACCTGACGAGGGCGAGCGTTTTCCAAGTCCGAAAACGGCTCTTAATACGCTGCCTACAAGGGCCAATCCGATGATTATAACGGCTATGACAATAATGAATAAAAATCCTAAAATGTGAAACATGGGCTATTTGTTTTATGCATTGTTTAAAATTTGTAGTACAACAAACGTGCCAGAAGGATTGTTTATTTATTTTTTCTTGTTAAAAGTGAAAGAATGATATACCACACAATAACTGCTGAGAATCCGCTGATACCCAGAAACAGTAGTAATGGAATGCAGACAATCAGAAATATGAAACTTACCTTATTATCTTTCCAAGAAAGATTTTTGAATTTCAGAGAGAACATGGGAATTTCAGCCACAAGCAACCATGAAAAGAGCATTACCATTATAATAAGGTATATAACATTGCAATGTGCCAGCAGAAAATCTTTGCCACCTACGATTAACGCTCCCCAATAGAGGGCATTGGCCGGTACCGGAAGGCCTATGAAAGAACTGGTTTGCCGCTCGTCTACGTTAAAATTAGCCAAACGTAAAGCAGAAAAAATAGAGATAAGGAATGCCAGATAAGGGATATAATCTCTTAATCCTGCCAGAAAGTCGGGGTATATCAATCCGGGTTCTTTCAAAAATGAAAAAACAAGTAAAGAAGGGGCTACTCCAAAACTGACGTCATCCGCCAGTGAGTCGAGTTCTTTTCCTATCGGAGAATATGCATGAAGCAGTCGTGCCAGCATGCCGTCGAAAAAGTCGAAGACAGCACTTAATATAATGAAGATAAAAGCTAGTTCATACTTAGCTTCAAAAGCCATCACGCCGGCAATGCAGCCTGAAAAAAGGTTCAGGCAGGTTACTGTATTGGGTATGTGGCGGGTTATAGCATTTGCCATTATTGTTTCTTATTTTAATTTGGCGATAACAGTTTGGTTACCGGTGGTCAATTGTCCCATGCTGACACAGATTTCTGTGCCTAACGGGAGATATACATCTACACGTGAACCGAATTTTATGAATCCCAAATGCTCGTCGATATAACATTCTTCTCCCGGTTCGGCATATGTTACAATACGTCTTGCCATTGCACCGGCTATTTGCCGTGCCATTACCTCTACTCCCTCAGGAGTTTCGATGACGATCATTGAACGTTCATTTTCTGTACTGGCTTTCGGAAGCCATGCTTTCATGAATTTACCATTATCATGAGTGACTTTCTTGACCACTCCGTCTACCGGATACCAGTTGGCGTGTACATTTAGTATGCTCATGAAAATAGATACCATAATGCGGCGATCGTGGAAGTATTCATGTTCATCTACTTCTTCGATGACTACGATTTTTCCGTCTGCCGGTGCAACTACAATCTTTTCTGTATCCTGTCCGAAAAGCCGGATGGGACAACGGAAAAAGTTAACCATCAACAGATAGACGACGATACTTACCAAAGCCACCAGATAGAATGGTATTTTACAATCAATTCCCCAGTAAAGAGCCAGATTTATGATCAGTAGCAGAAAAAAACTACCCCATAAAATATGTGTTCCTTCACGGTGAATTCTTATCTTTTTTAATTTCTTAAGTCGACCCATTTGCGCTATTTAATGATAATTATCCGCAAAAGTATACTTATTTTAAAAATCCAGCAAGCATTTGCAGGTAGAAATGACTTATGTTGATAACTTTTTGAAGTTTATCTTTGTTAGTAGCTGTAGACATTGTAATTTTATGGCTTCAAATTATCAACCTATAACTATGCAGGATTTCGTTCATTTACACGTCCATACGCAATATTCTCTTCTGGATGGTCAGGCCAGTGTCAGTGCATTGGTCGATAAGGCTATGAAAGACGGGATGAAAGGTATTGCCGTTACGGACCATGGAAACATGTTCGCCATTAAAGAGTTTACGAACTATGTTAATAAGAAAAATGGAGGTCCGAAAGGAGAAATAAAGGACCTGAAGAAGCGGATTGCAGCTATTGAAGCCGGTGAAGTGGAGTGTGCGGATAAAGATGCCGAGATTGCTGACTGTAAAGCTAAAATAGCGGATGCGGAAGGGCGATTGTTCAAGCCTATCATAGGCTGTGAGATGTATGTGGCTCGCCGTACAATGGATAAAAAGGAGGGAAAGCCTGACCAGAGCGGGTATCACCTGATTGTGCTCGCCAAAAACGAGAAGGGGTATCATAACCTGATAAAATTGGTTTCGCGGGCATGGACCAAAGGTTACTATATGCGTCCCCGTACAGACCGGAACGAGTTGGAGAAATATCACGAAGGTTTGATTATCTGTTCTGCGTGCTTGGGCGGTGAAGTGCCCAAAAAGATAACTCAGGGATTGTTGGCAGAAGCAGAAGAAGCCATCCAATGGTATAAGAACCTGTTTGGAGACGATTATTATCTGGAAATGCAGCGCCATAAAGCGACAGTGCCTAAAGCAAATCATGAAGCTTATCCGTTGCAGGTGAATGTAAATAAGCATTTGATTGAATACTCCAAAAAGTATAATGTCAAGTTAATCTGTACGAATGATGTTCACTTTGTCAACGAAGAACATGCTGAGGCGCACGATCGGCTGATCTGTTTGAGTACGGGAAAAGATCTCGACGATCCGAACCGGATGTATTATACGAAACAAGAGTGGATGAAGACGAAGGCAGAGATGAACGAACTCTTTGCCGATGTGCCCGAAGCATTGAGTAATACACTTGAGATTCTGGATAAAGTAGAGTATTATTCAATCGATCACGCACCGATTATGCCTACTTTTGCAATCCCCGAGGACTTTGGAACAGAAGAAGGATATCGGCAAAAATATACGGAAAAGGATCTTTTTGATGAGTTCACCCAAGACGAAAACGGCAACGTGGTGTTGAGTGAGGAAGCAGCCAAAGATAAAATAAAACGTTTGGGAGGCTATGATAAACTGTACCGTATCAAACTGGAAGCCGACTATCTGAAAAAGCTGACTTTCGACGGAGCTAAGAAGTTTTATGGTGATCCGTTGTCACCGGAGGTCAAAGAGCGGCTGGTCTTTGAATTACATATTATGAAGACCATGGGTTTCCCGGGATACTTTCTTATAGTACAAGATTTTATTGCCGCCGGGCGTAATATGGGAGTCTCCATTGGTCCGGGACGTGGTTCCGCTGCCGGTTCTGCCGTAGCCTATTGTTTGCAGATCACTAAAATAGACCCGATCAAATACGATTTGCTGTTTGAGCGTTTCTTGAATCCCGATCGTATTTCATTGCCTGATATCGATATTGACTTCGATGATGATGGTCGTGGCGAAGTGTTACGTTGGGTGACGGAGAAATATGGACAGGAAAAGGTAGCGCATATCATTACCTATGGTACTATGGCTACGAAACTGGCTATCAAAGATGTTGCCCGTGTCCAGAAACTTCCGCTTGCCGAATCGGATCGCTTGGCCAAATTGGTTCCGGATAAAATTCCGGATAAGAAACTGAATCTGAAGAATGCCATAGAATATGTGCCCGAATTGCAGGCGGCTGAAGCATCTCCCGATCCTTTGGTGAGGGATACGATGAAATATGCCAAGATGCTTGAGGGGAATGTGCGTGGAACGGGTGTACATGCCTGTGGCACTATTATTTGTCGTGATGATATCACGGATTGGGTACCGGTCAGCACGGCTGATGATAAAGAGACCGGCGAAAAGATGCTGGTTACCCAATATGAAGGTTCGGTGATCGAAGATACCGGATTGATCAAGATGGACTTTCTGGGGCTGAAAACATTGTCTATTATAAAGGAGGCTGTCGAAAATATTCGTTTGAGTAAAGGAATGGAACTGGATATCGATTCCATTTCAATCGAGGATCCGGCTACTTATAAACTTTACAGTGACGGACGAACGATCGGTACTTTCCAGTTTGAGTCTGCCGGTATGCAGAAGTACCTGCGTGAGTTGCAACCTTCTACGTTTGAGGATCTGATTGCGATGAATGCCCTTTACCGTCCGGGTCCGATGGATTATATTCCTGACTTTATTGATCGTAAACATGGACGTAAGCCTATTGAATATGATATTCCTGTCATGGAGAAATACCTGAAGGATACATACGGTATTACGGTCTATCAGGAGCAGGTCATGCTTTTGTCACGTCTGCTGGCCGATTTTACGCGTGGTGAATCGGATGCCCTCCGTAAAGCGATGGGTAAAAAATTGCGTGATAAGTTGGATCACATGAAACCCAAGTTTGTAGAAGGCGGAAGGAAAAACGGACACGACCCGAAAGTACTTGAAAAGATTTGGGCGGACTGGGAGAAATTTGCATCGTATGCGTTCAATAAATCACATGCCACCTGTTATTCTTGGGTTGCCTATCAGACTGCTTATCTGAAAGCCAATTATCCGGCTGAATATATGGCTGCTGTCATGAGCCGAAGTTTGTCGAATATCACTGATATTACCAAACTGATGGACGAGTGTAAAATGATGGGAGTACAGACGTTGGGACCGGATGTGAATGAAAGTAACCTGAAGTTTACCGTAAACCGGAATGGAAATATACGTTTCGGATTGGGAGCCGTAAAAGGTGTGGGTGAGGCTGCCGTGCAAAGCATCATGGAGGAGCGAAAAGAGAACGGTCCCTTTAAAGGTATCTTCGACTTTGTGCAGCGTGTCAACTTGAATGCTTGTAACAAGAAAAATATGGAATGCCTGGCACTTGCCGGTGGATTCGATAGCTTTCCTGAACTGAAGCGTGAACAGTATTTTGCTGTGAACAGCAAAGGAGAGACTTTTCTTGAGACATTGATGCGTTATGGCAACCGTTACCAAGCTGATAAGGCTGCCGCCGTTAATTCTTTGTTCGGCGGAGATAACGTTATCGATATAGCGACTCCCGAAATTCTACCGGCGGAACGTTGGAACGATTTGGAGAGACTGAATAAGGAACGCGAACTGGTAGGTATTTATTTGTCGGCACATCCGCTTGATGAATATGCCATTGTGTTGGAACATGTTTGCAATACACATATGAGCGAGCTTGATGATAAATCGGCTTTGGCAGGAAGAGAGATTACGATGGGAGGCATTGTTACCAGTGTCCGCCGGGGTATCAGTAAGAATGGAAATCCTTATGGTATAGCTAAAATAGAAGATTATTCCGGTTCGGCAGAGATTCCTTTCTTTGGAAATGACTGGGTTACTTTCCAAGGCTATTTAGGTGAAGGTACTTTCTTGTTTATCAAAGCCCGTTGTCAACCTAAACAATGGCGTCCCGATGAACTTGATGTCAAGATTACTTCGATGGAATTGCTGCCCGATGTCAAGGAACAACTGATAGAGAAGATTACGATTCTGATTCCCCTTGCCGAACTTAATTCGGCTTTGGTAACCGAGCTTGCTTCTTTAACGAAAGAACACCCGGGAAATACGGAACTTTATTTCAAAGTAACGGATACGGAGGGGAAGATGTATGTAGACCTGATTTCCCGTCCTGTGAAACTTTCGGTTGGCAGAGAATTAATTTCCTATTTAAAGGAACGTCCCGAACTTGCGTTTCATATAAATTGATTATCTTTGCCGCATAACAGTGATAGATACGTAATAACTAACAATTAATAATTATAGAAAATGGCTTTAGAGATTACTGACAACAACTTTAAGGAAATCCTCGCAGAAGGATCACCGGTTGTTATTGACTTTTGGGCTCCTTGGTGTGGTCCTTGTAAGATGGTAGGTCCTATCATCGATGAACTGGCTAAAGAATATGAAGGAAAAGTGATCATGGGTAAATGTGATGTAGACGAAAACAGTGATCTACCTGCAGAATTTGGTATCCGCAATATTCCTACTGTTCTATTTTTTAAGAATGGAGAATTGGTAGACAAACAAGTCGGTGCCGTAGGTAAACCTGCATTTGTAGAGAAAGTTGAGAAATTATTATAATATACTTTCATTAAAAATATTTGTTTATGGGACTGGAAGACGATTTTTTGTTAAATGACGCCGATGATGAAAAGACCATCGAGTTCATCCGGAATTATTTGCCTCAGGAATTGAAGGAAAAGTTTTCGGAAGACGAGTTGTACTATTTCCTCGATTTGATTGATGAGTACTACTCTGAAAGCGGAATCCTGGATGTTCAGCCCGATGCTGACGGTTATGTTGACATCGACTTGGAGCAGGTAGTAGAATTCATCGTGAAAGAAGCCAAAAAAGATGAAGTGGGTGAATATGACCCGGAAGATATCTTATTTGTGGTGCAGGGAGAAATGGAATACGGCAACTCTCTGGGACAGGTGGAGTAAGCCAGTCTTCGTAAACCAAGAGATAAAAAGCGTGTAGAAACACTTCTGCACGCTTTTTTGTTGCATGTATGTGTGATAGTTTACTTCGTCTTGATTCTTCTCCTCCTACTAAAGTGCATTATGTTTTTTCGAAGTATCAGGTGTGTATAAGAGTCCGGATATTTGCTTGAAAGTGGGATGAATAAAAGCCCGGTTTAGTCTGTTTTTACGAAATAAGATATACTAAATTTCTTCTAATGCATAGTATTGGTAGTCTCTTACAATGGTCTGAAGAAATTTTTCATCGTTTATATTTGTTTGATCTACAGATAGCAGGGCACGAACTTTGGGTGCCAATTGTGCGATATGTCTTGTCCGATCCTTATGATGTAATTCTAATGCTTTACTGATTACGTTTATTTGTTCCAAAGACAGGTCGGCAGCTGATGGAAAACTGGGATGATATCCTTTAGTCAGATAATCGAACTCGTCAAGACTTACCTGTATTTTGCGATAGTTCTTTTCTTTAATTACCATTGTACCGGCAGCCAGATCTCCCAAACGTTGGCTGTTTTTGGTCAATAGTATGACCAGTACGCCCAATCCTCCGGTAATAGTTACGTCTATCCCATAGAGCAACCACCTTAGCAGATAGGCGCTCAGGCTGGGTGTCGTACCGTCTGCTTTTACCACACGGATATTCATAAGTTTCTTTCCGGCACTCTGTCCTTGGTTAAAAACTTCGCAAAGTAACGAGTAACATAGTACAGGCAGATAGATGAACAGGAACAACAGGAAAAACGTACTTCCGGAAAAAGCATGTATATTGAGTTTCCCCAATATATAAGAAGTGGCAAGAATGTAGATAAACAGCAGAAAATAGTCAATAATACGAGCCAGTATCCGTTCGCCAAGGCT
>ERZ791934.966-NODE-966-length-32656-cov-4.072973_pt1 | contig 32656 bp, 31 predicted proteins | sample MGYA00510125_ERZ791934 | MGnify/ENA primary metagenome ERZ791934 (study PRJEB30046, sample SAMN00993240) | human gut metagenome | study: EMG produced TPA metagenomics assembly of the A metagenome-wide association study of gut microbiota in type 2...
GAGCTGTTTTGCCAAGCTGGTCCCCTTGTAGTCCTCCAACTGAATGTCAAGGATAAAGAGGGAAACCTCATTGTCTTTTGCATACTGCAAAGCCGCGCCAGCTTCTGCGAAAGAGACTACTGCCGATTCGCTTGATATTTTGTTGATGTATTGGACGATCTTCTTTACTGCATTTGGATTGTCTTCTACTAATAACACGTTTCCCATAATTACACCTGTTCTAATATGTTCTTTGCTGCGACGATATGGGTGAAGATGCCGGTCTTAAGGGCTCCTGCCAGGGCCTTGGGGCTGACATTTGCTCCGCACACCCCCACGACGAACTTCCGCTTTGCGAGAATTTCCAAGGGAATCTGCATGGTGCACTCCATATCCGGCTTGATAAATCTTCCGCTGCTGTCGTAGTAATAACAGAGGAGCTTGCCTACGGCTTTCTGCTCAATCAGACGGCTGCCGTAGCTGGCCGCTGTGGCAAAATCGGGTACCGAAGGATAGTTTCCGATGTTGACAAAAGCAATCTTGATGGACTTCCATCCGCTTTCCATCTGTTTGTAGCTGTCCAAATCCTTCAGCCGCCTGATTTCCTCTGAGCTGTCCACAAATGCCGGCGTATACCAGTAAACTGGTCTGCTGCCGGTACGCTCCGCAAAGATTCTCACGATTTCGTTAGAGTGATAGTCTCTGTTAAAGACGCCGCTGTTGCCCACCAGAGGGTAGATTGTGGTATGGAGCACCCGCTCCGGTGCCGTGCTCAGACGGTCCGCCACGGTTCCAATGATGGATCCCCAGCCTACGCCGATCTGCATACTCTCTGTATTAGAGAGCCCATCCACGATGCAGTCTGCAATATCCCGGTCGGTATCCACCACATTTTCGCTGGTCTCGATTACCGCGCCGCCTCGAATCCCGTATTTCTCCTGCAGCCGGTCCAAGATCATTCTGCGTTCTTCAATTGGACTTTGTATCTGGATTTTTACAATGCCGAAGTCCCTGGCCTCCGTCAGATACCGGCTGACCAAGGGTCTGGAAATGCCTAAGGCACTGGCGATTTCGCTTTGGTTTTTATTTTCTTCATAATACATTGTGGCAATTTTGACAAGTCTTTCTATTTTATCATTGCTCAGTGCCATGACTTCGCCCCCATTCTCGGCATCATAAAGTGATATTCTATCATTTATTATACCTGCCCGCGATGGGAAACTCAATGTTAACCTTTTAGGTTTTTCTGCGCCGGGTTGTCGATGATTTTACCGTCTTCTTCAAATCGTGAACCGTGGCACGGACAGTCCCAAGTCTTTTCGGCTTTATTCCACTTCAATGCACAGCCCAGATGGGTACAACGATGCCCTACTGGCTTCATCAGATTTTTTGCGGACTCCAGCCCGTTGATGAAGAGCTGGGGTTTCATCATAGAACGATCTGGCCGAAAGACTTCTGCCAGCTCCTTGTCCATATTTCCCGTCAAAAGCATGGCCGCGGCCATAGAGTTTGTCATTCCCCATTTGTTGAAGCCCGTTGCGACGTAGAGCCCTTCTTTTTTCTTTGTGTAGCGGCCGATGTAAGGAATTCCGTCCAGGGTCATACAATCCTGGGTCGCCCAGGCTGCAACTTCTTTACTCTCCGGGTAATAGGTCTTTGCTGCTTCCCGCAGTTCATCAAAGGCGCCGCATTTGGTGCCTGTCCTGGCGCCGCAGCCTCCGATGAGAAGGTAGTCCTTATAGGTGCGGAAAGACAGGTTGTGCAGTTTGTCGCCTTTTTGTCTATTGCCGATATACATTTGATCGACCTTTGCCGCATCTTTCAGCGCCAATACATAGGAACGCTGCTGATACATCTTCATAAAGTACATGCCGTATTTGTCCATAAACGGAAAATGCGTTGCGACGATCACTCTGTCAGCGTTAAATTTTACTGTACGACCCTGACCGTTGACAACCGTTACGGAATAACCGAAGTGTTCCTTGTCAATTTTGGTTGCAAAGCTTTCCTCATAGATGGCCAAATCCGGCACTATGGCAGAAATGAACTTCAGCGGGTTAAACTGGGCCTGTTTCGCAAACCCCACCGCAGCTTCAATCTTGTAAGGAATTTCTGCCTGTTCTGTGTAAATGGCTTTGCCGCCGATCTTCTCGACCGCTTCTACCTCATCGAGGATTTTCCCTTTGTCTTCTGTAGTATAGATAAAATTTGTCTTTTCTTCAAAATCACAGTCTATTTCTGCTGCCATCTTCTGATACTGCGCCAGCGCAAGTTCATTTGCCTTCAGATAGGCTGCCGCTTTTTCCTGTCCGAAGTCCTGGCAAAGCCCGCTGTAAATCAAGCCGTGCTGCGAAGTGATTTTTGCCGTGGTATTTTTTGTCACGCCGCCTGCAATTCTGTTCTTTTCTATGATTGCATATTTCGCACCCCTGCCCTGCAGAAAATAACCGCACAGAAGCCCTGCCATACCGCCTCCGATAATCAATACGTCTACCTTTTTATCGCTTTTTACTGTTTCAAACTTTGGAAGCTCTACGCCTCTTTCCCAAACTGAACTCATCTATGTTCTCCTTTCAAGCTAAACTGCTGCTTTTCTAGTATTTTCTTTCGCAAAGAGAATCATACGCAAACTTGTAAATTCATCTAAAAGTAGTATAATTATGGTAATCAACAAAATTACATAAGGAGGCTGATTCAAATGAAAAAGTATATCATCATAACTGGAAGTCCAAGAAAAGAAGGTAACAGCGACAAAATTGCAGCGCAGTGTGAAGCCCAACTAAAAGCGGCTGGTTTTGCGACAGAGGTTTTCCGCATAGAGGATAAGAAAGTCGGTTCCTGTCAGGCGTGCGAATACTGTAAAACTCACGACGGCTGTGTGCAGAAGGATGACGCCTCTGCGGTGATTGAAGAACTGAAGAACTGTGCCGGTGCAGTCTTTGTAGCGCCGATCTATTTCGGCAGTGTTCCTGGCACCTGCAAGGTCCTGACTGACCGTTTCTATTCTATGTTCAACCCTGCCAAAGGCATGGCTGCGCCAGACCCTGCAAAGAAACTGGGCATCGTGCTCACCTGCGGCGGAAGTCCAGAAGAAGCGGTGCGTCCTGCCGGCGAGTTTATCAACACTTGCTTCGCCCTGGCAGGCTTTGGCGATCACAAAACCCTGGTATTCCCTGGGGAAAATCCAAAAGACGCCTTTGCAGGTAATGAGGATTATCAGAAACAAATTGAAGAATTAGGAAAGTGGTTGGCTGAGTAAGGAGACCTTTCCCAAATTAACGACGGACACCGATCAATCGATGTCCGTTTTTTCATAAGATATACTGGTTATTTTTCTCTCCCTTTTCTCATATTGGCTAACTCCGTTTTGATTTTCACCATCTTCTCTTGCGTCAAGTTATATGGGAGAATCATAACAATGCCGATGATGCCAAACAGGATAGGCAGCACACCATTTGCCATGTAGATAAATTGCACGGTATGATCCGCCTGTACCTCCAGCGATCCCACATAACCGCCCCAGTCCAGAAGCCATCCAACCAGATATGTGGAAAGTGCCACGGCTAATTTGATGGCAAAGGTAGCCAGTCCGTAAATCAGTCCCGGCGCTCTGATGCCAGTCTTCCATTCACCATAATCTGCGACGTTTGGCATACAGCCCCAGATGTTGGCAAAGACACCACTCAACGTCAGTCCTCCAAAGATTGCGGAAAGAACGACGAGGGTCGTGTTCGTTCCGGCAAGCAGAGATAGACCGCCGCTGAGGATTGCACAGAGACCGCTGATGATGAACATTCGTTTATTGCCCATCATTTCAATCAGTTTGGGGACAAAGAGCAGGCCAAGTAATGGTAAAGTATACATGGTAGTCAGGATCATTGGAATCATATTCTCGTCGCCCAAATAATAGAGCGCATAATAAGTAGTGAACGTACTTCGGAATGCAACGAAAGAATTGATGAAAAACACCATGAACAGAATACAGAGGGCCGGTTTGTTTTGTCCTATGGATTTCAAACTCTCTGTGAGCTTTGCCGTGTTCTTCGGCGGTCTGATCCTTTCCTTCGTCCCCAAGGCAGCAACTGACGTGAATAATACGCAGCAGACAGCCACGATGATGCCCAGAGCCAAATAACCCCGCTTGTCCATGTTTTGATCGGACGCACTGAAATGGGTGATGATTGTCACAGCAAACATATTGAGCAGGAACCCCGCTAAATTTGCGCCCCAATCTCTGAAAGCGCCCAGCATTGTGCGTTCTTTGAGATCATCTGTCATCACATTTGACAGCGATCCATAAGGCATCTGGAACATGGTTGAAAATATGACATACAGCAGGTACATCACGTATGCCCAGGCCAGTTTGCCGCTGTAAGACCATTCAGGCGCTACAAAACAAAGAGCCAAAAAGATGCCGTAGGGAATTGCTGCAGCCATCATATACGGACGATAGCTGCCGTGTTTTGTCTTTGTATGATCTGCGATACTGCCCATAAGCGGGTCGTTGATTGCATCAAAGGCCGTGGCAATGAGGAAAATCGTACCCGCTGCCACAGAAGACAGGCCTAATATGTCAGTAAAAAAGATCATCAAATAGGTCGTTACTAGATTATATGCGAACTGGCTGCCCAAATCTCCACAGCCGTAGCACAGTCTTTCTCGAATCGTCAGTTTCATACTTGCCTTCCTTTCTGCAATTTAATAAAACATATATGGAAAAGTGGGAACGCTGGCATTTATAGACAGGAATTTACTCATGGTATTCAAATACTCATCTAATCTGCGGCAGCGGCCCTGGTCGTCCAGTTCTATGTAGGAAATCTCCCGATTCGGGTATCTGCCATGGGCACCGGCTTGAATCTGCTCCGCCGTGTATCCCCAGTCGGTTTCAAAGAGACAGTTATACTCTGTAATGTAGATATGAGAATCGGTGGTTTGATAAAATACCTCGTCGTAGATAGTTCCGCCTTTCAGATGCCTGTCCAGCCATTCGTTCAAAGCGTCGTACTCCCTTCCCCGATAAATCCGCGGCATATCTGCCGGAGCAAAGGTCAGTTCATGGACAAAATCTTCTGTTAAGACTTCCTTCACCTCCGGATTCCAGTAGTCCGGATGAACAAAAAAGTCCAGTGTTCTTTCAATCTGCCTTTTCAGGTCTTCTTCAGTGCATGGTGCCTGGGACGGTTTCGCTCTTTCCTGGAATTGCTCAGGACTCTTTGCATCGTAGCAGAACTTTGGCAGTTCGACGCCGATCGCTTTATAAAAGCCTGCCGGGTCAAAGTGATCCTTGGCATAAGTAATTCTGCCATCCTGAATGTGCAGCAGAGTGGCAAACTTGCTTTCATACCATCCTTCTTTTCCGCCCCAGCAGACGCTGCCGGAACCTGTACGAAAGACCCAAAAGATGCTTTCATGATCCGTGCCGAGAGCTTTTTTATTTTCCCATTTCCAGTCGTTTCCTACTGTATGAGAAAGCCAGTCGTAATGCCACTTTAATTCGTTTTTTCCTAAGTGCTGATACATTCCCGGCGGCGCATACGGGAGATCCAGGGAAAATGCTCCATCGAAGATTTCCTCACATTCCTGCTGCCAGTAAATCGTCTCTGCAAACTGGCGACAACATTCCATGTCCTTTTCATTTACGTTGGCTTTACTTTTTATAAACATTTTTTACTCCTTCCATGTGTACATATGACCCTTTTTTATGATAAACTAAATGCAAATAACTTATTTGCGAGGTGAATCCATGGAACTGCGCAGAATTCAATATTTTGTAACCTTGGCCCAGTATCTCCACTTTTCACAGGCTGCAGATCATCTTTATATTTCCCAGTCCTCTCTCAGCTACCACATCGCAGAACTGGAGTTGGAGCTGAGCGTCCAGCTCTTTGTCAGAAACAAACGCAAGGTTTCGCTGACAAAAGCCGGTGCGGAGCTGCTGCCTGTGGCAAGAGAAATTTTAGCAAAAGTAGATGAACTGATTTTGACCGCCGATGAACAGAACAAAAAGGATAAGGATTCTATGAAAATCCACATCTGCTTCGATACCTCTTCGCAGAGATTCGATCTCTTCGGTATCGACGCTGCAATTGTGAAGATGCGGGCTCTGTATCCTGACGCGGCCATTCGCTGCTCCCAGTCCTCCATGGAACAAATACTGGACGGCCTCACCTGCGGCAACTTTGACGTGGGCTTCGTCACCCTGCGTCACGGTGAAAAGCTGCCGCCGCAGTTTAACGTTCTGCCGATTCACATCGATATTCTATCCATGGTCTCCATCTTTGAAATTTCTTCAGGCAATTTAGCCAGTGCTTTTGACAATAGCCCACTTTTTCTCCTGGAAGATGATATTCGCTGGGGAAATACTATTTTATCGCTCTTCAAAGGGATGGGTGTTTCACCACAAGTGAAATGGGAAAACAGCTTTGGCTCTATGTTGACCCGCGTGACCACAGGTGAAGGCATCACTGTGATTCCCCATTCAGAATTCGCAGCAGAGAGGCAGAGCCGGAAATCGCTGAAAGCTCTCGACTTCCATGGAGACGAAGCAAAAATCTACAGTTGTGCCCTATGGCGTGAGGCAAATAGTAATCCAGCCATCCTTCCATTGATCAGCCATATTCGAAACGAAAACACCGATTTGATAAAAGAGGGATCCTTCTTCTGATTCCATTATAGTTTTCTTACTTTCAGGCATCAAATCAAATACGGGATTACAGTAATTGAAATTTTAGATAATATAGCAAAAGAGCAGCACGGCCATTCCTGGCTGTGCTGCTCTTTTTTGATAAAATAAGATAATACCTCATATCAGAACGCTCCAGCTTTAGCTGGTTGCGTTTACGGCTGAGAGACGGTACCCATGCACTCGTTTCTTATTTTATTTAGACAATCTATTTAATTCACGAACAGGTTTCTTTTCTTCTCGCTGACCTTCCGTATATATTCCAAAAGCAGCCTCCACAGATAGCGACCCAAAGAATAGAAAAGCACACCGAAAATGACTGACACTACAAGGCTGAAGATCGGATGCAGTTCGAAGGTTCCGATCTGCACGATTGCAATGGGGAGATCGTATCCCACAAGATACCCGATCAATTTGACGAGACCGGCTAAAGGCACAAAATAACCGCATAACTTTAACACCGGTGATAATATGCCCAGCACTGGAATGACAAACATGCTGGAGAACCCTGCTGCTCCATAAAAGGCAATGACGGTCTTCCATTTCTGCCAGTTGAAGCCGGGAGTTTTGGAAATGCTTTCTCCCAAATATGCTTGTGCCAGATCTTTGGGGTTTCCCAATTTTTCTGTAATCTGCTGCGGAGTCAGCCCTTCCTTTTGTTCCATCTCAATCATTGCGCTCTTGATCTCTTTGATGATATCAATTCGTTCTGATGTCGGCACAGATTTTAAATGTTTATCAAAAGTATCTAAATAAAGTTCCAGGTTCCTATCCATCGTTATTCTCCCTTCAAGTCAGAAATAGCATGCAGCAAATGATTCCATTCGCAAGACATTGCATCTAAATACATTTCACCTTTTGGGGTGATTGCATAGTATTTGCGGGGCGGCAGTCCTTCTGCAGATTCCTGCCAGGAAGACGTCAGATATTCTTCTTTCAGAAGTCGTCTGAGCAAAGGATAAATGGTACTTTCTTTTGCAGTTATGATAGGATATTCGTCCAATTTCTGCAGTATCTCATACCCATAGTGCGGTTTTTGGTGAATCATAAGCAATATGCAGTATTCTAAGGTACCTCGTCTGATTTGCGATTTCCATTCTTCTATATTCATATTGCGCCTCCGTAGGTATATCGTACTACACAGTATATCTTTTGTCAATAGTACCTTTTGACACCAAAGTGATAATTTAAAAAGACACTCTCAAAAAAGAGCGCCTTCAAGGAATCTATAGCATCTATATTTTTATTCTGCAATTTCGTTCTCCGCTTCTTCCTGTGTAAGGAAATCCGCATCTTTTGTCTTGACACTGGGAATCAGCCCCTCTGCAATTTTGTTTTTCCCCCGGCTTTTGACGTACAGGAATCCAAAGCAGGAGAACACAACCGCGCCGATAAAGTTGACGAACATATCTTTCATGGTGTCGATCAGTCCGATATCCAGATAGCCGTCGATACCTAAATCCTTGCCGTTGATTGTAGTGCCTTGGATATTATCTATGGTATACGGCACATTGACTCCGTCAGGATTGAGCATCACCGAATTGATCCTATGAATGATAGTATCCTTCTGCATATCCATGTTGAAGAAATAGTCCATGCCGAACTCGAAAAATTCCCATATGACGCCAATCGTCATTGAAAAGCAAAATGCTACCATGGCCATAAATAGAGGGGAAAGCTGGAAGGTATATCGCTTGCTGCGATTGAGCAGATCTACCAGTGAGAAACCGATGGCCGCAGCAAGAAATCCGTTCATGGTGTGAAGCATGGTGTCCCATAGAGGAATCCTTATGTAAAATTCCCTGATCTCGCCTAAAATCTCAGCGGCAAAGATGAAGAGAAGAATGATGATTTCTAAAGTCTTGGGCAGTTCCACTCGAAGCTCCAACTGCACAAAGCTGGGAACCAGCAACAGCACCAACGTAAGCCCGCAGAGGAATACATTCTCGTAGTTCTTGTTAAATATTTGAAGGACCATCACCACGACGACTAATGCCCTCAGAATGGAGAACACGATAAAGGAGCTCTTGTGTTCTCTCAGTTCCCTGTGCATAGCCCTGCGCATAACCCTGCATTTACGTCTAAATTTTCTCATCGATAACCCCCTTTTTCGCTATGTTAACATATTAACTGCATATGAGGAAAAAGGCAAGCAAATGATTTCTTGTGCAAAGTAAAACCGGCGCAAATTGCCGGTTTCTATCTTGCCCTATTTAAAAATTCCCTTTAAATATCCGTAGCCTTCTTCCTCCATTTTATCAAAAGGTACAAAGCGTAAGGCTGCACTGTTGATACAATAGCGGACGCCATTGGGTGATTCCATTTCGCCCCTGAATACGTGTCCCAAGTGAGAATTTCCCGCTCTGCTTCTAACTTCCGTTCTGACCATACCAAAACTTCTGTCCCTTTTTTGGACCATCGACAGTTCTTCTATGGGCTGGGAAAATGCCGGCCAGCCACAGCTGCTGTTGAATTTGTCGTATGATGAAAACAGTGGTTCGCCTGTGACCACATCCACATAGATACCCTTCTCGAAGTGGTCCCAATATGCGTTTTTAAAGGGCGGTTCCGTTCCGTTTTCCTGGGTAACGTGGTACTGTTCCTTTGAAAGCTTTTCTTTGATCTCCTCTGGGTTGCCAGGCCGTCTGTAATCGCCAGGGTTCACCAACATCGCTCTGGCCTCTTCCATCTTCTTTGGTGAGATGTGACAATAGCCGCCTGGATTTTTGTCCAAGTAGTCTTGATGATAGTCTTCTGCATCAAAGAAGTTTTCAATGGGTTTGATTTCAACGGCAAAGTGCGGATAACGTTCCTGTTCTATAGCAGATAACTGCAGCACTGTTTCTTCCGCTTCTTTGTCTGCCGCATCGTAGTAGATGCCAGACTGATATTGACTGCCAACGTCGTTGCCCTGCTGATTCACAGCTTCTAGGTCAATCACATAAAAAAACATATGAAGCAGCGCCGCTAAATCTACTTCTGCAGGATCGTAATCCACTCTGACTGTCTCGCGAAAACCTGTCCTGCCGCTGCAGACCTTCTGGTACTCGGCATCTTCTTCCCCCGAACCGTTGGCATAACCAGCAGTTGTATGCACTACACCTTTTATTTCCTTCATCAGCTTTTGTAATCCCCAGAAACAGCCCCCTGCTAGGTATATCGTTTTGATCATATAGAAAATCCCCTTTCACCGGATAAGTTATCCGTATGAGGATAATATACCCGGGTCGAGGGGTTATAATCTAAAATATTTATAGAGCTTCGTACATTTCAAGTAGACGATCAAATGGAACAAAAATATTCGCCTGTTTTAATTCATCTTTACGTTCATTATATAGTTGTTCTAATAGAACCTCATATCCGCGTCCATAATGAAGTAAATTATGACAATTACTACAGAGCGATACAATATTTGCTTCGACATCTAATGAAGAACTGAATTCTGATGAATACGCAAGTGGAATAAGATGATGTGGTTCTGTATAATTAACCTCTTTATTTCGCCTGATAAATGTTGGATGTGCTGTATCTACTTCACACAAGTAATTTGCATATGCTAGTGCTCTTAAGGACGTCTCATGATCTCTAGGATATATTGTTTCATTATTTATCATTATTGGGTTAGATTTTTTTTTCGGCTTGATAATCCGTGTAAAATCCAACGTTTTTAGAAAAGGTAATTCATTGAGGCTCTCTTTCAATTCTTCGTCTGCAATTAAATTAGCTTTCCGTTTTTTCTTGCCAAGAGCCGTTATATTGATAAGTGGAAAGATCCACACTTTACGCATTATTCCATCATCGTCAAGCTGTTCATCCATATAAGGTTCCTCTGCTAACTTCACTTCGCCACAGTATGTATATTCTCTTGCCTTTCTAACTTCAAATAAGTGAATTTCTACTCCATTTATGTTTGATTCATAAAGAGTCTTGTTCTGGTTTCCCTCGAGTACTTGATTACCCTTTTTCCCCATTCCAGTATAATACAAGATTCCGCCTATCCATTTGTCAGCATACAATGGTTTTGTGTAGTCAGAAATTATAACTAATGTTCCTGTAGTCTTTGATCTTCTCATACCACCCATATTGCCGCACTTGAACTTATCACATAATTCTTGATTGGTTATCTTTTGTCCAATTTTTAATCCATGCTTGAACTTCATAACTATCACCATCCTTTCGCGACTAATGCTTTAACGACTGTTAAATCTGCTGCCGCCCAATCTAATTCAAAAATGGTATCAGCATTGACCCATTTCATATCAATATGTTCTTTCAAATTAACATTTATAAATTTTACGTTACAGATGTAACAATATAGTGTTATGTCAAAATCAGGATACTGATGGCTTACAGTGCAAAAGTACTTTACATTACTCTCGTCTATATCAATATCTAATTCTTCGAGAAGTTCTCTGCGTAATGCTTGTTCCGCATTTTCTCCAGCCTCGAGTTTTCCACCTGGAAATTCCCATTTCAAAGACACATCGTCATATTTTCCAATATTTCTTTGAACACACAAAACCTGTTGATCTCTAATTATAATTCCGCAAGATACTTCCAAGTGCTTCATTCTAAACGCTCCTTAAAACTTATAACTCTAAATATATATTTACTTTTAATAATGATACCCTATTTAAGAATATATGGTAATCTCACTTGCTAGTAAGACCTTAGATAGTGCTACACTTTTTACTATAGTCTAACTTCTATCATTATGGCTTAATGGAGCAAAACCATCCCTAGCTATTGCAATAAACTATGGCTTAGATTTCCAGGTCTTTCACATCTCCTCCTCTATCTCCCCCAAATACGTTCTAGCCCTTTCCACGATCTCCTCCGGCAGCCCGTAATACCCCTCTGCAATGCTTCCGGCTATGGCTGCCGTGGTGTCGCAGTCGCCGCCGATGGAAATGCAGTTGCGGATGACGTCTTCGAAGGACTCTCCTTCGAAAAAGCACGCAAGGGCCTGAGGCACGCTGCCCTGACAGCTCACATCAAAGGTATAGGTCTCCCTGATTTCTGCTAATGTGAAGTCCAGTCTGTAGAACTCTCCTTCTATAAAGTTCTTGATCCTCGCTTTGCCCCAGCCTTCCTGGCGGGCGAGAAAGACAGCCGCCGCTGCCGCCTGGGCGCCTTTGATCCCCTCCGGGTGGTCATGGCTTACCAGAGCCGAGGCCTTGGCCAGCTTCAGCGCCTCCTCTAATGACGAAGCATACTCTCCCACTGGAGAAACCCGCATGGCAGCGCCATTGCCATAGCTGCCGTAGGGCTTGGGATCCTCCATCCACAGCCACTTTGCAAACCGCCCCCCGTAACCGCGATCTGCATACTTCCGGCCCAGCCGCTGCATTTCAGCAATCAAAGCCGCCTGAAAACTCTGGATATCCTTTTCTTTGTCATATATCCGCAGCGCATTTCTGACTGCTATGGTCATGACGGTATCGTCCGTAAACCGGCAGTCCTCCCGAAAAAGCGGAAAATCTTTTGTTTTGATGTTGTCGAACTCATATACGGAACCGACAATATCACCAATGATCGCACCAAGCATACAAAGCACCTCCCACACGACAAAATTCTACAACATCATTATAACCCTCTCCTCTTGTCATTGCAACGATGAGCATCATTTCTTACCCTGTGCTTTCAGTCCTTCACCTCGATGATTGCCAGCATTTCTCCGCAGGTCCGTTTGAGAAGCTGCAGAACATCCCTCGAAACCGCATCCATAGAGTCGAGATCATGCACGGCGATCTCCAGCCGGTTGCCGCCATCTGTAATCCCTTTGATCAGTTCCATAAACGCATCTGCAACGACCGCCAAAGACGGAGCCACAGATGGCTTTCCCAGACGGCGCTGGATATGAGAAATATCCGAGAGCATTTCTGCAGAAAGGTAGTCGCTAAAACAAAGGCTCCCCTCTTCCATCAGCTGCTTCAGCACATCAGACATCCAGAAGCAGTCGACAGATTGCAGACAACAGGTTTCAATTCTGACAACAGAGCGGGATGCTTCCCGCTTCCCGATTCCCCCGATCAGTCTCTTCAAAGCATCTGAAGGCTGCACGCCGATATCCACTGCCAGCTTATTATAGAAATTTTGATAATATCTGACCGCCTCGTTATAATTTCCCTGTTCAATCAGAATGCCGATGCGCCTCTCCGCAGCCGCCTCGTCATAGGGGTCGATTTCCTCCAGATCCTGCAGAGCGGATAAGCAAAGGGCATCCTGCCCCTTCTCCCCATAGATTTCTACCAGTTTTTTCAACAGCGCCAGCCGCTTGTTTTCCAGGCAGTAACGCTGCATGATAATCAGCTCTTCTAACTCGTCACAGCCGGCAAAATACTGCCCCCTGAAAAAGTCCTCCCGGGTAATCTGCCTGACGTATTCAAGCTTCGTCACGTCGTCTTCAGCAGCAATATCGATATGCAGTGCCTCGCAGAGGTCGCAGCGGTAAAGGAACCGCTCGTTGACCTGGCAGGTGGTTTTGGTGACGATCAGAAAACTCTCTTCCTGCACCGCAGAATAGAGCAGCTTCTTGAGCTGCCAAAGGTTATATCTCAGATTATATTTCGCCGCATCTTCCGCACTTTCCGGCCAGAGATAGCCCGCCAGCTTGTCGCGGTCGATCTTCTTGTGCTTCTGCAGCAGCAAAACAGCCAGCAAAGCTGCACTTTTGCTGCTCACTTTGCTGCTGATGTCCTGGTCGTCCAGCTTGATTCTGACTTTGCCCAAAAAATTCAATTCCAACATGTCTTCACCCTTCAACCATGACTTTTCCACGCTTTATCGTTACAGCCGTCTTCACGGTCTTCAGCCTATCTGGCGAAAGCTTTGATAAATTCTGCCCCAAAATAATCACATCTGCTACTTTACCAGGGGTCAGACTGCCGATTTCGTCTTCCTTGAACAGTGCGTAAGCGCCGTGAATGGTGTACATCCTAAGGGCCTCTTCCAGGCTGACCCGGTGGCATGTGACAGGATGATTGACTGCATCGTGAATACCGACCATAGGATTGGGATCGGTGATGTCACTGTCAGAGCCGCCGCAGACGATGATACCGCTGTCAAAGATCTGCCGGAACTGGTTGGATCTGCCATAATGGCCGCCCAGCCGCTGCTCGTACATACCGCCCTTATCTCCCCAGATACCCTCGTAAGCCGGTGTCATGGAGAGAATGATTCCAAGATCTGCAGCTCGCTTCATCTGTGCCTCCGTAATCAGCTCTGCATGTTCAATGCGGCTTCGATGGTCTTTGCGTCCGAACTTTGATATCGCCAGTTCAAAAGCGTCAAGAGCCAGTTCAATGGCCCTATCGCCGATGGCGTCGAGGGCGACCTGCAGGTTTTTCTCATAGCAGCGACAAACCACATCTTTGAGATAATTCTCGTCGATACAGAAGAGTCCTCTGCAGCCAGGCGCATCGGCATAATCGAAAGACAAAGCCGCCGTCCGTGCGCCCATGGTTCCATCCAGGTACAAATTACCGCCCAATCTTTTCAATCCCTTTTCCATCACATAGTCCACGTTGGTCGTCTGATAGAAAAGTTCCATGTCGATGGGATATTTTTTGCCGTGCTGATAGATGAATTCGCACTGCTTGTCTTCTCCAAAGGCAAAGTTCATATTGCCGCCTTCCATGGCTGCAATGGTGGTTATCCCACAACCCAGCATCTTGTCCATGGTACTCGACACGGCCTCGTCAATATCTTCATCTGAAAAGGAATTGAAGATCAAGGTGTCCAGCCTGGAGCCCGCCTGGTTGGTGAAGATACCAGTCGGCATCCCCTTCTCGTCCAAATCCACTCCGTCCAGCGTAAATGGAACTTTGAAGTACAATATCCCATAGGTGTTGAGAATCAGTACATGGTAGTCGGCAGAATAGACTGCTACCGGCGCATCGTTGCAATATCTGTCCAGCACCGTGCGGTCAGGAAGACGTTTTTCTTCCAGACGAGTAGCGTCGAGAAACTTTGCCACAATCAGCTCCCCTTTTTTCTTCGCGCGGGCAGCTTTGATGCTGCGGCCGATGCTGCGGAAGTTTCTCGCTCCTTCCAGATTGACGAAGTTCTCCGCTAAACCGGTAATGACCATGTGAAAATGGCTGTCGATAAAACCGGGCAATACTGTGCGCTGCTGCCCGTCGATAAGACGATAGCTCCCTTGCGCAAACTCCCGCCAGCCATCGCCGTCACCCACTGCCAGAATCCGCTCTCCTTCTATAACAATCCAGTCCGCTGTCTGTCTTTCGTCCATGGTCATACAGCGTCCGTTTTTGATGATAATCCGTTCTTCCATAAAGACTCCTTTTCCAAGCTCGTTGTATTTATTTTACCATTTTTTCAGCTCCATGAAAAGAGAACCATTTTGGGAGCTGCTAATTCGACTTCTCAAATTGACATTTATTCCGCAATGTGGTATATTTATATCATAAAGTTATAAATATACCACATCGGAGGATGAAATTATGAAACATCGCAAATATTTATATGGTTCACTGGGATTACTCTCTCTCTTAGGTTTTATCGGCATATTTACAGAGGAAAGAGGCTTTCTTGCTTTTTTCGCCTTTGCCGTAGATTTTGAATACTTTTTTATAAAATCGGATGAGATGCTGGAAGAATATATGAACCGATCTGCGTCACGGGCTTTTTACTGCGGAATGATTGCCACTGCAATCGTTGTCCTAATCAGCTTTTTCATGCAGAACCAAACTGCCAGCGAGTCCTTATTGGCCGGTTTTGCATGGGGATGGAGCGTCGCGACTGTAGTCTACGCCTTATCGACCGCTTTTTTCGGATTGAAAGAAAAATGGGGTCTTGAAAAATGATCATAAACAAAATAAAAGAATTTCGCGCATGGGAGAATATGAAACAGGAGGATCTGGCAAAATTAGTGGGCGTCCGGAGAGAAACCATCGGTAACCTGGAAAAAGGGCGTTATAATCCTTCCCTGGTACTTGCCTGGAATATAGCTAAAGTATTTCGCGTTACAATTGAGGAGATATTCACCGTTACTGACGATTCTCTTTAGCAGACAATCCCTGGATAACAAAGAAAAACGCAGCCAAAGACTCGAAGGTCAATGGCTGCGTCAATGCAAATTACTCTGTTAAAACAAATTCTCATTTTATCGTCATGCCAGGAATTCTCCGGTTTCTCCGTCTACTGCATCACCAGTATACTGTTTGAATTCTTCAAACATCTTTGCTTCCGGCTTATCCTGTTTATAAGTTGCCAGAGAAATGCCGATGTAAAGAATCGCTTCCACGATCACGCCATAGATTCCCGGCAGGAATCCCAGTGGATTGAGTCCTGCTGTCATGAGGGCGATGGTGACGAGAAGTCCGCCGATCAGACCCGAAAAAGCGCCTTCTTTTGTCGCCTTTTCCCATGTCACCGCACCGACCAGCGGAATCATCAGCAGACCGATGCCCTGATAATTTATCATGGCGATGTTGACGAGGAGCGGCAGATCAAAGGTTGTGATGATGTATGCACATACGCCGATGATGACGACGATGATTCTGGTCCACTTGACAGACTTTCCGCCATCGTCAGCGCCGTTATACTCTTTTGTGCCAATACATCCGTCATGATTCTTATGCCTTTTCCATACCAAAATTGCATCGTTGGTCACGATACCAGATATGGAGAGCAGGGTTCCATCTACGGTGCCCATACAGCCAGCAAGAATAAAGATGCACATGACACCGAACAAAACCGCGTTTCCACTCTCCGCCATCATCTGCGGCAGCGCCTCTTCCCAATTGTCGATGATATGGCCTGTCGCCACCTGATAACCGATGCAGGCAAAGCCGCCAAGCAAAATCAGCAGACACCATAACGATCCAAAGGAATTCATAATTGCCGACTTCTTTACTTCATTTGGTGATTTTGCCATGAACATCTTCAAGAAGATAGACGGGTAACAGAGTGCGCCGATAGAGCAGAGGAACACGAAGGAGAACCAGGATGCGTTCATGCTCGAATCCAATACGAATACCTGCGGACTGATATCCAGCGCTATGGAGAACATATTTCCCACACTCCCATAGTAATGATATACCACATATAAGATAATTCCTACGGCGCCAAAGACCATCACAATGGATTGAAACGTATTGACCGATGCGACGCTCTTCACGCCGCCCCACAGTGTATAGGCAACCATGAAGACCAATCCGATCAGCGAGCCGACTGCTGTCGAAATAGCTCCCCCGGAGCATGCCTTAATGATATATCCGATTGTGACCAGCTCCATAGTAATCCACGTCGTGTTTAGAACGGCGCCGGTGAGACCTGCAATGGTCTTCAGCAGTTTACTTTGATATCTCATTTCATAAATATCACCGCAGTCGGACAATTGATATTGTTTCCCCAGCGGCCAAAGTCTTTTCGCCAGCGCATACATGCCTAATCCCGTGCAGAAGCCATAGGGGATGACATAACCGGCAAAAGCGCCGTTTATCCCTGCAAAGCCAATCCAGCCAGTCCAGGTGGAGCCTGAATAATACGTTACCATCATGACCAGGCCGACGACGATCGCCCCCATACTCTTTGAACCCGTCATAAAGTCTTCAAAGTTCCCAGAGCCTGACTTCGGCGTTCGTAACGTTAGAACAATAATAATGACAAAATAGATTGCCAACATAATCAGAGGAATCACTCCCATAATAAATCTCCTTTCTGATAATCGAGTAGTTCAAATTAACTTTTACGTCTCCTTTGCCTTTCTGCATCAGCTTTACAATCCATCCTGTAGTTGATAATCATCGCAATGACGCCTATGATCGTCCAAGCGATCAGCCACATGAAAAAAGCCGGCCAGCCCAAAATCAATGCTGGTTTATTTGCGAACTGCAAAAACGCCGGAACAAGCATTACTGCAACTACGACCACGTAAATCACAGTAAAAAGTTTATGATGCCTCATAGTTCTCTCCTTTCTTATCTCATCAGATATCGTTTGCAGCAATAAAAAGCAAATACCATGCCAAGGGGTCAGCATTGTATTTGCAACGATTCTTCGGGATTTTCACTTTAAACTGTGAGGTGATTTTATCACAGGTGTGACCTTTTTCTCTTAGCGGCGATACAATTCGCAATAATAATGATTGAATTAACAATCAGACCCCAGACCCCGGATGTCATGATCAGACTGATAGCACTGATTTCCAAAACCACAGTCACGAGAAAGCCGCTCCCCATAGCAAAGAAAGCCACCCTGGTATTTTTATTTTTTGAGAAAGCCGCATACATGAGCGTCGGGAAAATCTGACAGATATATTGATAACTGTTGATGGCCATATCGGTCAGATTATCGTCCAATACAATGGCGATGATCATACACAACATAGCGACAATGACGATGACAATCCTCGATAATGTGACATACGTATATTTTTTCTTTTTATTGTATCTGCTCTCTAAAATCTTGCTGTCTGATACAAAGGTGGTAATGATGATGGTGGATAAAGAAAACAGCGTGATATCCAGCGTCCCCATCGCAGCCGCCATCATGACGATATAGGTCAGATACAAGATCCATGTGTGGTCTGACAATGCCATGATTTCAAATATCAGATTGGAGCTCTGGGTCACTTGTAGATCTTCTATCATCGCCACATAGCCGATCAGCACAAAGGACAGGCACCACAGGGCAGAAATCCCAATCCACTTCGCTATTTTTTTCTGTGATTGTTCGCTCTTTCCCATCACCATGCGAGAAAAAATCTGCGGCAGGCATACCATGCCTAAGGCTGATACGATGGCGTTGGAAATCCACTGCGGGAAATCACCCATTTTGCTGAAATTATGATAGTTCAATTCCACGATATCTGCATTGTTTTTTAGAATCAGCAAAAAATCCGACAGCGAACCGTACTGATAGACTACCAGCATAATTGAAATTATGATGCCTCCGAAGATCATGATGATTCCATGTAAGCATGCGCTCCAGACGGCGCTTTCCATTCCGCCCCAGATGATATAGACCACGATCACCAACAGCCCCATGATGACAGCACTGACAAAATTAATACTATAGTTAAACGCCGCGCAGATGATGATGCCCAACGATTTGAGTTCCATTACGATCCAAATTCCGCCGACGACGATGGAGACGATGGAGACGAATATGTTGATTCCATGGCTGTGCAGCCGATGCTCCAAATATCCTCCCAGTGAGAAGATACTGGATTCTTTGGCATTATCGTATACCTTGGGAGAGATGATGCCGTACAAAAACGCCGCAATGGCGATATATACGGTGGTATATATCCCATAGATGCCGATCTGTGTCGTCAGGGGTACCCAGCCTGTCCATGTTGAACTGGTATAGATTGTAGATAATACACAGAAAACGAAACACCAATCGGAAATCCCCTTTGTTGCTGAATGAAAATTATCGAGGCTGTCCACTCGTTTTTTGCCAAATGGCAGCAAGCCGACAATCATTGTAATTAAAAAATAAAATAATACGACAATCAAAACCTGGTCGCTACCGCCCACTATCATGGAATCCCCCTCTGTTCAACTGAAACTGATTGATTTTTTCATGAAGGTTCCGCCTGGAAAGGCCGATCTCCTCCGCTGTCTTTGATACATTCCAATTGTTTTTTACCAGCATTTTTTCGATATAATTTTTTTCGAACTCATACTTTGCATCTTTATATTGCATGTTGTTTTCGTTTCTCGACAAACTGCCCGGATCATGATTCAATATTTCTGCTGGCAGATCCAACAGCGTCACCTCTCTATTTACCTCTCCGAAAATATAGATGCGTTCAATGACATTTTTGAGTTCCCTGATGTTTCCCGGCCAGCAATAGTTCTGCAGAGAGGCCATAACCTCTTTAGAAAACACAGGAATCTGTTTTTCGAACTTCTTTTCGAATTCCGTGCGATAATATCCGATGAATCCGTCAATATCTTCGCTTCTTTCTCTCAGCGGCGGAAGATTGATCGTTGCTACATTGATTCGATAATACAGGTCTTCCCGGAATTTCTCTTCCTCTACCAGTTTTCTGAGGTCTTTGTTCGTAGCACAGATCAATCGAAAATCGATCTCGACAGATGCTTCTCCGCCGATGCGGTATATTTCCTTTTCCTGAATCGCCCGTAATATTTTGGTCTGCGCAAGTAAGCTGAGATCACCGATCTCATCTAAAAACAGAGTGCCTCCTCTCGCCAATTCCATTTTTCCCTTTGTGTCTTTAATCGCTCCCGTAAACGCACCTTTTACAAACCCGAAAAGCTCACTTTCAAAGAGGGATTCGGGAATTGCAGCGCAATTTATTTTGATAAAGGGACCATTCCTGCGGTTTGAATTCTTATGTATCAATGATGCGATGACTTCCTTACCCGTGCCGCTTTCCCCCAAGATGAGCGTGCCTGATTCCACTTTCGCTATTTTCTCAACCATCTTCAACACTTTCGCTATTTCAGGCGATTCTCCGACGTATATTTCAGAATCATCTATCAGCAAAGCTTCCTCATCAGAATGATTCTCAAAATAGAAGACTTCTTCGATTTTCCTCAGCAGTCTGTCGGACTCCACAGGTTTTTCAATATAGGTATAAGCGCCTTGTTTCATAGCCTCTACTGCTGTTTCTATGGTGGCGTTACCGGTCAATACGAGTATTTTTTTATGGGGATGGCGTGCAAGAATGCTCTTTATGACTTCTATCCCATCAATCTGCGGCATGACCAGGTCTGTGATAATTAAGTCAAAGTCACCTAAGTCCGGCCTCTTGATTGCAGCTACAGGGTCGCTGTCCGTGTCTACGCGATAACCGGCATAACCCAATATTTTTTCCGTGATCGTGAGAAACGCAATATCGTCATCAATCAGCAGTATTTTCCCTTTCTTCATCTTTTCCCTCCCTCGGTAATTCAATGACAAGATCCACGCCATTCAAGTCATTGCTGCGTGCATATACCTTGCCATTACACTTTGTTATCTCCTTTTTTACAATCCAAAGTCCAAGACCTGCATTTTCTTTCTCCGTTTTGGTGGAATAAAATGATTCGAAAATCTTTTCCTTATCCTTGTCCACGATTCCATATCCATTGTCACTGATTGTGATAATATAGCTGTTTTTTCTTTCATCCTCGTCCGCCCTGACAATGATGATTCCATTTTCGCGCACCGCTTCGACGGCATTGCTGATGACATTCATCAAAATGGACTTGAATATTTCTGTATCCATGCCAATTTCCATCGTGTCGATTTTGTTTTCTTGTGAAAACCTGACGCGTTTCTTATATAAATCGTCCCTATACAGCAACAACACCTGTTTTAGAATATTGTTGAGGCTCACGGCTTTCCCCCTGGTGCCCGGACGCTCTTTCGACAGCTCCAATAGATTGGTCACCACGTATTCAGCCCTCTTTGCCGCCGTGTTGATCAGACCAGATGTTTCACCGTATTCTTTTAGAAAAAGATATTCCGGCACCTTGTCCAGATAAAGCTTGTCCAGGTAGTACATGCTGGATTTGATTACAGCTAAAGGATTCTTTAACTCATGGGTCACGGCGGATGTAACTTTGCCGATCTGCGCCAATCTGTCCAGTTCAAAGATTTTCCTTGAGTTCAGTACATCGACGGAAATATCCCTCGAAACCACCAGGCTCACCTCTTCATCATCTTCAAAATATTTGATCGTGTCATTGGTGACAGTGAAAATTCGATGATCGAACACTTTCTCCGCAATTTTTCCTCCCGGCCTGCAGCCTTCACATGGCTGCTCTTTTCCGAGAAATAGGTTATAACATTTTGAACCTTGCGCATTAGGTTTTTCAAAGTAATTGCCAAAACATCCTCCGCGGGAATTCATGTCGATCAAATGATAATTCTTATCAATAATCACGATAGAATATCCTATTTTCTCAAGTACGATTTTTAAACGGTTTCGCTGTTCAACGAGATTCTGATTTTTTTCCACAATATCTTTTTTCATGTAGTTGATTTCATCTACCAGCATCTCAAGTTCATCATCATTGCGCAGATGAATTGCATCTTTATCAATTTGCGGCGCATACAAGTTATCTATAATGTATTCAAGCGGATTTGACACCTTTGACACCAGAAATCTGCCGAGAAAGCTCGAACAAATCAATAAGAGCAAGCAGATGATGATAATAGAATTGATGAATGCACTGTTATTGGGTTTTGGAATCAGAACTCTGAAATTTGCACAGATTCCCTGATAAAAATAGCTTACCGCAGCGTATGTTGAACCTGCGGCAATGTTACACTTCTCCACTCGATTGAGGGAATACTTCGTATACTTGATTCGATCTACCGTAAACCCGGGATAATACTTCTTCAGAAAATCTTTGTCAAATGATATACAGACACTGTAATTTTCGTTGCTCGCCTTGTATGCAAGCCTGCCGTCAACTACAAGTAATCCGTCCTCGTAATCTCTAAATTTTTTTAGTGTTCCGTAAAAGCTGCTGTTCAAAAAATCATATATACCGATTCGGCTGATCCCCCGCTCCCCCTTTTCTTCTCTCAGACTTTTGAGGAGACTTTCTCCTTGATTGCTTTGGGAATTTTCTAGTAAAAGATCAACTTCCTTACATTGCAAGGTGATCGTTTCTTTATACAGCTCCCACGATAAATCTACTGTCTTTCTGACTAATCCTATATTTTGCTCATTACTATATAACGTAAAAGAATGTTGGAAATAGAAAACCAGTGAAAAGGACATTATGATTACAATAATTAAAAAAATGGCCATGATCTTATTGCTGATAGAAGTTCTCATAATATTCTCACCTTTCAAAATTCATTATAGCCTACGTTATATCCGTTTTCAAATGGCTATAATTGGTAATTATGTATTCACAATAATAATTGGGATGGCAATGCTTTACCACCCCAATTACGATGTGCCCACTTATTACAAGCTCCTGAGTTTTTCGATAATCTCGTCAGTGTAGCCTGACGCGCAGTACACATTACAGATGTTTTCGATCGTGTTATTGTACCTTTTCTCCGTCTCTGTAGCCGTGGCATCCAGAACCAGTTCACACGCAAAGCCGCAGTCAGCCAAGTCTCTTACTGTCGTCTCGACGCACTGGTCCGTGTAAAAACCGACACAATAGCACTTCTTGATATCCATACCCAGCAGAACTCTTTCAATCGGCGTGCCGACAACTGCGCCAGAGCAGGTCTTGACGAGAACGACTTCTCCTTCCTTCGGCGCGACCTCCGGTATCCATTTTGCTTCCCAGGAGGTTGGAGGACACTGGAAGTTCAATCTCTTGTGCAGCCCGCCCGTGTCAGATGCATCTCCCGCATAGGATTGAATTTTTACGTGTATCGGTCTGATTCCTTTTTCTCTGCAGACCGCAAGCAGCTTCGCGGCTTTCTCCGTTGCCGCCCTCTCCATCTTGTGATATGTCTGGCAAAGCTGCCGCGCCTCCTCCTCGTCAATACCTACAGCGACCGCTTCCCTGACAATGTTTTCTGCCGTTGCAAGATTCTGCATGTCGATCAAAACGAGCGCAGTATCCTCCGCGGAGGGAATGATCTGCGGCGTCACGCCGCCCTTTTTCACGATTAACTCTTCATACGTCATTTCTCTTTCTCCTTTCACAAAGCAAAAGTTATTTGATGTATGTCATTGCAAATCGCATGCCACGAGTGTTTCCCCCTGCAATCTCTGTATTTTCCGCAATCCTCAAGGTTTACTGAACGAAATACTGTGATGTTTTCTTCTCATATCCCCTCTATTTCTCTCACTTCCGTTCCTGCTGCCGCCTTTTTCCTTTGCGCAGCCCCCTTTTTTGACTGGCATCGAATTTGCAATAAATGTAACAAAGATTTTTAAACGCTAAGCACACAAGGAGGTAACAACAATGAATTACGAAGAAATGAAAACACGGATTCAATCAGAGGCGGCCCTCTGCCTGGAAGAAATCTGCAGGCTAAATGACGATATTGCGGATCATCCGGAACTCAGCGGCGAGGAATTCCGAACGTCTGAGAAAATCGTAGAATATCTGAGAAGCAGGGAATTCGACGTAGAATATCCCTTTAACAACATGGGCACTGCCTTCAGAGCCACCTATGGAAAAAACAATCACAACAGGAAAATTGCGCTCCTTGCAGAATATGACGCATTGCCGGAAATCGGTCACGCCTGCGGCCATTCTGCAATCTGCTCCATCAGCATCTTAGCGGCGCTGGCTTTAAAAAAGTTACAAGACCAGCTTGACGCCGATATCCATATTATCGGAACACCGGCAGAGGAAACCTACGGCGGAAAGTGCATCATGGTAGAAGATGGCGTCTTCGATCAATACGATTTCGCCATCTTGGTCCACCCCAATCACTTCAGTGCCCCCGGCGCCAATCTGCTGGCACTTGACTCTGCCATCTACGACTTTTACGGGAAGGCTTCTCACGGGGCAGCGGCGCCATGGGAAGGAATCAACGCCCTGAATGCGGCGAGACTGTTGTTCGACAGTGTTGACATGTTCAGGCAGCATGTCAGACCCGATGTGCGGATTCATGGCATTATCAATCACGGCGGTGTTGCAGCCAACATCGTCCCTGATTACGCTCAAGTTTCCATGTATACTCGCGCTTCTGACAGGCATTATCTGAACGAGATCACGAAAAAGGTGGACACCATGGCTGAATGCGCCGCAATGATGACAGGCTGTACATACAAAAAGACCGTGCCCGATAAACCTTTTGATAACCTCAAGTCAAACCCTGCTGTAGAAGCCGTAATCTCGGACACATTTACGGAATTGGAGGTTCCAACTACATGCACCGACACGCTGTTCGGTTCCTCCGATATCGGCAACGTCAGCTTCCGCTGTCCCGCATTCCATCCGGTTCTGAAGGTTTGCGACGCACCGATCCATACCGCAGAGTTTGCAGCCATCATGAAGTCCGATGCACTGCACGATGCCATACGAACCGGCGCCCTCCTGATCTCCTACACGATTGCCAAAATCTTCTCCAATCCGGCTTTATATGAAGAAATGCTTGCCCAGTTCAAGTGAGAATGCAAAAAACGCCAATCATTTCAAGTTGATTGGCGTTTTGCACTGATTACATATTTATTTCTGATAAACAACCTTGCCGCCGACCATGGTCATTTCCGGCAGGATGTCTTTGATTTCCATCGGGTCCACTGTAAAGATGTCGCGGTCCAGCAGAACCAGGTCTGCATAATAACCCTTTTTGATCCTCCCTTTGCGGTCTTCCATGAACTCGCCGTAAGCGCTTTCGATGGTGTAAGCGTCGATAGCGTCTGCCACGTCCACACACTCGCCAGGATAAAAGCCGCCCGCAGGCTGTCCGCTTTTGTCTTTGCGCGTCACCGCCATGTAGATATTAGGGAATGGGTTGCAGTCTTCCACCGGACAGTCGGTGCCGTAAGAGATATGCGCACCCTTGCGCCGCAATGTGCCAAAAGCATAGGATGTCGATGCCAGCTCTTTGCCGCAGAGTTCCTCTACGATATTCATATCGTAATCCAGGAAAATGGGCTGTGCAAAGACCAGGATGCCCTTTTCGGCGATACGTGTGAGCAGTCCTTCGTCCGTAATCTGGCAGTGGATCAGGGCGTGGCGCAGCTTGTTCTCCCCGTCCACAAAGGCGTTTTCGTAGCAGTCTATGGTCTTCTCGATGGCTGCGTCACCGATGACATGGGTGACCACCTGCAGGCCGTACTGCTTGGCAAGCTGGCAGTATTTCTCCATCTCATCGTCTTTGATCCATTCCAGGCCGTGATTCTCTCTGTCAACAGCATAGCCGTCCCGCATCAGAGCCGTTCTCGCCCCCAGGCTGCCGTCCTTGAAGAGCTTCAGCGGCCCCAGGGTCAGCCAGGAATCCTCTCCATATTTGCCGCAGGCGAACTCGCCTTCCGTCAGATAGGTTTCGAAGGCGGCAAAGTCGTTAAAGCAGACCTGATGCCTGTACCGGAGCAGGGCTTCCCCGCTGTCGTAGACATCGTGGAACAGTTTGAACGCCGCCGGCCCATCCATGAAGGTGGTGCCTACGTCGTTACTCTGCACACTGGTCAGTCCGTGAGCGACGCCGTACTTCATGGTTTCCAGCAGAATCTTCCGCCTCTCCTCCATGCTGAAGTCAGGAATCAAGGCCTTTGCGATGTTGCAGGCGTTAGCCGTGAAGATGCCGTTGGGATAGCCATCCTCCCCGATCAAAAAGTCTCCGTCAGGAAACTGGGGCGAATCGCCGTCGATGCCCAGCATCTCGATGACCTTTGTATTGGAAGAGACGATGTGTCCGCAGACTCGCTCCAAGACGATGGGAATCTCCCGGCTGATCTGGTCCAGGTCGTGGCGGTCCGGCAAGCGGTCCGAATCCACAAAGAGGTCCTGATTCCAGCCGATGGCGTGAAGACCGTCTTTCACCTTCTCCGGATACTTGTCGATGAAGTCCCGGCACCTTCTGATCATTTCATCGATGGATGGAACGCCGTCGATGTCCACCTGGTTCAAAGTCTCTCCAAACTGCATGAAGTGCAGGTGAGAGTCGTTGAGCCCAGGGATCAGGGTCTTTCCGCCGCAGTCCAGCAGTTCCGTCTCTCCGTCCGCCAGGGACAGGATGTCCTCGTTACTGCCGACGGCGGCGATCAGCCCGCCTTCGATCATGACCGCTTCTGCAAAGACGCCCTTTTCCACATATACTTTTCCGTGATGCAAAATCTTCTTCATATTACTTTTTCTCTCTCTTTAATTTCATATCAAAGATATAGTAAACGATTGCACCAATGAAAGGAACAGAGAGTCCCATGGCGCCGTTTACAGGATCGTCGATAGCAGAAATGACGATCAGTCCGATGAAGATCAGCGCCGTGATGATGACGGATACCGGATAGAACAAGACTTTATACGGTCTCTCGATATTCGGGTATTTCTTCCTCAGAATTGGCACGGCCAAAATAACCAGCGCATTGTAAATCATGGCTACGACTACGACCAGGTTGGTCAGCTGGTCCAGGTTTCTCATCAAAACTAAAGCGATGGACAGAACGCCCTGCACGATAATCGGCGCATATGGCACCTTGTATTTCGGATGCAGCTTGGCAAAGCTCTTGAAGAAATGTCCTTCTTCTGCCATGGCGTAATACATTCTCGGCTGTGCCAGAACCATGCCGTTGGCCGTACCGAACATGGCCAGGATCATGCCGATGGAGACCACCACGGCACCTGCGCTGCCCAGCACCTTTTCTGCCACTGCCGTGCCCAGATACAGATCTTCTGCATTAATCATAGCAACAATCTGCTCATGTGGCAATACCTTCATGATGGCAAAGTTAAATAACGTATAAAGTACGGTAACGCCGCCGATGCCGATGATCAAAGCCAGGGGCAGGTTCCGCTTTGGATTTTTGATTTCTTCTGCCACTGTATTCAGATTGGTCCAGCCCTCGTAAGCCCAAAGAGAGGCGACGACTGCGATGGCAATCATGCCGAGAACGCTGGTATCATTGGCTGCCGCATAATCGCTTGCCTGTCCGAGAGAAAGGTCCGGGCTGATTCTTCCCACGAAGAGAGCGACCAGCATGACGATGCCCACGGGAACCAGCTTGGCAACCATGGACAAGCTCTGCACGATGGATGCGATTTTGACGCCCACCAGATTGTACGCGGTCAAAGCCACGATCAAAACAATGGCACCCATTTTGATGCCGAATCCGCTGATGTCAAAGAAGGATCTAAGCACCTCCATCAGGGCGATGGCGACGGCGGCAATCGATCCCGGCCCGCCTACCAGCCAGTCCGTAAACCCGGCTGTAAAGCCCACTACCGGGTGAAAGGCTTCATTTAAGTAGACGACCCTGCCTCCTGCTTTCGGCATGGCCGTTCCCAGTTCCGCATAACATAAGCCGCCGAACAGGGAGATGATGCCTGCGATGACCCAGCAGATCAAAGCCAGGCCGCTGTTCATACCCGTCCTCTGCAATACATAAGAACCCAGGTAGAAAATACCGGAACCGATCATGATTCCGCCGATGATGCTGACGCCTCCGAATACGCCGATTTCCCGCTTGAAATCGGTCTGTTCCGTGGTCAGTTCTTTTAAACGTTTTTCGTCTTCCATGTAACTGTCCTCCATTAAATATTTAACCTCATCATAACAGTCAGGGGTTTAACAAGGCGTTTAGAAAACTGACGGCAAAGCTCCACGCTGCACTGTGTAAACGTTTTTACAGAATATTACATAATTCGACAACAAAATAATACTTTAGCTTGCCTTTATTCTTAAAAAAGCAGGACATGACGGCACAAAACGCCGTCGCAGTCAGTAGTATCCTCCTTGTCTGTAGGGGGTGGGGGTATGTGACGAGCATTCTTTACGATAAAGTTAGGTTTTTTGATGTTTTCCTAGAGGTTTCGCGTAACTTCATCACGGCATCAGACACCATTTCTGCGAAAGGCAGCCTCAAATTTTTATAGAATCCGTAAATTTGCTGTTGTGGTTATTTTTGGGAGACTGTGTAGCGTCATAGAAGCACAAAAATTTGCAAAAAAATAACCAAAATCAGATATACCCCCCTGGTAAAGCCTTCAGACGACAATCCAGTTACGCGAAAACTCCCGGATAGGCTCAAAAAGCGTAAGGTTATCGTAGCGAGCAGAAGAATTCGACAACAAAACTACAGCATTGACGCATACAGGATGCTGGTCTATAATGAATATGTTTTAATGTAAGGAGGAATGTATCATGTCGATCATGAAAATAGATCACGAGAAGTGTGTGCGCTGCGGCGAGTGTGTAGACGCCTGCCCCTTTGGCGTGCCAGTCATAGAAGACGACCAGGTGGTCATCGGTGCAAATTGCCGGTTCTGCGGCACCTGCGAGATGACCTGCCCGACAGAAGCCATCACCTTTGAAAAAGACAATTAGGAGCTGCATAGGCAGCTCCTTTTATACTTCGAGCCGATATGCGATGCCTATGACGCTGACTGTCACGATACTTTTGTGCCGCTCACAATATTTTTGACGTTCTGACCTAAATTGTGTCTGAATCGCAAGCTGCCTGGCTGTGAAAAAGGTCAGATATATGAGCCTTTGTGGCAGCAACAGCAGCACGGGTTATTTTTGCTGATCAGAACCGTGTACTGTAAGCAAAGTTCCTGTCAAAAAATAACCGTAACTGTCTGATTAGTGGAAAATTTGCTTCTTATGAGCAATGCTGCGAAGGGAGTATTAGGTCAAATCAGTAATAAATGCGCAAAAAGACCAAAAGTATCGTGAGATGAACTTTGTCTACGACGAGCATTAGGACTGCTGCATCTGGCTACAATGAAGGGTATCAATAATTCTGCCATTTGATGGCTTTTTTCTGAATGACAGATACCAGACTGCTGAGCAGGGTGACTACCAGGCCCACTACGATAATGCCGGCGATCACCTTGGTGTAATTTCCATAGGTATTGTAGTTCACAATATAGTATCCCATTCCGACGGTTGACCCCATCATCTCCGCAAAGGTCAGCATCATCACAGCCGTCGTCATAGTGACCTTCAGTCCTTTGACGATACCCGGCATGGAGTATGGCAGCAGCACTTCGAAGATCATCGCAAATCCGCCCAGTTCCAGAGTCCTCGCCGAGTCGACCATGTTTTTGTCGATGGATTCCACCGAGATAATCGTCTTCAAAAATGTGGGCCAGAAGATTCCCAGCAGAATGACCACCACAGACGCGCTGCGAAAGGTCGGCATGATTGCAATGACATAGGGCGCAAAGACGATGGACGGAATCGGAGCCAACACGCCTGCAATAGGGAAAAAGACCTCTTTCAGTCTCTGATGCCAGCCGCAGATCAGTCCCAAAAGCGTTCCCAGAGCCAGGCCGACGACCACGCCGATGAGCAAAATCTCCAGGGAAGACAGGATGCCTCTGCCCATTTCCAGATAGTCTTCGCTGAACACGGCAAAGATATTCTCAAGTGCCGGTGCCAGAACTGGATGACAGAGATCCAGCTTGCTGACGAGGACTTCCCACACCAGCATCAGCGCCCACAGAATAGACATGATATCCGATGCAGAGGACAGCTTTCCAGGACGCCTCATGACCCTGTAGAGATATACGCCCTCCATCAGTGCCATAGCACAGAGCATCGCGCCATAGGGCGCCGTTTTTTTCTCGCCCGGCAAGAGGACGGCCACAAATAAAGCAGCCAGCAGAACATGGCTGATGACGACAGAAAGATTCCAGTTTTTCATTCGTACCACCCCGCTAACTCTTCTTTCAGGCGCAGGCATTCCGTCTGTCCCAGATCCTGACTGCAGCAGCAGTTAATCTCAGACTGAATCCGCTTGTCATGAGAGATCCGCCCCTCTTTGATAAATACGATACGACTGCCCATAATCATGGCCTCGTCAAGATCGTTGGTTACAAAGATGACCGTCTTCTTCTCCTCACTCTTCTCCCAAAGTTCTCTGAGCAGATCCTGCAGCTCATGCCTGATTTTCGTATCCAAAGCGCCGAAAGGTTCATCCAAAAGCAAAAACGGAGAGTCCATGGCAAGCGCCCTGGCAATGGCGGTTCTCTGCCGCATCCCGCCAGAAAGCTGATAAGGATATTTGTCCAAAGAATCCTTCATGCCTGTTTTTTCGAGAAAATACGCCGCCCGCTGCTCCATCTCCTGCCTCGAAAACTTCCCCGCTTTTTTCAGGGCGAAGAGCACATTCTTCTTCACGGTCAGCCAGGGGAATAAGGAGTATTGCTGAAAGACGATGGTCCGATCTGCACGCGGTCCATTCACCGGCTCACCGTCGATGACGATGGCACCCGCCGCGGGGGCATCGAGCCCTGCTACGAGACGCAGCAGGGTCGATTTTCCACAGCCGGAATGTCCGATCACGCACAGGAATTCCCCGTCTTTTATGGTGAGATCCAGGTTTGACAACACGGTTTCATTACTGCCAGGATAGGAAAATGTCACGTTCTCTATTTTGATCATTTGTTGTTCGCCTCAAACTCCGTAAGCAGCTTCTCATAAATGTCCTTGTCTTTGCCCTCTTTGATCAGATTCTTTAAGGCATCTTCATAGATGGACGTATCGATGTAATCGTTGATGTCGTATTCGGTGTCTTTGTCGATATCACCGTTCTCTTTCATCACATCGTAGAAGTCAGACACCTTCTTTTTGTTCGGATCGAGAGACACGATCATGGCGTTGTCGTAATCGTCGCTGCCGTACATGATCGCCTCTACATAAGACTCTTCCTGTCCGGAATACTTAGCCAGGGTCTTAATAGTCGTCTCTTTGTCGTTCAGATAAGTCACGTATGCTCTCAGAGCCGCCATTTCAAACTTGACCAACGCATCACGCTTGTCAGTCACCGCCGTTCTCGACGCGGTCTGTCTGCAGCAAGGGAAGTCACTTTCAAAATCACCCACCTGGAAAGCGACGTGCAGCCCGCTCTGTTCCGCTACATAACCAAAGCCGCTGTTGACCATGCCGATGTCAGTTTCTCCTTTGTTGACCGCTTCCACGATGGACTGCTGGGAATCCATGTAGATGAATTCCGCTTTGATGCCGGCTTCCCGCAGGAGCCCTTTCAGCACCATGTGTCCCGTCTCCATTCTGAAGCAGGCGATCTTCTTTCCTGCAAAGTCAGCCAGATCAGTGTATTTGACCCCTGCCTTCGTCACGCCTTCGCTGCCCTCAGAGATGGTGCCGCCAAAGACCACCACGTCCGTCCCCTGAGAGATGAAGCTGCAGCTTGGAATGACTCCATAAGGAAGAATATCCAGCTTGTCCATGCTGACGGCTGTCAGCCCGTCCGGCAGAGAGTTGACCTTTTCAAACTCGACGTTGACACCAGCGTCCTCAAAATATCCCAGTTCTTTTGCCATGATGACACAGGCTGTCTTGATGTCCTTGCCGATCATGCCCACCTTCAGGGTGACGACCTCTTCAGGTTCTTTCTCTTCTTCACTGCCGCAGGACGTCAACGCTGTCGCGGCCAGGATCATTGCCAGGCAGAGAGTGATTGCCAATAATTTCTTCTTCATCGTTCTTCCTCCAATATGCATCAGTATTTGTTTTCTTTTATTAGACTACGTCTACTAAAAGATATGGTACTATAAGAAGTTTAGGAGCGCAATAAGCCTGCCGCAGATACAGAAAATAGTACAAAACTTCAAAATAAATTTACCAAATTTCGATTCTGTGCAGCAAAAAAGCGCTGTGAAGTGTAATACCTCTCAGCGCTTTTGCTCGCATCTCCAAATCCACCAGGCCAAAGCCGCCAGAACACCGCTGCACAGCCAGACTGCTTTTCCTCCATATCGCGCAGAAAACAGGATACCTGGAACCGCACCGACAGCAAAGGAAAAGGTCAGATTTGCAAAGGTAAGGAAGGTTTTCAGCGATTGCCCGCTTCTCTCTGTCAAAACTTGATACAGCTTTTGTCCCACGTTTCGTATATTCCCCGTACAGATCGTGGTATTGTGGGCTACCCCCAGGCAGGTGCGGAACAGGCAGAGCTGGAAACCCATAAAAAAGGAAACGAACAGTGTCACGAGTATATTGGGAAGAGACAGTGGCATACAGCCCACAGCAAAGAGGGCTGCGGCTTCCAAAAGCAAGGCAAATTTACGCCAATCTCCATGAAGGGGACTTTTGGAAAGCTGACTTTTCACTGCTTCGCTGAAAGCCGCACCGAAGATGCAGGATGCGATAGGCAGAAAATAGGTCAAGGCAATCTGCCAGTTGCCCAAAGCCAGATTGATACCCAGATGTGACATGTTGGCTGTATGCATGTTCGCCAATACGCCGTCTCTAGTAATATATGTATAGGCATTCATATATCCGCCGATCAACGTGATGATGACTAAAAATCCAGGTCTTTCCCAAGCTGGATATACGATTTCTCTTTCCAAGTGCGTTCCCAACCTTTCAATTTAATAATCTCTCAAGAACAGAGGCCATACTGGCAGCCGCCATCAATATAAGAAAAGGAATTTTCCATCTTGAAGC
>ERZ791934.977-NODE-977-length-32269-cov-112.397684_pt1 | contig 32269 bp, 24 predicted proteins | sample MGYA00510125_ERZ791934 | MGnify/ENA primary metagenome ERZ791934 (study PRJEB30046, sample SAMN00993240) | human gut metagenome | study: EMG produced TPA metagenomics assembly of the A metagenome-wide association study of gut microbiota in type 2...
TTTGTCATAGTGGCGTTGGGGAAAGCCGTTCGGACAATCCGCATCATGGTCGGCGAAAGATCCAAAGTGACCTCTTTGACTGTCTTACGCTTGGAGACATGAATCATTTCAAGCACCTTTATGACTTCTTCAGACTTCGTGCCACGTATCATGGCCACAAGTGTACCTTTGCCACCACGTCCCGTACGGTTAGTGACAACAGTATATAATTCTCCGCAACTCAAAGAAGTCTCGTCAATACAAAGGCTAGGGCCTATATTCTGTTTGAACAGGACATATTCTGTGGCATGATCTAACTGATCCCACTGTCTGTATGCGCTGATAAACTCCTTGTACTGTGAAGTTAACTGTTTCCCCCTTACCCCATAAGCATCTGCTATGGAGCTTATGCTGGCCGCGGTAGTTTCAATCTTATTCTTTTAAAAAAGCAACGAACTCAGGAGTGAGTTTCGTCCCTTCGGCCGTAAGATCATCATAGGTATAGGAAAACGTTTCCCCGGTAGCTTTGTCATACCAGCGACGACGTCTTACGTGAAGATAAACAGGTTTACCGCGCAGCGGAAAGTCCTGAATCACTTTCTCATCAGTAAAACCATGTGAGATCACAGTTCCACTCTTGTAATCTGAACGTTCCATGTAGTGTTTTTCATCAAGCCAAACTTCGATTTTGACAGAGTCGTCATGCCAACCGGAGATCTCGAAATACTCCATTAAAACTTCGGGAAAGATGACTCGTAGTAACTTATGTAGGTTGCGATTGGAAGGCATTGGGCAGATAATTTTAATTTGAACGCAAAGATAGTTTACTTGCGCGTATTAACATAACATACCCACAGGGTTTTCGGACTGACCCAGATATTCATTGATCCGACGTTGAGCCCAGCAAACCAATGAGTTACGAGGAGTAGAAAAGAAAAGCGGAGAGAGTTTTTCAACTTTCTCCGCCTCAGTACCCAGACCCGGGGTCGAACCGGGATGGAAGTGAATCCACTGGTGTTTGAGACCAGCGCGTCTACCGATTCCGCCATCTGGGCGCGTGCTTGATTTCTCAATTGCGGTGCAAAGATACGACATTATTTTGAATTCACAATAGTTTAGCAAAAAAAAGGAGAAAAAAATAATAAAACATATCTTAAACACTTCTCTATTCAGAGAATAAACCGTACATTAGCAAAAACATTTAAAATAGAGTCACTATCATGACAAACATGAATAATTATTGCGTGATTATGGGTGGGGGTATCGGAAGCCGTTTTTGGCCGTTTAGCCGTAAAACACTCCCCAAACAGTTTTTAGATTTCTTCGGGACCGGGCGTTCACTTTTACAACAAACTTTTGACCGCTTCCAAAAAGTTATTCCAACAGAAAATATTTTCATTGTCACCAATGCAATGTATGCGGACTTAGTGAAAGAACAATTACCTGAAGTAAACGAAGATCAGATTCTGCTGGAACCGGCAAGACGGAACACCGCTCCTTGTATAGCATGGGCTTCCTACCACATTCGCGCATTAAATCCAAACGCTAATGTCGTAGTCGCTCCTTCCGATCATTTAATTCTGAAAGAAGACGAATTTCTCGCTGCCATTGAAAAAGGGCTGAACTTCGTATCGCGTTCCGAAAAACTATTGACACTGGGTATCAAGCCGAATCGTCCAGAGACAGGGTATGGATATATACAAATAGACGAACCTGCCGGAGAAAATTTCTACAGAGTGAAAACATTCACAGAAAAGCCGGAGCTGGAATTAGCCCAGGTATTTGTAGAAAGTGGAGAGTTTTATTGGAATTCCGGTCTATTTATGTGGAACGTAAATACAATCATCAAAGCCTGCGAATATCTGCTACCTGAACTGGCTTCAAAATTAGCGCCGGGAAAAGACATCTATGCCACCGAGAAGGAAAAAGCATTTATCGAAGAAAACTTCCCCGCATGCCCCAATGTATCTATCGACTTCGGCATTATGGAAAAAGCAGACAATGTATATGTATCTCTAGGAGACTTCGGCTGGTCGGATCTCGGAACGTGGGGATCACTCTACGATTTATCGGAAAGAGATCAGGATGGCAATGTCACTCTGAAATGCCATTCGCTTATCTATAACAGCAAAGATAATATGGTAGTACTTCCGAAAGGAAAACTTGCCGTAATCGACGGTTTGGAAGGATACCTGATTGCTGAGTCGAATAACGTGCTGTTAATCTGTCGTAAGGATGAAGAACATGCCATTCGTAAATATGTAAATGATGCCCAAATGCAACTCGGTGACGACTTTATTTAGAATTACACGATAGCAGAAATTTAATTAGAACAGAATAAAGGTAACAATATAAATAGCAAACGGTGAACTCCCTGTAACCTAAATACAGTTTGTTCACCGTTCACTGTTTTTTATAATGAAAAACTTTTGTGTGTCTAAACTATAAAGACTTAAATTATAAGATCTCTAAATTATCTCAATTCCCTGTTCCTTACAAAGTTTCAGACCGAGATCCTTCAATCTGAACTTCTGAATCTTTCCGCTACCTGTCATCGGAAACTCGTCCACAAAGAAAATATATTTCGGTATTTTGTAACGGGAAATCTTGTTTCTGCAAAAGTCACGTACATCCTCCGCCTGTATCGTGACACCTTCCTGTAAAATGATGAACGCTCCAACAGCCTCACCATACTTCTTAGAAGGAATACCTGCAACCTGTACATCCTTCACTCCATCAAGTTTATAAAGGAATTCTTCTATCTCACGCGGATAAATATTTTCGCCACCGCGAATAATCATATCCTTGATACGTCCGGTGATGCGGTAATTGCCGTTTTCGTCCTTAATACCCAAATCGCCGGAGTGTAAGAAGTTATTTCTATCAAGCACTTCCGCCGTAGCTTCCGGGTTCTTATAATACCCCTTCATGGTGTTATATCCACGGTTGCACATTTCTCCCTGTACACCCACCGGGCATTCCTCACCTGTTTCCGGATCAATGACTTTCACTTCCGTAAATTCGAAATCGCGCCCAACCGTGTTACAACGCACATCAAATGAATCGTCAATACGGGTGGCAGTCATGCCGGGAGCCGTTTCCGTCAAACCATATACACTGGTCACCTTCATATACATCTTTTCCTCAACCTGTTTCATCAATTCAACAGGACACAGAGAGCCTGCCATAATACCTGTACGAAGACAAGACATATCAAACAAGTCGAACATCGGATGATGCAACTCGGCAATAAACATAGTAGGCACTCCATAAAGCGCCGTACAACGCTCTTTATGAATGGAAGCCAGCACAACCAACGGATCAAAACGCTCTACCATTACCTGCGTGCAACCATGAGTCAGGCAGTTCATGGTGGCCAATACAACCCCGAAACAATGGAACAACGGAACACAGCAACAAAGTTTATCATCTGCCGTAAACTTCATGTGCTCACCGGTCAAGAAACCATTGTTAGCTATATTATAATGTGTAAGCATTACCCCTTTCGGAAAACCGGTAGTTCCTGATGTATATTGCATATTTACCACATCGTGACAGTCAACTTTACTTTTAAGTTCATTTAGGCAACTATCCTCGATATTATTTCCCAGCAACAGGATTTCCGCCGTGTTATACATTCCGCGATGTTTCTCCTGTCCGACATATACTACATTTTTCATATATGGGAAACGTTCGCTTTTCAAATACCCGCGTTCGCAAGTTTTCAATTCGGGAAGCATAGTATACGTCATTTGCACAAAATCACTATCTTTCTCGCCATTTACGATACAAAGTGTGTGCATATCCGAGTTCCGGCAAAGATATTCCAACTCTGACTGTTTATAGTTCGTGTTCACAGTGACATATACGGCACCAATCTTAGCACAAGCATAAAGCAATGTAAGCCAATCGGGAACATTAGCAGCCCAGATACCTACGTGGGTGCCTCGTTCCACGCCAATGGCGATAAGTCCTTTCGCCATATCATCTACGCGACGATTCAATTGGCTCCAGGTAAATCGAAGATTGCGGTCGGAATATACGATATATTCCTTATCAGGAGTCTCTTCAGCCCAGTGTTCCAGCCACTGTCCCAAAGTACGGTCAAATAATTGCATACGATATACTTAAATCTTGGTTCTTACATAACATCAAATCGGTGTATAAACTACTGCCAGAATCTTTGCAGCCTGTCCCTCGTAAGCATGTACATGGTGAGGAACGATAGAGTCATAATAAATACTATCGCCTTCTTCCAGAAGGTATGTATTCTTTCCATAACTGATTTCCATGATACCTTCCATAACCATGATAAACTCCTCTCCCTCATGAGAAGAAAGAACAAAGTCAGTATCTTCAGTTGGCATTACATCAATGATGAATGGCTCCATGTGACGGTCGGCTTTCGATTTGGACAAAGAATGGTATTCCATGTGTTTGCGTGAGTGAATCGCATTATTGGAGAAGCTGATAGCGTCTTTTGCCTCTTTTTTACGGCATACCACCGGTCCCACTTCGTCCTGATCGTCCAAGAAAGTCCCCAGCCGTACACCCAATACACGAGCAATCTTAATCAACGGAGCAAGAGAAGGGATATCGATATTATTTTCGATACGCTCAATCTGTTCCATAGCCAAACCAGAACGCTGCGCCAATTCTTCTATGGTTATTGATTTATCTTCGCGGAGTGACTTAATTTTCTCTCCTACAATTTTACTTGTATCCATATTGTAAGCATTTTAGTTGTCAAAGGTGATAAATTATAATAATTAAGTTGCAAAAATAACAAAATCTTTAGATGAGCACAATTATAACCAAAGAAAATATGACTATCCGATAGAAAAAGGGAGAAACTAAAAAGCCGCTCCTCATAATGAGAAACGGCTTCTTCAATTTTTTCGCGGCAAGTAGATTACTTACGCAAACCGAGTTCTTTAACAATAGCACGATATCTTGTGATATCTTTAGCTTTCAAGTAATCAAGCAAACGACGACGTTTAGCTACCAACATTGTTAAGGCTCTCTCTGTACTATAATCTTTTCTGTTGAGCTTCATGTGCTCAGTCAGACGAGAAATACGGTAGGAAAACAAAGCTATCTGCGCCTCAGTTGAGCCAGTATCAGTGTTAGACTTCCCGTACTTTCCGAAGATTTCTTGCTTTTTAGCAGCGTCTAAATACATAATTTTTAGAATTTTGATATAGTAAATATTCTTTTGAGCGTGCAAAGATAGGCATTATCTTTATATCCCACAACGTTTTACAAGAAAAAAATGCGAGTATAGCATATATTTCTAATCCTATTTTCGTACCTTTGCAGCCAAATAATAGGTATTATATGCAAAATATTCGAAACATTGCAATCATTGCCCATGTTGACCATGGGAAAACAACGCTGGTTGACAAAATGCTGTTGGCCGGAAATTTGTTCCGCAACAATCAAAATAGTGGTGAACTTATCTTGGATAACAACGACTTGGAGCGCGAACGTGGTATAACGATTCTTTCCAAGAACGTTTCCATTAACTACAACGGTACTAAAATTAATATTATTGATACTCCGGGACACAGTGACTTCGGTGGTGAAGTTGAACGCGTATTGAATATGGCCGATGGTTGTATTCTGCTGGTCGACGCATTTGAAGGTCCGATGCCCCAGACTCGTTTCGTGCTGCAAAAAGCATTGGAAATTGGTTTGAAACCGATTGTAGTAGTCAATAAGGTAGATAAGCCGAACTGCCGTCCGGAAGAAGTATACGAAATGGTTTTCGACTTGATGTTCAGCCTCAACGCTACGGAAGATCAATTGGATTTCCCCGTTATCTATGGTTCTGCCAAGAACAACTGGATGAGCACCGATTGGCAGAAGCCGACTGAAACGATCACTCCGCTACTGGATTGTATCATCGAGAACATTCCGGCTCCGACACAGTTAGAAGGTACTCCGCAGATGTTGATTACTTCTCTGGATTATTCTTCTTATACCGGACGTATCGCCGTAGGTCGTGTGCATCGCGGTACATTAAAAGAAGGTATGAACGTAACGCTTGTAAAGCGCAACGGTGATATGCTTAAAAGTAAAATTAAAGAACTTCATGTATTCGAAGGTCTAGGCCGTGTGAAAACAAGTGAAGTTTCTTCTGGAGATATTTGTGCATTGGTAGGTATCGACGGATTTGAAATCGGAGATACTGTTTGTGACTTCGAAAATCCGGAGGCATTGCCACCTATTGCAATCGACGAGCCGACAATGAGTATGTTATTTGCTATCAACGACTCTCCGTTCTTCGGAAAAGACGGCAAGTTTGTAACTTCACGCCACATCCATGACCGTTTGATGAGGGAACTCGACAAGAATCTGGCTCTTCGCGTAAAGAAGAGTGAAGAGGATGGTAAATGGATTGTTTCCGGCCGTGGTGTACTTCACCTTTCCGTACTGATTGAAACAATGCGCCGCGAAGGATACGAATTGCAGGTAGGTCAGCCACAGGTTATCTACAGAGAAATAGACGGTGTAAAATGCGAACCGATTGAAGAACTGACAATCAACGTACCGGAAGAATATTCCAGTAAGATTATTGATATGGTAACCCGCCGTAAAGGTGAAATGGTCAAAATGGAAAATACGGGCGAACGTATCAATCTCGAATTTGATATGCCTTCACGTGGGATCATTGGTCTTCGTACCAATGTGCTGACCGCCTCTGCCGGTGAAGCTATTATGGCACACCGTTTTAAAGAATACCAGCCATACAAAGGAGAAATCGAACGTCGTACCAATGGTTCTATGATTGCCATGGAAAGCGGAACCGCTTTTGCTTATGCTATCGACAAATTGCAGGATCGCGGTAAATTCTTTATCTTCCCGCAGGATGAAGTCTATGCAGGACAGGTGGTAGGTGAACACTCTCACGACAATGACTTGGTTATCAACGTTACCAAATCAAAGAAGTTGACCAATATGCGTGCTTCCGGTTCGGACGATAAAGTTCGTCTGATTCCTCCCGTTCAGTTCTCACTCGAAGAAGCATTGGAGTACATCAAGGAAGACGAATATGTAGAAGTAACCCCGAAAGCAATGCGTATGCGTAAAGTCATTTTGGACGAAATAGAGCGCAAACGTGCGAACAAGATCTAAAACAATTCACTTCAGATAAAACAAGAAAGCCCGTTGGAGAAGAATCTTTAGCGGGCTTTTCTTATTTTTTCAGCTCAACCATATTCAGTAACTTCCGCACAACCCAATAGCCGACTCTAGCTTCTGAAATACCTTTCTGCAACCGATGTGGACATACAAAATTATCATCTTTGATTTCCGCTTCCATATAATAGAAACAACAGAAAGGATCTAGTTCAAATGCCTTTGCATATTCCAGAATATGGGTCGAAATAAGAAAATGACAATTGGAATACTCCTTCAATAATTCATTTACCGCAACGGAAGCCTCAAATGCATCTTTAGCATTAGTCCCCCGAAACATCTCATCCAGAATGACCAGACATTTCTTTCCGGTTCCCGCCTTTTGTAGAACTTCCTTAATACGAAGCACTTCCGCCATAAAATGACTTCGCCCGTCCCGCAAAGAATCAGGCAAGTTGATAGATGTATATATCCCCTCATAAACAGGACAAATCATTGACTTAACCGGAACGGGCAGACCGCAATGAGCTAACCAGACAGCCAGCGCCAAAGCCTTCAAAGTTGTCGATTTTCCCGCCATGTTGGAACCTGTAAAAAGACATATATTCCCACAGGACATTTCCCAATTATTCTTTTGCACATTTTCCACAAAAGGATGTACAATACCTTCAACAGAGAACTCCATTGTCTGCACCATGGTCGGAGTGAAACAGAAATTCTTTGCCTTCGCTACCCGATGCGCCGTCCTGCAAACATCAAACATGTAGACAACAGACAACAACTCCCTTATGGACAATAACCGTGTACAACGAAATAAATAATCATATTTATCTATGGCATAATTCGACAAGCGTGCCTTTTCATCTAAAGTTTGTTGCAGAACTTCCTCTAATTCACTTCCATGCAAAAGTTCCTGTACCTTATCAGCTGTTTCTTTTAAAAGTTGTGGCATATTCCCCCCTGCTGCAATAGTCCATTTCTCCAAACGGTGCAACATGAGAAAAACCAATTTCACTCCTCGGGAAACCACATACCGGTTCGGGTCATATCGTACAAGACGATCAATAATCGTCGCACATGAAAGTAATATATTTGCTCCCCTTATCTGTTCGCGATATTCCAGATAATATTCAATAAAGTCCAGTTCTTCCTCATTTAAAGGAAGTTCCGGCAAGAAATCCCAGGCGATAGCTTCCTGACGTTTACAAATCTCTTCCCAATCACTCAACGGATGCATAATCCAATCCAGCATCAGCGACTTTCCTTTCTTCGTTTCTGCTTTTAAAAACAAAGAACAAAGCGCCTGCTCACCATACACATTCCCTGTAACGTTCAAATCCGCATAAGTCTGTTTATCAGCGTCCAAATATACCATAGTATGATTTTTATCCAACTTCACAAAAATAGACAAAGTAAGAATAGACTAGTAATAAAGAACTTTTTAATAAGCTTTTTTAATACAACAACACTCCCACTATACCAGCAAGACAGATCAGCAGAATAGGATGTAGCTCCCATTTCCATGTAATCAGAAAAGCACCGACAAAAATCCCAATACTTTTATAATCAATAAAGTTATCTTTGTTCATCATCAGTAAGGCTGCCGAAGCAATCAATGCCACAGACATAGGAAGCAGCCCCGACATCGCCGCCTTGATATACTTATTATCTTTGCATTTGGCAAAGAAATAAGAAATGAGCAATACTAAAATAAAAGAAGGCAAACAAACTGCCACAGTAGCAAGCACCGCTCCCCATACACTTTGTGTAACTGCATATCCCACGTAAGTAGCACTATTAATTCCAATCGGCCCCGGTGTCATTTGCGAAATCGCCACTACATCCGTAAATTGCTGGGAAGTCAGCCAATGATGAATATCCACAATTTCGTGTTGAATAAGGGAAAGCATAGCATAGCCACCTCCGAAGCCAAACGTACCGATCTTCAGATACACCCAAAGTAATTGTAAATATATCATGCCTTTATATCTTTAATCTTATCTTTCAACCATAAAGTATAAACCAGTCCGCCCGCAATTCCCGCCAATACTACATAAATAGGAGAAAGTCCGAATTGCCAGATCAACACAGTAGCAATGAGGGGGGCCATCAACTGTATATATTTCAGCTTCAATGCCCTAACCGCAGATATGCAAGGGAATAAAATCAATGCCACCACTGCCGGCCGTATTCCGTTAAAGATACGGATCATCACCTCATTATCCTGAAAACGGGCAAAGAACATCGCAATCAACATCATAATAACAAAAGAAGGCAATATGGTAGCCAGTGCGCACACCAGGCTACCAATCACCTTATGAAGTTTATAACCTACAAAAATAGATATGTTTACTGCGAAAACACCGGGCAATGACTGGGTCAAGGCAAACATTTCCATAAATTCCTCTTTACTCATCCACTTTTTCTTGACTATCTCCCGTTCTATCAACGGAATCATGGCATATCCACCTCCAATGGTGAACATGCCAATTTTCGCAAATGTATAAAAGAGTTTCAAATAAGTAACAATCATTTTTCTGTCAGCGTTTTAGCAATTCCCCCTTCACGCTATCATACTTTAGTTGATAACTATGTCCTTTTACAGTTTTAAAAGACAAAGTCTTGCCGGCATATTTCACAATACATCTTTCACCTGACTTTGACAGGATAGTCGCTTCCTTCAAAAGTCCGTTCTCCCATATCATGTCTACCTCGAAATTTCCTTTCGCACATATACCCCGGACAGAGCCTTCCTTCCATGCATCCGGCAAAGCAGGAAGCAGTTGGATAAATCCCATGTGACTTTGCAGTAACATCTCCGTAATACCGGCCGTACCACCAAAGTTTCCATCAATCTGGAAAGGCGGATGCGTATCCCATAAATTATCAAGCGTACCGTTCTTCAGCAGATTAGCAAATAAGGTATAAGCATGATTGCCGTCCTGCAAGCGAGCCCACTGGTTCAACTTCCATCCCATACTCCAACCCGTAGCTCCGTCACCACGATGCACCAATACTACTTTGGCAGCTTCAGCCAATTCGGGAGTAGTGACAGGAGAAACCGTATGTCCCGGATGCAGACCAAACAGATGATTTACATGGCGGTGTTCATCTTTCGGATCGTCAATATCTACCGACCATTCCATTAATTGCCCATAACGGCCGATCTTATAAGGAACGAGATTGGCAAGCACCTGTTCCCATTCCTTACGTTCTTTCTTATCCACTCCCAATTCCTCGCTCGCCTTGATGGCATCCAATAGGATTTCACGCACAACGGCGTGTACAAATGTGGCCCCCTGATCAATAGGGCCATGTTCGGGTGAAGTGGACGGTGCCGCAGTATAAGTTCCGTCCGGCTTATGCCACAAATAATCAACTGCAAAATTGGCACTGCTCTTTATCAACTCATATCCCGTCTCTTTCAAGAATTTCAAATCCCGTGTATAGTCATAATACTCCCAAATATGCGTAGCTAGCCAAGGGCCTGCCATTGGATTAAAGTTCCACGACATATCTTGACTTTCCAGTGGAGCAGTAAACCCAAAGATATTAGCAGAAATAGATGCAGTCCAGCCCCTCGCACCAAAATAAGACTGAGCCGTCTTTTCACCCGGCTTCACTAATGTGCGGATAAAATCAATTAACGGCAACATGCATTCCTCCAGATTCGTAGAACAGGCAGGCCAATAATTCATCTGAATATTTATGTTATTATGATAATCAACACGCCAAGGCCCATCAACGTTATTATGCCAGATACCTTGCAGGTTGGCCGGCATATTGCCCGGACGAGAACTTGCAATCAGAAGATAACGGCCGAATTGAAAATAAAGTTCCTCCAGATAATAGTCCGGCTGCCCTTTCCGATAATTTTTCAACCGCTGCCCGGTCGGTAAATTACCGGTCTTTACCGTTGGATTCAGATTCAACTTCACCCGATTGAATAAAGCAGCGTAATCCTGATAATGCTCATTCAACAGAGCCGAATAACCTTTGGCCACCGCATTAGCCAGCCATTGACCCGTTGTTTCGACAGGATTGACCCCGACATACGTTTTCGGATTCTTAAAGTCTGGAGCAAAGTTAGCCTTATAGTCAGTATCCGCAGTGACATAAAAGACAACTTCATCCGCTCCCTTCACGGTGAGTTTCCCATTTCTATTGACCAATGTTCCACCTTTAGTCTCCGCTTGGATACGGACTACATATTTCATTCCATTATTATCCAGCGCAGCCGAATAAACCAAGCCATTATCACCTTGAGCCACCATACTACCTGTCGATACCGGATTAGGAGCATAACTGAATATCAGGTTCTGCTTGCCCGGCCGGTCGGCACTGAAACGCATGACCAGCACATTAGCAGGATAAGAAATAAAATAATTCCGTTGGTACGCTACATCGTCTTTTTTAAACTGCACTACAGCCATAGCAGAGTCCAAAGAAAGAATACGCTTATAATCACTCATACCAATAATATTCAGCCCGGTCTCCACATAAAACTCTCCCATAGTCGTAAAACTACCGAAACGGAAAGGCTTTTCCCTGCTGCCCTCATAAGGTACTTCACTATTAAAATTCTGTCTCGTCAGCCTCTCCGCTTTAACTTGGTCTCCTTCCGTAAATGCTTTACGTATTTCATCAAGGATATGCGCTGACTGTTTATTGACATTCCAGTAGTAATCCGCTCCTTTCGCTGTGTTAGGACCACCCCGCCAGAGTGTCTTTTCATTAAAAGTAATCCGTTCAGCTTCGACCGATCCCATAATATTCGCCCCTATACTGCCATTTCCAATAGGCAATGATTGTGACTCCCATGCAGCATCCGGATTACGGGCTGTATCACCGGCGGTTTCCGGTTTATTTTCACCTTTCCACATATCCGGTCTGCCACCATACCATACGGCATGTCCTTGCAAAGTATTCGGAGCATCAAACCAAATAGCAAGTCCTTTTGTATAATCTGTCCCTCCGGCACAAACGGCAGAGGAGACAAGTAAAGTACTGATAAAAAATGAATAAAGTTTCTTCATTGTCATAGTATTTATTTTTTGGGGTTAAAAATCAACCTTGATATATTTCTTTTTCATCTGTCTAAATTCCATTTTTTTATCACAAACCTCCTCCAGCTTATTCTCTCTGATTACAACACCTTTACAACCATTTAAAATAAACAAAGGCTTTTGACGAAAATCGTCCGAAGAAGTACATTCTACATGATTCTCTTTAAAAATCAAATCCTTCGTACTTTTGGCGTATAACACCGGATTCCCAAATGTACGAAACGTATTACCTATGATACGCACATTTCTATGCACCGGACGTTCCGCATCCACCACCGTATTAGAAGGATGCAACGCAATGACTGCATTTTCAGGCCCTCCACTATACGCACAGCCGATAAATATATTGTTCTGAATCAAAACATCATTCACCGGTCCCGATTCATACCAGCCTTCGGCATCTCCTTCTATCAGGATAGCGCTCATGCCCGTTTTATAATAAGTATTATCTGCAATCACTACTTTTCGGGGAGTAGTCATTAAGGTACCCCGCGTACTTGTCCTCGTAAAATAACAATGACGAATTTCCACTTCGGGCGTGCAACTGATATTCTCCACACAATCGTGATTCAGTTCCAATTCACCGGGAATATCCCGATTGAAGGTGACTTGAACAATACGGTCTGTCAACCGTTTCACAGCAACCACTTGCGCAGACGCAAAACGTTCCATAGTAGACGCCTTGACAAAAGCGACCGTATCCCCCTCAAAGTAAGCGTTATACCCATAGCTCTGTCCATGCATGAAACGCAAATTCAAAGTACGGGTGTTTATTTTCTCAACGGCACGCAAGTTAGTACCGTGCACATTTATCGGATCATCCTGTGCACCCGCAAAATAACAACCAACTATCTTCACCTTTCCACTACATCCGGAAAAGTGCATCATATCCGCAGAAGCTGCCAACAACCTGCCACTGCCTTCGCGCGGCATACATTTCACTTTATCCATGGTAATATTACGAGTGTATTGACTTACTATACCAAGCCCATGCATATAGTGCATCTGCACCCGGTTAAGTGTAATATCCCGGCTTTCGAAAATAAACCATCCCACCTGGTCACGAATAATGTCACGAATTGTCAAAGTATTCCCCACTTTCGGGCGAAATCCTTCCGGGACATGGAAACGTACTACATTCGGGGGCACCCCTTCCGCCTCCGCAGCAGCAAGCACATTCCACCCCTGGCTATAACGGAAAGTACTATCAACAGGACTATATTCTATACAATGATTCTTGTTTGAACGCCAACCCTCACCAAAGAGGCTCATCCGCCCATTCACTATTTCATAACGTGTGTCACGATGTACAACAACTTCCACCTCATCATCTTCCACACGGGCAAATGTCATTTCCGAACCGGCAGGACGTTCAAAATCAATATGCAAATCTTTAAACACCAGATTCTTACAACGTTCGAGAGCGATAGTCGTCATTTTTCCGTGAAACATCAGCGTTGCTCCGTTTCCTTCAATCAGCAGATCTTTCATATCTTCAAACAGCAGACCGATAGTTTTCACTTTGGAAGGACACTCTTGTTCGGTCGATGTATTCGATATAAAATATTTCCGCCGGATAGCACCTTCGGGCCAGATATCATAACGCCCTTTCTCAAAAGAGAGCACGCGAGCACCACTTCGCTTACATTCACTAATAGCTTCCTGCAAACAGGTCACACAATTTTCATATGTATACGGATGTGCTCCGAAGTTTGAAACACGGATAGTATCTTTTTGTTGCGCCTGGGTAATACCGGAAATTCCAACTATTGACAAGCATATAAATAAAGCAATAAATCTCATAAGCAAATATGTATTAAAGAAGAAGTTGTCGCGTTACTTTATATTTATACAAAGATAGCGAATTATGTTCGATTATTAAATAAAGAGCCGCCATCAAATCGCATTTATTCACATAAACCCGATTCTCCAGCGGCTCTAACCTTTCTTTAGTGAGAAATATAGCTATCTATTGAACTCTGTCACTTCAACGGACTCACTATTAATAATATTATTTCTTACTTGTCGTAAACATTATCTCTGCAATACTTGCATTTACACCATTATTACTACCCGTAACCAAAGCACGTATATATCTTCCTCTTACAGGTTCCGGCAACAGCAGGGTTTGGGCATTGGTCGCCTTTTCACTAGGGAAGTTCAATTGTCCCAATTCTGTCCAATGTTCTTCACTTTCACCTATGCTGAATATAACAGTTTTAGTATCTCCGTTACCTTGCCTTCTTGCCAGTTCTATCGAAAGAATATCCTGTTGTGATTTCATATCAATAATGATTTCGTGTGGCAATGGAGGATTAGCCCCTTCACCTTTCCATTGTGAGTGCCAGAAACTGGCAAGATCTCCGTCAAGGATACAGGTGGCAATACCATATTTACCAGCATTTTCTCCAACCTTTTCTTCTGTCGAAGCCGAGATTCCCCAATCCGTTCTGTCTGCATCAACATATTGTTCGTGAACCGCATCCCAATCTTCTTTTGAAATGGTATAATAAGCAGGAAAATCCATTATTTTTTCCAAAGTTGGAATATCATCGAAAGCGTCATCAGCCGGCTTAAATGTAGATATCAACTTAAATGATGTCTTAAGGACCGCATCCGGTATAACCGTAGAAGTTTGCCCTTCATCTACTTTGATGATTTTCTCCTTTCCCTCATCATTTGTATACGTCAACGTAGTTCCGGTACACCCCTCTAACGGAACCCAATTAATCGTTACTCCGTTCAAATCTGCCGAGATCGAATTAATTCCCTGAGCTGATAGACTGGCCTGATAAGTGGAACCGTACACTTCACCCGCAATAGTTCTTACCAAAGACTCTTTACCTGTATCACTCCTCGTTATCATATTGAATATATATTTCCCTTCCGGAAGGTCAATAATCGTCGATATAGGATCCTTTATAACACGATTCTCCGGAACAGGAACTACCACAGGATTTTCATTTCCCTCCCACGTAATCACACAAGAGCTGATTCGTGGGTCGGCATTCAGATACCACTCCAACTTGACACGATTGAACCCGCTATAGGCACTCAAATCCTGAACGGCCCCGAGATAGGTTTCTTCTCCCATTTCAAGGTATTTTTCGTGTATCTCATACATATCTCCGCAAGCGGTCATCAAAAAGGCTGACAAGCCACAAGCTATATATCTTATTATATTTTTCATAATCTGATTTTTTTAATTACTCTGTTGCAGGTTGTCCCCAGAAAGTCATTTCGCCAATCTGAGCGTAAGTACCTCCACTCCAGGTTTCAAGCATAAGAATTCTTACATAACGGAAATTAGGAGCTTCAATGGGAACTTCGTGTTCATCGCCATTCTGTATATATTCAATATCTTCATTGGTTATATTCGGATTATCTTGTCCGGAAGGTTTATAACATTCAACATCCATAATCTTCGTCCAACCCTCAAAGGTAGGATACATGATACCATCTTTTTCCTGACCGCTATTATACATTTCGTCCGTAAGTTCCGTACAACCATAAATCACATATTTCTTCAAATTATTATGAGTATAGGTCCAAACGTTTGCATCTCCTCTGCGTTGCCACATCTTGAAACGGCTTACCTTGGCAACCTGTCCCATATCGAACGTTATACACCGACCAGGGGCAGGGTTATCACTATTAGCAACACTATGGAAACAGTCTGTGTTATTATTACCCTGCCAGATATTTCGTATCGGCAGACCACCCATTGCCTCACAATCACCAGGCAAACGTGTCGGAAGTTCTTTAAATTTCGACTTGTCAAGTTCCTCTTCATACAAAGGATTGCTTTCCAGCTCCAACATCTCGGAATAATTATCCCAACGGTCACGAATTCTGTATCCTAACGTGATTGGTTCAGCAGCCAATCCCCGGATTTTAGCTTGCCCTTCCACTATACTGGAATAGAAATTCTCCAAAGAAACCCATTCTCCGTTTTCCTTTTTGGTAACTTCCAGAATAATATTCTGTCGAGTCGGATTTTTCCACGTCAAACTCACTCCTCCAAAACTATCAGTAATCTTGAGTGACTCATAAATATATTCTACAGGAGGAGTTAATGGACTGATAGAAACGGTTTTCGGTTCAGACTCGTTCTGGCTTTTGTCTACACTCTTCAAAAAGATATTATAGTCACCCACCTTTCCGAATCCTTCTACGATCAAGCTATCTACATAAGGAGAAGCTTTTGTGGTTCTTTCCACCCCATTAATCATATAAGACGCCACAACACACAAGAGATCATCATCTTTCGGAGGAGTATAACGAATGATAGCTCCTCCATTAATGTTCTCCACCTCTATATTCGTAGGCAATCCCGGTGCTACACTGTCGGTAGCATTGAGACCAATCTTTTCGTCCTGCCCACATCCTGCTAGGCAGAGTGTACCGAGCAATGTGACGAACGCATATTTCACAAGCTCTGATATATTATTCATATTTCTCATATTTCCAGTCATTTTAAATTATGAATATCATAGTTACCACCCTGGGTTTTGTACCAGGTTCGGATCTTTCAATATTGTTTCCAGTTTCAACGGCCACAAATAGTCCTTATAACTATACTTTGAACGTAAGTAGATAGTGGTTACTCTATAAAATTCCTGGGCAGTCTCTCCTTGAATATGCCACCCTTTCACTTCGCGGGGAAGTTCTTTTTTCCAACGACGCAAGTCCCAGAAACGTTTTCCTTCACAGGCCAGTTCATTCAAACGTTCCATACGAATGATTTCACGCATACCGTTTTTCGTATTAGGCTTATCCGGGGACTTGGAATATTTACTCCACGACTCCTTTACCCCCTTCAACCCTGCACGTTCGCGAACCAAGTCCACGTAATCATATACATCCTGTGTGGGTGATTCCTGCGATTCATTCAAAGCTTCCGCATACATCAGATACAAATCAGCAAGACGTATGATTGGGAACGAATAACGGTAGGGAGAGAAACCGTCTTTTGTCAAACCAGTCTTATAGCTACATACCTTTTTATTCAAATATCCCGTATATGAATGGTCTTCCGAAGTCTGGCGCCCTGATACCTCCTTTGCCCGAAAATGATAGAAAGCAAGATTTGCCGGCTCATCATTCGTATAACCATCTCCATACCATGTTCCACGGTCGAATGACAATGAAGCATAGAAACGCGGTTCACGGTTCAAGTGAAGATAGGCTGTTTGCTCTCCTATCTGAAGGTAATATTTATTATTTCCCTCATCCGGGATAGTGGTAATCTCATAGCGGTTAGGATAATTAGCCGTCCAGAAATCACTGTTATCTTCAGAAATAGGCACACCATTTGAAGAATAGAATGCTTCGGCTACTGATAAAGTTGGTCCTAAAACAGAACGCGCGTTATAGTGGCTCCCCTTCGTATGTTTAGCCATTGCAACCGTCTGCAATCCGTTAACGTTCCGAGTACTTCCCCAAATAATTTCTTCATTCCATTTTTCTGTGACAGCCTCACCGATATCCAGCAGTTTGCGTGTTGCCGCAGAAATACTATTGATCGGCAAAGAGAAAGTATAAAGTTTCTCGTGACCATTTTCTTTTGCACAATTTATCGCTTCAAGCGCTGCGTCTGCTGCCAATTTCCATTTACTGTTATCAACCTGTGTCGGGAACAAATGCCTACCCTGATTATCTTTCACATTAATATAATCCGAATTTCCATTAAACAAAGGGCTGGCAGCCAATAATAACAATTGTGCTTTTACTGCTTTTGCAATTGGCTGGGTGATGCGCCCCATCTCCTGTCCTGGATCTGTGATCTTTGAAGGCAGATCTTTATATGCTTCATCCAGCAGGTTAGAGATATAAGCCACTACATCATCCACCGGCTCGCGATAACGCCTTACTTCATCCTGTGAAGCATCTACCGCAATATTAGTATCCATGATAGGAATAGGGCCGTAAAGCATAAACAGATAATAATGATAATATGCTTTGAGGAATTTTACTTCCGCAATCCAACGGGTGCGTTCATAATTCTGCAAATCGAGAGGTTTGTTGATATTTTCCAAGAAAATATTACAATCGCGGATAGCTACCCAAAGATTGGTTCCCCCATTTCCTCCATCCCAAAAATTCTGGTAGGGGTCATTATTATTTTGTTCACCGCGACCTATTTCCCATGCGTTGAGAGAGATACGCTGATCTATAAAACCGGTTCCTTTAGGCATTAACCAATGTTCATCACCTGCCAAAAAGCCAATGGAGCCACCCTGATCCCATGAAGGCAGGTAACTATAACAAGTATGTAGAAACTTAAATGAATTAATGCGGTTGCTGAAGGCATTATCCATGCTTGGAGTACCTTCGGGCACTATATCTAGGTAATCACTACAAGAAGTGCTACACAGCATGGTAGCAATCACGAGTGATATGGATATGATTATTTTTTTCATATAACATGTTTTAGAGTGAAAGTTGAATACCTACATTAAATACTCGTTGAACAGGATATCCCAAACCGTTGTTCCCCATTTCCGTATCCCAAATCTTGAATTTGGAAATATTGAACAAGTTCGTCCCACTTACGTAAATACGCAAGTTTTCCAATTTAGCTTTACTGGTCAGCCGCTTTGGAAGTGTATAGCCTATTTCTGCCGATTTCATACGCAAGAAAGTACCGTCACGTAACCACCATGTACTCGACTGGTTATTATTACTGATAGCCGTATCCGATAACCGTGGCCAAAAAGCATACATATTCTGGTTGGACTCGCTCCAATGATTATCTGCAATAACCTGAAGTAAAGCATTGTTAGCCTGTTTCCCTCCCAATTCGTTGTCCGGATCATAAGGTTGGGCAAACGGAGTGATACGCAAAGGACTAATAAAGAAAGAAGACCGTGCCGATCCCTGGAAGAAGCAGTTGAAATCAAACGCCTTATATCCGACAGAGAAACCGAAACCATAGATAATTTCTGGTGTAGTCGGATAACCGATAGGCACAATATCCTGCTCGTCGATGATTCCGTCACGATTGATATCTTTATATTTGATATCTCCGGCCGTATATTCGCCAAATTGTTGTTTCGGAGAGTTTGCCACATCTTCATCATCTACAAACAAACGTTCGGCTATGTAACCATAAGTCTGGCTCAGCTTAGAACCGATTTTACTTCTCCATGGAGTAGCCGAGTAGTCCGGTTCTTCGTATTCAGAAAATTCACTGCTGGCGTATGTGAAATTACCTCTGATAGTAGTCCACAGGTTTTTGTTGAAAATATGCGAATAATCCAAAGAAATATCGACACCTTGTCCTTTAGCCTCACCGATATTTGCCCGGATAGGCGCCTGGAATCCCATCAAACTGGGGATATCGGCACGCTCTTGCAGGATATTCGTTCTTCTTTCTTTAAAATACTCTGCCTGAATCTCCAGGTCATTGAATAATTTCAGTTCAAATCCCACATTCATTTTATGAGAAATTTCCCAACCAATCTTCGGATTGGCATAGCGGCTGATAGAAATACCATTATAACCTTCGTCAAAGTTGGTTCCGAAGTTCATTCCCCTACCGGAATTATTCATATTTACTTCCGACAAATAGAAGAAACGGTTGTCATTATTAGAAATATTATCATTACCGACCAATCCGTATGATCCTTTCAACTTAAGCATATTGACAACTTTGGAAATCGGTTTGTCCGCCCAGAATTTTTCATTGGACACAACCCAGCCCAAACCTCCCGACGGGAAGAATCCCCAACGATGACTCTTGTCAAAACGTTCGGAACCGTTGTAACCGAAATTAAACTCCGCAAAATAACGGTCGGAGAATCCGTAAGTAAAACGTCCTGCTAATCCCAAATTACGGGTAGGGAGTGATTTCTGCAAGGTGTTTTCATTGCCACTTTTCCCTTCACGCACTGTATAAACCAACATACCACTGACATTGTGTTTTTCAACAAACGTCCGATCGTATGACAACGACGCTTCCAAATACAGGGAACTACCTACTTTTTTACTTCCCGGAGAGTATCCTAGATAATCTGTACCCAAATCCGGATTTAGAGCAGAGAGAGTGTATTCATCTTTTGTCTTATCATAACTATCCAAGGCATAATAGAACGGAGTATAAGAACGTTGAAGGTCATAATATGAAGTTCGCGTGACATTTCCCAACAAACGCCCTTTCAAGCCTTCGGTTATAAAACTGAAATCTTGCTTCAACTCCAACTGGGCAAGTATAACAGTGTTTTCATATTCTTTATAACCGCGTGCCATTTCAGCATATGGATTCAAGTAATTTGCACTAGTTCCATAATTACCGAACATAGGATGATTGGTATATTGGTTAGCTGCATCCGGAGCATACATAGCAGGAAAAAGAACCGGACTTGCTTTAATAGCCTGACTGTAAACCTGCGAACCGCCCTGTATCGGACCTTGATAACTATCAAACGTGCCGCTCACGCGCACTCCCAACTCGGTTGTTTTGGTCAGATTAATATTAACATTCGAACGTACCGTATATTTATCCAACTTAATATTATTATCAAAAAGGTTACTGGGAACCTGTTTCAAGATACCATTATCCCGCGAATAAGACAATGCTACATAGTAACGGGCTACACGGCCACCACCGCTAAGGCTCATGTTTCCGCGATAGTTAGTTGTGAAATCTTTGAATAGCATATCCTTCCAGTCTACCATCGGATAAGCCATCGGATTCAACCCTTTTTCGCGAGCAGCAATCGCGCTTTCCAGATAAGGTAATGCACCATCCGGATTTCGAGTTCTCACCGCCTCATTATGAAGTTTCATAAACGTCAGCGGATCAGCAATTTCAACCTCTTTGGAAGGAGCGGAGAACGAACTTTCTACCCTGAAAGATAATTTCATTTTACCTTCCGTACCTTCTTTTGTCGTTACAAGAATAACACCATTAGCACCACGCGCACCATAAAGCGCAGTAGCAGTAGCGTCTTTCAGAATGGAGAAACTGGCGATATCATCGGTATTCAATCTTGCCAAATCTGATGAAGTCAATTCAATGTTATCAATCAAAATCAACGGATCGGCTTTCCCTGTTCCAAATGTCGTCACACCACGAATAAAGAATTCGGCATTATCTTCACCCGGTTCTCCACTTCTTTGATAAGCAACTACTCCCGCCAACTTCCCTGCAAATCCGGTAGTAAGATTACTACTGGTAGTTTTTAACTCCGCCGGTTTGATAGTAGAAACGGAGCCTAATACGGACTCTTTCTTTTGTTTGGCAAAAGCTACAATCGTGACATCTTCAAGTGCAATACCGCTATCTTCTTTCATCGTCACAACACGAAAGACATTTAGATCTTTAGGGTTGAACGGAACAACTTTCTTCTCATATCCAATGTAAGAGAATTCTATATTTTTCGTGTTTGCCGGTACTTTCAGTACATAATTTCCGTCCAAGTCTGTAGCTACTCCGATACTGGTTCCCGGAATAAAAACACTGGCACCAATAATCGGTTCATTGTTAAAATCCAATACAACTCCTTTAATTGTATAGGTCTTGCCTGTCTGTTGTGGTGATGCAATATCCTGTTTGGCGTGAAGGGGAGGTAAACAAATACCATACAAACAAAATAGGATCAATAATCGCAGTATTCTTCCACAATTTTGTTTTTCATTCATCATAGAAATTAAAAGTGTTAACAATTCATTCTTATGCTTTTCGATAAGCATGAATCTGGGTTAATTAAAGGTTTTCAATAAATAAAGGATAGCACTTTCATCTATTAAATTGCTATCTTCACAAAAACGTTCATTTTTTCTTTGCCAGCATTCGTTATTAGTTTATAATCTTGTTAAAGGTGTTACACCGGAAATTCTCAAATAGACGGCATTTTCTATCTTATGAATCACATCCGTTTTTTCAAAAAATCCCACTACCCGATACTACATTCTGTTGCATCGGTTGTGGGAACTTGGGGGTATGTTAAGTTTCAAATAATACATTATACAAGACTTATTCAATCCCCGGACAAAAGCACTCTTTTTTCCATAAATTGAATATAAAAAACAAGATGATATAACCTGGTTATACTGTACCAGAGGAGATAAACTGTGCTGAGCTGTACTGTTCATAGGATATAAGGTCTTTTTTTATTTATCGCTACACTAAGTTCTACTGGAACTTCGTGATAAAAAAAGAATATATATCAGAGGGGTATGAAATGAAGAAAATAAGGACTCTACCAAAGTTAATTACAAAAAGCGCATAATATATAGATACAAAAATCACGATATAAACGCTTATTTGCAAATAAAACTATTGACAATTTATTTCATTGAGTAAAAATATTAAAACAGATAAGTTCTTTTTTTATATTTATCTGACCAGATAATAAAAACATTACTCAAATCTATTGCAATTACAAAAATTATCTATATATTTGCAACGTATTACAATTATTATTGCATACAAACTAACACATTAGTTCACTTTACAAAACGAATCACGAAGTTCCAGTAGAACTTGGTAAAAGTTATTTCAAACAAATTCTGAATTATCTTCTAATTGCATATTTTCTTTCAGTAAAAAAATCTATTAAATTTTATAATTATATATCTTTGAATAGTTTTTAAGGAACATATAGACTATCATCGGGAAGCTACATTTGAGACTTCATTCATATTCTAAATAGATTATTTCATTGCCTACTATTACTTCGCATAACCATAGTTATACGAAAAGAAGACTATAGTTACGCGAAATAAAAAACCAATAAAATATATCCTGATAAGTAAACAGTGAAAAAGAAACGCCTATAACGACAGGAATCATTTATTATACCAATACAGACTTTTCTTATTCATTGTAGTATTTTTAAATTTTCAAAAAGATACGATGTTTATACATCATTTGAAGTATAAAAAAGACAATGAGATAATTAGCAAAACTTAACCATACAGAATAATAGTTACCAAGAAACTGCTCTAAGCCATAGCTGATAGAAGCTGCTATACAACGGAAATTAACGACCTCACCTAAAATATAGGCAGTGATAGAGTTCATCCCATAAATTTTCAACCAATCCAACCCATAGGTATGCCCTTTATAGTCTATCCAATAATAAAATAATCCCATAAGCAGAAAGCAGAGTCCTCCGGAAAACAAAGTCATACTACAAGTCCATAGCCGCTTAATAATAGGCATTTGCAAACTCCATAGCAAAGATACCCCTATTAATACTATGCCTAACAATAATAAAAGCCTCACCACTCCCTTTCTATTTTCTTTTCCTTCTTTCATTATCTTTCCGGCAAAAGTACCTAGCATAACTGTTACTCCAAAAGTTAAGCTACTCCATATCCAAGTATAAGTATAATAAGGAGAAAAATGCCAGTTTCCATCTTCTCCCCAATACACACCATCCCGAAACTGGCCTAGCACTAGTCGGTCTACCTTTTCTGCAAAATTCCCTCCGGGAGTAAAATCGCCGAAGAAAGTCATCGGTATCCAGTAGAGCAGTAACAATAATAATGTAATGAGCACCTGATAACGGAAAGAACAGTGTAACAAAATTATTGCTGCAATAAGATAGCCTGTTGCTATCGCCTGCAACGTATTCGAATATAAATAAAGAGAATCAGGATTCAATCCCAAAAGGTTTCCCTGCACAATCATGCCGAAAATAAAAAGCAATACAAAGCGCTTTATTATTTTACGATAAATAGGCCATTTATTAGGGGCATTTTTAAACTTGGAAAAGGAAAAAGGCATGGAGGCTCCTGTCATAAACAGGAAAAGTGGCATCACAAGGTCCCAGAACCGGAAACCAATCCAAGACTCATGATCGAACTGATATAAAATGTCATTAAGCCACGGAAAATTCAAACGTTGCCCCAAAGCCACAAATACCGGTTGAAAGAAAACTAAAAGAAAGAGGTCGAAACCCCGTAGGATATCGAGTGCAGCCAAACGCCCGGAGACGGGAGACAAAGGTGTATTCATAAACATTATAATTTTCAAATTAAAAAGGAGTCGTTGACATAACGTGCTTAATCACCACCTCAACGACTCCCAAGACCTCAATTGTTTGATTTCAGTTTATTTGCTACAAATATAAGAAAATAATACCTATTTATTCAACACAACTTTGACAGTCCATGTTTTCTTTGTTCCATTTGCAGCCATGACACTATATCTACGTTCTGAGGTCCAATCGCCCGGAGCCCCTAACTTCGGGGAGCCATCCAGTGGTGTCACGCGTGCAGCAGTAGACACATTGAAGTATACAACCAACTTATTCAACGACACTTTTGCACGTTCAGCATCAGTAAAACTGCCACTGGCAGCAGGAACCGTGAAAGTCGCAGTAACAACCGCTTCGTCTTCGTTGATACTATTGGACTTCTCCAATTCCTTCTCCGCCACCTTAAACTCACCTGTCAAAGCATCCTTCTCTGTTGTATAGTAGCGGTGATATGCACCGACTGAGGTAATTTCCGCTTCTTCATAAGCCTCAAGATCATCTTTACATGAGGAAACAAATGGCAGGCACAACAGTACAAGCAACCATTTTATGTCTGATAATTTAATTCTATTCATTGTTCTTGTTTCATTGATTAATAATTCGAATATTGGTTATCATTTTACCACAGAGGATTTTGGTCCTTCTCTGTTATAGCAGAGTTTGCATTAATCAAACTTTGCGGAATAGGATACAAATAGCGTTTCTTAGAAAAAGTACGGTCGGCATTTCCATATCCTTGTGTACCGATAAACATACGATGACGGTCACTGCTAATTTCAATAAATGTAGCCGGAGTACGCAATTCTTTGATGACTTCACTTCCGGAGGGTTGTCCGTCGTTTGCTTCTTCACCATATTTGCCCCAACGCAACAAAGACCAATAATAGTCGCCTTCCATTGGCAATTCTACATGACGCTCAATCTTATAATCTTTCCATGCCTCAACCAACGTGGATGCTTCGGATTCCGGCAAACCACCATGTACAGTGCGAGTCTGATTGAAAGTAGCTACTGCTTCTGACAGTTTTGAAGGGTCACTCTTTGCCAGACAAAGAAGGGCTTCAGCCTTATTCAACAGCGCACGTCCGTACCGGAAAATTACATAATGATAATCCGTAGGCACATCAACAAATATACGCCAGTCATTAATGTAGACACCTTTGCGCCACAAGTAATTGGTAGACCCCATTTCAGCGGTTCCCGGAGCCTCACCCAAACTACAACGTTGCAAGTTACCGGTCTTATGCATTGTGACTAATTCCCCATAATATTCACAGGAGTCCTGTACGATTGTCGCATAAAAACGTTTGTCGCGATGCGTATACATAAAATCATTAATACGGGTATCACGCCCTTTATCTTTCGTTTCATAAGCCAGAGAGTGTTCATCCAATTCATCAGCATTCACAGCCAGATCTCTTACAGCATCATTAGAAATGACATTGGTATTATTCACAAACTGGGAAGTCGTATTCCACTTTTTAGCTTCATTTGTCAGTTGGTCAATAACCAGATAATCATCTACCAAATTCTGGGAAGGCGAATGTTCCAGCCAGCACTCAAAGACCCAGTCTTTTTTAAACAAAGGACCACGTCCCAACTTTTTTAGATTATCATTTCCCTGATTAGGAATGACAGTCTGCATATAAGTATCACCGCCATTTGTATTTTCTTTACTGAAATATCTGGCTAAAATAATCTCCGTTGAAGAATAAGAGTTCTCCTGATTGAACATGCCACCATAATTGGCGTCCAAAGAATAACCTTGGATAGCATCTACCGCTACTACCGCTTGTTCCCATAATGTCTTCTTTCGTGTAGCATCCGTAGTGTAAGCAGCAGCCGTCAGACAGACTTCCGACTTCAAAGCCCGGGCCGCATTAGCATTGGCACGCCCGGCAGGATATTCCTCCGGAAGTCCTGCTATGGCATCATCCAAATCACTCAATATCAAATCATACGTCCGGTCAATAGATTCAGTGAGGGGCAAATTAAATTCATCGTCTACTTGCAATACCCTGTCTACCCAAATCACACGTCCACAATGTTTCGCCTGATAATAGTAGATCATAGCCCGAAGCATTTTTCCCTCGGCAACCAGTTCTTTTTTATCCAAATCGGATAAAGCAGTAGAGGCGGAAGCCTGTTCAATAATCAAGTTACACCGACGGATAATACTAAATTTATTAAAACCGAAATCATGTTCCCGATTTATCAGGTCACGTGCCTCTCCCGGACAACTTTGGCGTAGAATTGTATTTAGTGTTATCTGATCGTCTCCCCAAAAATCGTGGTATAATCCCAAAATATCAGGATATGTGCGTAGTACGAATGCATCGGCAGTAGACCGACTCCCCCAAACCAATTCTTCCGAATAAGTTTCCGTAGGTTTCGTATCTAAAAAATGTTCACAACTTTGCAGTGTTAACATCCCTCCTAAAAGTGCAGGAACTATATATTTCATTATTTTCATATTCTGTGTTTTTAAAGTTATTAGAATCCAATGTTAAAACTAATCGAATATACCCTGCTGACAGGATAAGTATATAAATTAGTATTTCCAATCTCCGGATCAATATCGTATTTATTCGATTCGCTGAAAGTCAACAAGTTATATCCACTCAGAGAGACATCACATTTCGTGATCCATGGAACTCTCTTCAATACTTTATGTTTCAGATCATAACCGATATTCAAACTCTTCAGACGGATATAGCCAGTATTAACCAACCAGAAATCAGATGAACCATAATTGTTGCTTCCATTATATTTAGAAGTACTCCGTAGACGAGGGAACTTGGCATTCCGATTATCCGGTGTCCAAACGTCTCTCTGGAAATCATAAATCACTGACAAATAGCCATAATCGGAACCTTGACCTTGCAGCTTGTCTCCAAAATAGAAATCTTTGGACGTAGCTCCTTGCCACAACATATTCATGAACCAGCCCTTATAATTAAGATCTATACTTATACCATACTGTCCGCGAGGAGAAGAATTTTTACCGATACGATGTTGGTCATTTCCGTCAATTATACCATCTCCATTGAAATCATAATATTTAATATCACCAGCACCCAAGTTTACCGAGTTTTGCCGTTTGGGCGAGTTCATCACATCTTCCTGACTTTGATAATATCCCAAAGATTCATATCCGATTCCCCAATATCCTTTGGCATGAGTAGTACGTTTATAAGGATTCTTCAAGTCTGTTTCTGCTTCGTACGGATTATTCATCCAGAATGAATCAAAATAGGTAAAATTAGCACCTATCGCATATTCAAAATCACCTCTCTTTTCTTTCCATTGTACAATGAATTCACCTCCTTGACGAATACTTTCACCGTCAGACTTTACTTGTGGCAATGAGGTTCCTAACGGATCAGTATATGCCACATTAGAAGGAGAAGTCAGATATCCTTTTGTAGACATACGGAAATATTCGACAGAACCGGACAAGCGATTATCTAAAGAAGCAAAGTCTAATCCGACATTTGTACTGCGAGTTGTATACCAAGAAATATCTTTGCTAACCAAGTTACCTTCAGAAAAACCCGGATAAAATTTACCTCCTAACAAATATCCGCGTTCATCCAAATTATAAGACTGTAAGTATGAATAAGCAGAAATATCATCCAGACCAATCTCTCCATAAGAAGCCCTAATCTTAAACAGATCAAGAATATGGCGATCTTTCAAATTTTTCCAGAACGATTCTTCAGAGATTACCCATGCCGCCGAACCTGCATAAAAGACTCCCCAACGTTTTCCTTTCGGGAAATTGTCACTGCCGTCATAACGCATACTACCTTCTACCACATATTTACTTGCATAATCATACTTTAAATGAGCCACTAGACCGGCACGTGCACGTGTCCCCTCAGCAGAGGAGTTTGTAGCCGTAGCAACAGGCCCCGGATTGATCTGATCTACATCCAACAAGTATTCTTTGCGTCCCAGAGTTGCATTATCATACATATATTTATTTGCCTCAATACCGGCCGTAGCACTAACAGTATGCACAACATTAAAAGTACGGTCGTAATTTGCAAAAGCTTGTACGGTGTACTCTGACATATTCCAATAATTCTTTTCTAAAGACGGCTTGCTTGGAGTATTCGGATTTCCGTCCCAATCATACATAACCGGAGATTTCTTCCAATCCTTCTGACGGTCGGCTGTCAGACGATAATTTCCTAACGCTTTCAATCTTAGTCCTGCTACCCAAGGTACCGTCCATTCCAATCCCATATTGGCCTTAACCGTAGCAATCTCTCCCTTGCTATATCCCGCTTCCGGAGAAATCTCCGCCAACGGGTTATCCGGGATATTATTCAATTGCCCATATTGGTTATACGCATTTTCCCAAGGCAATTTATTCTGGATATGACTCCAGACACTACCATAATCACCTCCCGTAGTACTCAACGGCTCCCGGCTTTTTGTCAGATATCCTTCAATTCCTGAAGTTACTTTAACGCCTACTTCCTTAAAATCTGCAATCAGGTTGGTACGGTAATTATAGCGTTGGAGATTATTGGTATTATTCTTATAGATAGACTGCTGGTCATAATATGAGAATGATGTATATGCTTTTACTTTTTCACTACCACCGGTCACAGTCAGTGTATGACGTTGTTCAGGAGCAAATGTATTCATAGCCAACTTCTGCCAGTCCACGTTAGGGTAATGATGAGGATCAGAACCGTTCGCAAAAAGTTCCATTTCTTCCGCATTAAAACGTTCTTTCATACCGTCATTCGCCAACCCCTGGTTCAGATAATAAGCGGCATCATACGAATTCAATTTATCAGGCATAATTGTAGGTTGACTCAAATTGTAGTTGAAACTATAATTGATACTCATTTTACCAGCTTTACCCTGCTTAGTTACCACCATGATAATGCCATTTGCAGCACGTGCACCATATACGGCAGTAGAAGCCGCATCTTTCAGCACAGACATCTGTTCCACATCTTCAGGATTTAAATTCCGGAAATCACGTTCTTCACAGATAACATCATCGATAACAAACAATGGAGTAGCACCACCACGAATGGATATAGAAGAATAGTTATTAATACCACCTCCGGATGTATTCACGATCAATCCCGGAGCACGGCCGGCAAGGCTCTGTGTTATATTAGCCGTAGGTACTTTAGCTATATCTTCAGCATTCACACTAGCAATAGCGGCAGTAGTCTTGCGCTTGGAAGTCGTGCCATACCCCACAACAATCACTTCGTCCAACGCCTTAGTATCTTCTTCCATATAGATACTAATATGTTTCTCCTTACCGACAACAACCGTTTTCGTCCGATATCCGATAAACGATATTTCAATGACAGATTTTGCCGGAAGCTCCAATTTAAACTTTCCTTCCAGATCAGTAATGGTACCAATAGTTGTATTCTGTACTTTTACAGAAGCACCGATTATCGGTTCTCCCGCTTCGTCAAGCACCACACCGGTAATGTTTTCCATTCTTTTACTTTGTTGCTGTACACTTACCTCGTTTAAGGTTTTTTCCGTTTTTGTCAAAACAATATGAGTTCCCTCCATTTGATAGGCAACGTCCTTTCCAGCAAACAACTTAGCTAAAACGCTATTAACCGCCTTTGCATTCACATTAATCGAAACCGGACGTTTCACATTAATGTCGTTGGAATAAATAAACAGATAATTAGTTTGATTTTCTATTTCATTCAGCACATCCAGAAGTGTCACATTACTTCTTTTAATAGTAACTTTCGCCGTCTGAGAATTTACATTATCGGCTAAAGCACAGAACGAACAGAAGAACAATAAGAATGTAGTTATTCGCATAGCTCTATAAAATAGGTTAACATGGGGATTTTTTAGCTTATAATCGTCCCCGATTGATTTATTTTTCATATTTTTACGATTAGATTTTATTAAAAGTTTTTTCACTCTCGGGTGAGAAAATTTATCTCACGATCGGCAGGTATTGGTAGTACTTGCCGATTTCGTTTTCAGACTTCTTCTATTTATTTACATAGGCATTCATTTTATAGTTGGACAAATTATTTCAGATAAATCACATTAGCTTCATCATCCCTCCGGAATGAGAAACCGACCTCTCTTTGAAGTACCCGTAATGCGTAATCTACTCCGTCAATCAGCCTGAACTTTCCATTCAGTTTTGGGTTTACAATTTGTGGATTCTCTTTCACAAAACGGATATCATAATAGATCTCAAATTGTTTCAGAACATCATCAAAAGATAGGTTCTTAAAACAATAAAGCCCGTCACGCCAACGGTAAGTATCCATATCATCAATCTGCTTACGAGTGAGAAGACCGTTTTCCAATACAGCCTTATCTTTGGGATAGAGTGTCATATCTTCATAAGCAGTATGCACCTTCACTTTACCTTCTATCAAAGAAGTTTCAAAAACATCTGTTGTCGCATAAGCGCTTATGTAAAACTTAGTTCCTAATACTTCTACATCACCCTTAGTCGTTTTAACAATAAATGGTTTCTCTTTATTCTTACTCACTTCAAAATAGGCTTCGCCGTCCACTTTTACTATTCTTTGATCGGACACTTTAAAGCTTTGCGGATACTCCATTTTGGTTTTAGCATTCAACCAAACCTTTGTTCCATCAGACAATGTCAAGTGAACACGCTGTCCCTGGGGGACAGTAACTGTATTCATCACTTCGTCTCTAAAAGATTGTTGCAAGAAATATGTAGTCGTAATGATAGTAAGTATCACAATCGCTGCAATACCGGAAAGAGTAGCCACCACTTTATGCCATGGAATATAGAATCGGGGGCGGCTCTTTTCGTAAGACGGATCCCCGTGAAGCAAAATAGCATCAAAAAGTTGACGTTCACGGAAAAACTCGCGACGATGTTCGTCGCATTCATCTATCCAAAGACGAATTTTCTTTTCTTCCTCAAGCGTCGTTTCTTTATTGAAAAAACGAAATAAAAGTTCTCTGTCCAAATTCATCGTCAACTTATATAAAATGACACATTATACCATTGCCTTTTATAGTAAAGCACACAACGAAAAAGAATCCCTAGTTAATAGATGTGAAAAATTAATGATAGATAAGATAAATCAAAAGAGGCAGGAAGTCTTTCAATGTTTTTTTTAAAGATTCTGTCGCCTTATTCATATGGTATTCAACTCCCTTGACGGACATATTCATCTCTGAAGCAATCTCACGATAACTCTTTTCTTCAAAGCGCCGCATAATAAAGACTCTTCTTGTTTTTTCCGGCAATTTACTTAACGCATGCTCCACCAACTGCTTCATTTCTTTAGAAAAAAGTTCCTCCGGGTTGCATGCTTCCAAAGTAGATATCTGTATCGCAAGCTTCCATGCTGCATGCTCTTGTAATTGCTCTGATACAGCCTGATAATACTGACGGTCGCGAAGATAATTCAGGCACTTATTTTTAATTGTAGTAAAAATATAAGCAGGAGGATTCACTCCAAACAAACGGGTCCTGTTTTCCCAGTAATAAGTCATGGCTTCCATCACAATATCCTCAGCCTCCATATAGTTATCCACATAAGTATAAGCGAAACGGACAAAGCGTTCATGATACTCCGTAAATAGTTTATTGAAAGAGACGAGATCAATACTGTTATCGCGCAGGTTCATTTATTTTTCTTTTAGATATTTATAAGGCATAACAAATATATCTTTATTATATCAAATTACAAAATAGAATTCATATTTTTATGAAACTTATGAAACAAAAAGGCGGCTCCTTTCGGAACCGCCTTTCTCAATATATCTAATATATAAATTAGAGTTTCGGACCAGCAGCAACCAAAGCCTTACCAGCTTCGTTACCTGTAAACTTAGCGAAGTTCTTGATGAAACGTCCTGCCAAGTCTTTTGCTTTTTCTTCCCATTTGCAAGCACATTCGTAAGTGTCGCGCGGGTCAAGGATATTCGGATCAACACCCGGAAGTTCTGTCGGAACAACAAAGTCGAAGTAAGGAATAACCTTAGTAGGAGCTTTGTCGATAGAACCATCAAGGATCGCATCGATAATACCACGAGTATCTTTGATAGAGATACGTTTGCCAGAACCATTCCAACCAGTGT
>ERZ791934.981-NODE-981-length-32141-cov-9.024247_pt1 | contig 32141 bp, 27 predicted proteins | sample MGYA00510125_ERZ791934 | MGnify/ENA primary metagenome ERZ791934 (study PRJEB30046, sample SAMN00993240) | human gut metagenome | study: EMG produced TPA metagenomics assembly of the A metagenome-wide association study of gut microbiota in type 2...
TGGATTTCTGCGGGTCCTTATCGTCATCGATGTAGTAAAGCTTGTTGTACTGCGGGTTCTCCACCGTTACCGTAGACTTCTTGTTTCCGTCATTGAAGCTGAAGGACAGGTTCTTGACGTCGTAAGGAATCGTATAGGTGTAAATGTCGCCCTCGAGGAGAATCATCGGCGCGCCGGGGAATTCCTTTGTGGATTTGTAAGCGTCGCTGTAAATATAAACGTCTTCCCAATCGGCAGGCTTCTGGAAGTAAATCACGTTGTTCGCGTCGCTTAAGACGTTCTCGCCGATTTCGCCGTTCGGGTCGTACTCGTTGTTGAGCACGTCTGTAACAAACTGGTGGATTTCCGTGTTGTCTATCGTATTATATTGTGTAAGCTCCTGCGCGCCCTTGCCGTAAGCATAAACCGGAACGGATTGTCCCGTATGCGTACCGCCGGACTTAAAGAGGCTGTTCGTCAGCTGGGATTTGTCTGTTACGCCGCTGAGGTCCAGCCCGCCTGTTTCATGGTCTGCCGTAACAATCAGGAGCGTGTCGGGATGCGCGTCAACGTATTCCTGCGCCACCTTTACCGCGTTGTCGAATACGATGATTTCATCGAGCATATCCGCCATGTTGCTGTTATGCGCGTACGCGTCGATATCGGAACCCTCTATCATGACAAAGAAGCCGTCGTCGTTCGTCAGGCGTTCAAGCGCCGCCTTGGTGGTATCGGCCAGCATCGGAAGGTTCGAGTCGGAATGCTTGATATAGGAATCCTTGAACGCGCCGATGAGCTTCTGGTCAGCAGGCACGTTTGATACGTCGGAGAAATTCGTGGTATATGAATAACCGAGGTCGTTCATCAGGCTCTTCCTTGCGTTGAAGTAGGTCGAACCGCCGCCGAACATGAGGTCGATGTTCTGCTTAATCTGCTGCGTCGCAATTTCGTCGTAGGAATGCCTGGAATCGACATGCGCCGTAAAGCCCGCGGGCGTTGCGTGCGGAAGCACCTGTGTGACGACGATGCCAGTCTTGAGGCCTCTCGCTTTAGAAAACTCGGTTAGGTTTTCCACCCATTTGCCCTCTGGGGAAATACCGACCACGCTGTCGTGTACCTTAACGCCGGTGGCAAGCGCCGACGCGGCGGCCGCGCTGTCCGTAAATTTGGGGTAGTCCGCGTCATGCGTCGTCTGCCAATTGTGGTACCAGCCGTTCTCCTCGCCTGTGCGGAACACAAGCTTGCCGCCTTTGTAGAGCTCGCCGGCCTGCGCCTGCTTTTCACCGAAGCCGTCGCCTATCATAAAGATGACGTTCTTGACCTTTGTATCGGTTTTAACGCCCTCATACGGTGTAATTTCGTCCGTATTAACGGAGACTGCCTTATAATCGTAATACTCCTTGCCGCCGGTCACTGTCGTGCTTCCGGTCAGTTCAAAGCAGTTATTCTCACCTAAGTCCTTGATAAAGTCGATATCCGCCGTACGCCTGTTTGGGACAGAACAGCCAAGTATCGTTCCATCATCGATTTTTATGCGGTCGTATTTGTTGGAATCGAACGCGCAGGAATAAATCTTAGTCTTTCCAACGGTTCCCTCAAGCGTCATGCGCGTACCGGGATAAGCCTTGTCATCGCCTGCCCCTGTACTTGAAAACGCATAAAGGTACGGGTCGCCCCAGCCAATCGTATCCTTGTAATAAACCGTGAACATTTCCGTAGCGTCAAGCCCGGCAGGGTCTACCTGAATAGGCTTAAATTCATACTTTCCGCCGGAGGAGGACCCGGTCAGGTAATAGCAGTTGCTGCCGTTTTGCGCGTCTGCCGCGTACAGAATGTTGTCTGTGCGCCTGTTTTCCGTGGTTCCGTCCGAGAATTTGATGGTGTCATACGTTTTAGACGGGAAGGTATAGGAATAATATTTCGCGCCCGCCTTGTCCTTACCTGCGTATTCCATCCTCTGGCCGGGATACGGGCCGTTGGAGGTATTGCCGTCCGCGCTGCTGAAGGTGTAGGCGTAAATTTCCTCCCACTGAAGGTCGTCGCGGAAATAAATGGTCGTCAAATCAGATTTATCGAGCGCCTTTATATCGACCGTGCAGGCCTCGGCTTCCAGATTGCTCGGCTTAGCTGGGTCCGCGCTGCCCGTCAGGCGATAAGCGTTTAATTCGCCTGTCAGCTGTGTGCGGTATTCCAGGTTGCCTGTGCGCTTGTGGTCTGAGGAAGAAGCGCTCTTGCCATTAGAAAACTTGATTTTTGCAAAATCAAAGAAATTAAACGTATAAGAATAAATATCCACGCCCTGTGCGTCCTTGCCCTCATAGGTCATGGGCTCGCCCGGGTAATCGCCGTTTGTCTGGCTGTCGTCCGCCGACAGGACATATGCGTACGGAAGGCCCCATGCCGCGGTATCGGTAAAATAAACGGTGACGTCTTCTTCATCGCGGACAATCAGGTTATCGGTATTGATATTCGCCTGCTCGATTCCGTAATACCGGGAGTCGTCAGGGTCCATCAAGCCGTTGAACTGATAGCCGTTGTTGCCCGCCGACAGCGCAACGGGAAAATTATTCGTGCGCCTGTTGGAAGCGCTGCCGTCGGAAAATTTAATGGTGTCGTATTTTGTAGTGTCAACATCGACGGAATAGACCTTGTTCTTTTCGACATCCCTGCCGATAAATTGCATTTTCACGCCGGGATAGACGTTATTATCTGAGCCGGTGGAGCTGAACAGGTAGGCGTAAATACCATTTACAAAACCGTCGCCCCAGCAGTTGGTGTCCTTAAAATAAATAGTGAGCGTGCCCGGCAGGTCGGGGTTCGTAGGCTCAGAGGGATTCGTCGGTTCAGACGGCTCAGTTATATCCAGCCCCTCTGTCTGCGCCTTGCACTGCGCGACCTCAAAATATTTGTTGCCGGAGGTCATGTTGCCCGTAAAACCGTAGCCGTTATTGTCACTCGTCAAAGCGACGGGATAATTATCCGTGCGGTTTACGGTGCCGCTCTGCGCTCCGTTTGTGAATTTAATCGTATCGTATTTCGTGGTATCCACCTCGATGGAATAAATCCTGTTTTGCTCTGCGTCCCTGCCGAGATAGGTCATCGCCTGTCCCGGATAGCCGTTGTTTTCAGAGCCTGCCGAGCTGAACAGGTAGGCATAGATACCGTCTGCAAATTTCCCCTGCCAGCAGTTCGTGTCTTTAAAGTAGACGGTCTGAATACCGTCCTGCGCGCTGCCTGCTCCGGCCGCCGTGACATTTGCCACCGCTCCGAAAATCATCAGCAGCGATAAGAACAATGAAAGCAGCTTTACTCTCTTTCTATACATCTCACTGATATCCTTTTTCATATAAATTTACGGTTTTGGCAGGCACCGCATCAGCCTGCGCCTTTTAAGGCGTTCCATCTTGATTACCCCGGCAGTCCCCCTTGTTGTTTTTTGCCCTCTCCCAAAGCGGGAGCGCTGCGAAAGCCCGACTGGCTTTCTTCCACCAAACCAAAAAAATTTCGCGGCGGTCTTTTCACTATGTTAAGACCGTTTCATCAAAACGGCGGCTTGCGCATCTAAACACAGGAAAAAAAGGAAGCCGACGCGACTGCAATTGGTATCTGACACAACGCAAAACATACAGCGGAAGCCCCATGAAATGTTCTTTTATATGTAAAATTTTGCCATTTGGCACAAAAAAGAACGATATTCCACAGGATATTCAGCTATAATATTTCATGCTAATCCTATGATACAATACCCCCACTTTTTGTCAATGTCACTATTTATCCATTTTGTTGTCAAAATTTAAGGTAAATCAAATGGAGTTTCAATATCCTAAAATTTCATTATAAAACACAACCGAAAAAGCCTTTCAAGATTTGTAATAAATCAACAAGAAAAAATACTGGAAGTTAAATATTCCCATCCCGCCCAATTACGCCTTATGGCATTAGAACGCGCCCTATCCTGTTGGTTTATCTTGACATATACGCTCTGAAACATTAATATAGGATAGGATATTTACTTAACACTTTTCTATTGAAAGGAACCTTCCAACATGGATAACAGTAAAAAAACAATGGAAAAAATCGTTTCCCTGTGCAAGACCCGGGGATACGTTTATTCCGGCTCCGAAATTTACGGCGGCCTTTCCAACACATGGGATTACGGCCCGCTGGGCGTTGAATTCAAAAACAACGTTAAAAGAGCCTGGCACAAAAAGTTTGTACAGGAAAGCCGGTATAATGTGGGGCTCGACTGCGCTATCCTGATGAACCCGCAGGTTTGGGTCGCTTCCGGCCATGTAGGGGGCTTTTCAGACCCTTTGATGGACTGCAAGGACTGTAAAACGCGCCACAGGGCCGACAAGCTCATTGAGGATTTCGGCGCGGACCCGAACAATATGACCTTTGAACAGATGGCGGATTTTATTAAGGAAAATAACATTGCCTGCCCCGAATGCGGCGGCAGTAATTTTACAGATATCCGCAAATTCAATCTGATGTTCAAAACGTTCCAGGGCGTTACGGAGGACGCAAAGAACGAAATTTACCTCCGGCCTGAAACGGCGCAGGGCATATTTGTCAACTTTGCAAACATCCAGCGCACCACCCGCCGTAAGATGCCATTCGGCGTGGCGCAGATAGGCAAATCGTTCCGCAACGAAATTACGCCCGGGAACTTTGTGTTCCGTACAAGGGAATTCGAGCAGATGGAGCTTGAATTTTTCTGCAAGCCCGGCAGCGACCTCGACTGGTTCTATTACTGGAAGGATTTCTGCGAAAACTGGCTGCTGTCGCTGGGCCTAAAAAAAGAAAACCTGCGCCTGCGCGACCATGAAAAGGAAGAGCTTGCCTTCTATTCCAAGGCGACGACCGATATTGAGTTCCTCTTCCCATTTGGCTGGGGCGAGCTTTGGGGCATAGCCGACCGTACGGACTACGACCTGATGCAGCACCAGAACCATTCGGGCAAGAGCCTGGAATACTTTGACCCGACAGACAATACCCGCTATGTTCCCTATGTTATAGAGCCGTCACTCGGCGCTGACAGGGTTGCGCTTGCTTTCCTGTGCGACGCATACGACGAAGAAGCTATTGACGAAAAGGACACGCGCGTCGTCATGCGCCTGCACCCGGCGCTCGCCCCCTTCAAGGCGTGCGTGCTGCCCCTCTCCAAAAAGCTCGCCGAGGGCGCCGGAAAGATCTACGAGTCGCTCTCGAAGGAATTCATGGTCGACTACGACGACGCGGGTTCGATCGGCAAGCGGTACCGCCGCCAGGACGAGATCGGCACGCCCGTCTGCATCACTTACGATTTTGACAGCGAGACGGACGGCTGCGTGACCGTCCGCGACCGCGACACGATGGAGCAGGAGCGCATCCCCGTCTCCTCCCTCGGAGATTACCTCAAGGCGAAACTTGCGTTCTGATCCCAGCCGACGGGCCGTCCCCGATCCGCCCGGCCCGCCGCCTTGACACCCGCCGCGCGGTATGCTATGATGACATTTGCGGCACGCGACTTTGTCGCGTGCCGCAAGCATTTTTCGGGGTGTAGCGCAGTTGGTAGCGCGCCTGCTTTGGGAGTGCCGTGCCGCTATCCGGGGCGGGAGAAAGCGAAACGCCGGAAGCCGTTGGGACACGGGCAGTTGCGGGATTTGACCGCTGCTTGAAAAACACCTCAAAATTGCATCTGACCACAGCTTTGACCACAGACAGCAGAATTTCCAGAAACGAAAAAACTAAATATCCGGGTGTAGCGAAGTTGGTATCGCGCCTGGTTTGGGACCAGGAGACCGCGCGTTCGAGCCGCGCCACTCGGACCAAAATCCCTCTGAAATCGTTGATTTCAGAGGGATTTTCTTATTCTTTGTTTATTGCAGCGTAAAATTTGTTGAGTTTCTATGAAATATCTGATAAAATTAGTTTACCAGAGGGTTGCTTATGCTTCGTCATGGTTCCTGCTTTAGCGGGGATTTTCTGACTAATTAATCTTTTGTTCCTTAGGGAAGTCTGATTTTCGGACGTTGTTGTGTTTTGTTAAGCAATTCCTCTGGCTTTTTTATTGAGGTGTTAATATGGAGCAACCATTAAAAGAAAAACTTGATCGGAATATTTGGATAACGCGTAAATGTCGCATTAATGCGTCAGAGAGATTGTTATCCCATGCCAAATATATTGAAGCACTGAATGTTTACTACTCGGTTTTTGTTATTATCCTATCACTTGTTTCGCTGACAAAGCAGGATCATATTCTCTCTTTGATAAGTTTTGCTCTTTCAATTGCACTCACTATCTCTATAATATATGCAAATTCGACAGGTTATCGAGAGCGTTCTTTCGCCCTGAAACAAAATTATATCGATTTGCAACTATTGTTAGATCAGCTTTCTTATATAGATGCTGATGATCAAAAAAGCGTTATTGGTATCAGTGCCAAGTATGCAGAACTTTTGAAATCATCAGAAAACCATATGCCGATTGATATGTACCAGTTGAAGGACCGCAGTTCAGATCCTAACATGAAGCTATCCAAGACGGAAAGATGTAGTTATTATTGTCAGCTTGCTTGGGGGCATCTGTGGAGAGGTGGATTATTTCTCTTGCCTCTTGTAGTGGCTATTCTCTATTTGGTTTTGAGGTGAGAAAATGAATGCCGCTCGATATTTTTACCGTTACTTTTCACCGAAACGACTTCAGCAGATTTATTATGACAAAATTAAATATCGAGCAAATGTGGGAATGGACAGGGTAACGCCAAAAGCATTTGAGGACAACTTAGACAATAATATTCAAATTATCTCTCGCAAGGTATTATCCGGAGTCTATAAATTCACTCGTTATCGAGAGGTCCTAATTAGCAAAGGACGTGGAAAAGAGCCAAGAGTTATTTCTATTCCTACCGTGCGAGACAAATTAGCGCTATCTGCTTGCCACCAATTTCTACGGGCTTCTTTCGAAGGCGTGATTGAAGAACCGTTGTTACATACAATTGTTGGCGATATTTCACGCGAAGTTTTAACTGGTCGCTTTGACGGTTATGTCAAAATTGACATTACACATTTTTATTCATCAATTAATCACCAAATTTTACTCAAAAAAGTAAAAAGAAAAGTTCGTAAGGCCGAGGCAATTTCACTTTTGCAGGAAGCGATAACCACTGAAACAATTCCTCGAACCGGTTCAGTTTCAGAAAAGAAGAAAAACGACCACGGGGTTCCTGAAGGTTTATCTATTTCAAATATTTTAGCAGATATTTATTTGGCTGATTTTAATGAAAAGGTGTGTGCGCAGTACGATGTTTCTTTTCACCGCTATGTTGATGATATTTTAATTTTGTGTGACGCATCTTGCGCGGAAAGCATTAAATGTTTTTGCATTAAGACACTTAAAAACGACTTTGACTTAGATGCAAATGAAAAGAAAACCATGTCAGGTGAAATTGCAAAAGGAGTTCCTTTTCTTGGATACATGTTTTTTAATAACAAAATCGGAATCCGCACCGCTGCAGAGGAAAAAATAGAAGCGTCTATTGAGGAACTTTTTCGCTTACGAAAAAAACAAACAATTTCACAGCAGGTATTTTTTTGGCGGTTAAACCTTAGAGTCACAGGATGTATTCTTGACTCAAAAAAGTACGGATGGCTATTTTATTATTCACAACTGACGGATTTAAGAATACTTTTTCATCTAGATTGGTTAATTGATCATCTGTTCTGTAGATATGGGTTTCAAAGACCAACGGATATCAAAAGATTTGTGCGGGCATATCACGAGATTACTAAAAATGTCAGCAATTCAAACTATTTAATTAATGCAGATAGATATTCGTCAGAAGAGAAAGCAAAAATTTTATCCGAAATCAATAACCAAAAGATATTTGATAATAAAGACACAGTAACTATTGATAATTTATTTAAAGAAACTATGTTCAAAGAAGTACAGCGGCTCGAATATGATATTCAGAACTTCTCTTAATTTTGAAACGGCTGGCATTAAGTATTTAGTGCCAGCCGTTTAGTATTTCACCTTCAATTCAGCGATCTCCGCCTTCATCTGCACAATCAGCGCCGTTAGCTTTTCCTCGCACTCCTCACGGGTCTTGGCGTAGACATTCCGGGCGTGTTTCTTGCCGTCGGGCCACATGGGGGAATACCGCCCCTCAAACAAGTGGTCGTTGATCTCGCTGACACAGCCGGTGCCAGGCTTGCGCTTGTGCCCCAGGTAGGGCTGGAAGTCGGTCATCCTGGGCTTTTCTGGCTGGGCAGTGACAGCCGTCGGATTGTCCTGCGGCTCCGCTTTTCCGATACCCCGGTCGATGTTGAGGGCGGCGGTGTGCCGCATATCGTCCGTGATATGGGTATAGATGTCCAGCGTGGTGGCCGCAGACACATGGCCCAGCATGGCGGAGAGGGTCTTCACATCCATGCCGTTTTGCAGGGACAGTGTGGCGAACGTGTGGCGCAGATCGTGGAAGCGGACGTGCTTGCATTCAGCGTGTTCCAGAATAAGCTGGAGCCGCCTGCGCACCGCGCAGGGGGTCATGGGACAGTCCTCTTTCACCGGGGACGGGAACATCCAGCGGGAGTCCACCGTCTTCCGGTACTCCTTCAGCACCGCCACCACCGCGGGCGGCAATGTCAGCTTGCGGATGGAGGTCTTGGTTTTTGGCGTACTGAGCTGCAACTCGCCCTTCACGTCGTAGATCTGTTTATTCACATTCAGCACGCCCGTTTTGAAATCCAGATCATCCCATTGGAGCGCCATCAGCTCCCCACGCCGCAGGCCGGTGGCCAAGTCCAGGAGGAACAGCTCATAGTAGCCCTCCGCCTTGGCCTGGATGAGAAACCTTTGGAGTTCCTCCCGGTCCAGCACCTGCATCTCCCGCGCCTTCTTGGGCGGCAGCTTACAGCCGATGGCGGGATTGGTGCGGATCAGCCCTTCCTGCACCGCCTTTTCCAGCGCGGTGCGGCAGGTGGCGTGGCACATTCTGACCATCCGGTCGGACAGCCCCTCGCCATACAGGCCAGTGAAGCGTTTCCGACCCGTTTTTTTGAGGCGCGCGTAGAACTGCTGGAGGTCGTTCTGCGTCAGCTTGTTCAGTGGGACAGTTCCCAGCGCAGGCAGGATGTGCAGTCGGATGCGGTTCTCATAGCCCACCTGGGTGGTGGGACGGAGTTTGGGCTTAGAATGGTTTTCATACCAGTATTCCAGCCAATCACCGAAGGACATCTCGGGCCGCAGTTTTTCTGATTTTACCCCGCCACAGGATTCCTTGAGTGCCTGGAGCTTTTCCAGGCACTCATTTTTTGTCTTTGCAAGTATGTTTTTGGTTTTCGGATAGCCGTTGTCATCATAGCCGACGACGATCCGCCCCTCCCAGCGTCCGTCCTTGCGCAGTCTTACGGTTCCATCTCCGCTCTTTCGCTTTCTTGCCACGGTTTCAGCTCCTTTCCAAAGAGGTCTTCCATAAAACCGCCCACGATGCCGCTGGCGGTCTTCTGCATATCCGGGGTCACATGGGTGTAGGTGTCCAGCGTGAAGCTGGCGTTGGTATGGCCGAGGATACCCGAGAGTGTCTTGGCATCCACGCCGCTGGCGAGGGCGTGGGTGGCAAAGGTGTGGCGCAGATCGTGGAAGCGGATGTCGGGCAGTCCCGCCTGCTTCAGCAGAGTTTTCAAACGGCTGTAAGCAGAATTGGGTGATACAGGCAGCTCCGGCTTGACGGGGTTAGGAAAAATCCACTGACTGATGGACTTTTCCCTGCGTTTTCGGAGGAGTTCCGCCGTACTCCGGGGCAGAACGATGGTGCGTGTGCCCATTCCCGTTTTGGTGTCGCCCAGGGAGAACACGCCCAGTTTCTTGCTGTGGAGTGTGCGGCTCACCTTCAGCGTGCCGTTCTTTTCATCGAAGTCCTGCCACATAAGGCCGCAGATCTCGCCCCGCCGCAGGCCGGTGGTCAGGTCGGTGTAGAAGAAGTCGTGCCAGATCTCGTCCCCCTCGATGATGGCGAGAAAGGCGTCCAGCTCCCGGTCGTTCAGCACCCGCTTGGCGCTGCCGCTCTGCTTGGGGATCGTGGCGCCTTCCGTGGGGTTCTTGGCGATGATATGAGCCTGCACCGCGTCCTGCATCGCCAGATGGAGCACGCAGTGGACGCCGCGAACCGTGGAGTCGGCAAGCTGATTGCCCTTTTCGGGGTGCTCGTTGACGCGCCCCTCTTTTTTGAGCCGTCGGTACATCCGCTGAACGTCCTGCGTGGTGATCAAGGAGACTTGCTTGCCGCCCAGCTGGGGCTTGATGTACTGCTCGATCAGCGTTCGGTAACTGCGCAGGGTGCCGGGGCGGACGGTGTCCGCCTTGTACTCCTCCATCCAGCGGTCCAGCCATTCACCCAGCGTCATGCGGCTGTCCTCGGTCAGGTCCACATCGTGATAGTCCTCAATATTTCGGTGGAGCTTGTCCAGCAGCTCCTTCTGTGTCTTGGCATAGACGTGGCGGAAGATGGAGTCGCCGTTCTTCTTGTGCCCCACCACGATGCGGCCCTCCCAACGGCCGTCCTCCCGCTTGCGTACCATGCCGTCACCGGACGGTCTTCGTTTTGCCATAGTTTCACCTCGTTTCGGGATTGCGCAACACAACACATACCACAATCCGCCTCGGAAAGCTATCAAATTCGTGACTGAATTTTTGCTGCTTTCAACTATCCTTCGGGTAATACCGCCCGAAGATCGCTTCTTGCAAGATCAGTACTTTCAAGCTATACTTTATACATCGGCCAGCATAAGGAGGTACACTCAAATGGAGCAAGCACAGAACATCGTATACCTGACCGGCGACACCCATGGGCGCTTTGACCGTGTGATAGACTTCTGCTTATCCAAAGGGCTCACCCACGAAAACACGTTCATCATCCTCGGCGATGCCGGCCTGAATTATTTTGGCGACGGACGGGACACGCTGAACAAGGAAGCCCTCTCCAAATTGCCGGTCACCTTCTTCTGCATTCACGGAAACCATGAGATGCGCCCCGGTCCTGCGCTCGGTTATGAGCTGCGGCGCTACCACGGCGGGCAGGTCTGGGTCCAGCCAGAGTATCCCAATATCATGTTCGCCATTGATGGTGATATTTATGAGTTCTGCGGCCACGCTTGCTTTGTCATCGGCGGCGCTTACAGCGTAGACAAGTATTACAGGCTTGCCAGGGGCTGGAACTGGTGGGCGGATGAACAGCCGCCGCCAGAGGTCAAGGCCAAGGTGGAGCGGGTCCTGTCCGAGCGCGATTGGCAAGTCGATATGGTTCTCTCTCATACCTGCCCGCTGCGCTATGAGCCGGTTGAGGCATTCCTCCCCTCGGTTGATCAGTCCACCGTGGATAAATCCACCGAGCAATGGCTCGGCGAAATTGAGCGCCGTCTGCATTATGAGCGGTGGTACTGCGGCCACTACCACATCGAAAAGGAAATTGACAAGCTCCGCTTTTTGTTTAACGACTATGCGCTGATCCCACACACATTGTCAGCCCGCGCCTCCCGCTGACGGGAGGCGCGTTTCCTTTTACATCGACATGGTGGGGCCTGTATATTCCTCATGATCGTCCGCCCTGTGGCCCATGGCAATTTTCTTTTCCCGCTCCCGCTGTCGGAGCTTGCGGTCGACGTAGCGGATACCCCCCGGACTGGACTTCGGCAGGGAGTTGTCCTGAAAGATACCGCCAATCTGCCGCAGCAGATGGGTTGCCGCCAGCAGCACCGAGGGCGGGCGGAACTGGTCCAGCCGGTCGAGAAAGAATTGTGCGTACTCGTTGCCCTGGGCGGCGGACAGCTTCAGCCATCGTTCCGCCAGTCCCTTATCCTGCGGCACCTCCCGCCCCAGCAGGTAGAGCTTGCCCAGCGTGTACTGTGCGAACTGGTTGCCCCGCTGTGCCGCGTCGTTCAAATATTCCAGCGCCTTTGGCACATCTCTCGGGACAATTTCCCCCCGCAAATACTCCTTGCCCAGTCGGTACCCGGCGTAGGAGCTGCCATTTTGCTGTGCCAGCTCCAGCCAGCGCAGACCCGCCAGGATGTTCCGCACCAGTGGATCGTCGGTGAGCAGCAGCTTGCCCAGGGCGTACCGGGCGACGTTCAATCCCTGCTCCGCCGACTGTTGAAACCAGTCCCGGGCCTTTTCCACATCAGGAATCACTACCGTGCCGTCCCGGTAGAGCTTTCCCAGCAGGTGCTGGGCATAGGGGTTGCCGAGCTCGGCGGCTCTGGTCATCTGCTCCACCGCGTAGTCCCGTTCATCCAAGGGCAGGTCGGCGTCGTAAATCATATCCCGGTAGCGACAGTAAAACTCGGCATTGTAGTGGGTGCTCTCCGGATCGTCCGCCGCCGATAAGTCTTTGTCCTCAAAGGTGATTTCCCCCAAGCGGATGCGTTCGGCCTCCTGAATCACCGCGTTCTTGATGGCGCGGAATTCTTTCTGCTGGGATAATTTCAGCCGCTTGCGCTCGTCGCCGCCGTAGTAGCTGTCCACCTGTCCCTGGAGCGTCAACCACTTTTCATAGCACTGTGCCACCGCAGGAATGCGCCCCATCTGGTCGACGATTTGGTCGGTGAGAGCTTTCAGAGGCCTTGGCAGGTAGCCGTAGCTTTTCTTGCCACGCACCGTTTCCAGCCCCTGTGCCAGCTGAAACATCAGCGTTTCCACCTCGGGATGGTCGCAGAGGCCTGTCTGCATAGTGCGCACCAGCTCCAGCATTTCTCGCCGTGCCTGCCGCACCAACTCATCTCGGCTGGCGGACTTCTGCTCATATACATGGAGTAGTTCCTGCTTGAAGATATCGTTTGTCAGGACGGATTTGATTTGCCGAATGCCCTCACGGGAGAGATACGCCTGCTCCGGTTTGGCCGACCACGCCATCATGTGGATGTGGGGATGCTCGCCCTCATCGTGGAATGCGGCGTACCAGCGGAAATCCTTCGGTGGAATTTTCATCGCCGCCGCGATGTCATTGCGGCGGGCGCGGATGAGGTTGCGCCACGCCTGGGCGCTGTCATAGCCCAGACGGGCGGCATCCTCACGGTGCAGGGAAATGATGTGCGTCCATACGTTTCCGGTATAGGAATTGAGCTCCGCCATGGCTTCCTTCAGGTTGATGCCGTCCTCGTCCCCAAACAGGCCGTGGGAGCCGAGCCGCTCCGCGCGGGGGCGAGTGGCGATGTAGTTCATGTAGCCGTCCATCTGATTGACCGCCGACCAGTTCTCCTCCAGCGCCATGGTGATGAGCGCGGAGGCGGTAACCTTGGTCTTGCGCTCCTCGTAGCCGCTGCACTCCTCCAGCTCTTTCACGCCGGGAAAATCCTTCATGAGCTTTGCGATGAGTTGCTCCTGCTTGCGGGTAGGTGGGCGGTCATCATTTAGTTTCTGCACATGCTCGCGGGTACCGATGTAGTGCAAATAGCCCCCGGCACCAGCAGCATCGCCGTTGCCGGTGCACTTGATATAGGGGCTTTTGACAATCAGCCTTGCCATTACGTCTCACCCGAATCCCTTGCCCGCTGCTCCAGTGAGAGGAGCCCATTGGTCTGTTTTACATTTTTGACACTCTCCACCCTGCGCTGGCGAAGGCTCTCCTCGCTGAACTCATAGGCGTCCGAGAGGATACCCGCATTCATATCCAGCGCCACTGTCAGCTTGAATAGCAGGCTTGACAGGCGATCCTCGAACAGTCCCAGCCGACCGTTAATGGCGGAGGTGACCTCCTTTGGCAATAGGGAGCTGCCTCCGCTCATCTCCAGATAGTCCGTATAAAATTGAATCGCGTTTACAATATACTCCCGTCGGCTTCGGCTGCCGTCCATGGTATAACAGCGGTCCAGCCGCTCCCGCAGCTCCGGCTCCAACCGAACCGACAACTTTTCTCTTTCGCTCATGTTTCCTCCATTTCTCCGCAAGACCCCTGTGGAAAGGCTGTCCACACGGGGGTTCTCTGCATTTCAGACCTCTTGCGGTGTGTATTTTCCGTTTTAAGACCCCCGTCCGAAACTCCCGAAACTGCCCGCACTGCGGGCAGTTGTGACCGGGTGGGCGCGCTTGCGACGCCTGCCCTTTATCCTGCTTTTCCTTTCGTCCTTCGCAAATCCTCTGAAAGCGGCTCAATTTCGGCCTCAACGCCCCGGGCGGGGTCATTCCTTCGGCCTGCTCCAAAGCCCCACACAGCGGCTCACAGGGGCCGACAGGGGTGGACAGGGGTGGACTTTGCCTGCTTGTCCGTAGCGCGTCGGCGCTGTGCGGCCAACTCTGCCTGCGCCATCTGCCGCTCGTAGAATAAATCCAGCGCTTCCTGAATCGGGCGGATGGTGTAAAGCAGACTGCCGTTGCGTTTACGTCCATCCTTGGTGCGGATGCTGGTGGGCTCCGTCATGATAAGTCTCTTCTCCTCCAGCGCCATCACATATTTCCGCACGGTGTTCTGGCTCATGTCCACCGCCCTGCCGATGGTCTTGTAGCTGGGCCAGCACTGAAAGGTTTTTCGGTTCTCCAGATAGAGCAAATAGGAGTAGACCGAAATCTCACCGGCACACAGCCCCAGCATAAAAATCTCATTGGGCAGTGGGAAATAATTTTTGATGGGGTCGCGCTTTACATACTGCCTGTGCTTCAAATGGCACCTCCCGTGCTCTGCTCCACCCATGCGATAAACTTTTCTTTTGGAACGACAATGCGGTTCCCGATTTTCAGGATGGGGAAGTCCTTTTCGTGCATCAGCTCATATCCCGTTGACGGCGACACCCCCAGTACCTTTGCCACCATTTCCGCATTGAGAAACAGCGGCAGCTCGTCGTAACTTTTGTAGACCGATTCCTTCATTGATACCTCCATAGTTTTCTGATATGATAAATAATATAAATGCCGCACCCCCGGCGGTGCGGCGCATGGTAAGCAAACCTTCCGCAGATAAAACCTGATGCCGGTATACGGCCAATACCGTGATGCACAGTGATCTGTCGGAAAGCCGAATATCCGTCAGCGCATTTCTGTGCCGTTCCGGAAGAGGAAAACGACGCCGGGATCATTGTCCCTCTATAAAAGAGTGGATGGAAAAAACAAAAACGGAAGGTCAGCTATAAAATTTTTTTCTGAGAGGTGAGCGCAGTGGCGTGGCAGCGGAGAGCGAAGAAAGAAATTGCTCAGGGCTGGAAGTGGATGCGGAAGCAGGATTCAGATGCCGCTGCGGAAGCTGAGCGTTGGGCCGAGGAGCATAAGGAGGACATGAAAGAGGCCGACCGCGTCCTGTACCGGAGCGACGAGAGCTACTACGGCAAGACCGTTTCGCTTGATCCGGAGGATGCAGAATCGATGGATGACGAAACCGGTTACCCTGACCCGGAAGCGTTTTTGCCGGAGGGCGTGCGTGATCGGATCTATGACGACCATGCCTATGTTAAAAATCCGTATCTTCCAAAGGATTCTGAAAGCGGTGATGCGCTTTACCTCTCCAAAGGCATTGTCGCTGGGCTGCATGATTTGACAGACCTACAGCGGGAAGTGATTTTTCGTAATGTAATTAACGGAGAGGACGTTTCTTCCATTGCAGAAAGCAAAAAGTGCTCGACACGAAATATCAGAGACATTCGAAACCGTGCGTTAAAGGCGCTGCGCGCAGCCACCACAGGTGAGGCGGGCAGTGGTTCTCCAGACGCGGCACTCTTTGTTCTCTGGGCACTACTGCTTGTCGCAGCGGCGTATTTTACCTTGGTTCCCGGGGTGGCTCCCGCATGGGTGCGCACGGCTGCCTTTGCGGCCCTGCCCATTATCACGGCAGCGGCTGTCTGGCGAATCATACGGCTTACACAAAACTCGGCAAAGCGAAAGCTGCGAAGCGCTTTCAAGAAGAACCGCAAATAGAAAAGGGCTGGGAGCTTGGCGTAAACACCAAGCTCCCAGCTCTTTCTTTGTTTATGCGATGCAAAGTCTATCGCATTATTTCAATTTGTCCGCATTCTCTGATAGCTTCAGAAACCGATCAAAGTCACTTTGGAACAGCTTGTCCTGCACGATGCGGTATTTTTCAAACTGGCTCTCTGCAAACGATTTGGCGATCTCGTGTGTTACCCGGCCGCTGTCCTGCAAAATCTCATGCTCGTTGAACTCCAGGAAGCGGTCGAGGCGCACCGCCCAATCCTCCATGGTCATCGGAATATGGCGTCCTGCCTGATACTCCGCATAATCCAGGTACATGGAGACGATTCGCTCCAGCGCCTGCAGTTCATCCTGAGACAGATAATTCTTCGCAACGGACACATCATACTTCTGGATTTTCCCATCGGGATAATGCTCCCAGGAGGTGAGCCCCATGTGGGGCCGCTCGGCATCGGCCCGTTCCATGATGAGCTCCGCAGCGGTATGCCGATGAATTGCCCAGTGGAGCTTGTTCTGCACCTTGGCAAAAAACTCTTTTGTTGTTTTGGCGGAGGTGTCGTAGTCCAGCGCGGTGGCGTAGATGTCCGTGATCTTCTGATAGAACCGCCGCTCGGAAAGGCGGATCTCACGGATCCGCTCCAGTAGGTGGTCGAAGTATTCTTTCGTGAGCACCGAGCCGCCGTTTTTCAGCCGCTCGTCGTCCATGGCCCAGCCTTGGATAGTGTAATCCTTGACGATACCGTTCGCCCATTTACGGAACTGTACGGCGCGGTCGTTGTTGACCTTGAAACCGACCGCGATAATCATTTGCAGATTGTAGTGCATGACGTCGCGGCTGACCTGGCGGCTGCCCTCGGTTTGAACTATTCGGAATTTCCGAATAGTTGCCGTTTCCTGCAATTCATCATCTGCAAAAATCTTTTTTATGTGCTCATTGATCGTGTGGACTTCAACATCATAGAGCTGCGCCATCATCTTCTGCGTCAACCAGATGTTTTCGCCCTCGTAACGCATCTCGACGGCATCCTCGCTGCCACCGGTGGTGGCCACAAAGGTCAGATACTCCGCTGCGGAGGAACGAATGGCTGGATTTGCGGAGTTATCTTTGTTGTTCATGGGCTATTTCTCCTTTGAGGAAACGAAATACCATTTTACAGAATTCCCAGTAGGCCATTTCCAGTCAAAGAGCCAGCGCGCTACCAAAAGCAGCTTCTAAACTTGGCTCAATCGATATTTTTCACTAAAACTCTTTTACTCAAAATCGTCAAAAAACTCAGTTGCCTCAAATAAAGAATCTGTATTGTTTACTTTCTGCTCAAAAATGCAGTCCTTTATAATCGCTACGCACTCTTCAGTGTTTTTAGAAATCTCTTTTCCCCAAAGGCGAATGACAGTCCACCCCAAAAAATTTAACCTTTGATTAATTTCGTTATCTCTTTCCATATTGCGAGATATCTTCTTCTCCCAATATTCTGGATTTACCCCTTGTCTAATTCTGGGCCGCAGCACTGTATACCAATCTTTTCCGTGAAAAAACTCGCTGTCACAGAAGATAGCAATTTTATACTTTGTTAACACGATATCTGGTTTTCCTGGCAAGGCAGCATAATTTTTTCGATACCGATACCCGCTGTGCCATAAAGCCTTACGAAGTTTTACTTCAATACCAGTATCTTTTGAACGAATACTTGTCATGGCTTTGTGGCGCTGCTCTTTTGTCAAATCGTCCATTTTCCACCCCATACCATTGCTTCCCCAAAGAAAGCTGTATAAAGCAGGAAGTAGAACAAAACTGCTCCCCGATTTGTTCAAAAAGTTTAGAGATTCAGTATGGATACATCTAATGTTTTATGGTTTAAGTATAGGTCATATAATTTAGCCGCTGGAAGTAAACGAATTTGGATATCCGCCAGTCCGAGGCTACTCAGCATAAATAATGACGCTATGCCAAGGTTAACTACATCTGTCAGCTCAGTTGGCAACAGAAAGCAGTTCTTCACATTATCAATCTGGTTTTGACTTATAAAATTTTGATAGGCAAGCTGATAAAGGTACTGTTTCGTTACATCTCCCACGCCAGGTTGCCCTGCCAAAGGTTTCCCACGTTCAAGCTGAATGCAGTAATACTTGGCATCAAAAATAGCAAAGGTATACTTGCCATCTTTTTCGTAAATGTTTATGAGATCAGGCCTCAAAGTTTCATCCGCTGTTTTTACAAAAGTTGTGCTGTCAGCATCCCGGCCCTGCCATTTTGGCTTCTCAATGACATTAATAAGCTGAGTCCTGGGGTCATATCCTGGTGCCAGCCCATGAGGGAGGGGAATATGCCTTAGCTGAGTCTTAAGCTTGTTGTTGAACACCTCTGCACAAACATCCTCCCATACTAAGTTAAAGCAATTTGTCCCATACATACTAATTCCTTCAGATTCTGCAAGGGTACGATGATGTGCGATGTAGGTATAGAGTGTTTTAAGGACGATCTGCTTATGTGTGTTGAATTGGCCCCCTAACTCCAATTGAAGACGATAGAGAATGTATTCCTCATCGCCAAATTCATCCAAGGTCTCATCAGATACATCCACCTCTACCAACTCAAACAGGTCAATTAGGCCTGCATCCTGGAGCTGTCGAGAGCATTCGGTAACAATACATCTGTGCAACCGATGAAAAAAGTCTTGATCGTCATCTACAGAGCGGTATGTATAGGTATCAACATAATACGGTCGATTGTTGCTAATTAGTGCAAAGCTATTGTCAATGGTCTGTCTCCAAAGAATAGGCCCTTCTCCGTTTACTTCGACAATATCTTCATAATTGACATATGCACCATACTGGTGGTAATCTTCCAGGATAAACAGCATAACAGCAAGGAGGTTAAAACTACTACTTTGACCATCTCCATTATTAAGGTTCACAATTTGTTCCTTGCTACCATACCTCCGCATGACGCGAATCACCTGTTTCATTTCGGCCTGGGGTGCTTCCTCCTGCGTAATGTATTTGGGATAGCATTTGATGACCCTATTACCAACGGTCAGAACACCAACATAGGTGAAAACATAAAAACACCCGTTGCTTTCACCTACATCATCAGTAATTTCAACATCGGTATCCAACAAATCAGAAAAATCCATATGCTTTGTTGAATTTTTAACGGCTTTCATAATGCCAAAGGATTTAAGGCGCCGGATAAAAGCCTCAGCTTCTAATTCACTAAAATTAAAAATGGTTTTGATTTCACTTTTGGTATAGCGTTGTTGCTCACGCACATACCGGGAGATGAATTTCATGCCAATTACCTCTCAAAGCTGTTGTACTTAGCAAGAAAATCCGTTCCGAATATCTCAATTCCCTTCTCATCAAAGGCTGAGCATACTGAAGAATACTTGCTGGCGTCACAGCCTTCAAACAGACGGCGCTTGACAGATTTTGCGGCATCTTCATATAGATACATAATAACCTTACTTTTGAATGCATCAACAAACATTTCTGGGGCAATCATCCGATAATCTTCCCCATATGCAAAAACCTGCTTTGGCAAAAAATACGGACCAAGCAGCTTGTCCTCATTGATATTATAGGTCAGAGCCAAGGTATCATTGATTGTTTTTCGGAGCTGATTCCAGTCAATATCGCGGGCATAATCGTCGCGCCCCAAAGTGACAATGCCGCCAACCTCAGTATCATTTTCGTCAATGCCGATATATTCAAAGCTCCACCGCCGCTTGAAGGCTGTATCTATCGGGTAGACGCCTTGGTCTGCGCTATTCATAGTTGCCCAAATAAACATATTATCGGGAATACGGATGCTGTCCGGGGATTTTCCAAGTTCGGAAATTAGGTATTTCTTAATGTCTTCTGTAGCATGAATTTCGTATTCGCTGGCTCCAGAAATCGAACGGTCTAATAATTGAAACACTTCACCGAAAACAGCAGCTACTTTTGACCGATTGATTTCTTCAATAAGCAGGAGATGAGGCTGTGGGGAATCAGTACGTCCGCTTTTTAAGGAAGCTACCAGCACACGCATAAATGGCCCCGGAACAAAGTCATAGCGAATTTCCCCCGTTGGTCCAGTCACTGGCTTATAGCTTCCGACAAACTGTGAGTAGGTATATTCAGGATGAAAGGTAACACGTTCGTAGGTGCCTTGGGTATTCTCTAACAGAGAATCCTTGTCTGCGTTCAACCGATGACTTTTCCCCGTGCCGGGCGCACCAAATACAATTCGGTTTCGCTCAAAAGCAACCGGAAGCCCAGTTTCAAAGCGAATGGTCAAAAGCAGCTCAATTAACCAATTTAGAAAAGCACCTCTGGCATCCTCCCGATCTGGACGCCACTGCGAGGAAACGTAGTATTCATCTTCACCAATACTGTAGGCGTCCGCATAATAGCACGGCCGGCCAGTCTCGTCGTGCATTCCTGCTCTAAACTCTTCATCAGTTGCACCTGACGGGCGTTTGTAAAGAATACCATGAAGGTTATTATGGCGGAACATAAGGCCGCATTGCTCTTTGCTTTCAAGAGTTGGTAATGTATAGCTATTGAAGAGCCGGTGGCGAGACATAATATTAAGGCTGGCAAAAATAAATTCTTTATTGTCCATCGCCATTAGTTCTTCTCGAGTGTATTCGTGAGCAGGCGCTTCTTCAGTATGGAGACCACGGGGGTTTGGAACAGTATAGTCGAATAAAGGTTCAAGTTCTGGATAAAGTCTAATGATATCCCGCCGAAAATCTGGACAAACAGCACGGAGGACAAAGAAAAAGGCTTTTAATTCTGAACGCTCCGAGTCTTGAGTAATCATTCGAATTGTTTGGTTTGAATGGTCGTCAAGCCCAATAACAGGCAGAGCTGAACACCAATAGTACGCCGCTGGTGCATCGCGTAATATATCTATGCGGCTCACCGCATCCGGGAAGATATACGAAATATCAACAATCGTCTCGCTCTCATCATTGTATTTCTCTCCGCGATTCACATGTTTTACTATACCAAGGGCTTTAAAGCCTTGCTTCCAAGAAGTCGCTATTCCCTTACTATTGTCCGAACCCAACCACAGGAAAGTATAGGTTCCCGACACAAGGGCCTCTGGTACCTGTGTGCAGACCACAGAGATAGGCATAGGAGTTGGCAAAATACCACTTTCCTGAGCGTCAATTTGTCTAATGCCCTCTACACTCGTTTTACCAAGTCTTAATGATGCAAATGTCATTTATATCCCCCCAGCCGCTTTTTTTGATTTTTCCACCTCAAGGGCTTTACGCAGGGGCGGAAATAATTTTCTTCCTTGGTTATCGACTCTTCGGATAATTCCTTCTGCCGCGTTAGCTGTTAAATAGTAGCGATCACTAACTCGCTCCTTCTCCACAATATCCAGCAAGCTGATAGGGATAGGTGCTGCTGAAGTAGGGTAGACAGTACCGCCGATAAATGTATCATCCCAAGCAAGCCCCGCCTTAGGCCATTTATAACTTTCTTGTTCATCAGAAAAGTTAATTTTTGAAAAACGAATTGATGACCATGCTGTTTTGGAAAACTCAGGAACATAAGATTGCAAGGCATCTTTGTCAAGGAGTGGACGATCAGTCAGGAGTTCGTTATAAACCCTCTTTGCAATCCACTCTACCACCGGAACAGACACTGCATTTCCAACCGCAGTATATCGCAAAGTGTCTGTGTCCTCGCTATCACTAGCGTATTGGGCAGGTAATGTCCAATAATCAGGGAATCCTTGCAACCTCTCATACTCTTTTGGAGTTAAACGACGCACACCATCTGCACAAACTACATATGTTCTGCTCCAATCGGTCCCGGTATGCCTGCCAGATGTTGCTGCAAGACAATATGCCACTTTTGGAACCTTTGGATACTCATCTTTTTTGCTTGCCTCTGTCAAAAAATCTTTTCGTGCGTTAGGTGGCTTATAGGCACCTGTTGAATCAAACATAACATGCTGTGCTTTTTGCGGGGAATTCTTCCAACAGCACAGATATACACGAGGGCGAGATTGAGGTACACCGAAATAGCGGCTATTCAAAAGACGCCATGCTACCGCATAGCCCATAGCAGTCATCCTCTGAAGAATTACGCCAAAATCACGGCCACCATTTGAATTAAAAAGCCCCTCGACATTTTCGATTATTACAACCTCTGGAGACTTTTTTTCGATAAGATCAGCGTACTGAAAGAACAACCCAGAACGACTACCACCTAATCCAAGCCGCGTTGCAGCCCCCCTTGCAACAGAAATGTCTTGACAAGGAAAGCCTCCACACCAGACTTCAGCGTTTGGAATATCTTCTGCATGGATCTCACAAATATCTGCTACCCTCGGAACATTGGGCCAGTGAGAAGCGAGGACTTCATTGCAAAATGCATTAATCTCACAAAGATAGCCCGTTTCAAACCCGTGACGTTTGAACGCTAAATCAAACCCACCAATTCCTGCAAAAAATGAATTGACAAAAAACAGTTTACTGCTTTTTCCTTGAGTGGGCAATAAGTTCTCTGGTAGTGGGTGTGAAATTTCAGCAATTTCGGAAATATCACAGGATAAAGCCTCACATATTTTAGCAAGGACCTCAGTTGTTACAATCTCATTTTTACCAAGTTTTGCAATAGATGCGCGGCTTATCCCAGCAGCTTCACGAAGGTCCTTCTTTTTTAATCCCTTTTCAGCCAACCGATGCCACAGCCTATCATAAATAATGGTCATCTAATTCCTCCACTGTATCGTGTTTCTAAATCTCATTATATACGAGCCGCAGATAAAAAGCAACCAAAAGTCTGTGTTCGCAGACTTTTGGTTGCTCGGAAAGTATTGCGGGTATTGAAACAAAGTAACGGTGGATTTTCTTTGTTTATAGTACCGCAAATTTTGGACTCTCGCCTTGTCAGAAAATCCTTGCATAACCTCCTGGTCAGAGTTACAATCCACCCAAACCAGAATATGAAACGCTTTCTGCCTGGGGGCTGCGACGAGTGCCGACCTTGGTCAGGAAGCGTTTTTGACCACATTGATTACCACAGCCGGGTGCGGAGCACGCGGAAACAGTGGTTTTAAGAGTGCCAAAGAGTAAGGGAAACCGAGCGGAAATGGCTATAAACCACTACAAATAAGTGCAAAAACCTTCCCAATAATTTTTGGGAGCAGGATGCCGCAGGTTCGAATCCTGTCACTCCGACCAAACCAATAGGGTAAAATAGATATTGGGGGTAAAAACCCAGTGTTTATGCGCCCTGAGAGGCTCTTAAGTAGCAATACTTGAGAGCCTCTTTTCTTTGCCATTTGTCCAAGGAATTCACATTCTGCTGGGAGTTGAACCGGCGGGCAGTTCCGATCAGAAAAAATAACACAGTGTCTCATTGAAAGCAGCGGCTAAGACAGCCGCTGCTTTTTATTGTGTGAATAATTACTGTGTCGATGAACCAGAAGAGCTTTAACGATGAAATAAAACAGCTCTGGTAGGAAAACTGAAAAAAATAGAAGCTATCGTGTTACCGGACAAGCGCCGCTCTATGGAGACAAGGGGCGTCGTTCCCTGCTGTAAGATATAAAGGAGGATTATATCCCTGGAATGCTCAGGGGTTAAACAAAATCATGTGCAGGATCGCGGCCTCATTCCCGACGTTTCGATACGAGTGTACGCTGTCAGCCTTAAACCGGATGTTTTCCCCCTTTCCAACGGAAAACCGTTGACCATCTGTATCAATTTCAAGCTGCCCTGTGAAGACCGTAATAAATTCGGTGGTTCCTTTAAGATGCGGTTCCGATTCCCAATAGCTCCCCGCATCCAGTTCCAGATAGTAGACCGCAAATTTGCGGTTGTCATCGTCGGGGAAAATCGGGTAATTTTTGACCTTACCACCATCTTCCAGCAGCGGCTGTAGCTCTGATGTTTTCACAAGTTCATACGGGTTTTCCGGGCGGACGGTCAAGGCGTCAAAAGACACCTTCATTCCATTCGAAATTTTCCACAGCGTTGAGAGGGTTGGGTTTCCCTCTCCTCGCTCAATTTGTGCAAGCATACTTTTGCTGACGCCGCTTAACTTGGACAGCTCGTCCATGCTCATTTTATTCTTTTCACGAAGCCTCTTAATGTTTTTCGCGACAATCTGATTCATGGAGTCCAAAAAAATCCGCTCCTCTCTGTTGACAGTATAACGAACAGGATGTATTATTATATCGCACAAGTGCAATATAGTGTCCACTTTGTACCATTATAAATTCTTGATTCAAATTTGTAAAGAGGAGAGCGAACGAAAATGGTTCCAAATCTACAAGAGGCCCGGGATTTGCTGAAAAGGTACAATAGCGGCGAGTTTCACTTGCTGCACGGAGAGGTGGTTTCCGGCATCATGGGCTGCTTTGCCCGTCAGTACGACCCCCAGAACGAGGTATATTGGGCGGTGGTGGGTATGCTGCTCGACATTGACTTTGAGCTTTATCCCGAGGAGCATTGTGCAAAATGCGTTGAACTTTTACGCTCCCACGACATTGACGAGGGCATAATCCGCTCCATCGTGAACCACGGCTATGGCCGGTTGGACTGGGTGACGGTCAAGCCTGAATTACAGATGGAGAAAATCTTATTTGCCACCGATGAATTGTTCGGGCTGATCGGGGCGTGTGCCATGGTGCGGCCCTCCAAAAGCGTTCGGGACATGGATATGAGCTCCATCAAGAAGAAGTTCAAAAAGAAGGAGTTTGCCGCCGGATGCTGCCGGGAAGATCTGGTGCAGGGCGCGGAAATGCTGGGAGTATCGCTGGAAGAACTGATGCGGCAGACGCTTGACGCCATGAAAACCCTGGTTGACGTTCTTCCCGTTTGACGCCTGGGAGGAAGCAATGATGAAACGAGAACATTTTTCCTCCCGGTTGGGATTTATCTTGATTACCGCCGCCTGTTCCATCGGCCTCGGGAACATCTGGCGGTTTCCCTACATCACAGGGAAATACGGCGGCGCGTCTTTCGTCCTGCTTTACATGGTCTTTCTAGTGATTCTGGGGCTGCCCATCGTCGTGATGGAGTTCGCCGTCGGGCGGGCCAGCCAGAGAAGCACGGCCCTCTCCTTCCACCTGCTGGAGCCGGAGGGGACAAAATGGCATTGGTTCAAGTACGCCACCATCATCGGGAATTATCTGCTGATGATGTTCTATACCGTCATCAGCGGTTGGCTGTTTTATTACTTTATTGAGATGGCAAAGGGCCGGTTCCAAGGGATCGCTTCCGCCGAAGTAGATGGGATTTTTTCCGGACTGTTGGCACAGCCCGGCACCATGTTTCTGTGTGCGGCGGTCATGATCATCGTCTCCTTTGCCGTCTGCGCCGTCGGCCTGCAGGCGGGCGTGGAGCGGGTCACAAAAATGATGATGCTGCTCTTGTTCGGCCTGCTGCTCGTGCTGGCGGCGCGCTCGGTCACGCTGCCGGGAGCGGAAAAGGGGCTTCGCTACTACCTGCTCCCGGACTTGGGCGCCATGAGGGAGACCGGCCTGCCTGAATGTATCTTCGCCGCGATGGGGCAGGCGTTTTTTACCTTAAGCATCGGGATTGGCACGCTGTCCGTCTTTGGCAGCCGCATTGACAAACGCCATTCCCTGACCAGCGACGCGCTTTACATGGGGGTACTCGACACGGTGGTGGCGCTGCTGGCGGGGCTTATTATCTTTCCGGCCTGCTTCAGCTTCGGCGTCCAGCCGGACAGCGGCCCCAATCTGCTTTTTATCACGCTGCCCAACATTTTCAACACGATGAGCGGCGGGCGTTTTTGGGGGACGCTGTTCTTCCTGTTCATGGTATTCGCCGCCGTCTCCACGGTGATCGCGGTGATTGAAAACATCATTACCTACGTTATGGATGCAACGGGCTGGAGCCGGAAAAAGTCGGCGGCTGTCAATTTTGTGCTGCTGATCCTGCTCTCCCTGCCCTGCATCCTCGGTTATAATCTATGGAGCGGGTTCCAGCCTTTGGGGGACGGAACAAGTGTCCTGGATTTGGAGGACTTCATTCTGAGCAACAATCTGCTCCCCCTGGGGAGCCTGGTATTCCTTCTGTTTTGTACGCGCCACTATGGATGGGGATGGGACCGTTTCTATCACGAGACCACCATCGGGAAGGGCCTACCTTATCCCGGCTTCGTCAGAACGTACATCAGCTATGTTCTACCGATGATCGTCCTCGTCATCTTCATCAGCGGTTATTTGTCCTTTGTGAAATAGTTCTCCACTCGTGTGGGATAGGAGGGTTTTAAATTGTTTCATGTATCAGATTTCCTGATCTACTGTTTTATCACGGCTTACACGCCGGGGGCCAACAATCTATTGTCCATGAGCAACGCGGCCCGGCTGGGCTTCCGCCGCAGCTTCCACTTCAACCTGGGCATCCTGGCCGGGTTTGCAGTCGTGATGTCGGTCTGCACCCTGTTCAGCACCACGCTGTATGCCTACCTCCCAAAAGTGAAGATATTTATGCAGCTCGCAGGGGCGGCTTATATGCTGTATCTTGCCTGGAAGGTGTGGAAAAGCTCCGCCGACGTAGAGGCGGGCAGCGGGAAAGAGGCCAGCTTTCTTTCCGGTATGCTCCTGCAATTCGCCAATCCCAAGATTTACATTTACGCGATCACCGCCATGACGCTCTACATTTTGCCGGTCTACCACTCCACCGGGGCGGTGATTGGATTTACCGTCCTCCTGGCGCTGATCGGGGCGTCCGGCTCCTTCGTATGGGCGCTGTTCGGGTCGGCCTTCTGTAAGTTCTTTTCAAGGCATACAAAAGCGGTCCATCTTGTGATGGCTCTACTGCTTGTCTACTGCGCAGTCGCTTTGTTCCTGTAAAATGCCTGGGCCGACCATAGGGGCGAGAGCTTCCCGTAGATTGCCCAAAGCCTGGGAGACATTGGCCCACCGCTGAAAAGATTTACAGAAACTTAATAGACTTATTGGTCTGTTTGTGTTATGCTGCTAAAAACAGACCAATAAGTCTATTTCTTTAAGGAGTATCCATTATGAAGCGCGAAGAAAAGAATTTCATCAGCCTGCAAAGAATTTTAGATACCGCTACGCAAGAGTTTGCGCGGCAGGGCTACGGCCTGAGTTCCGTCAATACCATCTGCAATTCAGGCGGCATTTCAAAAGGGATCCTTTATCACTATTTCAAAGACAAAGACGCACTCTATCTGGCCTGCCTGCAGACATGCTTTGACCGTTTGACCGCCGCGCTGAGAGAAGGCGCCGCGGATCTCCAGGGCTCCGCCGGCGAGTGCCTGGAATCTTACTTTGACACACGGCTGGCTTTCTTTGAAAAGAATCCCCAGCTGCTTCCTCTTTTTTGCGAGGCCGTCATTTCGCCGCCCACTCATTTGCAGAATGCCGTTCAGGAAATCAAAGCGGAGTTTGACGCGCTGAATGTTTTCGTGCTGACCGCACTGCTGGAAAAGGTCCCTCTCCAGCCCGGCGTCACAGTGGACGAGGTGGTGGGGGTGTTCCGGCTGTACCAAGATTTTATCAACGCCCGGTACCGGATGGAGAACCTTGATTCCGACGGGTGGAAACAGCATGAGCAAGTCTGTAAGCGGTCGCTGCATATTTTGCTGTACGGCGTGGTGGAGCGGGGGGAAGAGATATGAGCGGGACAGCCACGAACGGCCGGGAATCCATTTTATCGGATGCAACGCCCGAAAAGGCAATCGTAAAGCTTGCCGTACCCGCAACGCTGGCCCTTCTGGCAAAGGCGGTCTATAACATCGTGGACACCGCGTATATCGGGATGCTGGACAGCGACATCGCCCTCGCGGCCGTGGGCGTCACCTTACCTCTGCTGCTGATTATGGTTTCGGTGGAAAACATTTTTGCGGCGGGCGCGGCGGTATTGGCGGGCCGGCAGCTGGGGGCGAATGACAGGGAGAGCGCCAACCGAACGGTGACCACCATCGCCGGGCTCTCCATGCTGATCGGCGCCGGCCTCTGCATTTTGGGGCTCCTGTTTATGGAACCGCTGCTACGGGCTTTCGGCGCCTCAGACGCGGTCTTGCCCCAGGCAAAGGACTATGCGTTTTGGATGTTTATCGCCGCGCTGTTCAACCTCCCCGCCCAAAGCCTCAACTGCGCGGCCAGAGCGGAATCCTCGGTAAAAATTTCTTCCGTCGCCGTGATCGCCGGCGCGCTTCTGAATGTGCTGCTGGACCCGGTGTTCATGTTCTCTTGGGGATTTGATATGGGGGTGGAGGGCGCTTCCCTCGCCACCACCCTTTCCCAGTTTGTGACCTTTGGCATTCTGCTGTGGTTCTATTTGAGCGGCCGTTCCATCATCAAAGTCAAACCCCGCTATTTTAAGCCCTCCGGCGGTCTGGTGTGGAGCGTGATCTCCATCGGCATCCCCACGGCGGTCATCCAAATTTGTCTTGCAGTGGCTACCTCGCTCACCAATATCGCGGCAAAGCCCCTGCCGGATTCCGATCTCATCATTGCGGCCTACGGCGTGGTGCAGCGGTTGATCCTCATCGGCTGCTATGTGGTCATGGGCTTTATGCAGGGTTACCAGCCGGTGGCCTCCTACGCTTTCGGCGCAAAAAATGAGGAGCGGTTTCATCAGTCGGCGCGGTTTGCGCTCAGAGGCTCGCTGCTGCTGACCGTGGCGGTGGCGGCGGCGTATATCCTGCTGGCCCAGCCGCTCATACTGCTGTTTAACCGCAATCCGGCGGTGGTGGAGTTCGGGAAATGGCTGCTGATTTCGCAGGTGATTTTGTACCCCGCTTTCGGTTTGTGCTACATGATGACGATTACCTTTCAGACAATCGGCTCCTCTAAAATGGGGCTGTTCCTATCCTTGATTCGGCAAGGGATGTTCTATATCCCGTTCATCCTGCTTTTGCCCCGCATTTTCGGCGTGTCGGGCATCTACCTTTCACAGCCGGCCGCCGACGCACTGACGATACTTACCTGCGTCATTTTGATAAGGCCGATGAAACGCGCGGCGTCAAGAAAAATGGCGGAGAATAGACAGGAAGAAACAGACCCCAGGAGGCGCGGTGAAGATGGATAAAGTGATTGTGATCAGCCGGCAACACGGCAGCGGCGGTAGGCAAATTGGAAAACTTGTCTCCGAACAGTTGCATATCCCCTTTTATGACAAGGAGATCGTCCAGGAGGCCGTCTGTCAAAGCGGCCTCTGCGCGGAACAGTTTGACGGCGCAGATCTAAGGGGAGCGGGAAACGGTCTTTATTCGATTGTCCCGGGCGTACCCTTTGAACTGCCGGTAAAAGATACGCTGTACCTCGCCCAACGCGAAGCGATCTGTAACTTGGCTGCCGGCGGGCCTTGCGTGATCGTGGGCCGCGGCGCCTGCGAGGTGCTGAAGGGCAGACTTCCTTTGCTGCGCGTATTTATTTATGCGGATATGGAAACAAAAATCCGGCGTGTGGTGGAAGAATATCAGGAGCTACCGGAAAATGCAGAGAAGCGGCTCTATGCGGTCGACAAAAAGCGCATGGCATATTATTCTTTTTATGAAAAGAAAGAAAAAGAACGGGCAAAGTATTTCGACATCTGCATTGATAGCGGCAGCCTTGGAATCGACGGGGCCGTTCAGGTTATTTTATCGGCCTACCGTTAAATTCTGCGGCAACATTTTGGCAACGGAAAATCAGTTGGGGCAATTCTGCACGCCGTCCCGCCCATGCTGGAGCGGTAGGCAGTGTCTGCGCGGACAAAACCGTGGTAAAACAAACCCAGGCAGCGTTTTGGGCTGTCTGGGTTCTTTTTTCGGCGCAAATATAGAATTTACAAATGAATTTCCTTTTATCGCTCTACGACAACCGTTAACTTTCTCCAACGGGGGCAGCTTTTTGATCTGCTCCGCTCCTCTCCGATTACTAACTTTTTTCATTTTACCCCAAAATGTTTCCGATGATGACAACGGTACCTCGATCAAGACGGGGCAGAGACAAAGCGATTGATCGGGCAGGATTTTGAGCGAAGCAGCCACATGGGACTTGGCACACCGGATCTCATTCCGTCTCCCGCATGATTGCGGCCCTTCGGGGAAATGCCGTCATGCCGGCGCCGGCAAACGAGGCGAAATAGACGTAGATTGCTTTCGCCTGGGCGGTAAGGTCCCGATCTGGCATGACCAGCCTCGGTACGGTGTCGAAGCCGTGGGCCGCCACGCTTTCAAATACCAGAAGACCCGTCATGCCGCTTTCCGTCGAAGCGGCGGAAGCGTAAGTAGGGACGGACAGCCAAACGGTATAGAGATTCCCGCTCGCGGTACGCTCCCTGCTGATGTACCCGTCCTCCACCAGGCGGCTCATGTGCTTGGTATAAGTACCTTGTTGATCTGCAAGTCTCTCACGATTTTGTCCCACTTGGGGAACGCCGTGCAGCCGCAACTGGCATAGGCGCAGATGTAAGCGTAGATGGTTTTGGCGAGAAGGGGGAACACCGAATTGCGCATCACCGCCTTATGGATTTTTCCGTATCCTTTGGAATTGATGCTGATTGGGTCAGGCATTTCTATCACCTCTCCGGCCTTCGCTGTCAAAAGAATAGGCACCCGAAATCGGGTGCCTTAGAGAAGATAGGGTTTCGATTTGTCAAATCCGTAGCGGCTATGCCATTAGAACCATTGTCTGCTGGAGATTTTGAAAAAAGATCAGAACTTGAGAACCCCCCAGTTTTTTCAGAAATCCTTATGTCATGCGGGTTGAAAAGACTTTTAGTGGTTGTTGGATTCCGACCAGTTCTGCTATCTTCTCTTTCGTTAAAGGCACTCAAAATCCGTTGGTGCCGCATCTCCGGCCTAAGAGCCGCCCTGCGGGCGGTTGGCCTCCGAAACGCCTCGCTGTGGCTCGGTGTGCGGGCGGGTACTCTGTTCGCTGCGCTCGCCCGGCGTGCGGTAGGAACCCTGACGGTTCCCCCAGACACGCCTCCTCCCTCCGATAACTTGTTGCCTGAATAGTGATTTTACCGCATTGCTGCAAGGGCAAGTCCATATGAGACTTACCCTTTTTTTCTTTATTTTTATGTGGTATACTTTTCCAAAGAGAATTTTTCTCACTGGTATAGCTAGAATGTGGAGGTGAAATAATGGAAATCCCAGGTGAGGGTCTAATCAGCACTGCAATAGAACAAGTGGTCGCAGGTGTTCAAATTAAAGTCTCGCAGATTGAAGAAAGTCGCAATAGAGAATTCTTATATCAGATGAAAGAATTAGAATTCTATAAAAGTAACTATGAGAAAGATTTGAAAGGAATTTTTGATTATTGGTTTGATGTAGTTAGAATTACTCATATCAAAGACAACTTACATTTAACAGAACAAGAACGTCAAAAGTATAATAAAAAATTTAGCGAGTTAGTTTATGTTGATAAAATTGCGCAGTATAAAATGAACACCTTAAAATATGGCGGAAGAGAAACTGGACGAATACTTGCATTACAGAACAAGTTACAACAAAAATTTTACGATGACAAACCGCGCGAAACTGAACTTTATTTATGGTGTAGAATTCTGGCTGTTTTAAAAAAGGATATACTCGGGCAGGATTTGGATCCGCTTGATATTCTCCGCGTTTTAGTTAACGACTATGACGAACATGAAAAAGAAATAATCGCTGCAAAAAATTATGTGGATAAAATATATGCCCAAACTTACGGTAAACCATGAGACTTGGGACCGAAGTGCTGGATGTAAACTCCGAGGGATATGCTGCATTTCAGAAATTTCTGAATGGTCTGGAGTATTTCCCGGAGAGCCTCCGCTTCCGGGGGCAGGTGAAGGGAATGCTGGAGATTTACTTTGAGCTGATCAAGCACAGGGGAACCGACTCTTACGCCGCACCTACGCACTATATTTTGCTGACCGAGGGCTATAACACCTGCTACTGCAACAACATTGTGCCGGGTGAAACCGAACGAACCTGCCGTAAAGTGGGCGCCCACAGGAAAGAGGCGAAGGAGCGTGCCGGAGTCACACCTGCCCAGAAGGAGTACGCTAAGGCTTAAAAGCAAGTGTTTCTATTTTGCATTTTAGTTGATAAACCAACGGCTCTTGGTTATGCCGCCACGTCATACCCGCAACTGAGCAAGAGGGTGGATAGTGACAGAACCAATTTATAATTTTATAGAGCGATTGGAAGTTCGCTGACCGCAAACTGCGGCAATTTGGGATTATCACAGAAAAGCATGGAAAGGCGGCCTGTGCATGCTTCATGTAAAGAACGGTGTGCCGGTTCTGGCACTGATCTGTTTGCTGGGCGCGTGCGCTGCG
>ERZ791934.985-NODE-985-length-32077-cov-3.756980_pt1 | contig 32077 bp, 22 predicted proteins | sample MGYA00510125_ERZ791934 | MGnify/ENA primary metagenome ERZ791934 (study PRJEB30046, sample SAMN00993240) | human gut metagenome | study: EMG produced TPA metagenomics assembly of the A metagenome-wide association study of gut microbiota in type 2...
CATACAGGGAGCTGAAAAAGAACTACGTCATCTTCATCTGCACCTTCGACCACTATGGGCTGGAGCAGGCCGTCTATAACTTTCAGAATTATGATGTGAAAAACAGCTTGCCATACGGTGACGAATCCTATAAACTAATAATAAATACAACGGCTCCTGCAGAGAATACGCCGCAGGAACTGATGCCGTTTTTCGATTACGTAAACCGTATGGAGGTGCCTGCAGATGATGCCTTCATCCAGGCGCTCCACAGACAGGTACAGAAGTATAACACTTCGGAATGGAGGCGAAAGCTGATGACATTGGAAGAGAAGATAAAGCTGGAAGTAGAGATGGCAAGGGAAGAAGCCTTTAAAGATGGAGAACTGAAAGGTAAAACTGAGGCAAAAAAGATGGCCGCCAGCAAAATGAAAGAAAAAGGCTTCGATATAAAAGAAATCGCAGATATCACCGGACTCACCGTAGAGGAAACCAAAAATCTATAGACCACATGACAAAAGACCGCACAGCAAGCGGTCTTTTCCATTAGGCTTTTATATTGAAAGAACTTGTCTAAAACAACGGGGACAGCGATGCAGCTACAGTATACATGATGACAGGGAAGATAATGATTTCCAGAACCTTTACGATTAGGCCGCCCATTATCAGCAACTTCCTCTCCTGCTTCCCTATCACCAGCGGGCAAAAAGGTTGTCAATTTATCATATCTTTACATTAATCACAAATTAATATTCCCATTTGGAATACTAAAATTCTTTTAAGTCCAACTGCACCCGCCAATTGCGGGCAAAATCAACAAAATCATGGGTCAGTCCGTTGAACTTTGCGGAATTCTGGATCACTAAAGCGATGATGCTTTTCACTGGATGGGTAAGATGAACAGCCCTCAGGGATTGCCGCTTGTAAGTGAATAAGAGTCTTGCGGTCAGCAGGCTGACGCATTCTCCGTCTTCGACCAAGTCTAAAATTGTTTCAATGTTGCGATAGGTTTTCACTTTTTTCAGCTTGGCGCCAGAGGCTTGACAAGCGCTCAGGCAGAGGTCGTACATGCCGGTTTCATTGTCGGGTATCGCAAAGACTTCCGCTGACATCTCATTGAGGTCTACTGAGCTGCGATGGGCAAAACGATGTTTTTCATTTACGATCAGACAGAGTTCGTTTTCCATCAGGTGGTAGCTGGTCAGAGAAGTCTTCAACGCCTGGTTTGGAGAGATTGCCAGCAGAGCGAGGTCAATTTCATTTTTTTCCAAAAGCTTCAGGAGCTCTTTGCTGGGACGGTCGATGATTTCCACAGAGTCGACGGGGGAAAGGGTCTCTTTAAAAGATTTGATCAGAGGAATAAACCCGAAGCGGCCAATGACTGGGATAATGCCAATTCTGAGGGTGCTGTTGTCAGGCACGTTATATTTTTCCATCGAAAGCAAAAGTGTTTCGTATTCTTCTGTAATGCGGCGTGCATATTGAACAAATTCTTCTCCTGCGGTGGTCAGCAAAACAGGTCGTTTAGAACGATCAAAAAGGCTGATGTTTCCAATTTCTTCTTCTATCTTCAGAAGATGTTTCGAGAGAGAGGATTGAGACAGGCTGCAGGCTTCTGCAGCCACGGTAAAATTCTGATACTCTGCCAGTGCTAAAACATATTTTAATTCCTGAATATCCATAAGCCTCCTCCATCGTACTATTCCATTTTGTCATAATTGTATCACAATTCTGAATCAAACACAAGATTGATGACAGCTATAATAAGACCACAAAGAAAAACAAGGAGGATATGATTATGAAAGGTAAAATCGCATTAGAGGAACATTTCGCTACAGAGGAATATCTGGGTGATGTGAAGAGATTCTTTATTCGTGAAGGAGAGGACGTGTGGCAGAGAGCGAAGGGCATCATGTGTGATATTTCCGGCAGAAGGCTTGAATTGATGGACGAAGCTGGAATTGAAAAGACGATTCTTTCTCTTTCTTCTCCGACAATTCAGGCGATCCTGGATACGAAAGAAGCAGTGGATTCCGCTAAAAAAGTCAACGACTACATCGCGGAGCAGATTGTGAATCACAGAGATCGTTTTGATTCTTTTGCCGCCTTACCGACGCAGGATCCGGAAGCAGCAGCGAGAGAGCTGGAACGCTGTGTAAAAGAGTATGACTTTAAGGGAGCATTGATCAACGGCTTCTGCAATATCGGCGATCCTGACGTGCCAGTTTATCTGGACGATCCGCGCAACATTCCATTCTGGGAGGCTGTCGAAAGCTTAGACGTACCGATTTATATCCATCCGCGTCCAGTAACAGAGACGGTGCGCAGAGAAGTATTCGGCGATAATCATTTCTGGATGGAGACGGCGGCGTGGGGCTGGCATGCGAATCTTGGAACGCAAATTCTCCGATTGATTTCCAGCGGAATCTTTGATCGCTGCCCGAAACTGCAGATTGTAATCGGCCATATGGGAGAACTTCTGCCGATGTTCCTGTGGAGAATCACCAATCGCTGTAACAGCCACAAGAGAGACTGTCAGGCAGACCTTCCGATCAATCAATATTTTCAGCGCAACATCAGCATTACCACATCGGGGAATTGCAGCACACCGGCACTGATGTGCGCCATGATGGAAATGAGCACGGAGCGCATCATGTTTTCTACGGATTATCCGTACGAGTCCATGAAGCAGGCAGCAGACTGGTTTGACAACATCCCGTTCTCCGACCTGGACAAAGAAAAGATGGGGCGTACCAATGCAGCCAAGCTGTTTAAGCTGGATCTGTAGAAGGAGACAGGCTATGAGAGATTATGAACCTGAGAAGATGAAAAAAATCACCTTTACCGGCATACGCCGGGTCATGGCAAGAGCCAATCAACTGGAAGCAGAAGGAGAATCAATCATCCATTTCGAAGTCGGACAGCCGGATTTTGTAACGCCAAAGTATATCAGAGACGCAGCTTGTGTCTCCTTGCAGGCGGGTAACACGCGTTACACCTCAAATTATGGTAATCTGGCGCTGCGCAAGGCGATTTCCGCCAAGCTGGAGAAGGAAAATCATATTTTTGCAGATCCAGAAAGCGAAATCATGGTTACAGTGGGCGGAGAAGAGGCCATGGCCGCCGCTGTCTTAGCTCTTGTAGACGCAGGAGACGAAGTGCTTCTCACTGACCCGGGGTATTCCCCTTACGACAGCATGGTCAAAATCGCCAATGGGATTCCAGTCTATGTATCTCTGGACGAGAGCCGCAATTTCAATTTTGATCTGCAAGAACTGGAAAGCAAGATAACGACGAAAACAAAGCTGCTGGTGTTATGTAATCCATCCAATCCCACTGGAACGATGATAGATCGTGACAATCTCGCCGCGCTCAGTGAAGTCTGCATCCGCCATGATTTGCTTGTGATTGCTGACGAGGCCTATGAGCGAGTAATCTACGACGGGAACGAACACGTTTCTCTCGCAAGCCTTCCGGGTATGTTCGAGAGAACCATCACCATTCATTCCTTTTCTAAGAGTTATTCTATGTGTGGTTTCCGCATTGGCTATCTGGCGGCCAGCAAATCTTTGATGCAGATATTGATTCGCTGTCATCAGAAAATGGTCCTCTGCGCAACCAGTTTTGCACAGGATGCAGCCCTGGCTGCTCTGGGAAAAGAATCGGATGAGATGAACCGCATGCTGGATGCCTTTGACCAGCGGAGAAAAGTGATTTATGATACTCTTACAGAATTAAAGATCCCTTGCAACAGACCGCAGGCGGCGTTTTATGTATTTCCCAACGTCAGCTGCCTGGGTATGGACGGCGACCAATTCGCGCTGCGGTTTTTAGAAGAAAACGGCGTCGCCTGTGTGCCGGGGAGAGACTTTGGGGAAAATGCTAAAAATAATGTGAGGATTTCCTACGCTGCCTCTTTGGAAGACTGTCTGGAGGGTATGGCGCGGCTGAAGCAGTTTGTAGAGAAGGTGAGAGCTGAAGAAGGAGAAAAATCATGAACAGTGATGCAGCAAAGAAAGAGAGAAAAGGGGAGAGAAACCTGTCCGTTGGCGGCGCAGCATTGATTTTACTCGTAGTCTTTGCTACGATTATTTTGACCATTCGAGCAGGTGTCGGAACGAATATGGCGCTGCTCCTGGGAGCCTTTGAGGCTATGATCGCCTGTCTGCTCCTGCGAAAACCGTGGCAGGATGTGCAGAATCCAATCATAGAATTTATGAGTGGCACCCTGGTTGTCATCATCATCCTGATCGACGTAGGGGTCATGGTGGGCGCCTGGATCATAGGCGGCACGGTGCCTTCGCTGATGTACTATGGTTTGAAATTAATTACTCCCGCATTGGTGGTGCCCATGGCCTTTCTGCTGTGTGCTGTCATGTCCATCTTTACAGGTACCAGTTTTGGTTCCATCGCTACCATGGGGATTGCCGTAACCGGCGTCGCCATCGGTATCGGCGTACCGATGCCTCTGGTAGCCGGTGCCGTCGTAGCGGGGGCTCATGTGGGGGACAAAATGTCTCCTATGTCGGACAGTACAAATCTGTGTTCTGGTGTAACTGGCGTAGATCTGTATGAACATATCGGTGCAATGATGCATACCACGGTGCCTGCCGCGATAATCTCTTTGGTCATCTATTTTATCATGGGAATGAAGTATGCATCAGGTGAGGCAGCGGATGAAAATGTCCAGCTGATGCTTCACACCTTAGCACAGAACTTCGATATCAGTATCTTTGCTCTGCTGCCGGCAGTCCTCATGATTGTCATCGCGGTCTTAAAAATACCGGCGGTGCTGGGTCTGACCTCCTGCGCGATCTTCAGCATTTTCTATGCGGTACTTCTGCAGGATGTGAGCCTCATGGACGTGATGCAGACGGCACTGAATGGATATATCTCTGACACCGGTGTGGACTTGGTAGACGGTATCCTCAACAGAGGCGGTATCAACTCGATGATGGGTACAGTGGGAATGATTATCCTCGCCTGCATGATGGGAGGCGCCCTTCAGGCGACGGGAGCGTTGAGCGTCATTATGGATAAGGTATTGCTCAGGAAGATGAACACGCCAAAATCACTGGTCATCATTTCTATGATCTATAATTATCTGATATTGGCGGTTTCAGGAAATCAGATGCTGGGTGCGGTCATGTCTGGTCCGACTTTCTCAGAAAGTTACGATAAGATGAATATTCACCGCAAAGTATTGTCTCGCTGCATGGGCGATACGGCCATTAACGGTTCGGCATTGATCCCGTGGTCTGTGGCTACAGTCTATGCTGTCGGTGTCTTGGGCACAGGTGATGCGTCCTTTATCCCTTATGAGTTCTTCTGCTATATCGTGCCGATCTTCACCCTTGTTTCAGCGTGTACAGGCTGGGCCATGTGGCATTCCGACGGAACGAGGTTCCATGGAAGAAAGAAATATTCATCAAAAGTAAGTGCATAGTATAGAAAACCTCCGGCAGACACCGGAGGTTTTTAAAAATAGCAAGTTTAGAGGAATACAGCCTTCAGTTTTTCATAACTCTCCTTGCTGATATCGTGTTCGATCTGACATGCGTCATGACGTGCAATTTCAAGAGGGACGCCGATCTGCAAAAGCAGTTTTACGAAAAAATCATATCTCTCGTAGATCTGCAATGCGATGGAAAACCCCTGGGGACTTAGTCTTAGACCTCCATTCTGTGCCTGCTCTACATATCCCTTGCCGCGCAGTTGTTTCAGTGCGACGGAAACGCTGGCCTTAGAAACGCCCATGGACTGAGCAATATTGACAGAATAAACATCGCCTTCTTTCTTTTGAAGCATAAAAATTGTTTTCAAATAATCTTCTTTTGATCTGCCTAACTCCATATTTGTTTTTCTCCCTTCATTAGATTGTAACGGATGTTAACCATGTAACCGGAAACGCTCTCGTCGCAGGACGCCTTTGATCATCACCAGATAGGTATCGCTTTCGGCCGTAAAGGCTTTTTCAACTTCCTGGCGGATATCCTCTTCTTGATTCTGCAGGTCAGCAGGATACAGCAGATCGAAGATGACTTTGATATGAGTGCCGCTTTCAACTAACCTGAAATGATCCACGGCCAATCTGTCTCCGTATTTCTGCAACGCCGAATTGACGATTGTTTGGGTTTTTTCCGCTAATGCCTCATCCTCGATCAGATAGTCAACTTGTATAAACGTATCACAGTGATATTTTTTGTATAGGAGAAAAGCCGCTTCTTCAGCCACCCTGTTGAGTCGCTCACAGTGTTCCTTGCGGCCTGTGATATGCATAGAGATGACAAAATAACCGAAGCCGTAGTCATGAATCATCAGATCATAGATGCCGGCCACTTGTGGGTGTTCTTTGACACAGGCTATGATATTCTGCAGCAAGTTTTCATCAGGGGCTTTCCCCATGATTCTTCCCAGGACTTCCCATAAGCTTTTTACGCCGGCAAAGATGATAAAGAGAGATACCAGGATACCGCAATAACCATCAATTTTCCAACTCGTCAGATGGGTGACAATAGTGGATGACAGAACGGCAAATGTAGCGGCGGAATCGCTGATACAGTCTGCTGCAACGGCTTTCAAGGTTTCCGAATCTGCTATTCTGGCAATGCGTTTGTTATAGAAATACATATAGCCCTTGACTATAATAGAAAGCGTCAGGACGATGACAATTGCAGCACTGAACAGTGGTTTTTGCGGGTTGGTGATGGCTAGAGCTGCAGTATGGGCAAGGGCTGTTCCCATAAAAACCACGGCGCACGAGGTAAAAATGCTCATAATCCATTCAATCCTACCATGACCGAAAGGATGGACGCTGCCACCACCATACACTGCAATCTTAAAGCCTAGAAATGATAGTATTGATGTACCGGCATCTGCCAGATTGTTGAATCCATCTGTTGTAATAGCGATGGAATGGTTCAAGGCACCGATGGTAATTTTAGCAGCACATAAAAGCAAGTTCAATAAGATACCGGTTATGCTGGCTAAGGCGGCGTAGGCTTTTTTTACTCTTGGGTTGGATAAGTCCTCCTTGTTTTTAATAAACAATCCAGCTAATAATGTTATCATAAAATCTCCTCCTTCAATTTTGAACGTTAATTCAATATTGTTCAATAAAAAAAGGAACTGGTCTAGCGACCAATTCCCGATAGATACATTTTTGATAATTGATACAACATAGTCAGCGCCCAGTCCTTTCCCTTATAGTGATACATCATCTGCATCGAAGCATCCACGAAGTTGTTGGCGACAATGTGTATGAAGACGTCGTCTGCATTTTCGTCATTTTGATGTTTGTATTGAAAGTGTTTCTCAACTTCCCGTATAAAACGATCTTTTTCCTGAGCGTACTTTGTGCCTTCGCTTTTATCCATCAAAATAATGAATTCCTGCCGATGCGCAAATAAATTCATCAGACAATCTGTTTCTGCTTTACTGAAGCCACGGGATTCACGGTTCGCCTTATCGATGTCTTCCGAAGCCATGACCTGGCCCCAATCATACAAGACGGGCTGGAGCACGGCATCAAAAAGTGATTCCTTGTTCTTATAGTAAGAGTAAATCAGCCCTGTAGGTATTTTTGCCTTTGCGGCGATGCCGCGCATTGTAGCAGACTTGTAACCGCTGCAATAGAATTCTTCTAATGCCGAAGCTAGAATTCTTTCTCTTATTTCATCTTTTAATATCTGTGCCATAGCATACCTCAACATTGAACTTATGTTCAATTATAGATGTGAAGGTGATGTTTGTCAAGGGAATTAAGGAGAAATGAAAATTGTATGCACCGTAAAAAATTTATAATAGCTACATACATAGTAATATAAAGTGCAAAAAAATTATATTGCATTCTATATCAACATAACTTATAATGACATATGAACTAGGTTCATTTTCGCATAACTGAATATGGAAAACGGTCAGCCTATGCGGCTGATAATAGGGAAATCGGTGTAAGTCCGGTACAGTCACCCCTACTGTAACGCAGACGAGAAAACAACAGCCATTGGAGAAATCTGAGAAGGCGTTTTCAAGAGAGAAGCGAAGTCAGTAGACCTGCCGTGAAGCAAAATTCTTACTTCTGGGATGAGGATATGATAAAGAATTGCGTTTTAACGTGCAGTCAAATTCATAGCAAAATTATTTTACCTCTTCAGATGAGAAGAGGTTTTTTATTATGCAGGAAATATCAAGGAACGCACTTTACGAAGCGTTGCCCAGTGTGGGCGACATTTGCGGATAGGATTCTTTGGCATCGTCATTTCCACGTTTTTTAGACCTCCTCTAAGGATTTTGTGAGAAGAAAATGGAATACAATTTTTATTGAGGAGGAAGATGATGACAAAAAAGAGAGGACGAAGAGGAATTGCGTTATTGATGACAATCTTAATGATTCTATCCCTTATTCCGACAAGCGTGTACGCGACGGGGCCAGAAAATGAAAAGGAGGAATCAAACCCTGTAAATGTGTGGATTCAGGAAATCGATAAAGATACGGGGGCAGAAACCGATAAGAAATACGAAGTAAACGAAAATGATGAAATTCGAATCGAAGAACGGACGTCGGGTTATAACGATGAAAATATGATCTTTGAAGGTTTTATTTTTAAAAGTGAGCCAGCCGACGATGGAGAAAATTGGACTATTGTCAGCAGTGATACGGACAACTATGACGGTATTACGATTGAAAAGAGTACAGATGGAGAGTGGCGGCTGCATATGAATTCTGCATCTTATGCGAAAGCTGAGAAATCAATTGAAGATACTGGCATGTATGAAATACCGGTTAAGTATCAGCAGGGTGAAGAGCAGGAAAAAACAGCTAAAAAAGAATTTAAATTCGTTTTGACTGGAACAACGACCGTAAGCTATAAAAATACATGGGGTGAAACAGAGATTATTCGTGACGGAGACACCCTAAATGTAACGACAGTGGAAGATGGAACCTTTTCTTGCGGCTCTTATCCGGTCAATGCGGCAGACCTCTATTGGACGACGACTTGGGATAGCGGAGAGGAGCAGAATAAACCGATTTGGATTGGCAGTCAGTCAGGTAAACTGTCGGTTAATAATCCAGGTACAGTTCGCGCTTCAGTGAAAGTAAAATCTACGGGCCAGGTGTTGTGTAACTTTCAGATAAAAGCAGCAAACCCAGTTTTGGAAGACTTTAAGATGTACATTGATGGAGATGAGGTTACTGACACGTATACCGTTGCAGGACATCAATGGAAGAATGTTTTAATAAAAGGTAAACTGGAAGGATCTGATCGATATGTTCCCTTTAATGAGAAGATAACGTTAGAAAAAGATGTATCGATGACTGCTGACAAGGAGTATATTTCTTGCCCAAGCTGGGATTTCGGCGGATTTGCCTTTGAAAAGCCGGGTATAGGCAATATCACGATAACGCTATTTGGAATCGCAAAGACCTTTGAGGCAACATCTACCTATGTGCCTGTTGAGAGTGTAACATTGGATCTTCCAGAGACGGTGTCGATGCATCACCTGGTGTATTCTCTGGGCAGCGGAGATAATTATATGGGTATCAACCAAAGTGCCTTAAATGAAGGTCTAAAGATATCTCCGGAAAATAGCAGCTGCTATCAGGTGGAATGGTCTGGCGATGACGACGCAGTTGCTGATTATCACGATACACACAGTAATGGGTTCATCGGACATGGGGAAGGAGACGTAACCGTCACCGCCGCAATCAATGATAACGGACAGAAAAAAACTGCTTCCAAAGTTGTCACATTCAAATTTGAGAAACCTGTAGAGGGTGTATCGATGAAGGATGGACAGACTTCTTTCACAGTGGAGGAAGAGGAAACCATGGAACTGCCCTTAATCTTTGAACCAAAGGGAGAGAATGAAGAGGACCAGCCCTCCCAAACGGCAATGAGATGGACTTATGATAAAGAAGGTATCGTAAACATAAAACAGAGCAGAGGCCAATATGACCGTTATGCCAGCAAGACGTTTGTTTTGACGGCAGTTTCTGAGGGCAATGTAGAAGTGACGGGCACGCCGCTAATTGCTAAAGAAGGAGTGAAGCCAGTTACCTTCACTGTCACCGTTACAGAAAGCAGCAAAGAACCTCCAGATTCAGATAATCTGGTGAAATGGGGGATAAATTCCTGTGAGTCATATTACAACAGGTGGAAATCTGACCACGAGAAATATTCCTATAATGACGAGTGGGATATTATCGCGCTGAAAAGAGCAGGATTTTCATTGTCCAAAGACGATGAGGCGGCGATTACTTCTTACAAAGAGAGCATAAAAGAAGAAATCGCAAAGGGCAGCAGCGGCAGATTACACGCAGGAGGAAAACCGACGGATTTAGCGAGAGTAGCACTGGCACTGTATGCCATTGGCGAAAACCCAGCTTCCTTTAACGGCTTTGACTTTCTCAACGCCCTGGTCAACAGCAATAGCATAGAAAGTGGGTCAAACGAAGCAATTTGGGCATTGATTGCAGTGGATGCAAAAGATGCGAAGTTGTCCAATAGTGCGAAGTATGATAGAGATAAACTCTTAAAAGTCATCTTGAACTTTCAGAACAAAGACGGCGGTTTTGGTCTGAGCAAAGGTGATAACAGCAGTGTTGATATGACAGCCATGGCTATACAGTCGTTTTCCAAGTATCAAAATCGTAAAGAGATTCAGTTGGCAATAGATAAAGCTCTGATATACCTACAGGAATCTATGGACAGCAGATGTGAGTTGGGCGGAACCAGTGAAGCTATTTCACAGACAATCATTGCTATATCATCCCTAGGTAAAGATATCACCTTGAAAGAAAATGGTTTTACTTCAGGCCGAACGAAGAATGTTTTCACAGCATTAGCTGCATATAGGAGTACTTGGCCATCGGGTTTTGCTCATACGGTCAATGGCGACGTAGATCATATGGCTACGCAGCAGGCATTGATGGCATACAATTCTTGGAAGCGGGTAAAAGAGTGTAGAAATTCCCTATATGATATGTCAGATATTGCGGGAAGTGAAGAAACCTTGCCCCAAATTACTATTTCCGGGGTGAAAGACAAAGATACTGTACAAACCAGCAAAGTGATTGCGGCAATAAGTGCTGAGGGCGCAGAATTAACAGTACGCCTCAACGGTAATGCAATTGAGGGTGAATCCGGTAAGTATTCGCTGAAATTTAATATTGGTGATAATCAGTTAAATGTCAGAGCTGTGTCGAAATCCGGTGCGGTAAGCCAGTTGATTTGGACGATAAAATACTCTCCGCTCAATTACCAGAAGACAATTGATCAGAAGATAAAAGCTCTGAGCCAATGGGCAAAAGAACAATTACAGCAGACAGACCTGAACAGAGAATTACTTTTCGCAGAAACCAGGAAAAATGGAGTCAGCCAGTCATGCAGTGAGAGGCTTTTGGCTGAGGTTGAGAAAGGACAGGGGGTGTCCTCTGTACACACCTGGACCGAAACGATATTAATACTCAATGCGATGGGAATTGATCCTAATGATGTCAACGGAAAAGATCTTTGGAAGGAAGGCGCAGGGCTTGCATCGTCAGCTACAGCGGCCGAAAGTGCACAGATTTTGATGGCGATGAATAGTAAAAAAGAACAGAAAATTCCATCGTCCATATCAAAGGAAGCACTTTTGGACAAGATAAAAAGCAATGCAGACGGTGGATTTGGACAAGGCAAATCCAATGCTGCTGATACGGCTAATGCCGTAATTGCTTTTTCACAAATGGAGGGAAAAGACAGTGAAATAGAAAAAGCTGTCACGTGGCTGGCAGAAAATCAGGCAGCATATCTTTCCGATGTAACAGCCTGTGCAAAGACTTTGACCGCTTTGAGTGAAGCTGGCATTGACTTTACCTTGGATGATAGATTCTGCAAGGCCGAACAAAACCTATGGACGACTTTAAAAGACGCCGCTGCTGAGGATAACCAGGTTCTTTATACGGCGCTATCTTCTTATCAGAGATGTTATAAAAACAAAGATCGCTTTTACGATTTAAGCAAGGTACAGAACCGCCCTGGTTTGACAGCTAATGACGTGCAAATCGCTCAAACGGCGGCTGACCATTTGAAAAAGATTGATTTTAAAACCTACAGTGCCCAGGCTACCGAAGCTGCCTATCTTCTTATCAGAGATAACCAGGCGACTGCAGCAGTCTATGATTATGTGGATGTTTTAAAATCGGCAGTGAAAGAGAATAAGATAGAAGAAGCAAAAGATTATTTCTTTACCGGTTTATATCTTAAAGAGAACGGCATCAGCCTGTCCGATGTGGATGGTACGGATATGCTCAAGCAGGTAGCTGCATTAGAGCATACAGGTACGGCAAGTCATGGATCAGTTACAAACATGACAAATTCTATGGCTTATGCATTGCTTACATTAGACTTGGAACAGAAGGAAGATCAGAAGCAAATTCGTGAGAAGCTATACGGTGCTATAGAAAAAAATAAACATAGATATGTCAGTGGCGGCATCTGTGAGTTCTGGAATGAATACGGCTTTGCTGTCATGACTCCAAAGTCAACGGCTATGGGAATGATGGCATTGGTAAATGGAGGAAAACTACCGCCATCTATGCTGAGTTCGATGATTAATTTGATCGCAGCAGAAGACCAGGGCAGTATGACTGGAAAAATCTGCCCACAAGGCTATTGGGGCGATTATCGCAAAGACAGTAATATTTTGACAGGAAATTTGGAGACAACGGCAGATATTCTAATCAGTCTTTATCATAGCGACGTAGATGCCACAACCGACAGCAGATTTCAAAAGGACTTAGGAAATCCGCTCCACGGCGTGCGTTTATTCTTCAGGAATGACGGTTTTGCAGATACTCCCGACGGTGAGAAGGCTTCTATCGAAGGCAGCCTGGCAGGCTATAGAGCGATGCTAGCATTTCGCTATGGAAAAGGTATTTATGATGCCGGCACAGAACGTCCTATAGATAAAACAGCTTTAGAGGCAAAGCTGGCTGAGGCAAAGAAAATTACCAAGGGAGAGTATACTGACGAATCATGGAACCGACTTCAAAGCGCAATCAGCCAGGCGGAGAAAGCGGTATCCCAAAAAGAAGTAAACTTAGCTCTAAACGTACTTATATCAGCAATCGATGGCCTACAGATCAAAAATGATGAGATCACCGTATCGTTTAGATTGATTGGAGACTGGAAGCATGGAAGTAGCGGACATGCCAGCTATGTGAACTGGATAAAAACTAAAGCCGTCAAGGTCAATAAAGGTGCGACGGTGTACGATGCTTTTGTAAAAGCGCTTGGAGAGGCGGGACTCGCTTATAAGTGCACATCTGCCGGTTACGTATCCTCTATCAATGCGCCTGACGTCTTCGGTGGCTATGAATTAGCGGAATTCCATAATGGACAGGGTAGCGGATGGAAGTACATGGTCAATGAAAAATACCCAGACATAGGATTAAAAGCATGCAAAATCTATGAAGGGGATCAAATTATTTGGCGTTACATCGATGAGTACCGAGATAACTTCGACAATGACGAAAAGTGGAAAGAAGCAAGGGACGAGGAACCTTCTGTTATTTTCAACCGTTTGAAGGCAGAAGCCAAAGCTGAATTAAGAAGTTATGCCAACCTTGAGAAACTCGACAAAGAACTAAAAGTCAAAGTTGAGAAAATTTTAAATGAAGCCAATGGCAGAATCGACGGGGCAAAAAATAAGCCTGTGCTAGATAAAATAGTGATAGATACCAAACAGGCTTTACGCACATTAATCGGAGGAGGCGAGGATAAGCAACAGGAAATCGTGGACAAAGATACGAATGTCAGTTTGGAAGGTGCAGAACTGACCAAAGACATGAGACTGACTGTTAAGGAATTGTCTAAAGACCACGAAAGTGTCAAAGCTATGCTCCAGTCCGTATCAGAAAAGATGATATTATTGAAAACCTATGAAATTGACTTGACAAAGGATGGTAAGAAAATCAAACTTCCTGGCCATGCAATTTTATCTATACCAGTAGGAAAAGAATACAACGGCAAAACAGTAACTGTTTTACACTACCATGAGGGTGAGATTAAAAAGCAGCAGGTAAAAGTAGAAGCGGGAATGGCAAAAATCAAAGTTGACAGATTGAGCAGCTTTGCTGTGATGTTAGATGCTAAAGAGAAGAGTGACGCTGATCTTATAAAAGATATGAAAATCAAGTTAAAATCTAAAGCGTATAAAGGCCGTATAAAACTAAGCTGGACGACAAATGTGACAGTCAAAGGGGTGAAATATCAGATTTACAGATCTACGAAGAAAAACAGCGGATTTGGTAAGAAACCGTTCTTTACAACAAAAGCCGGTTGGAAAACCTATTCGAATACAAAAAAACTGAAGAAGGGCAAAAGATATTATTACAAAATTAGAGCGTACAAAATAATAGAAGGAAAGAAGATTTTCTCTAGTTGGTCTAATAAAGCGAATCGCATAGCAAAATAAATAATTATCAAGAAACAGACGAATGATTTTTCATCATTCGTCTGTTCTTTTCCGCAAGAATGATGAAAACTTGACAATCAAATTAGGTTATAATGAACACAAGATTATTTTGCCGATGTAGCTAGGAAGCGTTGGTCACATCACATATTACGATTTTCGTTTATAAAAGAGACATTGGTGATAGAATAAGGGAAAATGCCCAGTAGGAGAGAGGGAATATGCCGAACAAACAAATAAGAAATATCGCTTCTGTAATTGCATATATCGAAGCGCATCTGACCCAAAAGCTGAATCTGGATATTTTGGCCGAAGCCATGCACTATTCCAAATATCATCTGCATCGAATATTTACGGACACTGTGGGGCTGACAATTCACGACTACATTCAGCGCAGGCGTTTGAGTGAGGCAGCAAAGCTGCTTATTTTTTCTGAAAAATCGGTGCTGGACATCGCCTTGCTTGCCGGTTATGAAAGCCAGCAGGCTTTTACGGATGCGTTTACCAGAATGTACAAGCTGCCACCGGCCAAATATAGGGAAAATGAGGAATTTTATCCGCTGCAGCTAAGATTTGAATTTGAAGGGAATTACAGAATGTTAAACGAGAAAAAAGAAGTCAGCTATGATATCTGTTTTGCTGCGGAGGAGGACATCCCCTGTTGGATGGAACTGGTAAAGCTGGTGGTCGACGGTTTCCCTAATTTGCAGGAGGAAGCATATCGACAGGTGCTGCGGGAAAAAATCAAAGTAAAAGAGGCTCTGATCCTCAAGGACGAGGAAACAGCCATCGGCATCATGCTTTTTACCAGCGAAACAGGCAGTATTGATTTTATGGCCTGCCATCCGCTCTACAAAAAGAAGGGCATACCAAAAGCTTTTTTAGATAAGGTGCTGAATGAACTGGTGACTGGAAAAAACTTGACGATCACCACGTATCGAGAAGGGGACAAAGCGGACACTGGACAGCGCCAGGAGATTAAAAAACTGGGATTTGCGGAAGCAGAACTGTTGGTTGAATTCGGCTATCCGACCCAGCGATTTGTTCTGCAGAAAGGAGGGACGAAGGATGGAGAATAGTTCTTTCCCATTTCCTGAAGAACTGGAGCACTTGTCGATGATCAATGAAAAGCTGACAGCAGCCCTACAAGAAGCGGAACAGAACATCCAGCGTCAGAACGAGTCCTACATGGATACGAAACGCTATATGGTGGAGCACAGCGGCGACATCGATCCTCACGAAATGTTTCAGAACGAAATGCTGCTGAAACAAGTCGACAGGACAGGCGCTTTCAGTGTAGGGGTTAGGGATAAATTGGCTAAGCTGAAAGATTCTCCTTACTTTGCCAGAATTGATTTTCAGGACCAACAGTCAGGTGAATCGTCAGCGTACTATATCGGCTCCTATGCTTTCAACTATGACATGGAACTGCTGATTATCGACTGGCGCGCACCCATTGCCAGCATGTTCTATGATTATGAATTGGGTGCGGCAGAGTACCAGGCGCCTGTAGGCAGAGTTACAGGGGAACTGACGCGGAAACGACAATTCAAAATCAAAGGCGGCGTCATGAAATATGCCCTGGAGAGTTCCGCCAATGTGCAGGACGACGTATTGCAAAGAGAACTTGCCAATCCATCAGATGAGAAGATGAAATCCATTGTCTCTACGATTCAAAAAGAACAAAATCAAATTATCAGAAATGACAGGGCGCACACTTTGATCATTCAGGGGGTGGCTGGATCGGGGAAAACCTCCATCGCCTTGCACCGCGTTGCCTTTCTCCTCTATCGCTTCAAAGACCGTCTGCGTGCACAGAATATTACCATACTATCCCCAAATAAAGTGTTTGGGGATTATATTTCTAACGTTGTACCAGAACTGGGTGAGGAACCGATATACCAACTGGGCTTTGACGACCTGGCGAGGATACAGTTAGAAGGTATTCTCAATTTCGAACCAGAGAAAGACCCTTTTGAACTTGACGAGGAAGAGGGCAGGCGCGTCCGCTACAAATCCACTTTGGCATTTGTCCACCAGTTGGATCGCTATATAGAACAGTTGGCGGATCGTATCTTTGTGCCGGAGGATTATACTTTCGGACAGTTTACTGCACCAGCACAATGGATTTACCAGCGGTTCAGCGCCTACAGCAGACACCCCATAAAAAAACGCCTCGCCATGGCCGCCGACGATATCTTGAACCGCTTTGAAACAGACAACGTCATGGGGAGAGAACTGCCCAAAATCAGCGCAGTTTTAAAGAGGCTCAACGCCATGCTGACGATGAAAAACACTTTGGCGATCTACAAAGATTTCTATAGATGGCTGGGTAAGGAAAAGATGTTTGCTTTGCCAGAAAAAAAGACGTTGGAGTGGTCAGACGTCTATCCATTTCTCTACCTGCAGGGAGTTTTTGCCGGTTTAAAGGAGAGCAGGATCACAAAACATCTGGTTGTAGACGAAATGCAGGATTATACACCGATTCAATACGCGGTGATCAACAAATTGTTCCCCTGCCAGAAAACAATCCTGGGCGATTTTGGACAATCTCTCAATCCTCACTACAGGCTTCATATGGAAGATCTGAGGTGCCTCTATGAAGAGGCAGAATTCCTCTCTCTTCACAAAAGTTACAGGTCCACTTTTGAAATCATCGAGTTTGCAAAGGGTATCATGGAAAACTCTGCAATCGAAGTGATCGAGCGTCACGGTGAAGAAGTGGAGATTATTTCCTGCGAAGACAAATCGGAACAGTTTGCGAAGATGGAACGCCATGCGGACCATTTTACCAGAGAAGAGGACCACGGTTCCTTGGGCATCATTTGCAAGACCAACGCAGACGCCCAAAAGCTCCATGAGAAACTGAGCAAAACCTGCCATGTGCATTTGCTTTCCCCAGACAGGGGGCAGTTTAAAAAGGGGGTGTCTGTTACTTCTATTCAGATGGCAAAGGGATTGGAGTTTGATGAAGTGATTATAATGGATGCGGATCAGGAAACCTATGCGACAGATTACGACCGCAGTTTGCTGTACATCGCCTGCACCAGGGCCATGCACAGACTGACACTGCTGCACACGGGGGAACTGAGCAGATTGATCGTTTCTGGACAAGAACCCTGTCAGCATTTATAATAAAAATAAAATTTCTTGTCACAAGGAGGCTTTTCCTTTGTCTAACTTTATAGGAGGTAAATAATGATGAGTATAAAAACAAATGAAGAATTATCTATTTTGATCGACAAAGCCACTTCCGGCGATGAGAAATCACTGGAAACGATCATCGCAAGCGTACAGGATCTGGTCTTCAATCTTTCCCTGCGCATGCTGGGGGTATTTCCCGATGCGGAAGATGCACCCCAGGAAATCCTGCTCAAAGTCATCACCCATCTTTCTTCTTTTAAGAAAGAAAGCTCTTTTTCCACCTGGGTGTTCAGCATCGCTTCAAATCATTTGAAGAATTACAAAAAGAGTATGTTCGCACAGCATCCTCTCAGTTTTGAATACTACGGCTACGATATCGAAAATGGGGCGGCAGAGGATTTGCCTGATCTGACACAGGATATCGAAAAGTCCCTTTTGGCGGAGGAACTGAAACTGTCCTGCACCAACGTCATGCTGCAGTGTCTTGACGCTGAGAGCAGGTGCATCTTCATCCTGGGAACCATGTTCAAAGTGGACAGCCGCATTGCGGGCGAGATTTTGGGCATTACGCCGGAAGCTTATCGCCAGAGGCTTTCCAGAGTGCGCAAAAAGATGGCGGAATTCCTGGAGAACTACTGCGGAGAGTATGGGCAGGGAAAATGCAAGTGTAAAAACCGGCTCAATTACGCAATTCAGACCCACAGACTGCAGCCACAGAATCTAGCGTTCACTTCATCAAAAGAAAAAGAAGTGATTTTGGATGTGAAGAACGCCATGGAAGAAGTGGACGACCTGGCAGGCAGATTTGATTTCTGCAAGACCTACGCATCGCCGGAAACTTTGAACAAGTTCATCAAAGATTTCCTGCAGTCCACGCAGATTTCGACCATACAGAGTTCAGGAATGGAGGGAATGTAAATGGAAACCATATTGAATTATCTTTCTGATTTGAAAGAGAACAACAACCGCGAGTGGTATCACGAACACAAGGCGGAGTACAAGGCCGCTAACGCTGACTTTGAAGCATTTCTGCAGGATCTGATCGTGGGGATCGGGGAGTTTGATGATCAAATTTTGCACAACGTGCCGAAGGAGCTGACTTTTAAGCTGGTGCGGGATACTCGTTTCAGCCACGACAAATCCCCTTATAATCCGTCTTTCCGCGCTCATATTTCGTCAAAAGGCAAGCTGCCGATCCCAGTGGGTTATTACATCATGATCAAACCAGGCGGCGAAACTTTCTTGGGCGGTGGTTTATTTGCCGACATGTTCAAGGACGCTACCGCCATGGTCAGAGACTACATCACCGCAAACCCGGAAGAATGGGAAAAAGTCATCAGCGATGAGACTTTCTGCAAGTATTTTACAGTCAAAGGCAATGCGCTGAAGAATGTGCCGAGGGGGTACGACAAAGAGCATCCCCAGGCAGAGTATCTGAAGAACAAAAGCTGGTACGTGGAATACTTCGTCGAGGACGAACAGCTTCACGATACAAAGGCATTTCTCGACCTGGCAGTAACGATTTTCAAAGCCATGAAGCCCTTCAACGATTATTTGAACAAAGCGCTGGAAGGCTTTACGATGCCGGAACGGTGAATATAAGTCTCATATATTGACGTCTGTGGGAATAACTTAGGCGGCAGGCACATAAGGTAATAATAGTTTTTAGAGCTGAATCAAACTATAACAGGAGGCCTTTGATGAGTCTGAAATATAAGCTCAATTGTAACGTAAACCTGGATCTGCCTTATCCGCCGATAAAGACAGACAGCCGAAACCTGGAAGATGCATATGCAATGTTAAGCAATGTTGGAAGCAGTAATTCCGAAATGTGTGCAGTCAGCTTGTATTTTTATAATAGCGTTATTCTAAAACCGGAATACGCTGATTTTGCTGAATGCTTTCATAAAATTAGCATTGTGGAAATGCACCACTTGGACATCTATTCATCTTTGGCTTGCCAAATGGGTTTAGACCCCAGACTGTGGAGTGTGGACGATAAAAAAGTGCGCTATTGGACGCCGGCTTATAACCAATATCCCCAGGGAATTAGGGATCTCATTGAGAACTCCCTCAATAGCGAACTGGCTGCAATCCATAAATACACCAGACAGGCGGAAACAATTGAAGACCCCGACATCGTAAAAATATTGAAACGTATCATTCTCGACGAGCAGCATCACGTGGAAATCTTCCACGAGATGCTGGATCATTTAGATTAGATGAAAAAGCAGAGTGTTTGGCACTCTGCACTGTGGGAGAGGCTGGCAGGCAGCCTCTCTTTGTTTTTTAGTTTAATTTGACATCGATTCCATCTACGGAAGAATAAATAGTGTGCCCTTTTTTGTTATGGGTAATTACAGGCGCAACGACGAACCCGGACTCCGAGCCTGCATTTTCTTTGTTCAAGCTGTTTTTGTAATATCCGGCATATTTTAACTTGCTCTGACCATAGAGAAAGACGTAGACAGAGCAGTTAGGATAGCGGCCATCAAAGGGCTCGGAAAAGGTAGCAAGAGCCAGGTTTTCCCCGTCGTAATCGAAGGACCAGTAGGAAGGCAGCGAAGAGAATTCCCCGCGTTTTACGACCTGTTCGAGGCTGCCTGAAATTTCAATACGATATTGATTCCTCACTTGTGTCAGAAGATGAATTTGACCATCGTCAGCGACAATCAGCAGCCTGCCGTCTTTCTCTTTGATCATGTTCATATTGCGTTGGGCCGATATCTGTTGCAAAGGGGTTCTCTGCAGCACCTTTTTTGAAGCGGCGTCGATGACGGATAAGACCAGTTCGCCGCGCTCGCGAAGAAGCACGATGATTTTCTTCTGATCCTGGCTCTGCTGCATTCTGAGCACCTGGGAAGTTGACGGCAGAGGAACGATTAACTTTGCATTGTCAAAGTCGGCGCGGAGCTTATTCCCCTTATTTTCTTCGGCAACAAAGGGAACAAAGTGAATGCCCCTCATCGCCTGAGAAAGTCTCAGGTCCTTCATATAGAGCCATGAATCGTCATCTTCCTCTGTAGTGCTTTTGTGGTCTGCTTCATATTTCAGGTCGGGCAAAGCGACGAAACAGCCATTCGTTGTAAAGAGTCCCTCGATTTCTGGTTCGAAATAACTGTGGACAGGTGCCATCTCATATCTGATGATCTTTCCTTTTTCATCCTTTTTTACAGTAACTTTGATTGAGTAATCGGCGGGCACGGGTATTTTGAAATAGTCAGTGTGCAGGGAAGCTTTGTCGATATTGATGCCAGAGATATCCATAGACAGCTTTACTGGATAATACTGATAGTATTCTCTCAGTCTATGAGTTTCCTCACGGGTTTTACCGTTGGTGGTGCGCGAAGCCACGTCGCTGATAACAGGATGATCCTCTGGCAAGGTGCGGACGATCTCATCTGACAGAATATCAGAACTGCTGATAAAGCAATCCTCTTCCAATTCGATATAATCGAGATTGGCATCGGGGCTGTACACGTCATCTTTTACTCGCTGAAACTGGGTGGTGGTTTTCGGCTGCTCGGAAACCACATATTCCGTCTTCCAGAGCAGCTTTCTGGAGCAGCTGTCACAGGCGGTGGTTGTGAATGTTAAGCCCTCCGCAGCCTTTGTATCGCCGAAGAGAACAGTTTCTTCAATTGCCACCTGATCCTGCTGCGGATTGACGTAAAAGTATATTGCGATGAGCGCCAGCAGAGCCAGGGCGAAAACCATGACTGCTGCCGCAATGGTTTTTTTCATTTTATCCCGCCTTCCTCATCTTCTGCCAAGGTGGAGAGCACCTTGCTGACTCTGTCACCCCTATAGTGATAGGTTTCCTTCACAAAGGTCATCAGGTCTTTCCCTTGGTCTTCCAAGTCGGACACAAGGGCGTCTGCGGCGATGCTGCCCTGATGGATCAGGACGGCGCGGCTGATAAAGTGCTGCACCTCTTCCAGCAGATGGGTGGACAGCAAAATCGTCTCTGTCGGTTCCAAAATGCCCAGGAGTACTTTGTAAAAATCCTCCCGATTGAACACGTCGTTTCCCGAAAATGGTTCATCCATCAAAATGTAATCCGCTCCCTGGGACAAGGCCATGATGACCTCGAACTGGTTTTGCTGGCCTACGGAGAACTTTCGCAGCTGCCGTGTCATGGGAAGCTCGAAGAACTCCATCAGCGCCGTGAAGCGTTTTGTTCGAAAGGATGGAAAGTGCATCTGATAAAACTCCATGTGGGCCTTTGGCGTCAGACTCGGGAAGAAGGAGTGCTCACAGGTGGCAAAGGAGAGGCGGGCGATATTCCTGTAGGTGATCGGCGCACCGTCCAGGGTGACAGCGCCCTTGTGACGCAGAAATCCCAAAATACACTTCTGCAGCGTCGTCTTGCCAGCTCCGTTCTCGCCAAAGAGCCCTACGATCTCCCCCTGCGGCAGAGTCAGATTGATATGGTTCAGAGCCTCTTTGGCTCCATAATTCTTTGACAAATCTCTAATCTCTATCATAAAAATATTCCTCCCATCAGTTTCTGCCATTGGCCGGGGGCGAGGCACTGTTTCGGCGTGACCGCGCAGTAAATCCAGTAGTATGTCATCAGCAGCAGGAACGCGGTGGCGAGAGTGAGCAAAATGACAGCCGCCGGCACGGATAGACAGCGCTTCAGCATTTCGTATTTCTGCGGCAGACGGCGCATGAGATAAACACTTTTGCTCCCTTTGAAGTGATAGCGGTAATTGGCGATTGCCAGTAAAATCATAGCCAGGATCAAGGCGCCGAAGCCAAGGAAGGCGTTATCTGCTAACTGGATAAAATCCGCCATCATCACCTCGGGAATCAATTTACCGCTGTCGAAGAGATCCTGATAGCTTTGGTATATCTGTACCGGGCAATACAGGCTCCATACGCTGCTGGCGACGTAGCCGAAGAGGATCAGCTTGCTATCCTGCTGCCAGGGCATTCCGACTGGAAAATAGGCCTCCAGATTCCAATTAATCTTCATCTGGCAGCACCCCCTTTTTGATCCTGATCGCGGAGATGACGAGAGCGATAATAGAGAAAGTCAGGATGAAAAAATTGCAAAAGCCAGATTGTTCAATCGTTCGGCGGACAATGAGCAGTGCGGTACTGATAAAGAATACAACTGCCAGCAAATCTTTGCCGCCCTGCCGCGTTTTCCACGATGAGCAGGCGATGGCAGTTCCCAGGCTGATCAAAAGGATCGCGTTGGTAATGATGCTGTAGAGATCCCCCAGAGGCAGGAGTCCGTGGAAAAAATCATTTCGGTAGAATGCCAGGAAGGCTGCCGGGCCGTAAGGGTCCGCCGTATTCAATTCTGTATAGATGTGAACCAGGACGAGGTCGGTCGCTGCCTGGCTGGCAAACAGCAGGGTGAGGCAGCAGATGTTGTACACGGAGCAGACGATTGCAAACTGCCCCTGGCTGACGGACAGGCGGTTTACCATATAAGCGGGATTGCTGCCCTTCTGCTTTCCTGCAAAGGCTTCCAAAATGATGAAGACGCCTATATAGCAGACGATGAACAGCAGGTAGACGCGGCTGCTGTCTATCATCTCTTCCAAAATTCCAAGATGCTGCGTGGTACGGAGCTGCAGATAGAACATCCCTGCCTCTGCTGCCATGAGGGTCACGATCAGCAGGATGATCTTGCCTAAAGTGGCGCGGGCGGCCAGGGCGAATACGGATAGATATTTTTTCATGTCAGTCTTCCTCCTTCCAGGCGTCCCTTATGAGGGCGAGGGCTTCTTCAGCGGAAATGCCCATCTGCTTCATGTTGCGGACGATGGCTTTGACGTCGTTTTCTAAAAGCCTTGCGCGGATTTTTTTGATCTGGCCGTCGTCGATTCTGACATAACTCTTGGCGCCGCTGCGGGATTCGATGATGCCTTCTTCTTCGAGATAGCGGTAGGCCTTCTGTATGGTGTTGGGGTTGACGCCGATGAGGGCGGAGAGAACCCGCCTCGAAGGCATCTCGTCGTTATTCTGTATGGCGCCGGAAGCGATCTCCCGCTGCACGTAATTGATAATCTGCAGATAGATAGGGCTGCCGTCTTCAATACAAAACTGTTCAAATGAAATCAAGTGGACCACCCCTTTCTATAGAGTAAAACTGTATTACTACCGTAGTACGGTTTCTTTAACTGTATTATACTTGTAGTACGGTTTGCTGTCAAGAGCAAAGTGACAGCAAAGTCTGCTTTCGGCGATGACGATAAGGTTACGCTTTTTGGGTGTATCCGGGTATCCTCCGCGTAACTGTGTTGCTCACAGAGGCCGTTGCAAGGGGGTATCTCTGATTTTGGTTACTTTTCGTGTAGATTCCCATGGAAAAATTGACGTTTGCAGCACATAAAAGTAACCAGATGGCGCATAGACAGAGATTTTGTAAGGAATTAGAGCTATATTGCAGGGGAATGGTCGCTGATGCAGTCTTCGAGTTACGCGAGCAACCTTGCAACAGCATCAAAAAACCTAACTCTATCGTAGAAGATGATGGCTGCATACCCCCCTCCCCTAGATGTGGACAAAAGGCGGGCGATTGAAAAATGTGCAGAAATGATGCTGAAAAGCGAAAAAAACGTGAAATGACAGTAATCATCACAAATAGAGACGCTGCATGAGTTTTAGTTTCATGCAGCGTCCTCTGTTTTTTGTCCCTAATTTTTTGTTTCGTCTGTGGACGTAGGTCCATCTGTATCCATATTCTCCAGAGCGTATTCGCAAGCCTGTATCACAAAGCTGGAGAATGTAACGTCCTGATTGACAATTACTTCATCAATTCTCTCTATTACAGATAGAGGAAACCGTATCGTCTTGTTTTCGGTCTCCTTCCGGTCGGGTTTTAATTGAAACACCATTGTATTACCTCCCTGTACGTTTATAGTATTGCAAATTGACCGAAAAGTATGCAATACTAACTGTAGAAAAATATGCATTGCAAATTGTATTGCAAATTGCAATGCAATTTGTTATAATATTCTCAAAATAAGGCGGTGTGAAAGGAGGAACCCAAAACTGCCATTAATCGTTACTGTTAAATTAAGGAGGAAGAAAATGAGAAAGAATAGGATTTCACGCCTACTGATATCCTCAGCATTGGCTGCGACACTGGTAATTTCCAGCGCGACAATTGCCTTTGGGTGCACGGGAATCTACTTCGGGAAAGATGTGACAGACAACGGCACCACGCTTGCAGGCAGATCAGAAGACTCTGGCTGGACGAGGTATATCAAGAACTATACCGTCAGACAGGCAGAGACCCATGAACCGGGCGATATGTATGTAGGGGCAAGTTCAGGCTTTACAATGCCGTATCCGGCGAAGACCTTCCGCTATACTTTGGTCAAAGACTATACAGGAGAAGGCGAAGAAGAAATGGCCCAGGTCGGAATTAACGAGAAGGGTGTAGCTGCAGAGGCATCGGTCAGCTTGTCCAGACCTTTGACGGAGATAACAAATGTAGATCCTATGGTCAACGGCGGCCTGGGAGAAGAAGATATCCCGTCTGTCGTCCTCATGCAGGCGAAGACTGCACGAGAGGGAGCCGCACTGCTGATTGAGATTTATGAAACTATAGGAGTGGCAAGCAGAGATATGACGATGATCTCCGATAAAGACGAGACCTGGATCGTTCAATCTCTCAGCGGCCACAATGCCGTCGCAGTAAAGGCTCCTGACGACATGGTGGGATTCACGCCAAACATCACTGGTAATGTTGATGTGTCTGACAGAGAAAATACGATGTTGACTAAAAACTTTGTAGCCACAGCGGAGGAAGCCGGCACACTTAAGAGAGATGCACAGGGCATGATTCTCGTAACCGACAGCTATGCTGCGAAACCAACCAGCGTAAGCACTCGCCTGTGGCAGGGATATCAATACCTCAGAGGCGAAGAATTTGCAAACGCCTTGACACCGGGGTATATGGATTTGTTCATAGAGCCTCGTCCAGAGAAAAACTACACTCTATATGAAGCCCTTCGTCTTCTCGCCTACAGAGGGGAAGGTACTGAAAAGTACGGCGGTTCTGGCACAGGTAATGGTGTCGCTATCGGAAACGACAATACGTTGGAAGCCCATGTCTTTGAGACACGCCACGACATGCCTGCAGAACTGGCTGTGGTTCAGTGGCTCTCACTGACACCGCCGGAATTCGGTGTGTACATCCCGGGCTACAATGCACTTATCACAGATACTATCAAAGAAAATAGCATCGGTCTTGACACCATGACTTATAACGAAGAAAATCCAGAGGCAAATTCTTATAGGACTACATTTTACGAACTATACTTCCTGTGCAAAGGCAAAGGAAATACAAAGGGTCTTGAAGTAGGCTCTCTTGAAGCGAGAACAAAATACGGTTCAGGCGTTCAGAAATTCTGGGAAAAATATCAGAAAGAATTGATTGCACGGCAGAAGGAAATAGACCAGGATATGCAGAAGATACTTGCTTATGACCATGATCTCGCTCTTGAAAAAGCGACAGCGCTGAACATGCATTTGCAAAAAGAAGCGCTGGGATATGCAAAAGAAATTATAGCTGAGTTAAAAGCTTACATAGCGGACGACAAAGGCGTTGAAGCATTTACGCCGACGGCTTTGACAGAGGGCAAACTGCCAACCTACAGCTTTGCAGCAATCGGAGGTACTGGTCTGCCTTCCGATAATCCGGCACCGACGCCGCCACCAAGCGTGGAACCACAGAAGCCTGAGATTACAATACAGGATAATGCAGGCGGAAAAGTAGATCTGTCTGCAGACGGATCCGTTGCAACGATTAAGGCTGACGAAGGTTATGAAATCGCATCCGTCGTATTGAACGGAAAGGATCTGGGCAAAGTGGACAAGGTTGAGAACCTGAAGACAGGGGATAAGCTGCAGATCGTATTTGCCAAATCAGAGGATCCAACAAAACCAGTTGACAAAAATGCGAAAATCAAAGCCGGCGTCAAAGCGACGACAATCAAAGCGACCTCCAAAGCCTACAAAGGCAGAACCAGGGTCAACTGGAAAAAGTCCTACGGCTACAAGGTCGATGGATATCAGGTATACCGCTCAATAAAGAAAAATAGTGGATACAAGTACATCGGCAAGACAAAGAAATCTTACATGGACAACAAGAAAAATCTGAAGAAGGGGACGAGATATTACTACAAAGTGCGTGGCTACAGAACCATCGACGGAGAGAAAATCTACACTAAGTGGTCGTCAAAAGCCATCAGGACCGCTAAATAATTTCGTTTAGTAGATAAATATTCCCAAAAGGCGGAGAGAAAGGAGGAAATAAAAACCGCTGACTGACAATCGCTATTGTTAAATTAAGGAGGAAGAAAATGAGAAAGAATTTATCTCAACGTCAAAGCGTGAGTGTATCTATCCGAATCCTCGTGGTCGTTCTGATACTTTCATTGACGCTACCATTGACGGCATTTGCAGATGCAAAGCCAGATCCGGTCAAGGCTTCTAAGTACGAGGTAGACTGTCAGATTTCGCTTTCTGAGGACAGAGAAAATGTAACCGTCTCTATTCCGCTGAGTGGGGACACTACCGGTTTGGAAGACAAGCTGGACGATATTTCCCTGTCTCTTAATAGGGATGCATCCCGGCCATATTTGGATGCAGAACTATTTCCGAATCAGAAAAACGGCGGAGCATTAGATACTTGGCAAACACAAAATAAGACACCTATGTTTACTGAAATGCAGAAGGAAATTGTTACTGATAACGGCGCAACGCTATTGAAAATCAAGTTCAAAACGAACTGCTATTTCTATAGTGGGAACAACCCAGATTACAGTGCGCCCCATTCAAACGGCGGTGCCTTCCTGGACATTTGCGGTTACTTTGATTTTACCGCAGCTCTGGATGGCAAGGAACTTGGTAAAGCGTCTATAAAAGTGGTTCCTTATCACAGTTATCACACGATGGAAGAAGTCTATGCAGCCATCGATCAAATCGCTGCAGAAAAAACAGATCTGTACGTAGAAAAAGTATCTATGGGCAAATCATCTGGCGGACGGGACATCCCTTATCTGATCGTTGCGGATAAAAAAGGATCCGTTGATAAATGGTTGGAATATGTGGAATCGGCCGAATCAAATCCAGAAAAAGCATTGCAGCAGATCAAGGACGGCTCCCTGAACGACATCCGCGTGCCTGTCCTGTATTCAAACATTCATTCTAATGAAGTTGCAGCTACAGATGGAATCTTGGATTTCGCCCGCAAGCTGGTTACAGAGAAAGAAATTTCGTATAACTATCTGACTGGATTTACTGCAGACGGTAAGGCAAAGCTAGACGAGGAACACGGTGCAAAAGGGGCCAAAGGCAGTCTTGCAGTTCCAGATTTGATTAAAGATGATGCAACCTATCTGGGACATATCAAAGATGGTAAAACCGTTTCCGGAAAGGTAAACCTTGATAAATACTACAATCAGAAAACAGAAAAAGTAGAAGTTGACAAACTCATGGAGGATGTATTCTTTATCATCGTTCCGGAAGAAAACGTCGATGGACGTACTTACAACACTCGCACAGCGCAGAACGGTTATGATCTGAACAGAGACAACTCCTATCAGACTACGCCGGAGACGAGGCAGATGCAGCAGATGATAGGCAAATACAATCCAGTATCCTTTACAGAATTCCATGGAAGAGTCAAAGGATTTCAGGTGGAACCTTGCGATCCGCCGCACGGACCGAACTTTGAGTATGACTTGCTGGCAAAGCATCTGATGAAAGGCGGAGAGGCTCTCGGCATTGCCGCAGTTGCCAACAACGAGACATATAACAGTTATGTAACCCCGCAGCGCGACTATCTTGAGTACACTGGCAACGGAGATGAAACATTCTGGGCGGATCCTTGGGACGACATGTCCACAAGCTATACGCCGCAGTTCTCCATGCTTCATGGAACGGTAGCTTATACTGTTGAACTTCCAGCTTACAGCGATGATACAGTACAACTGGTCAGCTACGGCATTTTGGGACAGAGCGCATACATTGCAGACGAAAAGCTTGGCTACTTAGAAGCTCAGGCTGAGATCTTCAAGAGAGGCGTAAATAACGAAAATGCCAATGATGAGGTAAACCCTTGGTACTGCGACCAATATGACGTAGAAGGTGCAGAAGCGGATATTTTCCGTCCGGAATTTAAGGGTGACGGTGAAAATGGAAACTTCTATCCAGAATGCTACATCATTCCGATGGACAGAAAGAACCAGAAGAATCTGCAGTCAGCCATCGACTTTATGGAAATGCTGACAAGAAACGACGTTGAAGTGAATTTGACAGAATCCGAATTCACATATAATGGGGTCAAATATCCGAAAGGCACGATGATCGTCTCTATGTATCAGGCGAAGCGTTCTGTAGCAAATGAACTGCTTTACGATGGTACTTTGATCAACGATTGGACGGTTCTTTATTCCGAGGCTGCAAATAACTATGACGAGCTGCGCGGATTTGATATGGAAACCGTGACAAAACCTGCTGAGTATAAGACGATTGCGAAGGCCTGCGGCGCTGCGATGGATTATGCAGCCGCATTAAATTACAAGAAGACCTTCGGAACCTCCTTTGACGGCGTGAAAAATGCCGACGTTATCATTGAAAATGTTTCCGAAGATTCAACCAGCGCTGTAAATGAACTACTCAAGGCTGACAAAAAAGTAGCGATGATTACAGAGGGTGAAGAAAAGGGGAACTTCATCTGTGCATATGACGACTACCTCAAGGTAGCAGACAAGTACGTGTTGACAGCTACGGGTGTATATGGCAAAGACAAAAAAATCAAAGCTACAGTCATCAAAAAAGCGCCAAAGATTTTCATTACAGGAAAACCAGGTACAAACAGTTCTGGATTCGTGAACACAAGCATCGTTGGCAATGCCAATTACAACTATGACCGCGTTGCAATGGAACTGATGAACTTCGATACGACGGATAATACCTATAAAGCAGACGTCGTTATCGGTGCAAATGCGATTGGAAACGCATTAGAAGCAGTAAAATCAGGTACTCCATACATCGGCTATGGCAGCACCGCCACGAGAAATGTGAGCACTTTGGTAGCAGGCGTTGCGAGAGCAAACTGTTCTGGCGCAATGGACTGTCTGGGCCGTGTGACTTATCCGAATGACACTTTGGTAAACGCTACATACGTTGCAGAAAAAGACGATATCATGTATGGATACGGCGTCGGATATTTCTCCAGCGTTCCAGACAATGCAACCATATTGGTGCAGATGGATGGGAAGACGGAGCCGACGGAAGGATTCATTCCGACAATCACGGATACACAGAAGGCAGCGTTTAATACCTACCTCAACGGTTCCATCCAAGGCTTCGAATACAAAGAAGGAGACCTCGATATCGCACTCTTTGCAAATACACTGACCCATAAAGGCCACCAGAGAGACGAATACGCTTTCATCAGCAATTTCATCTTCTCCAGAATGTTAGGCAAAACTGCTTATGAAGGAAAAGCATCATCTACAACTCCTGATACTCCTGTCACACCTCCAACTGTAGAACCGCAGAAACCGGAAGTGACAATACAGGATAATGCAGGCGGAAAAGTAGATCTGTCTGCAGACGGTACCATTGCAACGATCAAAGCCGATGAAGGCTACGAAATTGCATCTGTCGTATTGAACGGAAAGGATCTGGGCAAAGTGGACAAGGTTGAAAACCTGAAAACAGGGGATAAGCTGCAGATTGTATTCGCCAAGACAGAAGATCCTGTAGGGCCGGAAGACAAGTATGCGAAATTGAAGGCCGGTGTAAAAGCCACAACGATTAAAGCGACTTCCAAGGCCTACAAAGGCAGGACGAGGATCAATTGGAAGAAGTCCTACGGTTACAAGGTCGATGGCTATCAGGTATACCGCTCAATCAAGAAAAATAGTGGATACAAGTATATCGGCAAGACGAAGAAGTCTTATATGGACAACAAGAAGAACTTAAAGAAGGGGACAAGATATTACTACAAAGTTCGCGGCTACAGAACCATCGGCGGAGAGAAAATCTACACCAAGTGGTCGTCAAAAGCCATCAGGACTGCTAAATAATTGAAGAGACAGAGGGAGCAGGGGTTATCCAGGCTCCCTCTGCAACTAGGAGATATTACAGAGAAGGAGAACTATTATGGAAAACAAGAAGAGCGGGCTTATGGCCAAATTTCTGATTCCTTCCATCATCGGGATCATACTGTTTATGATCCCGGTAAAGTATAACGGTGACTGGACGGTATGTGTCAAGATTCTGGCAGATATCATCGGCGGCGCTTTGGGAGGATTCCTTCCGATCCTGTGCGTAGCCATCATCACTGTTTCCGCAATTTTATCAGTTATTTCTCTGGCGAAGCCAAAGTTCATCACGGAGCATCCGATTCTGAACGATACTTTTTCCACATCGATGATCTGGGTCGTCATCAGAGTTATCGGCGCAGTCCTGGTATGGGTGACCTACCTGGGCATTGACGCGGGGGACAGCGATACGGGTATCCTGCATATGCTTACCGAAGGCGGTGCGGGCGGATTCGTGCTCAGCGACCTTTTGACCGTGCTGGTCATCATCTTTGCCATCGCAGCGCTGCTCCTGCCGCTATTGCTGGACTTCGGTCTGTTGGAGTTCGTGGGAGCACTGCTGACAAAAGTCATGCGCCCCCTGTTCAAGATTCCGGGACGTGCAGCGGTGGACTGCTTCACCTCCTGGATCGGCGACGGCACCCTGGGCGTCATGCTGACCTGCAACCAGTACGAGGGCGGATACTATTCGGCAAGGGAGGCATCTGTCATCGCTACGACCTTCTCGGCCGTATCGATCACCTTCAGCATCGTGGTGTTGTCACAGGTGGACCTGATGCAGTACTTCGGCGTCTACTACCTGCTGATCTGCCTGATCGGCGTAGTCTGCGCCATCATCGTGCCGAGGATCCCGCCGCTTTCCTTGAAGAAGGACACCTACCTGGTTGAGGGCAAGGCCATGCCGGAGAGCATCCCGAGCGAGTACAGGTCGTCTGTGCAGTACGGTACGGCGTTGGCACTGCAGAGGGTGCAGGAGCACAAGGGCGCAGGCCAGTTCTTCTCAAATGGCATGAAGAATGCTGTAGGCATGTGGTTTGGGGTACTGCCTTCCGTCATGGCAATCGGAACCATCGCCCTGGCGCTGGCAAACAACACGCCGATCTTCGAGATCCTGGGCAAGCCGTTCCTGCCGCTTTTGAACCTGCTGCAGGTTCCTGAGGCACTGGATGCATCCAAGACCATGATCGTAGGGTTTACGGACATGCTGACACCATCCATTATCGCTTCGGCTGATATCACCAGCGTGATGACGAGATTCATCGTCGCAGTGGTATCCGTAACCCAGCTGCTCTATCTGTCAGAGGTAGGCGGACTGATTTTGGGCTCAAAACTTCCAGTAAAACTTTGGGAATTATTCGTAATTTTCTTAGAAAGAACGATCATCAGCCTGATTATCGTCTGCCCAC
>ERZ791934.986-NODE-986-length-32054-cov-4.404419_pt1 | contig 32054 bp, 23 predicted proteins | sample MGYA00510125_ERZ791934 | MGnify/ENA primary metagenome ERZ791934 (study PRJEB30046, sample SAMN00993240) | human gut metagenome | study: EMG produced TPA metagenomics assembly of the A metagenome-wide association study of gut microbiota in type 2...
CAAGTTTTCAGCAGATGTCCGGAAGGTCATATACACGACCAATGCCATAGAATCCCTGAATTCCACGTATCGGAAATTAAAACCAGCAGAGAAGCGTATTTCCGAGCGATACAGCGCTGCTGAAAGCCCTGTATCTGGCCACTTTTGAAGCAACAAAAAGGTGGACTACCACCATCCGGAACTGGGGCCAGGTCTACGGTGAACTGAGTATTATGTATGAGGGACGGCTTCCAGAATAAAAAACAGTTTGGTTAAAACAGGCGGAAAAGCCGCCTGTTATTGACATGCCATCCTCTGGATGGTATAAATAAAACAAAGGTGGAATACCTAATTTCTAAGCATTCCACCAAGTCTTATCATAGAAGAATCCTATTTACAGACTTTTCTTCATACCCTCGTATGATTATTCCGTATACTGTGCGGCTGTATCTCGTTCGGAGGTATCCATATGATGCAGATTCCACTCCGGCTTTGCTGTAGCAGGTTTTCCTCTTTGGCTGGTTTTCCCGATAAAGCCAACAGTTATCTTTTATTTGCAGTGATCATAAAACTCCTTTAGTTCCGCTTTTACTTCGGGTGAGAGCTGGCTTTTTTTAATTCCCCGGATTGTACCTTCCAGACCGTATAAACGATTGATACAGGCTGATTCATCAATGGCTTTGATCTTTAACCATGCCTGCTTGCTTCCTGTTTCTTTAAGCTGGTCATAGGTAGTGATGCCGACCTGGTTGAGCTGTTCTTCTACTACTGCGCCGATGTTTGGAAGTTATGATAAGTTGCCTATGGTTTTTCCTTCTTTCTTTATTAGAAATTTTACCTGGCCGATGAAGATTTTCCCCTCACGGGGGCTTTCTTACGGCCAGCGCAGAAAATGTGTAGGCGGATTCACAAAGTTCTGCATTTTTCTACATTAATACTTCATAATCGAAATATTGTTCTTGAAAATATACGGCTCTTTCTATTTCGTCGCGGGTAAAACTGATGCCTTCCGGTGCTGCCACCCACTTATCTTCTGCGTCATTTTTCCGGTGGATAACAGAAATAATAACCCCTTCAGCACTTTCTACCGGTTTACTGATCCCTAGGAAGTAAACATCCTGTTCTTCTCCGTCAGCAGCGATGATCCCTTCAATATATCCATAGTTAATTGGGTAATACAGGTCTTTGTGTTCAGGATGAAAACTCCCCATAGATCTGTCTATGGTTACCTTTACGTGTTGTCCCAATATATTGTTATTGTCATCCTTCATATATATTCATACGCCTCCAATGCGCCATTTTCTGCGTATAATGAAAGTATTCTTCATTGGTCATGTCGTTAAAATATGACCGGATGACCCGGCAGGTTCCTCCATGGGAAACCAGTAAAACTTTCTTGTCTTGATCGTTTTTTGAATTTCATCCAATAGCCCATACACACGATTTGGATATTGTGAGTGGATGCCATAGAGGCCAATGCTTCTGCTTGTCTGTATCCTTCTGTGATTAAATTTATGTCTGTTCTGCCGCAGACTTTGTGCAGGGCATTCCATTGGGTTTGACCGTGTCTTGCCGCGTATAGTTTCATAGTTTTTTACCTTACCCTACTAATTATATATATAAATCATTATATACAAATTATAATGTAAAGTACAGTGTTTCAAAAAATTCACTGCTAATATTTCCTCCAAACCATCTTATCAATTACTCCTGTATAAGACTGAATTATTTTTATTACCTTAGTGCTTACATTCTCATCTAAATAGTCCGGTACTGTATTGCCATGATCACCCATTACAAACATATCCACAGCAGTTATCACCGCCTGTAACAGGGATTTCTCATCAATCCCAGCAAGTATAAATGCTGCTTTATCTAAAGCTTCCGGGCGTTCTGTGGACGTTCTGATACAAACAGCAGGGAACGGATGCCCTACACTGTTAAAGAAACTGCTCTCTTCCGGTAATGTTCCTGAATCAGACACAACCACAAAAGCGTTCATTTGCAAATGATTGTAATCGTGGAATCCCAATGGCTCATGCTGAATCACTCGATGATCGAGCTGAAAACCAGATTGTGCCAGACGCTTTTTACTTCTCGGATGGCAAGAATACAGAATCGGCAGATCATATTTCTCAGCTAATTTATTAATAGCATGGAACAATGAAAGAAAGTTCTTCTCCGTATCAATATTTTCTTCACGATGCGCTGACAACAATATATATTTCTTAGGTTTCAGGCAAAGTTTTGACAATATATCAGACGCTTTAATTTCCTCAAAATTTTGATGCAGCACCTCTGCCATTGGAGAACCGGTCACATAGGTACGTTCCTTTGGAAGTCCACAGTCAGCTAAATAACGACGCGCATGTTCTGAATACGCTAAATTCACATCTGATATAATATCTACTATCCGTCTGTTCGTTTCCTCCGGTAAACACTCATCTTTACAGCGGTTACCGGCTTCCATATGAAAGATCGGGATATGTAAACGTTTTGCTGCAATTGCAGATAAACAGGAGTTAGTATCACCAAGAATAAGCAATGCATCGGGTTTAATCTGGTTCATCAGTTTATAGGAACAATTTATTATATTTCCAACGGTTGCACCTAGATCATCACCTACTGTATCCATATAAACTTCTGGTGCATCCAACTTCAAATCGCGAAAAAACACCCCATTCAAATTATAATCATAGTTCTGTCCAGTATGTGCAAGAACACAATCAAAAAATCTTCTACATTTATTGATGGTTGCTGCAAGCCGAATAATTTCCGGTCTGGTTCCTACAATTATCAGAAGTTTTAATCTCCCATCATCTTTAAATTTTATTTCTGAATAATCAAATTTTATCTCCATCTTATCCGTTCTCCACTTTTAAACTGACTCTCCAAATGTATCGGGATGCATTTGCTCAAACTGTTCATTTGCCCACATCACAGTCACTAAATCCTTTGTGTCAGACAAGTTTATAATATTATGTGTATATCCTGGCAGCATATGGATTGCCTCAATTTTATCACCAGACACTTCAAATTCTAATATCTCATCCGAACCAAGCTTCCGTTCCTGAATCAAACCATGGCCGGAAACCACAATAAATATCTCCCATTTACTATGATGCCAGTGTTGCCCTTTTGTGATTCCCGGTTTACTAATGTTGATGGAAACCTGTCCACAACAAGCAGTTTTCATTAATTCCGTAAAACTTCCTCGGTCATCAACATTCATCTTTAGCGGGTATGCAATTTTTTCTTTTGGCAAATAAGATAAATAAGTAGAATATAATTTTTTTTCAAAAGAATTGTTTGGAATCTCCGGCATAAGTAATGTCTGTGGCTGCGATTTGAAGCTGTTCAATATATCAACGATCTCCCCCAGCGTCACATGATGAGTTTTTGGAACAAAGCAATATTTTCCATTATCCTTTTTGATTGTTTCTAAACCATTAAATTCACAATGATGTTCTTCTCCATTAAGAGCAGATAACAACTCCTCAATCAAATCATCAATATAAAGAAGTTCCAACTCTGTATTGCGATCATTTACATGGATAGGTAAATCATTTGCAATATTATTACAAAATGTGGCAACCACCGAATTGTAATTTGCTCTGCACCACTTTCCAAATAAGTTTGGAAAACGATATACCAGTACCTTTGCACCGGTCTCCTTAGAATAGTTAAAAAAACATTCTTCTCCTGCCAACTTGGATTTGCCATAGTCAGAGGTCCCATATCGGCCAATGAGTGTGGCTTGAATGGAGCTTGAAAGCATAACCGGACAGTTATTATTATATTTCCTTAAAGTGTTCAATAATGTAGAAGCGAAACCAAAATTACCGTCCATAAATTCAGTCTGGTCTTTTGGCCGATTTACACCAGCAAGATTAAATACAAAAGAGCAGTCCTTGCAGGCATTTTCCAATTCCTCTGGTTGGGAATCAACATCATAGGTACAGATGTCCAAATCCGATGCACAATTTAACTTTTCAATCTTATGGACTTTGTCCTTTCCGTCTCTGATGCATTTTAAGCTTTCCGCCAAATTTCGCCCCACAAATCCCTTAGCCCCTGTTATTAATATTTTCACCTGTCCATCTCCTATTCAAATTTAATACTTTAGACCCGCTGCATCCATCTCATTTCTAATATATTGAAGCTTTATTAATTTAGCTTTTACTTCCTCAACATCCAGTAATTGCGTATTATTACTATTAAACTCTGATAATGTATTTCGTCCGGTGTCACCGTCTTTAAAATATTTATCATAGTTCAATCCGCGATTATCTGCCGGAACACGATAAAATTCCCCCATATCTACTGCCTTTGCACATTCCTCATTTGTGAGAAGCGTTTCATACATTTTTTCACCATGGCGAATACCAATAATTCTGATATCCTCTTTTTTTCTACCAAACAATTCGCAAACAGCCTGTACCTGTACTGCAATTGTACAAGCTGGAGCCTTTTGAACAAGAACATCACCGTTTGTTCCATTTTCAAATGCAAACATCACTAAATCTACTGCCTCATCAAGAGACATAATGAATCTTGTCATTGTAGGTTCCGTAATGGTAATAGCTTCACCCTTTTTTATCTGTTCAATCCATAGTGGAATAACGGATCCCCGGCTACACATAACATTACCGTAACGGGTACAACATATCTTTGTTCTTTTTGGATCTACTGTTCTTGATTTCGCAACTGCTACTCTTTCTTCCAACGCTTTGGTTATACCCATAGCATTAACAGGATATGCGGCTTTATCTGTAGACAGGCAGATAACGGATTTTACTCCCGCATCAACTGCTGCTGCCAAAACATTATTTGTACCAATAACATTTGTTCTTACTGCTTCCATTGGAAAAAATTCGCAGGATGGCACCTGTTTCAACGCGGCCGCATGGAAAATATAATCTGTATCGTGCATCACAGCACCAACGGATTCCATACTTCTAACGTCCCCTATATAAAACTTAATTTTATCTGCATAATCCGGATATTTTGCTTGATATTCGTGTCTCATATCATCCTGTTTTTTTTCATCCCGGGAAAAAATACGGATTTCACCGATGTCCGTTGTAAGAAACCGATTCAAAACTGCATTTCCGAAAGACCCAGTTCCTCCTGTGATTAAAAGAGTTTTTCCTCCAAATGTACTCATACTGTTTTCTCCTTCTTTATGTAATTCTGTAATGGTTCATATCAATAAGTTAAGTTAGAAATAACGACAAATAAAATCTTGTATTTACTAAATAAATCATCACAATCATCTTCCATTTTTTTTAGAAAAATATATTGTACCTATTGTATAAAGGATAACTACTTTAACGAGATTCGCTGTAATTGAAGCAATACAAAATCCCATAAGTCCATATTTTTTTAATAAAAGAATACCTGCTCCGAGATATACCAGTGCATACATCCCTTCTTTAATTAATTGCCAATATGTAGGTACAAATTTTAAAATAGCAGGCTGTGCCATACTAGCAACAACACCTATAACCGCTGCTAAATTAGCATAAAAAATAAAGGGTTGCGCTTGTTCAAAAAATCCCGGATATAATATTTTAGTTGCAATTGGAGCTATCACGATCGATAGCAGCATAAATGCTGAGGCCGTTCCAAGCACAATAAAATTTGTCTGCCAGAAACTTTTGAGATTCATTTTATAATCCTTCTGTGCAAAGTATCCCAATAATACATTTGCAATGGGTGTCATAATGATTCCAAGAGTTTTTCCAAAAAAAACAGCAACCGTATATACTGATACTGATTCAGAACCAAGTATGGGATAAATGACTATTCTATCCAAATAAAGCATAACATTGGTGGAAATCGTAACAATAAGTAACATCAGAAACTTTGATATTGTCGGTTTAAACAATCTGGTAATACCAAAGTATTCTCTGTAAATCTTTGTTTCTTTATATATCCAGAATAAGCCACCGACTTCGGCAAAAATAAACACACATGGCCATTGCTTTGAAACCATCACGACACCAAGGCCAACAAAATATCCTATGGCAATGCATATATTGCAGATAAAATTACTCTTGAAATCCAAAACTATTCTAAAAGCAACAATAAAGTAAGCACGCCATGACATCAGCAAAACTAAGATCACCATTAAAACAGAGGTGAAAATTGAGAATCCAAACATTCGCTGTCCTATTATCCATATTGCAACAGCGCCAATTATGCCAGAAAAAGACAAGATTAAATTAAAATCTCCGCTGATCCCTTGTTCTTCATAATTCGTATTCTGAATAAGTCTTGTATTATTTAATGTGTTTCCTATAGAAACCGAAACAGTGTTCACAATCCCCATAACGGTCAACAAAATACCATATGCTGAAGCGTTAAATAATCTTGCCAACACTGGATACACAACAATCTGCAATACTCCTGTTGCAAGCAATGAGGACATCAGATTATAAGAAAAATCACCAACTATCTTTTTTTTGTCAGTATTCACACATCTTGCCTCCTGTTCGGAATCTCATTCCTCTTTTTCAAGCCCTGCCTTAACTTTATAGTATTTTGCTCCACACTTTGAACAATAGAACTTATGATCCAGTGGCTGACCGCATTCACATACCCATCCCATCTGTTTAGCCGGAACACCACCAAACATAGCATAATCCGGAATATCTTCAATAATTACCGCCCCCGCAGCAATCAGTGCATTTCTTCCTATTGTGTGACCACATACAATGGTTGCATTGGCTCCAATCGTTGCCCCTTCCTTAACTAATGTTTTCTTATAACCCTCTGATCCCTTTGGGAATTTTGCTCTAGGGGTCAAATCATTTGTAAATACACTGGATGGCCCACAAAATACATAGTCTTCCAATTCTACACACTCATACACAGATACATTATTTTGTAATTTAACAAAATCCCCAATCTTTACGTTCACATCTACATAACAGTTCTGTCCAATGTGACAATTACGTCCGATTTTAGCCGTTCCCCTGATATGTGTATAATGCCAGATACTTGTCCCATCTCCAATTTCAGCACCTTCATCTATGCAGGCACTTCTATGCGCCCTATATGTATCATCCATCTATTTATATACCTATCCTTACTAAAATTCTCCTGCCATATCAATACTTGCAAAGTCAGTTAATGGAAATTTTACTGGCATACCTGTCTTTTGACTTTTATAAATTGCTAATACCATTTCTAGTGCATTACGTCCCGCAACCGCATCTACATATGGCTTCCTATGATTTTTAATAGCATCAACCACATCTGCGTATAAACTTGTATGACCATTTCCGTAAACGTTGCTTGTTTCTTCTTCTAATCCCTTGTTCTTTTGATCCTCATCCGTCTCATCAGAAAAATTCCAGACATCGATATTATTGGTTGATGCGCCACCAATCTTGACAGTTCCATTTTCCCCAAAAATATAAAGCGTTTCTTCCAGATTTTTTGGATAAACATTTGTAGTTCCCTCTATTGTACCAATGGCACCATTCTTAAATTTCACTACGGCCATACCAACATCCTCTGCTTCCAAGTAATGATGAAATTGTTGCCTTGTCTGTCCATAAACTTCCTCAACATTATCCCCCATCATCCAACGAAGTAAATCAATACCGTGAATACACTGATTCATAAGAGCGCCTCCATCTTGCGACCAAGTGCCCCTCCACGGTGCTTGTGTATAATAACTTTCACTGCGATTCCATCGAACATTAATAGAACCATGAGAAAGCTTTCCAAATCGTCCAGACTCTATAGCCTTTCTTGTCTCCTGTATAGCAAGATTGAATCTATTCTGGTGACAAGCAGAAACCACCACATTTTTCTTTTCAGATTGTTTTATTATCTCTTCCGCATCTACAATTTTCATGGCCATTGGTTTTTCTATAATTACATTTATTCCTTTATCAATACAGAATAAAGCAATCTCTGCATGAATACCACTTTCCGTAGCAATTCCAATCAAATCCAATCCATTTTCCGAAATCATCTGTTTATAATCAGTATATCTACCAATTGATATATCCTTATTTAGATTGTGTTTTGCAAGTAAGTTCTCCATATTTTCCGGAATCACATCACAGACTGCAGCAAGTTCTAATTTGTTGTTAATAGCTGCTTTTATATGGTTTGATGCAATCCGTCCGCACCCAATTAATGCATATCTCATAATTATCTCCTTATCCATATGACATATATAAACCATCTTCTCAAACAAAAAATCAGAATAAATAAGTATCTCTTAATTATTCAAACTGATTGACGGCCTCTATAACCACTTGCCGTTCGGAATCCGTCATTTCCGGAAACATCGGAATTGCAACACCATGATCTCCCAAATACTCCGCGTTCGGCATATCTCCCTTTTTATAACCCAAATTCTCAAATACCTGCTGAAGATGTAACGGGATTGGAAAGTAAACACCTGTAGCTATACCTCTGGTCTCCATGTATTTTCTAAATCTTTCTCTCTCTTCCACACATATAACATAGACATAATATATGTGCTTACATGCAGAAGAACATACAGGTTTTATAACTAAAGGATTCTGTATTTTATGGTCATACTCTTCCGCATAAGCCCTTCTTCTTTCATTCCATTTATCTAAATATTGCAGCTTAACACTCAAGATTCCCGCCTGCAGAGCATCTAATCTTGAATTAAACCCAATCACGTAATTAAAATACTTTGGCAAATGTCCTTGATAGTCGAACTCAGTATCATCATATCTAATTCCTTTTAACTTGCAATATGTATATCTGCCATTGTCTCCGCTCCCGTGCACTCTATATGCTGCACACTTCTTGTAAAAATCCTCTTTATTTGTTACAATGATCCCACCATCTCCAGCACAGCCCAGATTTTTAGTTGGAAAAAATGAAACGCATCCTATATCTCCTAAAGAACCCGCCTTTTTACCTTTATATACAGCACCGGCTGCTTGGGCCGCATCTTCAATCACAACAAGACCGTACTTTTTTGCAATAACATTAACAGCCTCTATTTCAACACACTGCCCATATATATGAACAGGTATAATAGCCTTTGTCCTAACTGTAACCTTCTCTTCAATCTTTAACGGATCTAACGTATATGTATCTACCGTACAATCGACAAATACTGGTTTTGCACCTACAACGGCTATTGCCTCAGCCGTAGAAAAAAAGCTCATAGCCGTAGTGATCACTTCATCTCCTTCCTCTACCCCCGCAGCCATAAGCGCAATTACTAAAGCATCTGTACCATTTCCAACACCAATCGCATATTTTGTTCCAATATATTCCGCAAATTCGGATTCAAAAGAAGTTACTTCTTTTCCCATTATGTATTGTCCGGAATGCAGTATTGATAAAACTTTAGCGTCTAATTCTTCCTGAATACTTTCATACTGACGTGATGTATTCATCAAGGGTATCATTGGTCAATCCTCCTAATTTCTTTATCATGTTTCTAAATATTATAATTATGCAGCTCCCACTCAATTTTCTTGATATATATCCCTTGTATAAACTTTGTCTCTAATCTCATCTAATTCCTCATTATAGCGATTAGCAATAATGACCCCGCACATTTCTGTAAAAACATTAAAGTCATTAAAAATCTTATACCCCTCAAAAACAGTTCTGTTTTTCAGAGTAGGCTCATAAATCACAATTTCTATCCCTTTTTCCTTCAATCGTTTCATAATTCCCTGAACACTGCTTTCACGAAAATTATCAGAATTTGCTTTCATGGTAAGTCGGTAAACACCCACAACTTTCTTCGTTGCTGTTTTTAACTTTTTTTCAATTTTTGAAGTAATATAGTCTTTCCGTATATCATTGCTCTCAACAATCGCCCTTACCATGCTGCCTGGTACTGATTCAAAATTCGTCAACATTTGTTTGGTATCCTTTGGCAAACAATAGCCTCCATACCCAAAAGATGGATTATTGTAATTTTTACCAATTCTTGCATCCAAACATATGCCTTCTATCATCTGCGCTGCATCAAGGTTTTTCTCCTCCGCATATGTATCCAATTCATTAAAGAAACTAACCCGCATGGCAAGATATGTATTTGCAAATAGTTTTACAGCTTCTGCTTCAGTCAACTCCGTAATTAGCACAGGGATATCTTTTTTTACCGCTCCTTCTATTAATAATCCGGCAAATGTCCGCGCTGCTTCAAGAAGGCGCAAATTAGTTTTTATTGTACCTACTATAATTCTTCCCGGATGCAGATTATCATACAGAGCATGTCCTTCTCGTAAAAATTCCGGACTAAACAATATATTTGGATTATGGTACTTATGTCTAACAGTTTTAGTAAACCCAACTGGAACAGTAGATTTTACAATAATATAAGCTTCCGGATTTACTCTTGATACTTGTGCAATAACTGATTCAACACTACTAGTATCAAAATACTTCTTCTCCGGATCATAATTCGTAGGTGTAGAGATAATTACATAATCTGCATCTGTAAATGCACAGTCTGCATTAGTTGTAGCTGTTAAATCTAATGTTTTTGAACTAAAGTAATCCTCTATCTCCTTATCAACGATTGGTGATTTCCGTTTATTGATCATTTTCACTTTTTCCGGAATAATATCTACTGCAATCACACGATTAAACTGAGAAAGCAAAACTGCATTTGATAGACCCACATATCCAGTTCCTACAACCGTTATATTCATTTTCCGTTCCTCCAAAAATTATATTCAATGTAGTTCTTTTAAACTATACAAATCGGTTACTTGTATAATCGTTTAGCAAGCCTTGTATAATCAAAATACTTGTGTCCTATCATTTTTGATTTTGATTTCAATTCAGATATGTTTATACCCCCCAATGATATATCAGATAGAATTTTTTTCACTTCACCAAAATCATCAACTAACCAGCCATTACCATTTACAAATAAATGATATTCTTTCAAATTATTCAGCAACACTGCACAGGAACGACAAATTGCATTTTGTGCTGTTGCCGACACTTTTCCAGGCTGCAGATAAACGTCACAAGCATTTAAGTAAACATTTAATTCATTTCCATCTTTCCAACCCAAATATTTAATTCGCCGGTCATTTCCTATAAGCTTATTTACTTCTTCTTTAATATCATTTGAAATGCTGCCGATTAAGAGAAACACAAATCTATCGTCTGGTACTTGACTAAAACTTTCTAACATCTCTTTTACTTTCTTATAACGATCAAGTTTTCCGGCTTGCAAAAAGATGATTTGATTTTCGTTGATCCCTAACTCTTTACACACTGCTTTTCTTGAATCTTGTATATCGGTTTGCGATGGTATATTACCCCCAAGAGAATAAAACTCTATTTTCTGTTCGGGTAAATGGTACACTTTTCTTAAAAAATCACCACACCCAGTCGATACATATAGTATTTTCTCAATATATGGTAATGCCTTGTTTATACAGTATTTGTAAAGTATTCCATGTAATATTTTACGTGAAATAAAATTTGTTCCGGATGTATAAAAATCAGCGTGTGAATCCATATATAGTTTCACATTCGGATGATCCTTTTTATACTTTGCTGCTGTTAAAATTTCTACCGACGATGTTCCATGGAACAGAATTACATCTGGTGAAAATTTTTCAATCATCTCATACAAACCATCCATTTTTCTGATTTTATTTGTTAAAAACCCTGTCACAATTTTTTTATAGGACCTTCTTTGTACAAAGATCCCATCTTCATTAAAATAATCAGATGGTTTTACATAATACCCTTTCCTGTTATCATTATCTTTAAATGTATAGGTTGAGGCCACAATCTGAACATCATGTCCATCGTTTTTATTTTGTCTGGGAAGAATGTTTTCCTGATAATTATATCCGTCTATATAAAATGCAGAAATACAGCAATGTAATATTCTCACTTTCATTGTTCTCCATTTCTTTTTAATAGGTTTCAATCACTTTTCCTGTCTCTTAATCTAACCTGCAGCAACCAGCCTCTCATGTCCCGCAGTATACTCTTTGAGGACTCTCATCAGTAAAAGTATATGAAATAACATTCTGCTACTGTCTAAGTCTACATTTCTGAACAATGCTCTTTTGATTAACAAATTTGCCTGCAGAAAACACAATACCAAACACTAACCATGCTCTCTCATTGATCAAATAAGAGCTGGAAAAAAACAATGTTGTAATTCCAGAGAAAAAAGCGCAATAAACAATAGCCAACTTATGATTATTTTGTTTAATAACAATTATGTAGCTTTTAATAATTTTAACTATTAAAAAAATCAGCACCAATACCCCAATAAATCCGCCAAACTGATACATCACTTCAATTGGCAGATTATGCGCATAATACTGCGATAAATCCACATTAGAACTCATACCCCCACCCGACAAAATCAGCCTATCAGAATAAATGCCATGTGGTAAAAACCAATTTTTATTTATTTCTGTTCTGAGTAAATCGTAGTATGTATTTCTTCCACTTAAATTATCTATTTTAAAGTTTTTAAGCAAATATAATGTTCTTGAAGATGGATTAAACCTTAACAATATATCAATAATTGTATTCCTTACCATGAACAGACCAGATCCTCCACCTATACAAAAACAAAACAGTATGATTTTTTTCCAAACAGAAAAAGAAGCAAATTTGTACCATAGAAATAAAAGTAATGAAATAACAATACAAATTAACGGACCTCTGGCACCATAAGCCACAATTATACCAAGTAACACAACTACACCCAGCGTCCTTAGCGGCGTCGGTTTTTCAACACAGTTTAGAAGACATACTAGTGTCATAATCAAAATATTGTATGAAAATGTCATATAGCTTCCATCCGTTGCATATATACCTGATGTATGTGTTGTGATATATACGAAACAATACAAAAATAATATAACATAATATTTTTTCATCTTTTTAAAAAAACATTCATTTATTGGTAGATAATATGCTAAATAGAACGCTGCCAAACACCGGGTTAAAAAAATCATACTTCCTGATAAAACCACTTCGGTTATTCCATCATTTCTAAAAGCAGCAAGAAAAGCATATCCCATACCAAATGCCATAAGAACAGATAAATGTTTGTGACCAATCGCATGATAAATAACATACATTGCAGTAAAAACATAAATTCCATTTCTAACAATTTCCAGTGCGTTAACATTTCCAACAATTATTCTCAATAAATCAATTATCATTACTGTATTGATAAATAGAGCGAACAACTCATACGGGATTTCTTCTTTCAATCTTTTATTTTTTATTAATAGCTTCATCATATACCTCAATTTAATGCACTCTATTCCATTACATAATATTTATATTTTTTAAAAATAACTCTGGTTCATAAAACCATTGGGCATATTTTTGAAGTTCAACCGAATTTAAATCCCACCATTTGCTTATCAATAGTCTCTCAATAATCTCATCATTAAACCTTTTTTTTATTAACCTGGCTGGATTACCTGCCCAAATTTCATATGGACCAATATCATGTGTTACAACAGCTCCCATTCCAATTACAGCGCCTGTAGAAATTGTAACCCCGCCTTTTATCTTTACATCATGAGCAATCCAAACATCATTTTCAATGATTGTTTTTTTATAAGGTAAAAAACTGTTATTCGCAAAATTTACTCCCAAAATGTTTTTGCCCTTATAAAATATTGGAGAAGTTGATACATAATCTAGAGGATGTTCGCCCCCGCCAATCATGCATTTTCCTGCTACAGAACAATAGTTCCCTATATTTACATTTACTATTTCTGTATCATATCCGACATATGAATACTTTCCTATTGAAGTATTTACCAAACTACATCCACCGCATATTTTAGAAGTTTTATCAAGGACACAATTCTTTTTACTGCTTATACTAATCTTTTTAAGTAATTTGGGAATATAATACATTGACCTTTCCTTCCTAAATGTATGATCTAATCTCTTTTTAAATTAAATTACATTATTCACGATTCCTATATAACGGGCAGTACATGAATGCCTGCTTGCATTAGCTTCAACATATCTTCTGGCATTTCCTCCCATTTCCTCTACCTGCTTTTTATGTAAATATAAATACTTAATATTTTCTGCTAAGCCTTCTATATTAGACGCATCAGAGAATAATCCTAAATGATCAGAGGAAATAATTTTTTGCATATCCGTACCTGCATCGAAACTGGCTAAAACTGGTGTTCCTGCAGCCATTATGCTCCATGTCTTACTCGGCATTGCGCTTCCACCAAATCCTTTTTTACAAGATACTATAGATACATCTGCCAAACTATAGACATATGAGACCTCAGAATATGGCTGTATCGGAAAAAACTTTAAGTTTGCAATACCTAATTCAACAGCCATTTTTTTATATTCTTCTTCCTGAGCACCCTTACCAAAAATAACGAATTGTATATTATTAAAATTTTCTAATCGCTTTGCTGCTTGAATAATAATTTCTATATTCTGTGCGTATCCTAAGTTTCCTGCGTACACAACATGAAAATCCCCCCTGCTCAGACCATATTTTTCAAATAAGTAATTATTCTCTTTCGCAACAGGTTTTACAGACTTTGTATCGATCCAATTTGATACAACAGATATTTTATTTACTGGAACTCCTTTTTTAATGATATTGTTCTTCATATCATTGGAAATCACAATAATCTTATCAGCATTTTTATATGTAAATTTTTCAATTATTTGTCCTACTTTGAAGACAATAGAACCCTCCCTTATCATTCCCATTCCAACCATTGAATCAGGAAAAATATCTTGAAGATTGTATACCAACGGTACTTTTTTAATTTTTTTAATGATTGCTGCCATTGCACCTTGAGTCGGTGGTGTACTCTGAACAAAAATAACATCTGTTTTCGTTATGATTCCTTTCCATATAAATAATAAATTCATCAATATATAACGAAATGCACGTCCCAAGGTTCCTTTCCCTTCTTTTATTAAGGAAATCCTATGTATTGACAAATTTCCCTTACTTTCTTTTTTACGATTTTTATAAATCTTCCTAATTTTATCGTCTACACCTCTAGTTGGCATAGGTACAAAAAGATCAATTTTCCATCCATTTTTTGCAAAATCTTCATATAAATTTGTTGATAAATATAAACTTGCAGCAACTTCTGGTTCATAATAAGCACTAAAAGCTAATAATCGTTTCATCCTTTATCCCACTCTAATATCAATTTTCTTTATCGCAGATATACAATCGTATACAGCTTTATCTGCAGTTATATCTTGAGCAATCACAAAACCAATACGATCCACACTACTCTTTATTTCCGTACTCTGATTTCCAACGCCTTTTACAATGCTTACTTGCTGAATGCCTTTCACCGTTTCAGCATCACTAATTCCCTTAATTTCTTTAATCTCACCAATATCAGCTTTCAAATATCGTATAGCAGCACCTTTATCATATTTTATTTCTATATCAGCTTTATCACCGATCGCAATCCGGATACAGCACTCAACCATATTAACTCCTGTAGACAGCGGTACTAAATGTGTTGTAATATTATCACCGCCCAATCTTGCGCCTAACTCTACAATTTTGGGGCCTTCAGCAGTAATTTTAAGTTCTGTATGTGACGGACCATTTTCTATTCCGATAGCCTTAACAGCTGATTTCGTTGTTTGAACAATTTTCTGTTTAATTTCATCAGGTAACGCAGACGGTTCACTATGCCCCATTTCTACAAAATATGGAGCATTTGTAGTGATTTTGTCTGTAATCTGAATTACATGGCACTCACCATCAATACTGAGTGTTTCAACACTAACTTCAGGACCTTCCATATATTCTTCAACAAGAATATCTCCACTTCGGGAATAACTTTTGCTATATGCAAAAGCCTTTCCTAATGCTTCCATATTTGATAAATCTGACAACATATCTACTCCCCTGCTCCCAGAATTGTCTGCCGGTTTTACAATACAATTAATATTAGTCCTCTTAAAATATTCAATCGCCTTTAAAAACTCTTCTCTTGTATTAACGCAAAAGAACTCAGGAACTGGTACCCCATGCTCTTTTAAACATTGACGCATAAAAGCTTTGTTTGTGGCTTTCAATGCTGTCTGTTCTGAGATACCAACAAGCCCCATTTCTTTTGCGACAATAGCCACTGAACGTATCGGCATATCGCTGGCAAGGGTCATGATACCGTCAACACCATAACTTTTAGCGGTATTTAATATCTTTTCTGTATCAATGGTACTTATAACTTCGCATACAACATCTTTTTCTTTAAATCCAACTGCTTCCGCATCCATATCAACTGCAATGACTTGCAGACCCATTTCTTTTGCCTTTTTTATTGCAGGTAATTGAAGAATACTAGCTCCTAAAATCATTATTTTTTTCACTTTTATTTTCTCCTTTCGGAACTATCTTTTTCTCAAACGTATTTTTTCTTTCTGCTTTATTCCCCTTATTCGCATCATCACGATATACATTTTTTGAAAAGAGTACACTTCTCACCGTCATAAAAATAATTTTTATATCAAACCATAATGACATATTCTTAACATAAAAAATATCATTCTCTAACTTTTCCTTTGTTCCAACTGCGTTACGATTGATAGCCTGATTGTATCCCGTGATTCCCGGACGAACATTTAAAATTATTTGCTCCTCCTCTGTGTACTCACTCAGATAAAAGGCACTATCTGGTCTTGGTCCTATAAGCGCCATATCACCTTGCAAAACATTCAAAAGCTGTGGTATCTCATCAATACTAGTTTTGCGCAAAAAACGTCCAACTTTGGTAACACGAGAATCATTTTTAGAATTATATGTAGAGCCATCCGCATATCTTAAATCCGGTGCATTTACTTTCATTGACCGAAACTTAAACATCTTAAAGATTCTTCCATGATAACCAATCCGATCAGCCATATAAAAAACAGGACCCTGGTCATCCAATTTTATTAATACACCAACGATTACTATCAAAAACAATAAAACGGGTAAGATCATCAAAGAAATAAATAAATCAATTACTCTTTTTACGTTATTGTACATATTATTTTTTCTTTCCTCCGACACAAATCAAATGCTGAACGGACTCCCTGGCCTTTCTAATAGTTGAATAGATTTTGATATTTATGGCCATCTAAATCTTTTTTATAATCATTCATCATGGTCTTAAAATCTCGGAATGCTGGCTCGAATCCAAAATCCCTTTTTGCTTTTTCCATACTAAATAAATAGGATGGTGTGTTGTTTTGAATCTCTGGTTTGTAAACAATCTTTGATATTTTATCCGGAGTCTCAGCAAACAATTCAGCTATTACTTCTGCTTGTTCTTGTAATGTTACGCCCTTTCCTGATGTCATATTGTACAAACCATAAGTTTTTTCACTCCTTATTGCTAAATAAAACGCATGGGCCACATCCTTTACATAAACCACATCACGGCTTAAATTCTTATTACCATAAATCGTAATGTCCTCACCTTTTGATGCTTTATCCATAAATATCTGCAGACCTGATTTCACATACTTTCCATTGATAAATAAAGATCCATGCGGACCTACACCGTAAACCGGTGGAAAACGAAATACAGCATTACTCATTCCGTGCTGTTGATTATAATATTCCATTACATCGCAAGCTGCATTCTTTGACAGTACATATACAGCATGATCCCCTTTAAATGAAAATGACCTTGGTTCCTCTTCTGTTAATGGTTTTTCCGCAGTCCATGAATTACATACATCTGCATACGAAGATGTAGAAATCAACCTATTAATTCCGCTGTGCCTGCAATATTCCAGAACATTTATAGTTCCAATTGTATTCACTTTGAAATAATCTGCTGCATTTTCATCTTCATCCAAATTCACCTGCGCATTCGCCGGCAGTAAACCGGATAATAAAATAACCCCTTCTACATTTTCTGTAGGAAGTTTTTCAAAATCTTCCGGATTCACCAGGTCCAGGTTTTCATATTTAACTCCTAATCTCTCGTAATGTTCACGAAATTTATTGTTTCTTCCTGTAACTAGAACTTCACACCCCTGTTTTATAAATTCATCAACTGTGTGTACCCCAATAAAACTTGATGCTCCAATAATAATAATCATAAGTCTCTCTCTTTCTGACGATTATGTACTTGTTCTACACATAATCCTCTCCACATTCTTACCCTTGTTCCTTAAACTCTACCCTAATAAATGTTTGACCACTTTTCTTACACATTTAATTACATATTCGACATCCTCATCGCTTAAACAAGTATGCAGCGGCAGTGTTACTTCATTTTTAAATTGATTATAGGCATTTGGATAATCATTAATATTAAATCCCAGCTTTTGGTACCCTGTATGCATCGGTAACGGCTTATAGTGAACATTTGTTGCGACTCCCATTTTTGCCATCTCCACAATAAAATCATTTCTTGTTTCACAATTTAAAGCACTTCCATTATAATCAAACAGCCTCATAATATAGAGATGACCTGATCCCTTATAATCATCCGTATAGTGACTCAGCACTTTTACAGGAAGGTTCTTAAAAGCATCATCCATTCTTGTAATTATACTTTTTCGGCGTTTCAAAATACTCTCATATCGGCGTAATTGACCCAAACCGATACCTGCGTGAATGTCTGTCATATTGCACTTAAACCAAGGTTCTACAATATCATATTCCCATGCCCCTAACTGTGTTTTGGCCAATGCATCCTTACTCTGACCGTGTAAACTCAACAGCATATAAATTTGATATAATTTATCATTGTCAATACCTTCTATGTCATTCCACACAACAGCTCCACCTTCCGCCGTTGTTAGATTCTTTACAGCATGAAAACTATAATTCATAAAATCAGGATATTTAGCAACAGATTTTCCTTTATACTCAGCCCCGAAAGAATGCGCCCCGTCCGCCATTACAATCACTCTGCCAATAGCCTGCTGAATCCTATTATTTGATGGTAGAAAAATATTCTTTTTCTTTTCAACAATTTTCATAATGCACTCATAGTCTGCTGGAATACCAAATAAATCAACGGGTATAATAACTTTAGTTTTTTCTGTTATTGCTGCTTCTAACTTTTCATAATCCATTGTGAATTTACCCGGTTCACAGTCAATCATAATGATTTTTGCACCTACATGGGCTGCAACTGAAGCCGATGCTGTATATGTATATGCCGGCACAATTACTTCATCACCAATACCCACCCCTAAAATCCGCAGTGTCATTTCTGCACAAGCTGTATTAGAATTTAAGCAGACCGCTTTAGATGTACCACTCCAATCAGCCACTAGTCTTTCCAGTTCTTTCGTTCTAGGTCCAGTTGTTATCCATCCAGACTTAAGTGCTGATACAACTTCATTTATTTCAGCATCCGTTATATCAGGCGGACTAAATTGGATTTTTCTCATATCGCCTTAACCCTCTCTCTATTCTTTGATCAATTTTTAAAGAAACCCAGTTCCCGATTAATTTATTTTTCATAGTTTTCAGTGCAATCCATGTTTAAATCATTTCATCAAACACTCTTTTATAATTCAGCTATGTAAAAGTTTATCCTTTTTATAAGTTGGAACCACCATTTTCACTAATTTATAAATATCCTCTTGATTGTTATAAGAAGCACAAGCCAGTTGTTCCATTTCCTTCATGAATCTCTCCGTATCAAACGGAATCGGCTTCCCAATATGTATCAACTTATTCGGCGTAGTCTTCATCCCTTCCTCCGCCATCAGTTTCTCCTCATAAAGCTTCTCCCCGGGCCTCAACCCAGTATATACAACCGAAATATCCACATCCGGCTTATACCCCGACAGCTTTATCAGATTCCTGGCCAACGTGTCAATCTTCACCGGTGCCCCCATATCCAGTACAAATATTTCACCACCTTCTGCATACGTCCCCGCCTGCAGCACGAGACTCACTGCCTCCGGTATCGTCATAAAATACCGAATGATATCCGGGTGTGTAACCGTAACCGGCCCGCCCGCTTCTATCTGTTTCTTAAACAACGGAATCACAGACCCATTACTCCCAAGCACATTTCCAAACCGCACTGCTACAAAATCCGTAGGCTTCCTCCTGTTTTCTTCCTTTTCAGATCCGGGTTCCCTTGTAACTGCAGCCATATCATAATCAACGTCCTCTTCATGTCCATTCAAATCCGGCAGCACAACTGGCTTTCCCTGCTTACCCAGCCTGTCCATGGTCTGTATCACCATCTCACACAACCGTTTACTGGCCCCCATAATATTCGTTGGATTGACCGCCTTATCCGTGCTGATCAGCACAAACTTCTCACACCCGCTCTGCAGCGCCGCACTGGCCGTTTTATACGTCCCCAAAACATTATTCTTTATCGCTTCACAAGGACTTGTCTCCATCAATGGCACATGCTTATGAGCCGCCGCATGATAAACCACATCCGGTCGGTACTCCGCAAACACACTGTTCACTCTTCTGCTGTCCCTCACCGAACCGATCAAAACCACCAAATCCAGCTTCGGATATCTCCTTCTCAGCTCCTGCTCAATGTCATACGCATTATTTTCGTAAATGTCAAAGATAACCAGCCGTTTCGGACCATGGGCCGCAATCTGCCTGCACAGTTCGCTTCCGATAGATCCACCCCCTCCGGTAACAAGGATCGTCTTATTTTGCAGTGCATGGAAGATTTGCTCCATATTGACCTTAATCGGGTCTCTTCCCAGTAAATCCTCCACAGCCACATTCTTCATTTTACTTATGGCCACTTCCCCATTTACCAGCTGATAGATCCCGGGAAGTATCTTCAGTTCACACCCGGTCTCCTTACAGATATTGAGAATATCTCTCTTCTCCTCAGCCGATGCACTGGGAATTGCAAGTAAAATCTGATCAATCTTATATTTATCCGCACTCAGCAGAATATCATCCCGGTTCCCAACAATGGGAATCCCTTCTATGTAACGTCCCGTCTTATTCGGATTATCGTCAATAATGCAGCAAACCTTTGCTTTCACCTCACTGGCCCGGTTCAAATCTCGTATAATGATCTGCCCTGCAGCTCCTGCCCCAATCAGCATGACCCGGTGAAGAACCGCATCCTCTTCATTCTGTTTATTCCGATTTCGCTCCAACAAAATAAAGCGATAAGAAAACCGAACGGCAACCGTAAACACAAACTGCAGCATTATTCCAAACAGATAGTAAGAAATAGGCATTCTCTTCAAAAATAAAGTGATCCCAATAATCTGAAACAGCCCAGTCACAATATTCGCCGCTCCAATCCGGAACAACTCACTAAAACTGGCAAACCGCCAAACACTCTTATACAGTCTCAACACCCAATAAACCACAATGCTAAACACCGTATACCATGGCGCAAACTTCAAAAATGCCCGCAGATAAACATCCGGAATCAAAGAATACCTGCAGTCAAATCTCACCCATAAGGCCACAATATAGGCCGCATTCACAGCCACAACATCGTAAAGCATCAGCCAAAGCGCAATCGCCTGCCAGTGTTCCATAACTTTTTTCTTTTTACCGGCTTTCCGTATCAGCTCTTCCTGCACGCTGTCTCTTTCCTCATTCACCTGTGCTGCATCCCATTTCTTTTCTTCATTATGGACTATACCGATATCAATGCCCGCATTTTCGGCCTTTCCCACATTATGACTATTACGAATAAACGCCTCCTGCTCTTTATCCTCCCTTTTCCTGTCCCCGGAATTGATCTTCGCCAAAGCAAACACCATCACAAACAGGAACAGAACCAGCAGAAGCAGCAGCACAATGATTATCTGCCACATAATTTCTCCCCTCATATTTCTAAATCTCTTTACAGCTTTTTTCGTAAATGCTCCGTATCTTCACCGTTACGGGTAAAATCCATTCAGGATCACCTTCACCATGGTGCTTTTACCTAGCTGCTGAATACTTTCTTGCCATCAGCACAGTAAAGACAGAATCATCACCTTTTTTCTTTTATTACTTTGAATATTGTCTGCCCAACTGCGAACGGACAATTCTCTGCTGACCCCATATGGAGCCAGCCGGCGATATTCCACCGAAGAACAGATACCATTGGAATCTGCTCTTTTCCGGTTTCCCGGTATCTATATAAGAGTGCATAACACACCTATATTCCATCATCTGACCATATGAAAAAATGGCACATGCGCTGTAATATTATATATTACTTATCAAATTTTTATTTAATCTAAACAGCCTCTCTTCTTCCTGAAATCCTCCTGGCACTTTCTCCCAAGATTTCTGGCACTGTTCAGAAAACGGCTGCCCTGATGACCATTTTCACATAGGTATTGACTTCCCTGTTTTTTCACAGTTCCGCCGCATATGGCACATCGGCTGCTTGTATGGTCTGCACTATGTTCCAGTACGATCATCCCTGCCTCCCATGCCTTATATTTCAAATATGTTCTTATCCTGCTGCTCAAATGCAAAGGTGTAAAATTACCAGTGCGATACTGTACCATTCTGCTGAAATCGGCATGATACAGCGGCAGGACTATCACTTTCACTTTGTTTTCCACACCAAGATCCACGATTTCACGGCTCACTTTATGGGCATAATATTCAGACAGGTTCTTTAGATGTATGTAATATTTTTTATTTGGCTGCTCCACATTATCTTTATCCGTATACTGCCTGGAAAACTCTATTTTATCCAGAAGCCTCCGGCATTGATGGCGATATGCGTCACCGCCCCGGCAGGTGCGGACTGCCAACTGTTTCCCATTCCCATCCATTACGCAGCACATGGCAAAAATATCTGTATTGGTAAATTGAACGCTGCAGATATTATCGCCGCTTTTCATTCGTTCCTTTGCATTTCTTGCATCTGTTGTTTCCTGTTTTACAGGAACATGAAGCCAGCAGATTTTACTGCCCGGAACAACTGACGGAGATAAAATCATAGCATTTGCCGGAAACGGGATTCCCTTCAGCCGGCATTCCATCCAGTGCCAGCTGCTGCCATCCCAGACTTTTAACGTGATTCCGGTATCTGTAAATTCTCGATACATTCCTTTGAAATAAGTAAGTGAAGCATCAATGGTTTCAGGCAGAGGCGAATCATATTCCTCCGTCTTTTCCACAGACCGGCTCAATCCCAGATGACTTTTCAGACATCCAATGGCCTTATTAATGGCTGAACGCCTAAAATAGAGCGGCACCTTGGAAAAAGGAAGGGGGTATACCGGTTCTCTTCCATCCCTGCCTTCTATTGTCAGACATTCCAGTTCCCTCTGCATTTGAAACGAATTCAAATTCCAAAGCTCCTTCCGGTGTAAAAGCAGATAATAATAAAAGTTCAGAACATCCCGATAATACCCTTCTGTACTGACAAACCACTCTGCATGGGAACATCGCAGTTGATATTTTATTGTCTTAATGCAAAATCCTGTTTTCATCCAATTACCTGATTTTTAATTGTCGCATTTTTCTAAGAAATGCGGCATTATAGAAAAAAACTGGATAAAATGGCACTTTCAAAACATCTGACCATTTTACTGACCACTTATTTTAGATTATGGGGATTTCAAAAGAGAAGCGGATATATAAAGAGACATCTAATCCAAGTTCCGTCTGGAAATAAGATGCTAATAAAATAAAATTAAGAATTTAATAAATTTATACCATTATTTTGACCACTTATAGATGATTTTGGGGATTTTTAAGGAACATTCCAATCCCTTATACCTTAGAATCATGAATTACTAAAAGAAATCATACACATCGAAGCTCCTGTTAATATATTTTGACCCAAGACAACACCGGGCTAACTGAAAATTTGCTATTTTTTTTTGCATATTGACTTTATCAGCTTTTAGCGTTAAACTAAAATACGACAAAAAACAAAAATAAGTATTTTATTAATACTTTTTTGCGATTCATCTTGCCGCATTTCTTAGAATATTACGTCAAAAATAGTATGTTACCCTCGTATTTTTCGCATAAACCCCATATTTTTTCACAATTATATCTATACAAAAATGTACATACGAAAAACCGATGCGCATCCCATTACAGAAACACGCACCGGCTCAATAACCTTTTTTCAATTTTTCATATAATCTACAGTGATCCCCTTCACCCAATAATACGGTTTTATCTGTACAATCCCTTTCTCATGTTTCCCATAAACCTTAATTTTCTTCTCCACTCCCGGAAGCAGGTCAAAGTAATTATCCTCAAAAAGCCAGCCAAACTCTAGGCCGTCTTCTCCTCCACGCAGTTCCACACATCTTGCAAATGTATCGGATTCCAGCACAAGCATCCCCGCCTCGACTCTGCAGGACAATTGGCCTATGTCCGGAAAAGAAAGTCTTCTTTCCATTTCCACATAATCCACGGATTCTGCCAGCACTTCCCCCTGCTCATCCACGGCGCGCGCTGCAAGAACACAATCTTTTTTAAACTGCCCGAAAACATCCAGATTTCCCACCAACACCGATTCATCGGGACCGCAGGAAAATGGCATTGTGACTTCTTTTTCTACTCTATTTTTTGTTAAGCTGAAAAGCTGTACCCTCACACTTCCTTCTTTTTCCCCAACCGTATCGTTTACAGCCCACAAAGTAATATGATTTCCAATAGAAAACGAAATCTGAAACGGTTCGTAGGCTCTCTTTAAAGCATAATATGCCCGCAAAGGCTCATTAAAATAATCCACTACTCCGTAAGAAATAATATTACTGTTGTTGTTGAATTTCCAAAGCAGATGTCCATTTGTCTGCCGTTTTTTACCTGCCTCCGTCTCTGATCTTCCTCTTCGGAATCTTTCCACATCTTTTCTGATATACTCGCTGTGCGCCATGCCAATACGATAAATCAGTTCCTCCGCATTCTCCGCATCATAATAATGCTCTACAGGGCCTAATTTCACTGCTCCGTTGTTGGTATTATGCAGACTCCACGTTTCCGGCCAGGCAAGCGGGTTTCTTTTGGTACTGATATTCTGATATCCGGCAGGCCACAATTCCTCAGGTGTCATCATTCTGTTCAATGTCTTCAGTTCAGGAGCGGAAACTCTGCAGTTTTCACTTAAAAATACAGGATGATCCCTTCCCGGCACAAACCACAGATGGGTATATCCATGGGTATCTCCTCCTGCCGGATCATTAGAAAATTCACCTCCGGACGGAGAGGTAATATGATAGTATCTCTCTGGATCCAGTTTGCGGCAGACTTCAGGAAAAACTTCACAGAAAATTTTTTCACCAAAGCAATATTCTCCTTCATACTGCATATCCCGGGACCAGTACATTTCATTTCCCCCGCACCAGAGAAGTATGGATGGATGATGCTTCAGCCTTTTCACCAGATATTCCGCCTCTTGTCTGCACATGAAGAGCATTTCCTCCTCCTCACTGTACATATTGAATCCCAGGTAGAAATCATGCCAAAGCAGTATTCCCCTCCTGTCACATTCATCATAAAAATCATCATCCAGAATTTCGCTCTCTCCCCAGATACGAAGGCAGTTGAAATACCCCATTTCGGCCAAATCCAGAAGTCCATACAGTTTATCTTTCACTCTGCCGTAACATCCCGTCATGGTATCTGCATGTGCCAGATTTGCCCCCCATAATCTCAGCGGCTTTCCATTGACTGTAAATTCCATGTCCCCTGTCTTCTCCAGTTTTCGGAAACCAAATTGCCGTTCATACGTATCCAGGACAACTTCGCCGGCTTTTTCTGTCACTTGCAAATGATAAAGATCAGCTTCCCCATGGGAACGGGGCCACCATAATTTTGGATGCGGCACAGTTATCTCCAGATGTTCCGTATGCTCCCTCTCTGTCCCCTCGCAGATGATACGGCCCTGCATGTCTGTCAGCCTGTACTCCAGTATTTTATCCGTTTCCGGATGAAAATAAGAAAAGTCGATTCGCACATATCCCTCCTCCAGATCTTCTCTCAAACTGACATCCATAACACCTTCCCGGATTCCATCCTGTCCCACCTTTTCCAAATAGATATCCCCATAGACACCCATCCGGATCAGATCAGGTTTTGGCCCGGAAAACTCATGATAGCCGGAGCGGAAAACCCTGGCTTTACAGAATTCCGGAACTCTGTCCTTATATTTATCCAAAAGTGATATCTTCTCAAGTTCACGCCGCGGTGGTTTTACTCTCAATTCCAAAATATTCTTTCTTTTCATCCCGGAAACTTTTTCAAGAACCAGAGGCATATACACACTTTTATTTTCCCCTGCCAGTTCATTGTTCAAGTATATATCGACAAATATATCAAGCCCCTGAAACCGAAGATTCCATTCTTCCGAACTATCTTCCACTTCAAATTCCGTTCTGTAACACCACTCCTTTTCCCCAATCCATTGATCCTTGTTGATGCCTGTAAGATTAGGATTGGAAATCAATTCATAGTCCAGCAGAATGTCGTGTACCTGACTTGGCATTTCCTGTATTTCCAACTCTCTCTTATCCGGACCCTGCAGTTTCCATCCCTTCCTTATTAAAATGCGTTCCATCTGCTTCTCCTTTTCCGCAATAAAATACCTTATATCTACCTATTTATATCTACCTATTTATATCTACCTATGTTCTGTTACCATGACAATGGCAGTCCTGAAAATACAGTTTTTCAGCTTTATATCCTCCCTCTGGTATAGCTGATACTTCTGCAGCACCCATACTGGGATTTCACATAAAGTGTCCCGTACTCCTTATTCCCCAGAATCTTCACCCTTTTCCTCTGTCCCGGAAGCATATCAAAATAATTGTCTGTAAACAGCCAGCCGAATTTATCCCCCTCTTGCTCTCCGGTGATCTGGATGCAACGCGCAAAGCGTTCCGCTGTTATCACCAATTCATCCCCGCACAGTTCCAATTTTAAGTTGGGTTCCGGAAATTTCAGGTGCCTTTCAATATCTACATAGTCAATACATACCAATGCTTCTTCTCCGTCCTCTCTGTCAAGAACCGCAAATAAAACGCAATCCTTTGAAAAAAACTGAAAATCTGCCAGATCATCAACTATCACAGAATCTCCCTGGGCAGCAAATACTTTTTTCTCCTTTGCCTTTTGTATCCTGCCGCTTACTATATTGAGAATTCCGTATTGGACAGTTCCCCATATGTCTTTTGAAGAATCATTGACACCCCACAAACGAATGCTCTCCTCTTTCTGAAAACACAACAATACCGGCGAAAATACACGTTTCAGGGAATAGTAAGGAATATATCCTTCCTGGAAAAAATCAATGGACGCACAGTAAATTTTAGGCCATGTGTCCACCAATTTACATGCAAAATATCCTTTAGAACGCCTGGAAAACACTTCAGGGTTTTTACTTCCTATTCTTACCTGCTCTCCGTACCGCCTGATTTCTTTTCCATAAGCGGCACCCAGTCTATATAGGAGATCATCTGCATTCTTTGCGTCATAAAACTCCCAGTAATCTCCAGTTTTCCGTTGTCCCTGTGCGGAAATATGGCTCCGCTCCACCCAGGTATCCGGCATAATATTTTTACTCTCAGCCAAAATCTGTCCGGTAAATCCTTCCGGCCAGATACTTCCCCGAATTATTTTTTCCAGGCTATGCCTCACAGGAGGCGCAGTCCTTATATGCTCACTGATAAAATTCGGATAGGATTTATAAGGATATTCCCATACACAATCATAGGTATGTAAATCTCCCTCTCTCGGGTCATTGGCCCACTCTCCCCCATATGGGGAATTGGGATGATAATATCTATTTTTGTCAAGGCGCTCCACAATTTCCGGAAAATCTTCCAGAAAGATTTCTTTTCCATAGGGACGGCCTCCCTGAAATTCAGCCCCCATTAGGGTTTCATTTCCCCCGCACCACAAAAGCAGTGAAGGGTGATGTCTTAACCGTCTCACTAGATATTCTGCTTCCTTTTTGCAGAAATCCCTTATTTTTTCACTGTCAGGATAGGCGCCATGTCCCAGAAAAAATTCCTGCCAGATGAGGATTCCCCTTTTGTCGCATTCATCGTAAAATTCATCCGGTAACGGAATTCCTTCCCCCCAGATGCGAAGCGTATTTATATTGGCATTTTCCACCATCTCGAACAGACGCCGTTCCCGATCCGGCTGATAACAGTGCGTGTACCCCTGCAGAGGATCCAGACTCCCGCCAAACAGTCTGACCTTTTTCCCATTGATATGATATGCAAAAGGTACTTCCATTTGGATCCTCCGAAAACCGATTCTTTTCAGAATATGGTCACAGACTTTCCCATTCTTCCGGATCTCAATATTTATTTCTGCCAAGTTCTGTTCCCCGAATCCTCTCGGCCACCACAGAGGCGGAGAATCCACCTCTATCTCTTCCCGGATGCTCCATCCGTCCTCCCTGACATCAGGTCTGAAACTCTTACTTCCGCCTTTATCCCCCTTTTCCTTTCCGTTTTCACCAGAAAAATCCCAATGTACAGTCAGTGTATCCGGTCTACCCGTTCCTCTCATCTCTATGGAGAGCACACCATTTCCATCTGCCTCTGCCCTGGCCTGTATAAAATCATCCCGGATTTCTTCTTCCTCATAATACACCAGCGAAACCGGCCCATAAACGCCTACTGGTGTAAAATAAGGCACAGCCCCCTGGTAGTTACTTCCCTTTTCTGTCTTTTCCGGCGGAAAGTCATGGATAGGTTTTCGGACCGTTTTGCAGCGCATGACAGAACCATTCCATTTTTCTTCCCAGTCCTGTTCCTTCATATAAGAAATAGGACTGATAAAATGCAGATACAGCGTGTTGTCTCGTTCCAGTAAATCCGTAATATCAAACTCCGCAGGAAGATAAAAATCCTCACACCTGCCCAATTTTATACCGTTTAAATAAATGTCGGCTATGGTATCCAGACCCTGAAAGAGTATCCTGCACTTTCTGCCCTTTTCTCCTGTAAAACTACATCGGTATATCCAGTCTGATTCCCCTATAAAAAGTGCCTTCTCACACCATCCAAGCCTGAATTCTTCCGGCAAAAGGCCATGTTCATACAAAACGCCCTGTACCTGAGCAGGCATTGTTTTAATCCTTATCCAGTCCCGGAGCCGGGCAGCCGTTGTCTCTGCGGCTGCCAATCCATCTTCCTGAGATTCTGTTGTTTTTCCGGCTCTTTTCAGACTCCACCCCTTCTTCAGCTCCACGCTTCTTTTCATATATCACCCTGCCTCAGATCAGAATACAAATCCTTTTGTACCTTTTAATTTTTCCATCATGCTGTCATCCAGCACGATCCCGCTGGCAGATACATTTTTCCTGACCTGGGATGCATTTTTTGCTCCGGGGATAACGCAGGAGATTCCGGGATAGTTCAGGCCATAGGCCAGGGCCAGCTGTGCCATGTTTTCTACAGGCTCTTTGACACAGGCACGGATGATCTCCATATCTTTTTCCACAGCCGCAAAACGCTCTGCTGTCCAGAATCCCGCTCTGTTATCTCCCTGTGAAAATGTTGTATCCACCGCATATTTTCCAGTCAGTATACCACTTGCCAGAGGCTGGCTGGTGAGTACCGGAATATCCCTCTGTCTGGCAATTTCCACCACTTCCAGATTGGATTTATTCAGGATGTTGAAGGGACATTCCAGTGCCTCAATGACTCCCTCTTGATCCTTTTCAAAGGCGTGGAGGGTATCCGCAGCTCCCCACATGGCAAGCCCGCAGAATCTGGCTTTTCCTGACTTCTTCAGCTCCTTCATGGTATCCAACACCTGCTCTCTGTCCTGCCATCCGGCATCCGGTACATGGAGAAGATAGACATCCACATAGTCCGTCTGCAGTCTTTTCAAGCTTTCGTCGAGACACATTTTCAAATATTCTCTGGTGAAATTTTTGCTTCTTTCAGGAACCCGGAAATTGGTCCCTCCTTTTGTCACGATCACAGCTTTATCACGTTTACCGGCCAGGAATCTGCCTATCAGTTCCTCACTGTGTCCGTTTCCGTAGGAATCACAGGTGTCATACAGGTTCACCCCTTCGTCCCATGCACATGCAAGTGCCTCCATAGACAATGCGTCGTCACAGCCCTCTCCCCATCCGGAGCCGCCGATCGCCCATGCTCCGAATCCAATCTCTGATACCTTAAGCTCCGTTTTTCCAAATCTTCTGTATTCCATGATTTTTCCTCCTGATTTCTATTTATTATATTTTTAATAAGCCTATTCCCTGCGGTTCAGATGTTTAGTTCAGCGCAGGTCTTATCATATACAGCCTTTGCCTTGATCGTCCCTCTTTTATGCCGGTTCCCATACTCCACACGCTTAACCTCGCCGGGAAACAGATCAAAATAATTGTCCTGGAAATCCCACCAATAGGGATCTCCGTCTTCCTCCCCGGAGAGTTCCACGCATCTGGCAAACTGTTCTGCTTTGAGACAGATCACATCCTTTTCTCTCCACATTTTGATCCCCGACTGTGGGAAGGTGAGATGTCTTTCTATGTCCATAAATGTATGATTTTGCGTGGCAATATTCTGCTCTGCATCACGAAATGTCACTCTGATCATCTTATCCCTTGTAAACTGCCCAAAGGAATCCAGCCTTCCCGCCATAACGCTTTCGCCCGCTTTGCACTTCACCGGAATTTCCTCCCTCTTTACAAAACGGTTTTCCTGCATGTCAAAAAGCTCCGCTGTTATCCTTCCTTCCTGGGACATTCCCGTATCGTTGACAAGCCATACATACAGATGATCCGATACCTCTACTTGCACACTGAGTGGTTCATATGCCCGTTTCAGAAAATAATAGGGCATTTTCTGCTCCAGATAAAAATCCAGTACAGAACTGTATATATGAGGAAATGTGGTATTCCATTTCCATATAAAATGTCCTTTGCAGATTCTATCCATTGTACCGTCATCTGCTTTTCTGCCTCTTCTGTACCGCTCCACAGAATCCTTAATATACTTTCCTGCTGCAGCCCCAAACTGATAAACCATTTCCTCCGGTTTTTCTGCGTCATAGAATTCCTCGATACAGGGAATCTTTTTCCAGGACTCCGCGGAGGTAATGCTCTCATACTCCTGCGGCCATGGAAGTTCTCCATGCTTTCGTCTTACCGGTTTGGGAAGAATATCTCTTTTCAGATAACGTTTCAGTGTCTTCACACCCGGGAAGGAAACCCTTAGATTTTCACTGGCAAACAGAGGAATGTCACTTCCGGGCACATACCAGGAATTCGTATAGCTGTGTGTATCCCCTTTTCCCGGTTCATTGGAATAGCTGCCAAAAAACGGAGAATTTACGTGATAATACCTGTCCGGGTCCAGTCTGAGGCACAGTCTTTTCAGATCATACTCAAAAAATTCCGCTGTGAGATACGTCCTCTGCGGAGCGGCAAAATCACGGCTCAGATAGCATTCATTGCCTCCGCACCAGAGCAGGATAGAGGGATGGTGCTTCCTGCTCTTTATCATATACTCTGCCTCCTGCAGAATCTTTTCCTTCACTTCCTCCACATCCGGGTACTGGGCATGTCCGCAATAGAATTCCTGCCATAAAAGAATTCCGTTTTCGTCTGCGAAGTTGTACAGGAATTCCCCAAAGCCTGTCCCTTCTCCCCAAATGCGAAGCGCATTCACATGTGCATCCCTTACCAGTTCTAAGAGCCGCTCGGTTCTCTTTGTATCCTCACAGAGCGTATACCCCTGATCCGGTGTCAGATTAGCGCCCCACAGCCTGACGGTCCTGCCATTGATCTGAAAATCCAGCATTCCCTGCATGGTGATCTTCCTGAATCCGATTCGTTTTTCCCATGTATCTATGACCTGCCCATCTCTGAGCAGTTCCGCCTGCACACAGTATAGATCCTGCGCTCCATAACCGGCCGGCCACCACAGATGTACATCTTCGATCCCGGCTATAAAACTCTCACCCGCAGGCTTTTCCTGTTCCCATATCAGCTCTTTGTCATACAGGATCCAGGCCCTGACACGGTATATACCGCCCCCTTCATTTCCTCCTGACAATGCTGTATGGATCTGTACATTTCCGTCTGACACTGCCGTATGAATCTGCACTTTTGCAGTGTCAAGCGCTTCATTCAGAGAATACTGCACATCCACATCTTCTATCTGCAGACCATCCGATA